>JAANMW010000137.1_pt1 | contig 78076 bp, 76 predicted proteins | sample 7279671 | NCBI WGS metagenome assembly JAANMW01 (sample SAMN14094541, study PRJNA606508) | bioreactor metagenome | isolation source: A lab-scale SPAN reactor treating ammonium-rich wastewater day 247 | place: Ireland: Galway | collected 2017-09-19 | reverse complement strand
GGATCAGCGACAGCGCGGCCGCAACGGGCAGATCGAAGATGCTCAACGCCTGCCGGTAGATCTCGACCTCGAGTGTCGCGTAGCGCGGCCCGCCGAGGATCAACACGACTCCGAAGCTGGTGAACGTGAAGATGAACACCAGCACCGACGCCGCGCTGATCGCCGGGGCCAGCATCGGGAGACGCACCCGTGTCCAGAGCTGCCACGACCCAGCGCCCAAACTGCGCGCGGCTTCCTCAACCTGCGGCGATTGATTCGACCAGTAGCTCACGATCATGCGCAGCACGACCGCGAAGTTATAAAAGACGTGCGCGATCAGCACGAGCGTGAGCGTGCGTTCGAGCTGAATCGGCGCGGAGTCCAGCCCGAACGCCGCCATCAACCCGCTGTTGAGCAGGCCGCTGTTGCCCAGCAGGGCGTCGAACGCGGCGGCGACGACGACGGTCGGCAGGACGAATGGCAGCGTCGCCAGCGCCATCAGCAGCGACTTGCCGGGAAACCTGAAGCGCACGAACACGACTGCGGCAGGCAGCGCGGCAGCGACCGTCAGCAGCGTCGACAGCGCCGCCTGCCACGTCGTAAACCACAGCGTCTCGCGGTAGTACGCGGACGTTACGATCTTCACGAAGCCTGACACGTCCAACCCGCCGGCCGGATCGGTCAAGCTCTGCGCCATCACTGCGACCAGCGGATAGACGAAGAACACGCCCAGAAAGGCGACCGGCGCGACCGCCAGCGCGCGCCACGGCATCCGGCGGATGTTCCGCTGTGCTGTAAGGCCGGCGTGTCCGGTTAGCGCAGGACGGTCTCCGTCCACCTCTGAATCCATTCCTCACGCTTTTCTTCGATCACCTCCGGCGCAATCGTGGCCGGATGTTCGGGAATCACGGCGTATTCAGCGAAGACATCCGGCAGCTCAGCGTCGGGGTTGACCGGAAACACGAACATCTGCAGCGGCAGGTCTTCCTGAAACTCGACGCCGAGCATGAAGTCAATCAACGCCTCGGCCTCGGCGCGCTGATCGGTGCCGGTCAGGATGCCCGCGAACTCGATCTGGCGAAAGCACGCCTCGTCCAACACCACGACGCCAGTTGGGGCCGTTTCGGGGGCCGGATCGGCGAAGTAGACCTCGGCCGGCGGGCTGCTGGCATAGCTGACGACCAGCGGATGGTCGCCGTCGCTCGCTCCGCTGAATTCGCCGTAGTAGGCTTCTGTCCAGCCGTCGACCACCAGAACGTCATACGCCGCGAGATCGGCCCAGAACGCCAGCCAGTTGTACGTATCCGGCTCCTCGCCAAACGTGGCGATCGTCGCCAGCAGGAACGCTAACCCCGGTGAAGACGAGGCCGGATTCTCCACGACCAGCAGCCCAGCGAACTCTGGGCCGGCCAGCTCAGCGAGCGAATCCGGCAGCTGTGGGCCATCCTCACTGAAATACGCCGTGTCGTAATTCAGACACACGTCGCCATACGCGACCGGCGTCACGTTGTGGTCGGGATCCAGCACGAAGGCTTCGGGGATCGCCTCCAGCGCCGGCGATTCGTAAGGCTCGAAGATCCCGGCGTTTAGCCCCCGGCTCAAGAACGTGCTGTCAATCCCGTACAGCACGTCGCCAAGCGGATTGTTCTTGGTCAGAATGGCTTGGTTGACCATCGCACCAGCGTCGGCGAGGCGCACTATCTCGACTTCGATGCCGGTCTGATCGGTAAATGATGCAAGGACGTCCTCGCTGATGCTGAAGCTGTCGTAAGTGACGAGCGTCAGCGGGGCTTGCTGTGCGGATGCCGGCAGCACGGCCAACAGGAAGACGATCACAAGAACGAGACGGTTCATTTGGTTCCTCCACAGCGTTTGACAGCCAGAGGAACGCCACTCAAATTCAAACGCCGCTGGATGTTCCAAGCGGCGTAGTTGAAGCGATCGGACGCGTTCATCGACACTCCCTACGCCGGTATGATCCGGATCAGGTACAAGGGTCGGTGCGGCGCTACGCACCCTCTCAGCCCACTTGCGCAGGCTCCCCCGGCTGTTCGGGTAACACCTCAAGTGTAGGACGGCGCGATGTACGTTGCAAGTTAGAATTAGCGAATCGATGCGCAGACGGAATGCGCGAACCAGAGCGATCGCGAAAAATCACACGCAGGAGGGATTGGCAGAAAATGCGTCTGTTTATCGCCATTGATATACCTGATCCGGTGAAGACGGCGCTGGCCGCGCTGCCGAGAAGGTTCGACGGCGCGCGCTGGGTCAATCCGGCGCAGATGCACGTGACACTGCGGTTCATCGGCGAGACCGACAGAGCCGATGAGATACAGGCAGCGCTGGCCGTGGTGAACAGCGCTCCGCTCGAACTCGCTATCGCCGGCGTGGGGCGGTTCCCCTACAGTTCGCGCATGCCGCCGCGCGTGCTGTGGGCGGGCTTAAAAGCGCCCGATACGCTCGCATCACTCCACGAATCGATCAATGCCGCCCTTGCGCCGCTGCGTCTGCCGCCCGACGATCTGCCGTTCTCGCCGCACGTCACGCTCGCGCGCACGCCGAACGCCAGCGCCGCTACAGTTGAGGCCGCACAACGCTTTCTCGCGTTGAACGCGAACGTATCGAGCGCGCCGTTTCTGGTGACGGCGTTTACACTGTACGAGAGCACACTGACGCCAAGCGGGCCGATGTATACGCCCGTCGCAGTCTACCAGCTGAACCACTGAGTCGATGGCTCGCGGCGTGTTACCGTCCGGTAGATCCTCCGGTGACATGCTGTGCGCGTTGGATCAGCTGCTCCACGTACACGTCGAACTCGCCCGCGTTGCACGCATCCACATAGGCCATCAACGCCTCGCCGTCCAGCGTGTACCGTGGATAGCAGCTGGTGGGCCATGCGCCGCGTGGGGCCAGCGCCGCGACATCGACCACCACGCCGGGCAGAATGATCCGATCCGGCGCTTTCTCAAGCCGTTCGACCTGCTGCTCATACGTGACAATCACGGTCTTGGCGGCAGCGGCGAGTTCGAGGTCAATCGCGACGTTCTGGTTGAGCGCCACATTGCCGAACCGGTCGGCCTCCAGCGCATGAAGCACGGCGATGTCCGGGTGAATCGCCGGGAAGGCCGTCAGGGTTTCGCCGGTATACGGATCGGTCACGGTCAATACATCAGGCCGCAGCTTCGGCAGGTCGGTGCCGATCCACGCGGTCGACGGCATGAACCCGATCCCTGCTGTCGCGGCACGCAGTCCACACCCGATGCTCGCTTCGGTCTCTTCGATGACCCGCACCTCGCCGCGGTTCACCCGTTCCGTGAACATCGGCGCGAATCCGAACGACTCAAGTCCGAAGTAGCATGAGCGCACAGCCGCCGCACACCCCGCCCCGACCAGCAGATCGGCCTCGTAGCCGTGGGTGAACCCGAACAGCGTCAGGTCGCGCGGGCGAATCGACCGCCTGAGCATCGCCATCACGAAAGCGACCGGACGCCGGTAGATCGTCATTCCGCCGAACCCGAGCAGCATCCCGTCTTCGATCAGCGCTGCCGCGTCGTCTATAGTGAGAAAACGTGTCACAGTCGTCCCTAGTCCGTCCGCCCGCAATACGGTAGATTGTGCATCAACCGCACACAAACACAACCTTGAGGCAGCGCCCATGCGCGTGAATATCGGCTTGGCCCAAATTTATCCGAAACTCGGGCATGTATCCGAGAACCTCGACAAGCACTTACAGTACATCGACACGGCGATCTCGCAAGGCGTCGACCTGATCGTGTTTCCGGAGCTGTCGCTGACCGGCTATCAGGTTCAAGACCTCGTATCGGACGTCGCCATTCAGGCCACGCCAACCGACCTCGTGTTTGGCCGCCTGCTCGATGCAAGCCGTGCCGTCGACGTCATGTTCGGGTTCGTGGAGCGCGACGCGCGCAATCGTTACTATATCGCCGCCGCCTATCTGTCTCAGGGCGAAATCATCCACGTTCACCACAAGGTCTACCTGCCCACTTACGCGATGTTTGACGAAGGCCGCTACTTCGATCAAGGCGAATCGATCCGCGCCTTCGACACACGATTTGGGCGTGTCGGCATGTTGATCTGCGAGGAATTTTGGCACATCAGCCCAGCCTATCTGCTGTGGTTGGACGGCGCTGATATCCTGCTGCTGCAAAGCGCCAGCCCATCTTACGGCCTCGGCGCGGACGAGCAGTTAGGCAGCACCCGCCGGGTCGAGCTAATCAATCAGGCGCACGGGCTGTTCTCGACCAACTATGTCATCCACTGCAATCGCGTTGGTTATGAAGACGGCAAGACCTTCTGGGGTGGTTCGTCGGTCGTCGACCCAAACGGGCAGTTTCTCACCAAAGGCCAGTACTTCGAAGAAATGCTGATTACGCAGGCTATCGACCTCAATCAGATCGCCCGCACCCGTATCGGCTCCCCCATGCTGCGCGACGAGCGCCCGCTCATGGTGCAGCGTGAACTCGCGCGCATCTTATCCGCAAATTCGGAGGCTTCACGATGAAGACGATTGTTCATACCGACCATGCGCCACCTGCCGTCGGCCCGTACAGCCAAGCGGTGATCGCCAACGGCGTGGTCTATACCGCGGGGCAGGTCGGCGTTGACCCGACGACACGCCAATTCACCGGGCCGGGTATCGAAGAACAGACGCGGCAGGTGTTCGCCAACCTGCGCGCCGTCCTCACCGCTGCAGGTTGTGCGTTTGACGACGTTGTCAAGGCGACCGTCTTTCTCGCGGACATGAACGACTTCGCGGCGATGAACGCCATCTATGCCGAGTACTTCCCGTCAAGCTCGCCCGCCCGGTCTACCGTGCAGGTCGCCCGTTTGCCCATCGACGCGCGCATCGAGATCGAATTGATCGCGGTTGTGCCGTAACAGCACGTCCGGCCGGCGCTCTGTCTTTAAGACGCACGGCTGAGGCGGTATACTTGACCGTATCCCGCAAGCCTTGTAGGGAAGGAACACCACATCATGGCACTCGCCACAGCTTCACAGACATACACGATAGACCGCATCGCCGAGGCGCTCGGCGGTGAGGCCGATTACTATCTGAACCACACGTCCAAGACCATCGACAAGGAACGGCTGTATCTGCCCGGCCCGTCATTCGTCGACGAGGTTTACACGCAGACCGACCGTAATCCGCAGGTGCTGCGGTCGCTGGCGCAGATGTTCAACCACGGCCGGCTGTCCGGCACCGGCTATCTATCGATCCTGCCCGTCGATCAGGGCATCGAGCATTCGGCTGGCGCGTCGTTCGCCAAGAATCCGGATTACTTCGACCCCGCCAAGATTGTCGAACTGGCGATTGAGGGTGGGTGCAACGCCGTCGCGTCGACTTTCGGCGTATTGGGCGCGGTCGCGCGTAAGTATGCGCATCGCATTCCATTTCTGGTCAAGATCAACCACAACGAACTGCTCACCTACCCGAACAAGTACGATCAAGTGCTGTTCGGCACCATCGATCAGGCATGGGATATGGGCGCCGTCGCCGTAGGCGCGACGATCTACTTCGGCAGTGACCAGAGCACCCGCCAACTGGTCGAGATCGCCGAGGCGTTTGCGTATGCGCACGAGATCGGCCTTGCGACCGTGCTGTGGTGCTACACCCGCAACAGCGCGTTCAAGGTCAACGGCACGAACTACGAGGTCAGCGCCGATCTTACCGGACAGGCCAATCACCTCGGCGTGACGATTCAGGCGGACATCGTCAAGCAGAAGCTGCCTGAGAACAACGGCGGATTCAAGGCGCTGAACACCGGCGGCTCGTCATACGGCAAGCTCGACGAGCGTATCTACACCGAGCTGACCAGCGACCATCCCATCGACCTCGCGCGTTATCAGGTCGCCAACGGGTACATGGGGCGGGTCGGCCTGATTTCGTCGGGCGGGGCCAGCGGCGCCAACGATTTCGCCGATGCGATCAAGACGGCGGTCATCAACAAACGCGCCGGCGGCACGGGCCTGATCAGCGGGCGCAAGGCATTCCAGCGGCCGATGGCCGAAGGCGCCGCGCTGCTCAACGCGATTCAGGACGTATACCTGTGCGACGAGGTCACCATCGCGTAATCGCGTCAGACATCGCCAACGAATCTAAACGACCCGGCGCCGACAACCGGGTCGTTTTTGTTCAGCTTCGGATCGTTATCCGGCCAGCGCGATCCATGCGACGTGAACGCCCTCACCGACGAACTCGGTCACGTCGATGACTTGCCCACTGATCGACGCGATGTATGAACGGCCGTCCTCTGTGCGCACGAACACGGCATCGGCGGTCGGGTTCCACTGCACCTCGGATGGCGATGTCGCACCAATTGGCTCGGTCAGCACGCTGCCCTCGCCATCAACGATATAAACCGGGCCAGCGTCGTAGCTCGCGCGTCCCAGCGCAAACAGTGAGCCGTTCGTATCTGCAACGCCGTGCTGCAGCCACATCGAGCCAGACACCCGCGCAAATGCCACTTCACTGCACGTACCGGTAGTCATCAGTCCGAGTACCGCCGCGCCCGTCTCGCCGCGCCCACTCACCACCAACTGCTTGCCGTCCGGCGTCCACGCGCTGTACTGATACGGACAGATCGGGCCGCGCTGCGTGCGGTCGCTGGTGCGGGTCAGCACCACGAAGCCATCGCGCTCCACGTTCGACATCCACACGCGGGCGAGGAGCTGCTCTCCATCTGGCGACCACGACAGGCTCCGAGCATACCAGTTCGCGGGTTCGCCCTGTGCGCTGACGAAGAACAGGCAGTTGGCCGCGCCGGGGCGGCAGTTGTGGAAGATCTGATTCGCGCCAGTCACGCCGGGTTCCCACACATAGATGCCTTCGCTCGCCTCCAAACGCTCCGGATTGTCGACGACGATCGCGAGCGTGCTGCCATCTGGAGTCCACGCGGCGGCCGTCACCAGCTTGTCGTTCGAGGCGCGATCCGCCGGCGCAAACGGCGTAAATGGCGCGGGCAGCCCTTCGCCCTGCTCGCCGGTGAATAACGTGAACGTCCCGAACGTATCGACCTGCGCATACCGCGAAGGCCGCGTCGGATCCGGCTCGAAGACGGCGACATCTGGCTTGACGACCCGTAGAAGCGCACTGGGCAGCATGGTGTTGGGGATCATCGCCACGACGTCCACGACTTCCGGGTTGAGCTGGAGCGCCCGAAGCCGCTGATCGGCTGTCGCGCCCGCGTCCGCGAGGGGCGTTGCAGCGGGCTGCTGCGCCGCGGCCGGCCCGGCCACCACCCCCGTGAATACAGCAAGGCACACCACGATCAGCCGTAGAATCTTCTCTCGCACCATCATCTTCCTCCGCCGTTTAGCGCCATTCATCATGCTCACATTTTATGGGCGTTACGCCCGGTCGAACAACACGCGGTAGGCCCGTTTTCTCCCTACGACAGCGTAGGGTTGGCGTTGGTTGGCGTTTGACCGGCCTTATGCCGTCGGGTAAACTTAGGGCGTTTGATTCCGGACCTTGCCCGCGTATTGCGCGCGGTGTTGGCGACTGGGGATGCTCAATGGCAAATCCGAATAAAGAGACGCTGCTCGAATGGTATCGGCAAATGGTGCTGATCCGCTTGTTCGAGACGCGGTGTGATGAGCTGTATCAGGAGAAGAAGATAACCGGCGTCTACATGCACCTGTACAGCGGACATGAAGCGACTGGCGTCGGCGCGCTTGCCGCGCTGCGGCCTGACGACAACGTGATTACCGCCTATCGTGACCACGGCATCGCGTTAGCCAAAGGCGTTCACCCGAACCCGATCATGGCCGAAATGATGGGCAGGAAGGACGGCGTGAGCGGCGGCAAGGGCGGGTCGATGCACATCGCCAGCAAGGAACATCGCATGTGGGGCGGCTACGCCATCGTCGGCGGCCATCTGCCGCTTGCGGCCGGCATCGCGTTCGCCTCGAAATACAAGGATACCGACGAGGTCACGATCTGCTTCATCGGCGACGGCGCTAGCAACAATGGGTATTTCCACGAAGCGGTCAATATCAGCGGCGCGTGGAAACTGCCGATCGTGTGGATCATCGAGAACAACCTCGTCGCGATGGGTACACGCGTTGAGGACTCGACTGCCCAGCCTCTCCTGCACCTGCGCGCCGAGGGATACGGCATCAAGGACGGCGGTCGGATCGACGGGCAGGACGTAATGGCGGTGCATGACGCGGTCAGCGATGCCGTCGCGTATGCGCGCAAGAACGGGCCTGTCCTGATCGAGTCGCTGACGTATCGCTACAAGGGCCACGGCGTCTCCGACAAATCGTACGACAAGCGGTTCGCTGACGAACTCGAGGAATGGAAGCAGAACCGCGATCCGATTACGCTGTTCGAACGGGTGCTTGAGGGCAAATACAAGAACATCGGGCCGGAACTGAAACGCATTCACGACGCCTGTGCGCAGGCAGTCGACGAGTCGGTCGAGTTTGCGCTGAACAGCCCCGAACCGACCTACGACGACCTCATCCGCAACGTCTACGTCGACTAGCACACACGCGAACGGGAGATCCTACAGACATGACTTCCAAAAACCTACCGATGCGTGAAGCGCTGCGCATGGCCCTCCGCGAAGAGATGCTTCGTGATGAACGGGTATTTGTCCTCGGCGAAGAAGTCGGAGAATGGCAGGGCACGCATCGCGTCACGCAGGGCTTACTGGACGAATTCGGCGGGATGCGCGTACGGGACACGCCGATCAGTGAGATGGCGATTGCCGGTCTGGCCGTCGGTGCGGCGATGGCGGGACTGCGGCCGGTCGCCGAGATGATGACGATCAACTTCGCGTTTCTCGCGCTGGACGCCATCATCAACCACGCCGCCAAGATCCATTATATGTTCGACGGTCAATTCACCGTGCCGCTGGTCATCCGCGCCGCCTCCGGCTGGGGCAATCAGGCGACCGCCACCCACAGTCATACGCCAGAGCCGATCTTCGCGCACTTCCCCGGCTTATACGTCGCCTGTCCGGCCACGCCGTCGGATGCCTATGGCATGCTCAAAGCGTCGATCCGTAACGACAACCCGATCCTGTTCACCGAGAGCATCGCGTTGTATCCCAAGCCGGGGCCGGTCACCGAAGACCCGGACTTCGTCCTGCCGATCGGCAAGGGCGACATCAAGCGCGAGGGCAAACACGTCACCCTCATTTCCTACGCCCGTGGTGTCGAGTGGTCGCTGGCGGCCGCGAAAGAACTCGCCAAAGACGGGGTCGAAGCTGAGGTCGTCGATTTGCGCTGGCTGCGGCCGCTGGATCTGGATCTCGTGTTCGAGAGCTTCAAGAAGACTAACCGCGCCGTGATCGTTGAGGAAAGCCTGCCCATGTACAGCTTCGGCAGCGAGATCGCCGCGCAGATTCAGGATCACTGCTTCGACTACATGGATGCCCCGATCAAGCGGGTATCGGCCATGGACGTTCCGCTGCCGTTCGCGCGGGAGATCGAGCTGATGGCGCTGCCGAACGTCCAAAAAGTCCTAGATGCCGTGGAGGAGATTCTCTAATGACGGACATCGTACTGAGCATGGACGGCTTGCTGCTGAATTGGCTCAAGCAGGTTGGGGACACGGTTAGGAAGGGCGAGGTCATCGCCGAATTTGAAGCCGATAAAGCGACCGTCGAGGTCGAAGCCCCCGCCGACGGCGCCATCACGGCGCTCCACGGCGAGATCGGCGAGGAGATCTCCAGCGGCACAGTGATCGGCCAGATCGGGGCGAACGCCGCCGCGGCGGCCCCGACGCCTGAAGCGCCAAAGGCCGAAAAGCCGGCCGCTAAACCTGCCGGTGAAGCACAAGCGTCTGCCGCGCCCGCCCCTACGAACGGCGCGACGATGGAGAACGGGCGCGTCAAGGCGTCACCGTTGGCGCGTAACATCGCCAAAGAGAAGGGGATCGACCTCGCACAGGTTCCGGGAAGCGGGCCGGGCGGGCGGATTGTGCGGGCGGACGTAGAGACGTTCACGCCCAGCGCGGCGCCTGCCGCTGCGCCCGCCGCGAAACCGGGCGCAGCGCCTCAGGCCGGCTCGTTTGGCGATCCGTCCGGCATCCCGATTATCCGCCTACGCCAGATTCCGGCCGATGCGGAAGATGTCGAACTGCTGGACGTCTCGCGCATGCGTAAAGCCATCGCGAACAGCACGATCGAGAGTAATCAGCAAGTCCCGACGTTCTTCGTCACCAGTGAGTACAACCTTGACCCGCTGCTGGAGCTGCGCGCGCAGCTTAATTCGTCGCTGGGTGACAAGGGCGTCAAGATCAGTGTCAACGATATGATCGTCAAGGCCGCGGCGCTGGCGCTGCGTCAGTTCCCGAACCTCAACACGCATTATTACGGCGAGAAATTGGTTCGCCACACCCACATCAACATCGGCATCGCGGTCGCTCCGGCAAACGGCGGCGGCGTTATCTACGTCGTCGCGAAAGACGCCGACCGGGTGTCGTTGAGTACGCTGGCCCAAACGAACAAGGAGATGATCGACCGCGCGCGTGAGCTAAAGCTCAAGCCCGAAGATACGAAAGGCGCGACGTTCAGCACCAGCAACCTCGGCCCGTATGACGTCGATCAGTTCACCGCTGTGATCAACCCACCGGAAGCCGGCGTTCTCGCCATCGGAAGCGGGCGCAAAGTTCCCGTCGTCAAGCCGGACGGGACGGTGACGGCCGGAACGCGAATCAAGATCACCCTGAGCGTCGACCACCGGGTCAGCGACGGCGCTGAAGGCGGTCAGTTCATGTTCGCGTTGAAGGGCCTGATCGAGAACCCCATGCGACTGCTGCTGTAATGGAGAGCGACCCAGTGACACCCTCACCAGAGCTTGAGCGCAAAGCGATCAACACGATTCGCACGCTCGCCATCGACGCCATCCAGAAGGCCAACAGCGGCCATCCGGGCCTCCCGATGGGCGCTGCGCCCATGGCCTACACGCTGTGGACGCGCCATCTTCGCCACAACCCGTCGAATCCCAAGTGGCCTGACCGTGACCGATTCATCCTCAGCGCCGGGCATGGCTCGATGCTGCAGTACGCCCTGCTGTACCTGACCGGCTATGATCTGACGCTCGACGACATCAAAGCATTTCGTCAGTTTCACAGCAAGACGCCGGGCCACCCAGAGAATCACGCGACCCCCGGTGTCGAGACGACGACCGGCCCGTTGGGGCAAGGCGCGGCCAACGCTGTCGGCATGGCGCTGGCAGAGGCGATCCTCGCCAAGCACTTCAACCGTGACGGCCATACCATCGTCAATCACTACACGTATGCACTCGTCAGCGATGGTGATTTGATGGAAGGCGTGTGCATGGAGGCTTCTGCCTTGGCGGGCCATTGGGGCCTCGGCAAGCTGATCTTCCTGTACGACTCCAACGACATCACGCTTGACGGCCCCGCCAACATCGCGTTCTCCGAGAACATCGGCGGCCGCTACGAAGCGTGGAATTGGCACGTGGTCACGGTTCGCGACGGCAACAACATCGAGGCGATTGACGCCGCGATCAAAGAGGCGCAGGCGCACAGCGATCAACCGTCGCTCATCATCGTCAAGACGGTGATCGGCTACGGCAGCCCTCACAAGGCCGGCACGTCAAAGGCGCACGGCTCACCGCTCGGCGCAGACGAAGTGATCCTGACCAAGCAGAGCTATGGCTGGCCGCACGAGCCGTTCTACGTCCCCGGCGATGTCCTCGAACTGATGCGTTCGGCACAGGACGAGGGTACCGACGTTGAGGACGCGTGGCAGGCCAAGTTCGATGCGTGGCGCAGCGAATTCCCGGAACTCGCGCATGAGTGGGATCAGCTGATGGCGCATCAGCTTCCGGCAGATTGGGATGCGGACATCCCGGCGTTCGACCCCGCCAAAGCGATGGCGACGCGTGTCGCAGGCGGCACGGTATTGAACGCGATCGCCAAACACATCTTGACGTTTGTCGGCGGTGATGCCGATCTGGCCGGCAGCACGCGCACCCTGATCGCCGGCGCAGAGCAGACCGCGCAGGGTTCCCCCGCGGCCCGTAACATCCGCTTCGGCGTGCGCGAACACGCGATGGGTTCAATCGTGAACGGGCTGGCCCTGCATGGCGGCATCGTCCGGCCGTACAGCGCGACGTTCCTGACGTTCTCCGACTATATGCGGCCAGCGATTCGACTCGGCGCATTGATGAAGGTGAAGGCGGTATACATCTTCACGCATGACAGCATCGGCCTCGGCGAGGATGGCCCGACTCATCAGCCGGTCGAACACGTAATGAGCTTGCGCACGATTCCCAACCTGTACGTCTTCCGGCCAGCGGACGCGAACGAGACGGCGGCAGCGTGGAAGGCGGCTATGACGGTCGATGGGCCGGCCGTGATGTGTTTGACGCGGCAGGACTTGCCGGTTCTCGCCGACGTGGAACGCGTGCGCGCTGGAGTCTCGCGCGGCGGCTATATCCTGTCCGACAGCGATGGCACACCGGATGTCATCGTGCTCGCCACCGGCAGCGAGGTCAGCATCGCGCTGGACGCACAGCGCCGGCTGGCCGAGGGAGGCGTCAAGGCGCGTGTCGTCTCGCTGCCGTGTTGGGAGCTTTTCGACCAGCAGGATGCTGTCTACCGTGAAAGTGTGCTTCCGCCGTCCATCACACGCCGCGTTAGCATCGAGGCGGGGGTCACGCTCGGCTGGCAGAAGTTTATCGGGCCGAACGGCATCGCTATCGGTGTCGACCACTTCGGCGCCAGCGCCCCGTATGAAGTCCTGTACGAAGCATTCGGGCTGACGGCCGAACACGTCGTGACCGCTGTCCGAAGCCTTCTGCCTTCCGGCGGATGAGCGCGCAGGCGTCTATTCTCGGAATCCTTATCGACTGCACCGGCAGATTCGCCGGATGTGAAAACGCACCGGCCGCCTTACGCGCGGCCGGTCTCGTTGAGCGGCGCCAACTGTCCGACTCCGGCGACCGGTCATCCGGCCCCATGACCCGACTTGCGATCTGCGACACCGTGTGCAGGCCACCAACAGTTGATCGGCGGCGCACCGCCGCGTTTCTAAGAATCAGGCACAGTCAGGCGAACGGAGTCGTCAAAATCGACAAGCGCGAGGGGAACTATTCGTATAGAAATACTGATGAGTACTTTGGCAGGTTGCACAAAATCTGCTAGTATGGACTCAATCGAAACCGTGATGTACTGGGGAGCGAATGACCGAGCAGATACAGCCGATTCCCGGTGAGCTTCCGGGACGCGAAAAGAACTACAAGACCAAGCGTAAGTTAACGGGTAAACCAGATTTCTCTCTTGATGCCAAGTATTTGCAAGAAGATGGCATCATCGTCTTAAGCGGAACACAGGCGCTGGTACGGCTGCCGTTAGATCAACACCGTGCCGACCGGCGGCGCGGCCTGAACACCGCCGCGTTCATCTCAGGTTACCGGGGGTCGCCGCTCGGTGGGCTTGATTTGCTGTTGGGTCAACACGAGCAGATCACGCGCGATCATCATGTCCACTTTGTGCCGGCCATCAACGAAGACCTCGGCGCGACAGCCGTATTTGGCAGTCAGCTTGCCAACCTGCTGCCGAACCCGCGCTACGACGGCGTCATCGGTATGTGGTATGGCAAAGCACCCGGCGTCGACCGCAGCGGGGACGCTTTTAAGCACGCCAACTTCGCCGGCGTCGGCAAATACGGTGGCGTGCTGGCGCTCGGCGGGGACGATCCAAACGCCAAGTCATCGACCCTACCCTCCGCGACGGAGTACCAGTTCTACGACGCCATGATGCCGATTCTGTTCCCCGGCAACGTGCAGGAACTGCTCGACTTCGGGCGTTACGGCTTCGAGCTGTCGCGCTACTGCGGGTTATGGGTCGGCTTCAAGGTCGTGACCAACGTCGCAGACGAGTTCGCAACGGTGGAGGTCGCCAAAGATCGCAATCCGATGGTCGACCCCGGCTTCGAGTACCGGGGAAAACCGTGGGCCGCGCACCAATACCCACAGCTTCTCACGCCGTACTCCCTGACCACCGAACGCGAGATGATCGAGGGCAAGCTGGAAGCTGCCCGCGCGTTTGGCGCCGCGAACCGGCTGAACAAGATCGTTGTTCACGGCGGAGACGACTGGATTGGCATCGTTGCATCCGGTAAGACGTACTTCGACCTGCGGCAGGCTTTGCTTGAGCTGGGTGTCGATGACGACGATACGCTGCGGCACTACGGCATCCGCATACTCAAGATCAACCTGCTGTCCCCCATCGACTCGGCGTTGATCCGCGAGTTCGCCGACGGCCTTGAAGAGATCGTCGTGATCGAGGAAAAACGCTCGTTCGTCGAGGGCTTCATACGCGATGCGCTCTTCAACCTCGCCGTGCGGCCGAAAGTGGTCGGCAAATCCGACGAGAACGACCGGCCGTTGGTCAAGCCATACGGGGAACTGGACAGCGATGACATCGCCGGTATCCTGTATCGTCGGCTGACTCAGCGCATCCCGCGTGAGGCGCTCAACGACCGGCTCGATCAAATCGCCAAGCAGCCCCTCCCTACCACACTGCCGCTGCTGGCGCGCACGCCGTACTACTGCTCAGGCTGCCCGCATAACACGTCAACCTTGAACGTGCCCGAAGGCGCAGTGGTCGCCGCCGGGATCGGCTGCCACACGATGACGCTGCTCATGGATCGCACCAAAGATCAGATCTTCGGCTTGACGCAGATGGGCGGCGAGGGGGCGCAGTGGGTCGGCGCATCGCCGTTTACCGACACCGATCACATCTTCCAGAACCTCGGCGATGGAACGCTGTTCCACAGCGGCACGCTGGCGATCCGTCAGGCGGTCGCCGCTAAGGCGCATCTGACCTACAAGATCCTGTGGAATTCCGCGGTTGCGATGACCGGCGGACAGGAACTTGAGGTACAGATTCCGGTTTGGCAGCTCACACAACTGCTGCGCACGGAGGGCGTCGGCAAGATGATCGTCACGTCCGCCGAGCCTGAGAACTATCCCTCGCACGCGGCATGGGCTGAGGGAGTCGAAGTGTGGCACCGCGACCGGATCGAGGAAGCGCAGCTCGTGCTGGCGGCAGAGCCGGAGGTCACGGCGCTCATCCACGACCAGTACTGCGCCGCCGAACTTCGCCGTAAGCGCCGTCGCGGCCTGATTCCTGAACCCTCTACTCACGTCTTCATCAACGAAGCGGTGTGCGAAGGGTGCGGTGACTGCGGAGAGAAGTCAAACTGCCTCAGCGTGTTCCCGGTGGATACCGAGTTTGGCCGCAAGACGCAGATCCATCAGTCGTCCTGCAACAAGGACTACTCATGCGTAAAAGGCGACTGCCCGGCGTTCATCATGGTCGTACCGGCCCAGAACAGGAAGCGCGCGCGCGCGATCTACGAGGTCGACGTGCCGCTGCCAGAGCCGACACTCCGCGTCGATGGCGAGTCCAGCCTGTATATGATGGGCATTGGCGGCACCGGTGTCGTCACGGTCAATCAAATCCTCGGCACGGCCGCGTTGATCGACGGGAAGGCTGTGCTGTCGCTCGATCAAACCGGCTTGAGCCAGAAGGGCGGCCCGGTCGTCAGCCATCTCAAGTTCCTCGAAGGGCCATCTGAGGTATCGAATAAGCTGTCACGCGGCAGCGCCGATGGATACCTTGTGTTCGATCTGCTGACCGGCACGTCGCACGCGAATTTGATCCACGCTCAGCCCGGCAAGACGGTCGCAATCGTGTCGTCGAGCATGGTGCCGACCGGTCAGATGGTCGCATCGACTCAGGTCGGCTATCCACGGATGGCACACCTTCACAACGCGATTGACGAGTTCACCACACCCGAGGCGAACGTCTATTTCGACGCCATCGCGCTCAGCGAGTCGCTGTTCGGTTCGCACATGCCCGCCAACTTGATGCTGGTGGGCGCGGCGTATCAGGCGGGCGTCATCCCGATCAGCGCCGCGGCCATCGAGAAAGCCATCGAGATCAACGGCGTATCGGTGAAAGCTAACATCCAAGCGTTCCGCGTCGGGCGCCGCACCGTGATTGAGCCGGGATGGGTCGATACGCTGCCGACCAAACGCGCCGGCGACCTGACGTACACGACGCCGCTCTCCCCTGAGGCGCAGGCGCTTGTGGACAGCGTAGGCGCAGGCGGCGAGCTGCAGCGTCTACTCTCAATTCGCGTGCCGGAGCTGATCGCCTATCAGAACATAGCCTACGCAAAGTCGTATGTCGATTTCGTCAAGCAGGTCGCCGAAGCGGAGCAGAAGGCGCTCCCCAACGAAACTGCGCTTACTGAAGCTGTCGCGCGCTATCTATTCAAGCTGATGGCCTACAAGGACGAGTACGAGGTCGCGCGGCTTCATCTCAATGAGAACGTCAAGGCCGAACTGGCCGAGCAGTTCGGCGAGAGCGCAAAGACCGCGTACATGCTGCACCCGCCGATGCTGCGCAGTTGGGGCCTGAAGCACAAGCTGAAGCTCGGCCAGTGGTTCAACCCCGGCCTGAGCCTACTCAAGCGCATGAAGTGGGTGCGCGGGACGCCGTTCGACCTCTTTGGCTACGCGAAGGTTCGCCGTGTGGAACGCGCGCTGATCGGCGAGTATCGCGCGTTGATCGCAAACCACCTCGGCAGCCTCGACGCCTCAAATCACCCGGCGTTGGTCGAACTGGCACGCCTGCCAGACATGATCCGTGGCTACGAGAGTATCAAGATGGCGAACGTCGAAAAGTATTACTCGGCGGTCAAGGATGTGCTCAGCCGCATCTAAGCACGAAGTTGAAAGTGATGCGTGATGAGAAAACGCCGCGCCGTATAGCTCGACTAACGCTGCAAGATGGGAGACCTAATCACTCGACCCACGAGCACCGGCTTACGCAAGAAGGGATGCGCGCTGCGTGAGACTCACAGATGTACCTCCCGCAGAGCATTGAAGCGTCGAGGACACGAGTCGAACAGGTTAAGAACGCAGAAAAGCGAGGGGCGATCCGCGGTGGATCGCCCCTCGTTCGTGATGCGAGGATGGCGGTTACTTGCGCAGTTTACGCGCCCCGACAATGACCCCGACCAGCCCGAGGGCGATCAGCGCGAGCAAGCCGATGCCGCCGGCCCCTGCGCCCGTGATGTCGTCAAATAGACCGGTTTCGGGCAGAAGCGTCGGAATGAGGAACGGTGTCCCGCCCGTGCCCGGCGTGGATGGCACAGGGGTCTGCGGCGATAGCGTCTGCGCCAAAGCCGTCGCCGTCATCAGAACGTCGGAGGGGCTGATCCCTCCCGGTGTGATCTGGCCGGTAGCAGTGGGCGGGTTCGCGGCCTGTTCGGTTTGAGCAGCGGACAGCGTCGCCGCGGCGTTAGTCGCCTCTTCTGAGCTGAGCGTCGTTTGAAGCGCAAGCTGTGTGGCGGTAGCGGCGAATTCTGCCGCGGCCTGTGTCGATGTCGCGGCGGCGTTGGCCGCTTCCTGCGCCGCCGTCGCAGCAGCATCGGCCGCGATCTGGGTCTGCGCCAACGCCGTTGCGGCGACCGCCGGTGGAAGTTCGGTCTGCACCGCCGCGGCCGTCTGCGTCAGATCGGGCGACGGGGTAGCCGTCGGCTGAGCCAAAGCTGTCTGTGTCGCCCCGATAGCCCCTTGTGTTGCGGCTTGTAAGGTCTGGAGGGCGCTCTGCGTCTCCATCTGCTGAACGGCCTGCGCCGTACCGGTCGCCAGAAGCGCGTTCGCCTCCGCGGTCGCGGTCACGGCGTTCACCGCAGCCGTCGCCGTCGAGCGCGCGTCCAACGCCGACGCCGTGCCGGTCTCGGCGAGGAACGCCTGCTGCGTGGAGTTGAACTGTGCGATCGCGGTGCGCGTGACGTCAATCTCGGTCGGCCCGCGGTTCAGCGCGAAGTAGATGATTGCGACTACGCCCGCGATAAATAGTAGAATAATCAGGAAGGCAAGAATGACGAAAGTCCGGTTGGTTCCGCCTCCTCCGTCTTCAAACGAAAACTCGTCCTCGCCGATCCCGCCAAGGTCGTCTAAACCCGGATCGTCGAAGCTGAAGTCGCTTTCGCCTGCCCCGCCGGAGTCGCTGCCGAACAAATCATCGTCGAAGTTGAAGTCGTCATCGTTACGGTTGGTCATTCCCGTCTCCTCGCTGGTGGTGGCCGAACGGCCGCAGCCCTGCCAGTTACCGCCCGCTCACCTCAATATTCGCCAGCGGTGCAAAGATGCGCTCCCCGCTGCTTAACTCGACTTGGGCGCACGCAAATCGCATCCCATTGTCCAACAAAACCGGGTCGCTTGGCAAATTTAACACGACACCGGACATTCCGGTATACGGCGCGCCGATCACCCGTACGGTCATCCCCGCGCGAAGGGTCAGCATCAGGTTCGGGCGCACCGGCGTTTCGCCCGGCTTGGTCGCGACCGTCATCACGATCTCCGGACGGCGTGTATCCCACGGGGTCGGCTCGAACGCATCCAAGACGACCTGCGATCCCTCGTGTTCGATCAGCCATTGATTGAGCGTCCGGTTGACGCGCGTTTCACCAAACGCTTCGGTCAGCATGATCGGGAAGGGCTGGCCGAGCGCATGCCCCAACAGCGACACCGGCATCGACGGCCCCACGAGACCCGACACCCCTAGATTGCGCGCGGCGTTAATCACGCGTTGGGTGATCCCCCGCCGCACCACGACGATCACGTTGTGGAACGGCGACGAGAACTGATCGGCGTCGAGATCCTCCAACGCGGTGCTCGCTTCCCCGCGCAGCACGGCGATAGCGCGCTGGCCGTTGCCCCAAAACCCCTGCACATACGCGCCGGACGCTTCGATCACCGCGCCCCGGCCAGACTGCACATCGCTGACACGGCCGCGCACGCCCGCTTCCAGATCAAGCACATCGTTGACCTGCTCGATCAAGATCAGGCCGTTGATGATGGCCGCGACACGGCCGCGCACCGGAGCGTACAGCTTGCGCCCACGGCCCGATTCCTTACCTGCCAGCACCGTGATCTCGTCGACCTCGTCATCGACCCTCACCCGCAGCAGCGGCTTGAGATCCTCCGCCTTGCGCAGCCGGAAGTACGCCTTTGCATCCAGCACGATATGTTCGCCGGGAACCAGCCCGCGCACGACGACGTCACGCACGTCGACCCGCTGGTCGGGCAGCACGGTGACGAGACCGCTGGCTTGTTCAGGCAGCATCACCCGGCGCTGAATCACCGCGAGCTTGACGATGGGCCGCTGCTCAGGATAGTGCATTGCGCAAATCCTCGATGGTCGTGTCGCTGTCGCCGAGATCGGGTTCCGGCTCTGGCTCCGGCATCGGCCGCCGTCCGCGCCGCCGATCACGCCGGGACTGACGCTGCCGGACACGCGACGGCTCGGTTGGGCTTTCGGCGCGCCGCTCGCCGAACGTGGTTGATCCGCCGCTCAGCATCTCCACCGAGCGCGGTTCATCTCCAGTCACCTCGGCGATCCACTGAAGCATCAGGGTCGCTTTGACGTCATCCGGCATATCGAGCGAAAGCGGCCGGCCGCGCGCGTCGATGATGATTCCCGCGCCGCCCCCCTCAACCTTGAACCGCTGGCTCCGACTGCCGTCGATGTCAAGCCCCCGCCCGACGACGCGGGCGCGCACGACAGCCGTCACCCCGACTGGAACTGGAATGCGCACAAGGTGCCCGCCGTTGACCGTCACGGTTGACTTGTCTCCGTCTCCGGTCTCCACCGTGATCTCGACCGCAGGTTTGTCGAAACGGGGACGCCCGCCGATGCTGATGGCCGTCCCCAAGCCTGCGTAGCCGTTGCCATCCGCGACCTGTGACGCAGCGTCCGGGCGCGAGCCGGCCACCGCGCCCAGCGCGGCTGTGAGTCCATACGGATCAGCCAAGAAGCGCGTGACGCCAGCCGGTTCAAGCCCGTCGAGCGCAAGCATGATGCTGTAGCCCGGCCGTCCCGTCTCATTGATGCTCGCGCCACCCAACACGACGAGATCGACCGCTTGAGCGCGCCCAACCCCGGTCGATGCCGCGATCTCTTGAAGCGCCGTGCGCAGGATGGCATGCTCGACGAACGACTCACGCAGCGAAAACGGCACGATGCCCTGTCGCAGCGACTTGTTATAGGCGTGCGTGTAGAGCGCCTCTTCCGCGCCAGCAAACGGAAGCCAGCGCAGCAGGTCATCGGGATCGACCGTATCGAGCAGGGTCAGGGCGTTATGGCCCACCCCAAGATCCGTCCGAATCGAAAACTGCGACTCGCGCGGGGTTGCGTGGGACATGATCGAGACCGCGCTGCCGATGTCAACGACGATCACCCGCGCGTCATGAAGGCGGGCGAAATACGACGCGATGGCGCTGTATCCGCGCGCGGTCGGCTGAACGCCGCCGGCCGAAAGCGCCGCTAGATCGGAGAAGCCGGAACTGCGCGTTTCGGCGAACCGGTTAAATGCCTCGGTCATCTGCGCGCGCAGCGGCCCCACGTCGAGCTTGTTGGCAGCGGGCCGCACGTTCGCCGCCACCGCGACCTCGGCGATACCCTCAAACGCCGCAGTGACATACGGAGCCAGTTTGCTGTTTCCGGCGTATACGATCTGCGGCCGGCGGCGCTTGTCCATGACAGCCACCGCCAGCTTGACGCTCTGGACAAGCTCCATCACGCTCTCGCTGGCGCCGCGTTCGACGCCTCCCGTGATGACGACGATGTTCGGATATCCGTGCAGCACAGCATTCAGCCGTTCGTCACGATCCCGTCCGTCCTCAAGCGACAGTGTCTCGACCACATCGACATACGTATTGGAGAGTGCCTGTTTGGCCGCGGCGACGCTTCCATCTTCACGCAAGCCGACGATCACGGCGCGCAGTGGACGGCCGCCGCTGGCCGTAATCACGAACGACTCGACGCCCGACCGATCCTGCTGCTCCGGCGTGATGATCGCGCCGGTGTCGTTCACAAAACGGCGGCCGGTCGATGCAGTGAGCTGTTGGATGACCCGATCCAGCCCGATCTTGACGTCATACGCCGGGTATCCATCTGTCGTGCGGGTACGTGCAAAGCCGATCAGCTCATACGCCCCGTCGACCTGATCGATAAGGACGGCGCGGGTATGCACACTCCCGAAATCCACGGCGAGGATCGACATCGGTTATCCTCCCCCCAGCTTGAGAAACTCAATCACGTATGCTACGCGGTCGCTGAAGATCGCAAGGCTGCTGAGGATCGCGGCGGCATACAGAGCGCCCAGCGTAATCACGATGAAACCCTGCCCGAAGAAGGCCAGCGTCGCAATCGGCAGGCTGCGCCGACTGTCCCCGCTTGGGGTGCGCACGGCGAGATACTGGAAATAAACGAGCGAGCACACCACTCCGGCGACCGAAATCAGAAAACTCGGAAGGTCAAGGCCGGGACGCGTCGCGCCTAACGCTAACGGCACGAGCGTGCCGCTGGCTGCGCCGATCAGCGCGACCGCTGCGCCCACGCCGATCAGCAGCGCCATTGTGAGTCCCGCGAGCCGGTTCAGGCGGACACTCGCCTTGAACAGCAGCAGCCCGCCCAAGGCCAGCGGAATGACGCCGAGGGCGACCCGCAGCGGTTCGCCGCTGAGGAGCGTCGCGCGGATCCACGGCACCAGCACGCTGTTCCACGTCACGATGGCCGCATAGCCGGCGGACATGCCGACGAACACGTACACGGCAAGACGATAGAGAATGTTGTCACCCAACACCGCGCTGAACACCAGCAGCGTCAGGATGAAGCCCGCCCAGAGGCCGATTTCGGAGACGGGCATGACCTACTTCCTCCTGCGGGCGATGCCGCGAATGACGCCGATGATCGTCCCGATCATAATCAACGCAGCTGAGACCACCACGCCGACGTAGATCGCGTTGTAGCGCGCTTCGTCCATCTCGTCCGCGCCGATGAACTGCGCATCGACGGACATTCCGAGCGCCGGCCTCGGCACGGAGACAACCGGGATCGCGCTGGTGTCGCCTTCGATGCGCACCAGCGAGGCGCTCACCCAACCACTGCGCGGGCCGGGGATCTCGACGTTGACCCATGTCCGGCCTTCGTTGAAGCCCAACACCGGCAGACGGTCGCCCGGGCCGGCCGAGCCGATCACCGGGAAATTCGTGCCGGGGCCAGCGCGCACGTTGATGCGCGTCGGTGCGATGACAACCGCGACCAGTTCATCGCCAACGGCCATGGTCGGCGTGAGCGTCGGCGCGGAGGTCGCGTCTGGTTCGGGGGTCGGCGTCGCGGACGGCGTGCGTGTCGGCGTCGCGGACACCTCCTCCGTCGCCCCGGTCGTTGGGGCGAGCGTCGGCGCATTCGTCGGCGTCGAGGTCGCGGTGAACGTCGCCGATGGCGTGAAGGTCAACGTCGGTGATGGCGTGACCGTCGGCGTGGCTGAAGGCGTTGCGGTATTGGTCGGCGTCAGCGTATGAGTCGGCGTGTTCGTCGCGGTGGAGGTCGAAGTCGCCGTGGGCGTGTTGGTCGCCGTGAAGGTGAATGTCGCCGTCACACGCGCGGTCGCCAGCGCATTGGCCGTCGCCTGAGCCGCCGCGGGCGCAAGCGTCGAGGTCGGCGTGTCGGTCGCCGTTGGGGTATTGGTCGGCGTCGGGGTGAACGTATTGGTCGGCGTCGGCGTGGCGGTGAACGTCGCCGATGGTGTGATGCCGAAGCCGATCAGGCCATCCGGGCCGCTGTAAGCTCCCAACTGCGAACGATAGGTGATGCTGTCGCGCAGGCCGACGATGTACGGTGCGCCATAACTGTCCGCGTAGAGCCGCGCGAGGGGTTCAGCTGACGCCGACACCACGAACACCAGCGGCGACGACACCAGCGGCTGGAGCTGTTCCGACCACTGTCGAATACCGTCGGCACGATCGCTGACGATCACGATCAGGTCGAGGTCGGCGACGCTGTCGATCTGGAGATCCGATGGGCGGCCGTCATGATCGAACGCCAGCGCATCGCGCGGATTCTCCGCCAAATCGCGCACACCGAGCGAATCACCCGGTAAATAGCGGCCAAAGATGATCTGCTTATTGTGCGTATCTTCCGGCAGCTCGCCCTCGATCATACGCTGCGCCGCGACCAGCGCGACCGGGTCGGTGCTGACAATCACCGGCGTTGCTTGCCGCGCGCGGGCATGCGCGATCACTGCTGTCATCGCTCCGCCGATCTCGCTCAAGCTGCCCGGCGAGGCGTCGACGGCGACGAGCATCACGTCGCCCTCAGCCAGATCGTCCACCACCGCATAGGCGGTCTCAGCCGGCGATTTCTCGCCAAACAAGACCGGTGGAAGCTGGACGAATCGAAGCGACTCGAAGGCATCAAGGAACGGCAGGATCACCGCCACGGCGACCACTGCGGCGACGATCAGACGAGGCAAGTTGTAACGCAGGCCCCGGCGCACGCGGGCGGGTTTCACGGCGGCGCCTTGCGCAGCGCCTGCGGCGGCCGTGATCGACCGCATTAGTTCGATGCCGCGTGTTCCTTTGTCTGCACGGCGGCCCGGCGGCGGCTTGGCGGCTGGCGTCTCGCTGATTAGCACCGGCGGCGGAACGGCGGTTCCCGGCGCCGCAGTGACGGCGGACACGCCCTCGTCTAGCAGCGCCCGCAGCTCCTCAGGAAGTTCCTCGATCGGGCGGTCTTCCTGCTGCTGTCGCATGAGGGCGGCCGCGCTCACCTCACTGACGGACACGTCACTGAGGAAGTCGGGGATGTTCGACTCGGGCAGTTCTATCTCGGCAGGTCGGCTGATCGGGTTCGGCCCGAGCAGTTCGTCAAAATTGAGCCGCGCCGAGTCAAACGAAAGAAACTCATCGTCTTCAGCGAAGTGTTGTAGACCGCCTTGCGACGCCGTGCTAGGTTCGCCGGCGTCAGATGACAGCAGGCTGAGCAAATCGACATCGCCCTCGCCTTGCGTATCAGTCGGCTGAAGCAAGCCGGCCAGCAGGTCATCCACACCTGCATCGCTTTCGCCTTGAGATAGCAGCGCCGCCAGCTCGTCGGACTGCGCGCCAGACGGCTCGTCGGCGTCGGTCATCCACGAGAGGTCGTCCGACTCCTCGATCGGTTCCTCAACCTCGAATTGAACATCGTCAAACGAGGCTTGGAAGGTGTTGGCGTCTTCCGCGCCGAAATCATCCGCGCCCTGCAGCCATGATGGCAGCACGCCCGAATCGCGTTCGCCCGCCGGCTTATCCAGCGCTTCCTCGTCGATATCCGCGCCGCGCAGCCACGGCGCCAGCGGCACATCGCCCGCTTCTGTTTCGAGATCGCTTACGTCCGCCGCCGGTTGCTCGCCGGTGTGCAGCCAATCCGGCAGGTCTTCCGAGGCGGCCGCTGACGCTGGTTCAGCTGGCGTATAGGCGGGGATTTCCGAATCGGTTTGCAGCCAATCCGGGATCGCGCCGGGATCTTCACTCGGCGCCTCCGTCGGCTTGACGTCGAATGGATTATCGGACAAATCGGCCAGCCACGCGCTGCTGTCCTCAACCGCATCGGAGTCGACATCGCCGAACGCGAACGTCTCGAAGTCAAACTCTCCGGTGGACGGCTTGCCGATGTCCTGCGAGTCCGGCGTCTGTTCGTCGCCACCGCCGATACTGTCGAGCCAGTCCATGCCGTCGTCTGCCGAGAACGGCTGATCCGAATCGTCAAGCCAGTTTGGGTCGAATTCGTCGTTCATGCCGGCCCCTGCCTATTCACGTGTTGCACGACCCTGTCCAATCAACACGCGCACGCCAGCGATCACGGTCGCCAGCGCGATGCCCAATAGAATCGCCCGCCCGCCAGCATCGACCGGAACCCGGTTGAGCCAGTCCGCCACAGTCGCAATCGGCCCCAGCCCGCGCACGGGCAGCGCGCCAACCAGCACCGTGACGACCGTCGCGACGAACAGCAGGCTGGCCCAGCTTGGCCGGCGGTTCGCGATGGTCACCGCGCCGTACACCAGCGAGAACAGCACAAGCCCGGAGAACGCCGTCTCCAGCGCGATCTGCACGCCGTCGACCGCCGCACGCGCCTCGTTGTCGCGCGGTAGAATACCGAAGCCCAAAACGATCACGAACGACAGGATCAGCACGGCGCTGTAGATCGCCTGCCCGCGGCGGCGCGTCCGGCGCAGGTGTACGCCCAGTAGATTGACGACGCCGACCAGCACCGCGACCGCCGCCGTGACCGCCGCGAACTGGAGCAGCAGGCGCGCGAAATCCGTGATGCCGAAGCGTTCGATCTGCGCGGAGATCGGGCCGATGTTGGTGCCCAGCAAGCCGACCAATGTGATGAGAGCGATGCCGATCGTGAGTGCGGTGACCAGCACCGCGCCTAGCCGCAAGCGCATCTCAACCTCCCGCGCCGACGATGCGCGCTGCCGCCACGGCAATCACCGCGGCGATCAGCAGCCAGCGCAGGATGTCCATCGCGACGGCTTCGCCACGACGAACGGCGCGGTCGGACAGATATGCCGACGCCTGAAACAACTCCTCGCCGATCAGCGGAGTTTTTGAGAACGCATAGGCGACCGCCTGCCCGTCCAGCCGGTCGGTGGCCCCGATGAAGGGCGCGCCACGCCGGACTGAGGCCTCGCCGATCAGCGCGATCTCCGGCCCGAACCGGCCGACCATGACCTGCGTCGGGCTGCGGTCGGCAGCGACGTAGGCGGTCATCGCCGCAGCATACGCCAACGAGCGTGAACCCGCCGGAATCCAGCGTGCCGATCCGCTTGGGGCCGGCAGATTGTGTTCGCGAAATGCCGCGCGGACAGCCTCAATCGCCAAGGGAAGCCCGGTGCCACTGCTGGTCGTCACGACTGGCATACGGTCGCCGTAAGCGGCCGCTGCAACGGTGTGATACGCGACGGCCTCCGCGGCAATCGCCAGCAGTGTCGACTCGCCGCCGACGCCCGCGTCGCCCATTCCGACGATCATCGACTGCCCGGCTTCAACCGCGGTCGTCGCCATCGCTGGAATCGCGGCATACGCCGCCTGACGGCGCAGCACCGCGGAATCACGCCGCCGGCGCACAAACTGCGGCACAATCGCCGTGACAATCAGGCCGATCAATAACACTAAGATTGACAAGACCTGAGTTGTTGTATCCAACCCTTCCCCCCTTGGGCGCGGCCTAGTCCTGATCCAACCACTGACGGAGCCGTGCGACTCCCTCAGGCGTCTCAAGCAGCTCTGCGAGGTCGTTTAGCGGCGCGGTGCGCAGGACGTGACGCAGTACCGGCTCGCCGACATACAGCATCTGAGCCGCCAGTGGCCCCCACATCCCCCCGACATCCAGTGAGGTTCGCAGTAAGCCATCCCAGCCACGCAGTTTTGCTCCACGCAACCACTCGTGCAGGCGATCATCGTCCATACCGGATACTATAACACGTCGCAGGGCGCGCGCCACACGATACGCGTCTCAACGCATTAAGGTTTCGTACAGTCTGTGCCTATATACTGCCCGAGCAGCGGCCCGCGCAGCACGATCCGGCAGTGTTCCGAACCCGGTATCCGGGCCGTCGGCCAGCGCAGCGCGCCGTACTCGATTGGCTCGCCCTGCGCGCTCAGTCCTGCGGCCAGCGCCGACCACGCCGCCCGCTGCGCCATCGCTCGGCGGATCAGCACGCCGGCCTGACCGGTATCGCGCCCCAACGCCTGCAATACAATCTTGTAACGTGCCGAATTTGCGAATACGTCGCCGTGGTCTTGGTTCACCAGCACCGCCGCGCCAAGCGCCAGCTCCGGGACGACCATGATTGCCGCCGTGCCGCCGATCGCGCTGCCGGGATGCGAGTACACGTCATACCCTTCGAACTGCTCGATGAACCATCCGTTGGCATATCGAAGCGACCGGCCCAGTGGGCAGCACGAGCGCTCAGGAGCGTCCTCGCCCAACCGCAGCGCCTGAGCGTCATCGACCCACGAGATCAGGTCAGGCAGGAGCGCTTCGAGCTGTGCGGCGCTCAGGCGCGCATTGACCGCGGCGGACATAATGCCGTGATCGAAAGGTTCGACCGCTGCGAGATCACCGGCGAGGGTCAGCTCGAACGACGTCGCGGACGGATCGCTGCTCGGCATCCACGGGATGTCCACGCCGAGATCACGGGCGGCGCCAGCGGCTGCCAACGCAAACACGACGGAGTTGTACGTGAAGCGCTCACCCTCCGGGGCGAGGGGTGTGTATTGACGCAGGATCGCCGCTGCTGCTTCGGAGTTGACGGTGCGCCCGACCCACGCGCTGTCATCGCGCACGAAGCCCGACGTCTGATCGACGGCCTGCTCAACCGTCACCGCCCCCGCTTGACCGAGGTCGAGTTCAGGCCACAGCGCGGCCAGCGTGATCCCGGTGTCGAACGCCTGCTGATCGAGCCAGTACGCCACAAGCGGCTTGGCGACCGATCCCGTCGAGAACCGCGTATCGAGATCGACCGGCACGCGGCGTTCGGCGTCGGACGTGCCGAATGTCCACACGTAGCTTTCACCGTGATCCACAATCACGACAGCCCCCCCGACCAGCGCCAAGGTCTCCGCGTCGGCTAGAATCTCCGGTCGGAGCGGGTCGAAATCAACGCTTGATCGCGCTAGAGCAAGGCTTGCTGCGAGTAGAATCGCCGCAAGGCTAAGCGTCAAGCGGCGCATGGCTGAGGCGGCTAAGCGGCCACGTCGGCAGCACGTCGAACGCAATCGAGTCGCGCTGGCCGGCGGCGAATCGGTGATGTGCGGCCGCTGCGATCATAGCTGCATTGTCGGTGCACAGGTTTAGCGGGGGATAGCGCACGGGAAGCTGCGCGGTGTTCTTGATCTGCGTGCGCAGCAGCGCATTGGCGCTGACGCCGCCGGCCAGCAGGATTTCGTTGGCGTCATAGGTTTGGGCCGCGCGGACGGTCTTTTCGACCAGCGCATCGACGAGCGCGGCTTGAAAGCTCGCCGCGGCATCGGCCACGGATACGCCCTCTTTGAGTGTCACACCTTTTTCGCCGTGCGGGCCTTTCGGTGAAGTGCGCGTCACCTCGCGCAGCACGGCCGTCTTTAGCCCGCTGAAGCTGAAGTCGAACGATTGATCGCGTTTGGCTCGCGGGAACTGATAGGCGTCGGCCTGACCGGCTTCCGCCGTGCGCTGAATGTTTGGCCCGCCCGGAAACGGCAGCCCCAGCACGCGCCCCACCTTGTCGAACGCCTCGCCAGCAGCGTCATCCAGCGTGCCGCCAAGCCGTTCGTAGACGCCGTGGCCGCGCATGAGCACCAGCTCGGTGTGGCCGCCGCTGACGATCAGCACAACGACGGGAAAGTTCGCCTCTTGCAGCGGCTGAGTCAGCCACAGCGAATAGATGTGACCTTCGAGATGGTTGATCCCCAGCAGCGGCTTGCCGGACATCAGCGCCAAGCCTTTGGCATAGCTAATCCCGACCAGCAGCGACCCGACTAACCCCGGCCCACGTGTGACGGCGATAGCGTCCAGCCGGTCGATACTGAGCGCGGCGTCGGTCAGCGCCTGCCGGACAACCGGATCAATCGCCTCGACATGCGCGCGCGACGCTACTTCCGGGTAAACACCACCGTACTGTGCGTGCAGGTCGATCTGTGACGCCACGACATTCGACGCGATTCGCTGCCCGTCGATGATGACCGCCGCGGCGGTTTCGTCGCATGATGTTTCAATGCCGAGAATAATGCTCATCAGGCAAATGTCTCTTCCGCCAGTCCGCGCCGATTGTACAATGGTCGTCCAGCATTGAGGACAATGGACTTCCTATGGCAGATACCGCGCTCATGCGTGAGCTTGAGTTCACGTTGGACGACCTCGCCGCGAACCGCAGCGGAAAGCTGAGCGAACGGCAGCTTGATCGGCTGCGCATGCGCCGCCAGCGCTCGATGTTCTATGGATCCGGAATCGTGGTCGCGCTTGCCTTTGCCGCCAGCCTCTGCCTGTTTGGAGGGCTGCGCGGGTCAGCGATCCTGACCGTGGTCGGTCTCGGTCTCACCGTCTGCGCGACCGTCGTGATGAGCACCTTCGCGCGGTACTGGCTGCGGATTTCAGCCGACCTTCGCGAGGGCGCGGCGAGCGCATTCAGCGGGCCGCTGGAGCGCGTGGTCAAGCCGGTCAACCGCCGTATCGTCACCTATCTACTGCGGGTCGAGAGCGCCGAGTTCTCCGTGACCAAAGAGACGTTCAAGCTGTTCGACCACGAGAAGCCGTACGCGCTGTATCGCGCGAAGTTCTCCGGCTTGCTGCTCAGCGCCGAGCGGCTCTAGGCGTCGCGCGCGTCAATCTGGATGAGCTGTTGATCGCGGTCGACCACGTCGCCCTTCTTGACCAACACCTCGCGCACAATCCCGTCCGTGGGCGCGCCGATCCGTATCTCCATCTTCATCGCTTCAAGCACGATCAACGGCTGACCCGCGGTGACTGTTTGGCCGGCCTTCACCAGCACGTCGACCACCTGCCCCGGCATCTGCGCCGTGAGCCGGCCCGCCTCGGCGCCTGAGGTGCCACGGCGGCGCGCCGCAGGGATAGCGAGCGAGAGCGCATACACCGGCCCGCCGACCACCTGCCCGTAGCGCCGGAGTCCATCGGCGGCGGTCGCCACCTGCACGGTACGGTCGCCAAAATCCAGCGCCCACCGGCCCGACTGGGTTCGTTCCGCTGTGAGCTGATACGTTCGTTCGCCCACCGTCGCTGTGACACGGCCGTCGCTGCCTCGCTCGATGCTCACGGTTACGATTCCCTGCTGTGTCTCGTATTGAACTGATGGCATAGGTACGGCCTCCACAATAGCACGGTGTTGTGGTGTCATGTCATGCGGACGAATCACAGTACCGAATTGTTCCGTTCCGGTCAAACAATTCAGGAGTTGAGTCTGGCTTGCGGGCCGTAGTTGACGTACAATCGACCCTCCGGTTACGAACATTCGTTCGCCATTTTAGCGGAGGAACGCCATGAACCAGCAGTTCCAGCTCGTCTCCGATTTTCAGCCAACCGGCGACCAACCGGCCGCAATCGAAGGACTGGTAAAGGGCATCCATGGCGGGCACCGGCAGCAGACTTTACTCGGCGCGACCGGCACCGGCAAGACGTTCACCATCGCGCACGTCGTCCAGCAGGTTCAACGCCCGACGCTGGTGCTGGCTCACAACAAGACTCTGGCGGCCCAGCTCTACGCCGAGTTCAAAGAGTTCTTTCCGCGCAACGCCGTCGAGTACTACGTCAGCTACTATGACTACTATCAGCCGGAAAGCTACGTTCCACGTTATGACCTGTTCATCGAGAAGCAGACCGAGATCAACGAGCACATCGAGCGCCTGCGCGTAGCCGCGAAGGCCGCGCTGCTCAGCCGCCGCGATGTGCTGATCGTTGCATCCGTGTCGTGCATCTACGGCACGGGCGACCCCGAGACGTGGGCCAAGTATGTCCTTGAGCTGCGCGTTGGGGATTCCATGCGCCGTGAGGCGATCCTGCGCCGGCTCGTTCAGCTTCAATACACGCGCAACGACATGGATCTCGCGCCCGGCAGCTTCCGTGTGCGCGGCGACACGCTCGAGATTCACCCGTTCTACGAAGATGCCGCGTATCGCGTGCAGATGTTCGACGACGACATCGAGCGCATCACCCGCTTCGATGCGCTGACGGGCGAGATTCTCGCCGAGCAGCCGGTTGTCGTCGTGTTCCCGGCAACGCAGTTTGTCGCCGATCAAGAGAAGCTGCGCAAGGCCGTCAACGACATCGAAGCAGAGCTTGAGCAGCAGATTGCGTTTTTCAAGTCGCAGGACAAGACGCTGGAGGCACAGCGCATCGAGCAGCGCACCCGTTACGACATCGAGATGCTGCGCGAGGTTGGCTTCACCAGCGGCATCGAGAACTACTCGCGCCCACTCGAACAGCGGATGCCCGGCACGCCGCCCCACACGCTGATCGACTACTTCCCCGACGATTTCCTGCTCGTGATCGACGAATCGCACATGACCATGCCGCAAATCCGCGGGATGTACAACGGCGACTACTCACGCAAGCAGGTGCTTGTCGACTACGGTTTCCGCCTGCCGAGCGCCATGGACAACCGGCCGCTGAAACTGGCCGAGTTCGAGGAGCGCATGGGCTACACGATCTACACGACCGCGACGCCCGGCCCGTATGAGCGCGAGCACAGCACCAACGTCGTCCAGCAGGTGATCCGCCCGACCGGCATTGTCGATCCAATTGTGGAAGTCCGCCCCATCGAAGGACAGATCGACGACCTGCTGCAAGAGGTCGCCGCGCGCATCAAGAAAGGCCAGCGCGCGCTGGTGACAACCTTCACCCAGCGTATGGCCGAGGAACTCGCCGGCTACTTCAACGAGGTGGGCATCAAGGCGCACTACTTGCACGCCGAGGTCGAAACACTCGATCGCGTCGAGATTTTGCGCGACCTGCGCATGGGTGTTTACGATGTGATCGTCGGGATCAACCTGCTGCGCGAGGGGATTGATCTGCCGGAGGTGTCGCTGGTTGGAATCCTCGACGCCGACAAGGAAGGTTTTCTGCGCAGCACGTCCGCGCTGATTCAAACGATCGGACGCGCCGCGCGTCACATCGAGGGCCGCGTGATCTTGTACGCCAACGTGATGACCGACAGCATGCGCAATGCCATCAGCGAGACAGAACGCCGCCGCGCCATTCAGCAGTCGTACAACGAGCAGCATGGAATCGTCCCCGCCAGCATCGTGAAGCAAATCCGCGACCTGACCGACCGCGTTAAGGTCATGGCGGCGGACGAGGCCGGGCACGCGCTTCAGGATATGGAACAGCCCGACCTGTCGACCATGGCGAAGAACGATCTGCACAAGCTGGCTAAGGAGCTTGAAAAGGAGATGAAGGCCGCGGCGACCAACCTCGAGTTCGAGAAGGCCGCCGCCCTGCGCGACCAGTTATTCGAGCTGCGGGGGATGCTGGCGCTCAGGGAGTCGGACGATCTGGTCGGGGCCGCCGAGCATGAAGCGCCTCAACGGGCCGGACGCGCGCGCCGCGCACGCTAACCCAGACTTGCCACGTCCGAACAGCCTGTCGATAATGGGGTGTGTATGCGCACCCCATTTGCGTTCTCAACGATTGCAATTTTTCTCGTCGTCGCGGCCGTACTCGGCGGATGCACCCTTGTCGAACCCAAGGCGACACCTGTCCCGACACCTGATATCCCACGGGTTCGTTTTCTGTTTCCTGAGAACAACGCGCGTATCGCGCAGGACAGCGAGATCACCGTTGACATCCTCGCTGAAGATGAGACGTCGGGGATCGCCCGCGTCGAGTTTCTGGTGGACAACATCAAGATCAACGAGGGCCAGCCTGACGGCTTCGCTGTCCCGGCCTTTCGCGCTGCGATGAACTGGATCGCCGGCACGCCGGGCGGTCACACGCTGCACGCCATCGCGTATCGCGCGGATGGAACTCGCAGCGACGAAGCGATCATTCTGGTGGATGTCGTCGCACGCTGACCACGAGACGGAAACGGCTATGAGCTACTTGCAGCGCATCAACTACCGGCCCACACTCGACGCACTGAGCGAGCGCGAACGTGACATGCTCGGACGCACCTTCGACCCGGCCAGCACCGACGTGATCATCAATGGTGATGTCGTGCCGTGGCATAACGTCGAGGAGGTCGAAGTCGCTGTCGCCGCACGGCAGAAAGGCCCATCCGGCTGGATCGTCCGCAACCTCGTGATGCAAGGCGAACGGTATCATGTGGCGCTGTACTTCGGGCGCGAAGAACAGGTGCTGACGAATCTGTCGCGCGGGGCTGCCGAATACGTCGTCAAGTCGATTGCCTATTACGCACCCAAGCCGGTGCGCTACACCGGGCCGGATGGATTTGCGCCCCTTACCGAGGTTTAGCGTCCGGCAGGTTCTGGCCGCCCTCATCTTCGCGGGACTCTCCGCCGCTGCGTGCGCGCCACAATCCAGCACGACATCGTCCACCGCAACGCTGAGCCTGCCCGCAACGACCCTCGCGACGACGTGGGGGTTTGCGCCAGCCCTAGCGACAGCGCCAAGCATTGATTCACCGGCGGCGGCGGCCATCGGAACAGACACGGCGTTCGCCGCGTTCGAGTCCGCCGACACGACGCAGCGGCTTGTGCTGTATGTCAAGGCTCAGCGTATCGAAACGGAGATCACGGCCTCTCAACCGCACAGTCTGAAGCTGGCGCGGCTTCCGGCGGGCCGTCTGTTAGCCACATGGATCGACCGCGATGCGTCGGGCATCAGCACGCTGTACGCCGCTCAAGTCGACCGGCAGGGCGCGTCATTGTTCGGCGCGCTGGCGGTATCCAACAGCGCCGTGACACGCTATAACCTGATCGGCATGCCCGCAGGCGGCGCATGGGCCGTGTGGAGCGCAGTCGTCAGCGGCGAGCCGACGCTGGTAGCGAGCCGCTTAGACGATGCCGGCCGGCCCCGTATGCCGCAGCTCTTGCAGCTTGACGCCGACTATCCGGCGCTTGCGGTGCTCATCAGCGGCGATGTGACGCTGTTTTGGCTTCAGGGCGAAAACCAAGACCTGTATCAGGCGCAGCTTATCGACACGGGCTTGAGCGAGCCGGTGCGCAGGAGTCCGGCGCCGTGGGTCGGCCAGACCGGCGACCTGTTGGCGGGCCTCAGCGCAGGGGTCGACCGGTCGCACGGTTATGTCGTATTTCACACACTGACCAACGCCGGAAAGCAGCGCGCGCTCGTCACGTCTGGGCCGCTCGATCAGCCCGACTGGGGGCCAGCAGCGCCGATCAACCCGGTCATGGGCGACCAGCCATTTCAGACTGGATTCAATCACGGCATCGCGTTCACTACCGCCGTGTCAGCCAGCGCGCCGGAGGCCGGATGGATCGCGCCCGCACGCGGCCAGTACGACATCATGGCGGCGGCGGCGATGATCGAGACACACCTGTACGTGCTGTATTTCCGTGCGGGGGCGCTGGTGGGCGCACAGGAGATCACGTCGCTTCCATCGGGCATAATCGCAGCGCCGAGCCTGACGCTGGACGACGAGCGCGACCTCGCGTTGGCATGGTGGCAGCCCGGCCCCGAAACCGCTTCGCTGTACGCGATCAGTTCCCGCTGACGGTCGAACGACACACCGCGTCCATGCGCGCAGCGGCGTGCTGCGCCGTGAACCCCTCGGCGAATCGGCCACGCCCTGCTGCGCCCATAGCCGCCGCGCGTTCAGGATCGTCGAGTAATGCCGCGAGTGACCCCGACAGCGCCGCGATGTCAAATGGCTGCACGATATGGCCGGTTGCGCCATCAGCGACCGCCTCCGGTGAGCCGCCAAAACACGTAGCGACCACCGGCTTCCCCGCCGCCATCGCTTCAAGGTTGACGGTCGGGAACACGTCAAGACAGATCGAGGGCGCAGCGACAGCATCGGCGAGATGATACGCGGCGGCGAGCGTCTCGCCTTCCAGCCACCCGCCCATCACGATCTGCGGCAGAACGTCGCGGAATGTATCATCAGTCAACCCCTGCTGCTCCGGCGAGGCTCGCGTCAAGATCAGCAAACGCGCATCGGGCCGGTCGGGGAAGATGCGCTGCACGGCGCGCAGCAGCTGGACGCTGCCCTTCAGCGGCGTTAGGCGGCCGGCGACGAGGATCACGCGGCAGCCATCAAGGCCAAGCCGCGCGCGGAGCGCCGCGACATGCTCCGGTGTCGTATCGAGCGCCGCAGGGTCTACCCCCGGATGCACGACGTCCGGCGCGCGCCCGCCGTTCGCCACGATCGCGTCACGCAGCGCGGCGCTGCTGCACGTCAGCCGATCGACTCCGCCCAACACGCGCCGGATCACGACGTTCCGCAGCGGGTTGAAGCGAAGGCGATAGGTTCGCAGGTTATACAGCGGCGGCAGGCGATACTGCTCTGACTCGATCGGGCAGCGGGCTTCTGGCGTGGCGAAATGCACCAGCTTGCCGTAGGTGAACGTCATCGCATCTTGCAGATGATGAATGACCGGGATACCGCGTCGCTTAGCGAGCGTTAGGCTGTGATAGGTCAGGCCGGTGTGCACGTTGAACGCCAGCACAAGCTCAGGCCGCAAAGCATCCAGCTTCGCCGCCACCTGTGCCGCCACGCCGGGGTGATAGAGCGACCAGTACGCGGTGAAACGCGGCCGCCAGCGCGCATGAATGTGATGCACGGGGATGCCGGATCGCTCGTCCGTGAACGCGGCGCTGCTGGTCGCGGCAAGCACGGTGACGTCATGCCCGCGCAGCGCCAGCCCCTGTGCAAACGTCCATGCGACTTTCTCAGCGCCGCCAGCGTTCTCCGGCGGGATCCGGTCGCTGAGCACGAGTATCCTCATGGCGTGCCTCGAAGCAGAGACTCATACAGCGCGATGAACTGCGACGCCGACTTACGCCATGTCGTGCGATTCGCTTTCTCAAGCGCGGTGACGCCCATCGCACGGAGCCGATCCGGATCGGTCAGCAGGCGTCCAATCGCGGCCGGCAGCTCGTCATCGACCAGTGCTTGAGAGACCAGCAGCCCGGTTTGTTCGTGGTCGATGGCATCGCGCGCGCCGCACTCCCACGTCCCGATCGACGGCACGCCGAGGCTTCCCGCTTCCAGATAGACGAGGCCGTATCCCTCGAACCGCAGCCCATCGTTCATCGACGGCATCACGAAAAGGTCGGCCGTCCTGTACCAGCGCAGCAGATCGGCATGTGAAACATGACCCAACAACTGCACCCGGTCGCCCAACGCCAGTTCGTCCACCAAGCGGCGCGCTTCAGCCCCCGTCTCCGGTTCGGCCGTCAGCGACCCGACGACGACGCATTTCGCGTTCGGCGTTTGCTTCAGGACGGCCGGCATCGCGCGGATCAACGGCAGGATACCCTTACGCCGCTTGACCGCCCCCACGAACAGCACGATCGGCCCGTCCTTCTCGAACGGCTCCGAATCCCGCGCCGCGTCCTGCCACGCCTGCGCGTTGACACCGGCAGGGATGACGACCGAACGCGCATTGGAAGCGTGCCGGCGCAGAACATCCTGTGTATAAGTACTGATGCACGCGACCGTTGATCGCTCGAAGGCATGGCGATAGAGCGCGCCCACCGGCCAACGGCGTGTCATCGGCAGCACGGCGTAGGTTCCATGCGCGTTCAGCACATGCGGGCGGGCGCCTGCCACACGCAAGCCTAGCGGCGCAAACGGCTCGACAAGGGTATGGACAATGTCGCAGGAGGAGAGCGCCGCGCGAACCGCGCCATACGACCGCAGCAGCGATAGCAGCAGCCCGGACTGCGACTCGGCCAGCGGAGGCAGGATCGCGAAATCAGCGCCAGCGGCCGACCTGCTGGCGACTATCGTCAAATCAACGCCCAGCGACCGCAGCGCCCCGATCAATTCGAGCGAATACTGCGCCCATCCGCTGCGCGAGTTGATCTCCGCCGTGATGATCCCGACCTTCACGCCTCGCCTCTCAATACCGCGTGCGGCATAAAAACTCCATCAGAATCCTAAGACATCTCTTTACGCCAGCGTCAAAGTGATGAATCATAGTAGATAGATTCAAGGTTTCACAATCGCTATGAGTGGGTGAGGTCACAGCACCGATGCCGGTATATACCTATCGCCGCGAAGACGGCACGTTGTTTGATGTCCGCCAATCGTTCTCCGACGACGCCTTAACCGAAGACCCGTCAACCGGGCAGAAGGTCGTGCGTGTCGTGCAGAATACGGGGGTCATCTTCAAAGGCTCGGGGTTCTACACGACCGACGCAAAAGGCAGTCGAAACGGCAAGCGAAGCGGCGAAAGCAAGCCTGAGAGCAAACCAGCCGTGACCGACTCGGCCTCCAAGCCCGCCGAATCAGCCGCCCCAACTGCCTCCGCCGCAGCCGACTAGCTCTGAAAACGTCTTCATTCCAACAACGACAACGCCCGCGTTCGCCGCGGGCATTACTGTTTCTGGACGGTCAGATTTGAAATTCACCGGATGTCCGCACGACTTTCTGCGTGTAGTTGGTGACGCACTCCAGAAGCCGTTCGTGCAGCCGCTGCCACTCCGGACTCTTGAGGATTTTGCGCATCGACGCAAGGTCGTCGGTCAAGCCTTCCGCCATGATTTGCGGCGTGTCTCCACTGGAGAACGTGGTCAGCCAGAGACCGATGAGTTCCAGCCCCAAGCGCGACAGCCCCGGCCCCCACTCGCGCACGACGAACTCGAAGTACTCCTGCTGTTGTTCCTGCTTGATGTCCCACTTCATCAGCAGTTTCACGCTCATCGCGAATACTCCTCGCTACCCGGCAGAGACCTGCGGGCGTAGCAAAATCACCTGTGGCTGTTCCGGCAGGCTGCCGGATGTGACCTTAAGTGTATCGTCTTCCTGCACTTTGCTCACCCCCATCTCTTTCAAAAACTTGTCGACCGGGTCGAGCAGCACCGTGAGGTCAGGCAGCATGTAGTGCATCGGCACGATGTAATTCGGTTCGATCAGCGCGATGACTTCGGCAGCCATGCTGGCACGCAGGCCGCCGCCGCCGCCAACCGGCACGAGCAGCACGTTGACCGCGCCGAGCGTCTCAATCGTGGATTGGTCGGGGACGTGCGCCAAATCGCCAAGATGCAGCACCGACAGCGACCCGTATTGAATCAGATAGCCAACGTTGCGATGCGTGCGTTCCTCGTCGACCAGATGCATCGGCAGGCCGTAGATGAATACGCCGCCGACTTCGTATTCGCCGGGGCCGCGCAGCACGTAATTGGCGCCCTTGACCGCGTCGACGCAATTATGGCCGGGGCGGTCGTGGCTGACCGTGACGACATCACCCTTGAGCTTGAGCGGCGGCAGGCCGATTTCCTCGCTGTAGGGATCGGTCACGATTGAAATGCTCCCGCGTTCGGTCAAGCGGAAGCACGAATGGCCGTACCAAGTGAGTTCCACGAATGTGTGTCCTTTGGGTTGAGCGGCTGCTCGCAGCCGACGCTCTTTTCCCTCAATTTTAGCACAAAATAGCGAGGATCGCGCGGGCGATTACGGCGCATTCTGAAGCACCTGCGTGACGCCGATCGCGCTCACGATCCAGCCCTCCTCGCCCTGCGCCGTGCGCACTCGCCACCAGCGCAGCACGCCCTGATCGTACGGGCCGGCAAGCACGCGCACGAACTCACCGTTGAGCAGATAGCGGATCACGTTCGGAACGTCCGCGTTCGGTTCAGTCCGCAAGTTCAGTCCCTCGCTGTTCGGACTCGCCACGACCAGCTCCTGCCCCGGCTCAAATTCCGACCCTTCGACCACGCCGGACGGCAGCGCTCCGGAGAACGCGGCGGCGGGCGTCACACGCACCGTGTTGGCGCCGGTCGTGTCCAGCGGCCGGATGTCCCCACACGCGACCGCCCCGTCAAGCGGCACGTTTTCCGGCACGTCGACCACCCCCAACACCTGCGATCCATTGGCATCGCGCCCGCCGACGATGACCGCACGGCTGTTGGTCGCCCAGTCGCTGAACTCGTACTTGCACACATCGCGGCGCAGCCGCTTGAACGCGCCATCGGCGGCCAGCGGCAGCACGATGAACGCCAACCGCTGATCCTCGCGGATGCGCAGGCGGGCGAGCAGGCGCGTCCCATCCGGCGACCAACTTACCGAAACCGCATACCAGCCTGTGTTGAACTGCTCAGGCTCACCCACCGGCGGGTTGACGTAGGGGTCGCTCTCGGCATTGACGAAGTCAGGGCAGTTATGCACGTTGCGGCGGCAGTTGTGCATCACCTGATAGGCCTCGCCGCTGCGGGTGTCCCACCACCACACACCATCGTTGGCATCGCCGCGCTGCGGATTGTCGACGATAAACGCGATCCGCGATCCATCCGGCGACCATGACGCGGCCGTCACCAGCTTATCGCTGTTTTCGAGGCTGCCCGGCCCGAACGACGTAAACGGCGCCGGCATACCATGGCGCTCGCCGTTGACTTCCCAGTACATCACGCCGAACTCATCGGTCACGATGGCCTCGCCGGGGTGGGCCGGGTTCGGAACACGGAACGGCTGATACGCGGACGGCGACGCGGCCACTTGTGACGCGGCGTTCAGCGCCCCCGGATCGACTTGGAACGGCAGTCCTCCGACCGCTTCTGGCGGGGGCAGCAGCACTTGGATGAGCGCGACTGACAGCGTAGGCGGCGGAGTCACGGGCGGCACGCGCGGCGGTGGCGTGAGGGTCGGGGTCGAGGTTGCACCTGCATCGCCGGTATCACCGGCGGCGGGCGTCAAGGTTGGGAGCGGCGACTCTGGCGCGGTGTCGGACGGCCCAAGCGTGACGACCGGAGGCGATTCAGCCGTCTGCGGCGGCGCGGTGAACACCACCGTCGGCGTCGGCGTGTCGGTATCGCGCGGCGTCCATGTGGGGGCTGGCGTCATGAAGAACGGATCGACCGTCGCCGTTGACGAGGGAACCTGATCGGGCGTGCGGCTCGGCGGAACACGGGTCAGCGTTGCGGTGCGGCTCGCCGTGACACTGGGCGTCTGCGTCAGGCTGGATGTCGCCGTGATGGTCGCCGTGGGCTGCGGGGTCAGCGTCGCCGACGGCGTGAACGTCGCAGTGTGGCTGGGCGTCTCCGTCGGCAGTGGCGTGTGCGTGTCGGTCGGCGTCGGGGACAGCGACGGCGACGAGGTGAACGTCGGCGTGACGCTGGACGTATGAGTCGGGCCGAGCGTGGGCAGCGGCGTGTTGGTCGGCGGCACGGTGTTCGTCGGCGATGCTGTCGGGGTCGGGCTGAGCGTCGGGGTCGAGGTCGCTGTCCGCGATGGCGTGACGCTGGGCGCAGTGGTCACGCTCGGCTCAGGCGACGGCGTTGTGCTGGACTGCGGCGACGCCGTCGCGCTGGGGCGCGCCGTGTTGGTCAGCGTCGGGCGCGGCGTGCGTGACGGCACGAGGGCGATCGCGGTGGTGGCGAGCGTGGCGCTGGGGGTCAGCGTCGGCGCGACCGTTGGCGTCGGCTGCGGGATGCCGATGCTGGCGCAGGATGTCAACAGCAGTGCGCACAGCACAGTCGCCAGTTTCCGATACACGATCTGCCCCTTTTGAGATGCCGCATCACTTCCAGTATAGCGAACCTGAGGCCATGCTCTACGCGCTCACCCTACGCCGTCCGTATGCGCGATCTGCGCTTAACGATCCATACCGCGACGCCCGCCGTGCACGCGGCAAGATCGGCCCACCGGTCAGCTCGCAGCCCCGCCAACATCAACGCCGGATCGCCCCGCAGGCCGCCGAGTACTGCGCTGCCTCCGAAACATAGGATAACGGCGGCCATCAGCAGGCGCGCGCCGCGAACGCCCAGTGCGCAAAGGCCAAGCACCACCGCAATCGTCACGGCAGACGCCGCCATGCCGAGGGGCTGCACGGCATAACGCGGCGCGACCATCAGGTATTCGCCGGCGGCTTCCCACACCTGCCACGCCGGATAGTTCTGGAGGTTGTCGACCTCCACGCCATACGCACAGGACGCGGCGGCGCATCCCCACCACGCCGCGAACGCGATCAGCGGAAGCCCGGCGCCCAACGCGGTTAGCAGCGGACGAAGCGGCTTATCGGCGCGGCGCGTCCACACCGCCCCTACGCCTACCGCCGCCAGCAGCGCGAGGCGCGGCTCAAGCCCGCCGGACGCCACGTTGAACGCCTGACCAGCATCACCCGCGAAGAACCGCGCGTTGTACAGCACGTACTCGACCCTGCCAGCAGCAATCGCGGCGGCGGCCATGACCAGCGTCATCGTCGCCACACGCTGCGGCGCCCACACGCCGGCGTACAGCGCGAGGACAAGGAGCGCGGTCACCGCACATGCGGTACCGATCAGCAGTGGGTAGGCTGGCAGCAGGTATCCAAAGACGTTGGCGGTCGGCCCGTCAAGCGCGATCAACATCGGTGCGGCGCATCCAGAGGTTGACGAAACACGCTATAGTCTATGCTAACTTTATCGATCTGGCCCCGACGTTACTCCGACGAGTCATGCGCACCCCACCACCGATCTCCGTCAACGTCATCGAAGCCGCCCTGCGCGATGCCTTCGCCATGAAGCAGCCGCACCTGACCTTTGTGCGCGGCGGTGAGGAAGCGTGGGCCTTCAACGTCGCCAGCGCCGAAGGAGCGTTCCACCTCAAGATCTACAGCAGCGCGGACGACTTACTGCTCGAACGGCTTGACGCGTGCCTCGCGCTTCGCACGGCGCTGGACACCGCTTCCGTCGTGTCTGCGGTGCCGACCCGCGCCGGAAGCCTGATGTTTCAAGTCGCCGGATTCAACGCGGCGCTTTTTCCGTATGTCTTGGCGATGCCGTTTCGCAAGCTGGAGTGGACGCAGGAACAGTCGACGGCGGTTGGAAGGCTGCTTGCGCGGATTCACGCCGCGCCTCTCGATGTGCCGCTCGCCGCCGAGTCGTTTTCAACGGGGGCGGCCGACGCGGCGCAGAAGGTGATCGACGCGCTGCTTGCGGCGTTGGAAAGTGCAAACCCCGTCCACCATGCCACCGCCCGTCTTCTGCTGCCGTGTGAGGGTGCGCTCCGGCGAGAGATCGACCGGCTTCGGCGTGCGTCGGAAACGGTGCGGCATACTCCGGCTGCGATGGTGGTCTGCCACGGTGATCTGACGTGGGACAACGTCTTGTTTGGGCCTGAGCCGTACTTGATCGACTGGGATGATATGCTGTACGCGCCCAAAGAACGCGACTTGATGTTCTACGCCGATCCCAACGATCCCGTGCTGGAAGCCTACGGGCAAGCGGGCGGCGATACCCGACTGGATGCGGACGCCCTGATGTATTACCGCGCGCTGTGGAATAATGAGGAAGTTGCGGACTTCGGCGGGCGCTTGTTGTTCGGGACGCATTCCGCGGCTCAGAACGACCACGACCTCGCCCAACTCGGAAATTTCTTGATCTACAGCGGGCTGGACGCGCGCGCGACTTGATACACTGAGGACAAGAGACTTATGCAGAAACCGTATCTGATCGTTCTTGCCGGCGGGGCGTCGTCGCGGATGTGGCCGCTGCGCGAAAAGTCGTTGATCCGCTTCGGTGAGCATCCGCTCCTGATCTATCAGCTCCAGCGCTATTCGGCGCTCGGGTTCAGCGACGTCGTGATCGTCGGCAACCCGGAGAACACGCAGATCATTCAGGACATGACCTCCCGCGTGACAGGCCTACAGGTACAGGTCGTCACACAGCCTGAGCCGAAGGGCATGGGTGACGCCCTGCTGCGCGCAGGCGAAGTGCTGCCGTTGGCGGAACATCCGGCAGTGTACGTGACGCAGGTACACGACCTGACCGACAGCGCCCTGCACCTCGAAATGCTCGACCGCTACCGTGCCGACCCGTCACGGTCGTATCTGGCCGGCGTCGAGCGCGAGGATTACTTCCCCGGCGGCTATCTGATCGTCAACGCTGACGGCCGTATCACCGGAATCGTCGAAAAGCCCGGCGCGGAAAACCGCCCAAGCAACCTCGTCAACATCGTAGCCCACATCCACTCCGATGCGACTCGCTTGATCGACGCGATCAAAACCGAGTACGCGCGCGCCGCGACGCCTGACGATCACTACGAGCGCGCCATGGATCGATTGATGGCCGATCACCCGTACCACGTCGTGCGGTACAGCGGACAGTGGACCGCGCTCAAATTCCCGTGGCATGTACTCGACGTGATGAACTTCTTCCTCGGCCAGATCGACGGCCAGAACGTCCATCCCAGCGCGTTCGTCGCCAAGACAGCATCGCTGATCGGGAACGTGTATATCGGCCCGGATGTGCGCATCTTCCCCGGCGCGGCGGTCGTCGGCCCGGCTTATGTAGGCGCAGGGTCAATCGTCGGCAACAACGCGCTCGTGCGTAATTCGATGGTGTTGAACCACGTCGACGTCGGTTTCACCACCGAGGTCGCGCGTAGTTACGTGGCTGACAACTGCGCGCTGCACGCATGCCGCGTGTTGGACTCGATCTTTGCTCCGGGCGTGAACTTCAGCGCGGGCTGCACGACCGCCAACCTGCGCATGGATCGCGGCCCTGTTCCGACGGTCGTCAAAGGCGCGCGCGTCGATACCGGCCTGCCAAAGCTCGGCGCGATCGTCGGTCAGAACGCGTTCCTATCGGTCGACGTAATGACCATGCCCGGCGTCAAAGTCGGCGAAGGCGCACAGGTCGGCCCCGGCACGCATGTGTTTCACGATGTGCCGGATCGGACGCGTGTTTACGTCAAGCAGGATGTGCAGACCGTATCGCTGGACTAGACCGCCCGCATCTCGCGGCGTCAGCGACGGCTCAGGCTAGAACGACGGACGGAAGACGACCCGGTAAGACGAATAGGTATCTTGGCCGGTCGGGCCGTTGCAGATTTCGCTGGTGACGACCTGAGACGGATCACTCTGGCCGGGCATATCGACGGTATAGCCGACGCCGGGTTCCATCGTAAAGTCGGCGTAATCGCGGCCCCGTTCAGGCTTCAGGCCGGTGACGAATACGCTCTCCCCGTCACGCCAGCTTGCGCGCACACGCTGGCCGGGAAGCGGCGTGCCGTCGCGTTCCTGCACCTGAACGACAATTATTCCCGGCGTATCCGCATCGCAGAATCGTTCGAGCCGGACGATGTCGAAAGCCCCCTGCGGCGCGACGGTCGGCACAACGCGCACCGGCGTGCTGCCCTGCTCGTTCGGGTCAGGCGGCGGCGTAGCGGTCTTGGTCGGCGGGGGCGGAAGGGTCGGGATTTCAAATACCGTGGATTGCGGTGTGGGGGTCGGGCCGACGAACAGCGGGATAAGCTGGTCGGCGCATCCGGCCCGGCCTTGATTGCGATAGAACGTCATCATGGTGCGGATCGCGCGCTCGCCGCTGGCGCTGTCGACGTAGCCTGAGCGCGCCAAGTCGCACGCGATGTCGGCGACGTACTGCACCGGATCGCCCGGCGGGCGCAGGTCGAGCAGGCGCGATACGGCCGCGCCAAGGTCGCTGTCATAACCGTAGTTCACCATGATCGCTACGACATAGTTGGCGCGGCTCTGGGCGTTCAACTGCCACGGCGCTGTGTCGGTCTCCTCAACCGGCGCGACCTGCCACGCCCAGTACAGGCCGCCGGCCAAGCCCGCGAGAATCCCGAAGATCAACGCGCCCCATGACAGCGCGCGGCGCGGACGGTAATAGCGGCTGTCCCGTGGAATCTGCGCGTTCATCCCCCCTCCGGCACCGTCGCCTGACGGTAGGAGTCGAACTGGGGCGAGGTGCGGCCAAGCCCTTCGCTAAGCGCGATCAATGCGCGGATCTCTCCCAAATCGCGCGAGTTGGCGATGTAACGCTCGGCCTGCTGAAACACGAAATCCGGGACATCGGCAACGCCAAGCACGCGCAGCCGTTCGATGGCAGCCAACGCATCGCCGTCGCTGCGATAGCCGTTGGCGATCATCACCGTGTACGTATCGCGGTACTGCGGATCGAGCCGGCCGATCGGGCTGTCAAGATACTCGACCGGAAATTGAAACCAGCCGAGATAAAGGCCAACGATGACACCGATGACCAGTCCGATAACCAGTGAAAGCAGAAAACGAACCATGTGCCCGTGGGGAAAGAAAACGACTGCCTGAGCGTAATAATACGCACGAGGCAGTCGTTTGAACAGCCAGCGTCGGATAAACGCTAGGTGGTCGGCACCATGTGGATGATCGTCACGCCGTCGCCGCCCTCATTAGGATGCGCGGTCTCGACTTTACTGATCAGCCGGTGGGTCTCGACGAACTCACGCACCGCTTTGCGCAGCGCGCCTGTGCCCTTGCCGTGGATGATTCGGGCGAACGGCAGTCCGGCGTTGTACGCCGCATCGACATACCAATCGACCCGTTCGAGCGCGGTCTCGACCCGCTGCCCGCGCAGGTCAAGCTCCAGCCCCGGCGACTTACCCCGTGGGACGCTCGGCTCGGTCTCGGCATACACACGCGGCTGCCCGCGCTTCATCTGGCGCTTTTTGCTGGCGTCGCGCTTCTGCAGTTCTCCGATGTCTGCGCGGACGCGCAGCTTTCCGACCTGCACGAGGACATCGCTCCCGGATAGTTCGGTGACGACACCTTCCATGTTGAGCGTCGCCAACCAGACCGTATCACCGAGGCGCGGATGCCACTCGTCGCGTTCGACCGCTTCGGTGACATTCTCAACCGGCGCGCTGTTCTGGCTGTTGAGGCGGTCGGCCCCCATCTGCACCGATCGCAGCGCATCGAGCGGCAGTCCAGCCGTGCGCATATCGCTGCGCAGACGCTTGATCTCGCGCTGAAGCTCGGCCAGTTCCGTCTCGGCGTTGCGCCGCGCCGCGTTGATGATGTCGCGCCGCTCATCTTCGATTTTGTCCAGCCGCGCTTGTAGGGTGTCCCGCTGCTCTTGCAATTCCTGACGCAGCGCCACGGCCTCCGCGTTCTGCCGGCGGATCATCTCGCGCGTGCGGTGGATCTCGTCAAGCAGATCGTCGGCGATCAAGTCTTCGGTAGCGACCATCCCGCGTGCCGTCTCGATGATCGACTCGTCCAGTCCCAACCGGCGGGCAATCGCCAGCGCGTTCGAGCGTCCAGGCAGGCCGACGATCAGGCGGTAGGTCGGCGCAAGCGTTTCAAGGTCGAACTCGACGCTGGCGTTGCGCACGCCGGGCGTCTCGACGCTGTAGACCTTCAGTTCGGGGTGATGCGTAGTCACCATCGTTGTGACCCGCCGATCGAGCAGATGACTCAGAATCGCCCGCGCCAGCGCCGAACCCTCGGTCGGGTCGGTGCCCGCGCCCAACTCGTCCAACAGCACGAGCGACCGCTGATCGACCGCGTCGAGGATGCGGATGGTATTGGTCAAGTGTGAGCTAAACGTCGAGAGCGATTGTTCGATGCTCTGCTCGTCGCCGATGTCGGCGAACATCGCGTCGAAGACGGTCAGTTTGGCGAACTCCGCCGGCAGATGCATCCCGCTTTGCGCCATCGCCACCATCAGGCCGACGGTCTTGAGGGCGACGGTCTTGCCGCCGGTGTTGGGGCCGGTGATGACCAGCACCCACGTATCGGCGTCGAACTCCACGTCGATGGGCACGACATTACCCTTGAGCAGTGGATGGCGCGCCCCGTGCAGTTCAATCGTGCTACCGGGATGCCGCCCTTCAACGGCGGGCGATGCACCCTGTTTCGCCATGAAGGGAACCAGCGTCGGCTCCACGGCCTTGATGCGATCCGCATACTGGGCCTTCGCCAGCACGAGGTCGAGATACGCCAGCACCTCCACCGTCCGCACGATGCGCTCGCTGTCGGCGGATACGAGGTCGGTCAGCGCCAAGAGGATGCGGCGGATTTCCTTCTCTTCCTCAAGCTGCAGCTCACGCCACTGATTGTTCAGTTCGACCGTTTCGATCGGCTCGATGAACAGCGTCGCGCCGGATGACGACGAGTCGTGTACGATGCCGGGGATCTTGCCCTTGTGGTCGGCCTTGATCGGGATGACGTAGCGCCCGTTGCGCTGCGTGATGAGCTGTTCTTGGAGGAAACCGGACTTGGCGTGGGTGTTAAGCAGACGGTTGAGTTTCGTCTGCAAGCGGTCGAACGCGACCTTGAGATCACGCCGGATGACGGCGAGGCGCGCGCTGGCCGTGTCCTTCACCTCGGCGTTGTCGTCAATCGCCGCCCCAATCGCATCTTGCAGGTCGATACACTCCTCGGCCTGTTGGGCCAGATCGGACAGCATCGGGTACAGCGACTTCATGCGGCCCAGCGAGCGCTTGATCGTGGTGGCCCGCCGCATGGTCGAGCGGATGCTGAGCAGGTCGGATGCTTCGATAATGACACTGCGCTGCGCCCCGATAGCGAGGTCGCGCACGTCAAACACGCCGCCCAACGAGATATTGACCTTATCGGCGAACATCGCGCGGGCCTCGGCTGTCTCGCGCTGCCATGTTTGCGCCTCGTCGTAGTGGTCGGTCGGGCGCAGTTCGCGCACCAACTCCGCGCTACCGCTGAACGAGGTGAACTCGATCAGCTTACCGAGAACTTTGTGATACTCCAGAGTCTTGAGTGACTTCTCGTCAATCATGTGTTATGCGCCCATCGTGAAACCCCGCCCGGCTGACCGGACGGGGTATGAGATATCGGGTTGTAGAGTCTCCCACGACGGGCTGTCAGCGCGAACTAGTTGCCGTCCGCTGCCGCTGGCGCCGTCGCTGTGTTCTTCAGAGACTCGAGATCGAACAGGAAAGGGCTGTTACTGGGTACGAGCACAAGCTCAACGTCGTCCGTTAGATTACGAATGTACTCATACTGGATCAGAAGTGGATTGGCGGCCAACTGCTCGCTCACCAAAGACAACGCTTCGGCCTGCGCCTGAGCCAGAAGGCGAATCCCCTCGGCCTCACCTTCGGCCCGCGCGATCTCGGCATCACGCGCGCCCTGCGCCCGCACACGCACACGCTCAGCCTCCTGCTCCTCTTGCTGCACACGGAACGCGGCCTCTTGCGCCTGACGTTCGGCGATCTGAACGCGCTCGATCGACTGCGCGAATTCCTCGTTGCTGAACGTCACGTTGCGGATAATCAGGTCAGAGACCTCGAAGCCTTCTTGTTCAAGCCGCTGGCGCGTCGCTTCTTCAATCGACTCCTGAATCTCCGTGCGGCTGTCGGAATACACCGCTTCCGCACGATAACCGCTGACTGCGTCGCGGACGAAGCCGCGCAGCACCGGGCGAAGCAGATCATCCTCATAGCGGGTCTGCCAACGCACATGCACCGTATTGGCCTTGTCCGGGTTGATGCGATAGATAACGGTCACGTCAAGCAGCACTTCCTGACCATCGACCGTGCGCACTTGAACGGCGCTGTCCCCGCTTCGGGTGACTTCTTCCGTCGAACCGGACATCGTGTACTGCTGGAAGCTGATCGGATAAAGGGTCGCTTCTTGGAAGATCGGCACGATGATATGCGTGCCGGAACGCCGTGGTTCCTCCATCTGACCGGTGAACGTCTGGAACACGACGGCGACCTGCTGCGGCTCAACCACGATCACGCCTTGGCTCACCAGCGAAAGCCCGAGTCCAGCGATCAATGCGATCACCACCAGCGGGATCAACCCGCGCACCGGGCGATTCTGCGATGACCACACGACGATCAAGCCGATGCCGCCTAGAAACAAGAGAAATGCCACGGCCGCGACTGCGCCGAGTAATCCGCCAATACCACCCATATTCAACGTCCTCCTGAACAGCTCGCTGGCACGGAGCTGCGCGTTCTCAACAGCGGCCGATTATAGCATGGCGGCGGCGCCCAGCGGCTCAGTACACGCTCAACCCCTCATTGGTTGGGGGCGTAGTCAGGCTGAGGCCAAATGTGGTACTATGCTCGCATGGGGATGTCTCGGCTGTACGCCGATGCTTTAGGGGAACCATGTCTGCAAAACTCTTGACGCAAATGGTGCGCTTCGCAATCAGCGAGACGCGGGTGGATCGCGCCTATGCGTTTGACAGCGAGGGCATGCTGGTCGAACATGCTGTGCTAGACAGCCGCAGCACCGCCGCGCCGGACATCAGCGACTACATGCACTCCCTCGTGCGGCGTGCGCTCTCGACCGGTCAGCTGGTCTTGAGCAATAATACGTTCATCGATCCGAGCGAGGCCCCCAGCACGAACACCAGCATCAAGAACCTGCGCATCTTCGTCGTGATCCCTATTCGCGGAATCGGCGCCCTGTTCCTCGATCAGCCGATTGGCTCCGGCGTCGTGCCGCGTCCGACGATTGACCGTATGGTCGCCATGTGTCAGCGTCTTGCCGACCGCGAGGATCCGGAAAGCCTGACGGACACCGATATCAAGGCGCTCTACGTCGGCCCATAGTTTTTCTTACAGCATCGGAACGGGCGTCAGCAGGGCACGGTCTACGCGGTCGAGATGTCCCGGCCCAGCCTCGATAATCGCACGGCGCAACCGGCGGGCGTTCTGGCGCAGTGCCTCGACATCCACACCCTGACACCTCGTCGGCGCCAAGTCCGCCCAGCGCAGCCCACGATCGAGCATCTTCAGCGCGCCGCGCCAGTTGCCCGCCTCAGTGTGATAATATGCGATCCCGATCTGCAAGATGGCACGATACAGCTCGCGCACGGGCGACTCGGTCGCCATCCACAAGGCCTCAAGGATGTCGTGTTGTTTGTAGTATTCGCCGGCATTGAACAGCGCGATCGCCTCAAGCGCCTGCGCGGGCAGCGCGCACCCGCAGTCGCGATCCATGCGCGCCCGCCACTCGGCGCTGGGCTGGAAGTCGCGCGCCACCGGCTACGGCGTAGTCGTCGTCACAACAGCGCCGGGCTGACCATTCACAACGCTGACGATCACCGAGATCACAACAGCCGCCACCGTAATCGCGATCAGCACGAACAAGAGAAAGCGGGCCAGCGCACGAATTTGCTGGCGTTCATGGCTGGAAAGCGGGGAACGTGCCTGACTCATCATTCGTATATCCTTCGCGTACAAGTCCCCGGCTCAACGTGCCCCTGATATTAGCTCAGCCGGCGCGGGCGTGCCACGCCGACGCGATAAACGCCGCCAGTTCCCGGTGAAACACCAGCCGGTCGAAGCGGCGCGCATGGGCCTGCATCGCCGTCGGATCGTAGGCCGCCGCGTCAAACGCCGCCAGCGTATCGGCCAGCGAATCGAGGGTTTGCTCCTCGAACAAGACCCCTGAAAGGCCCGGCACGACCGTGTCGAGCGCACCGCCTGACGCATACGCGATGACCGGCCGGCCAGCCGCCTGCGCCTGTACCGGGGTGATGCCGAAGTCCTCAAATCCGGGGAAGAGGAATGCCTTCGCGCGGGCCATCAAACCGGGCAGTTCGTCATCCGGCACATAGCCGAGGAACTCGACCGTCGGCCCGGCCAGCGCCTTGAGCCGATCCAGATCACGCCCGCGCCCGCCGATCTTCAGCTTCAAGCCCAGCCTCGTGCACGCCTCAACCGCCAGGTCGATGCGCTTGTACGGGATCAAACGCGACACGATCAGGAAGTAATCGCCCACCTCATCGGTTCGCGCCGCCGCGAAGCGCGTCGTATCGACCGGCGGGAAGATGATCGTCGACTCGCGGTCGTAATAGGTGCGAATCCGATCCTGAATCTCGGTCGAGATCGCGACGAAGTGGTCGACTCGCTGCGCCGCCGCATAGTCCCAACGCCGCAGCATGGCGATCAGCGGACGCAGCGCGGCGCTCGTCGCCCGCCCCAATCCCTCGCGCTGGATGTACGCGTCGAACTGCCACACATAGCGCGTCGGCGCAAGACAATAGCACACATGCACCGCGCCCGTCGGCTTGCGTAAGCCGTGACAGAATCCCGACTTGTTGGTCAGCACGACGTCGGTCGGCGGCGGTTCAAAGGCGCCCCATGCCACGGGATACAACGGGAGATAACGCTGATGCTTGCGATGGACGGACGGCAGTCGATCCATCCACAGTGTACGAATATCGAGCGCGCCGAACGCCGCCGGCAGCTGGGCCGGGTCGAAGATGCTGGTGTAGATTGGGTTTTCCGGGTACATGGCCGCCAGTTCGAGCAGCACGTCCTCTGCCCCGCCCATCTGATTGAGCCAGTCGTGTACCAGCGTGACGTTCACAGCAGCCGCCTTTGGATCACGGGCCGAAACGTCATGCGATGCTGCGGTGACGGGCCAAGCGTGTCGAGCGCGCGCCGGTGCGGTGATCGGCCATCCCCGCCGTACCCCTTGTTGGAGCGAAATCCATAGCCGGGATGCCGCTCGTCTAGCTCGGCCATGACGCCGTCGCGCCAATCTTTCGCGAGGATGCTGGCGCACGCCACACTCAGCGAAAGCGCATCCATCTTGGCCCGGCTGATCTGCCGGCACTCGACGGGGGACTCTGGCAGCGCGATGTAATCCAACAGCAGCACGTCAGGGCACGCGCCGCTGTCCATCAGCACTCCGAGCGCACGCCGCATCGCTATACGCGTCGCAGGCAGGATTCCGATCTGGTCGATCTCTGCCGCGCTCGCACTGCCGATGCCCCACGCCAACGCGGTCGCCTTAACGACACCGGCGAGCCGGCCGCGCTCGGCGGCGGTCATCGTCTTGCTGTCACGCGCGCCGTTTAGCACCGTCAGCAGCTCCGCCTCCGGCCCTGCTGGCAGCGCGACCGCAGCTGCCGCGACTGGCCCTGCCCATGCGCCCCGCCCTGCCTCGTCGATCCCCGTCACGCACCGGCAGCCTTCCGCCCACAGGCCGCGCTCGATCGACAGGCTAGCGGTCGTTCCCACGGCGGGCATACAGACCCTTGCTCCAGTTGCGCCGAATCTGCCAGATCTCTTGCAGCATGCGCAGCGAGTCTTGAACGAGCCGCATGCGGCTATCGGCGTCGAAGTACCACGTGATCGGAATTTCTTTGATTTTGTAGCCCCGGCGCAGCGCGATGAAGATCAGCTCGACATCGAACCCGATGCCGGTCATCAGCTGGACGTCAAACAGGTCTTCAGCGGCGGCGCGGTTGAACATCTTGAACCCGCACTGCGTGTCCTCAAACTCGCGCACGGCGAACAGCTTGATAATGAAGTTGTTGATCCGGCCCATGAAATGACGGTAAGCCGGTTCACCAACGCGTTCACTGCCCGGCCCCTCGCGGGTGGCGATCATCACGTCAAAGCCCTCGGTCTGCGGCGGTAGAAAGCGCACCACGTCCTCGATGGGCATTGAAAGATCGGTATCGCAGATGAATCGGTATTCGCCTTGCGCCGCCAGCATGCCGGCTTTCACGGCCAATCCTTTGCCGCGCGTATCGACCTGTATGGGCCGCACGTACGAAAGCCGCGAGGCGTACTCTTGGGCGACCTCAAACGTCCGGTCGACGCTGCCGTTCTCCACAACGACGACCTCGGCCGTGTACGGTTGAGTCTTGAGGAACGCATCGATTCGATCGAGTGCGCGCGGAAGCCGCACCTCTTCGTTGTGGGCGGGGATCACGATCGAAAGGTACGGGCGTGGTGTGTCGTTCAACGATTCACTCCCCTGTGCGGCGCTCATGATTGAGGCGGAAGCAGCAGGCTGTCCAAATACTCGATGGAGACGGTGCGGGTCGCCTGAACGCGCCGCCGCTGCGGCCAGATCGTCAGCGCGCGCCACACGCCCGCCAGCATCCCTCGCAGGCGCGCACGCGCGGCCTTGCCCCGCCATGCGCGTAAGGCATTCCAGCCTTCCTTGACCTGCGCCCTCAAGATCAATCCGCCGTAACGACGCCAGAGCGCGGCCGGCAGATTCTTGGCGAGAAGAATGAGTGTGTTGCGGCCGGCGTAATAACTCGCCGTTACGCCGCCGCCAGTCGCCGAGAGATGATGGTACACGACGGCCCTAGGCGTGTAAAGACACCGCCAACCGGCTAACTGCGCCCGCCATCCGAGGTCGACATCCTCCATCAGGAAGAAGAACGTGTCGTCCAGAACGCCGATCTGATCCAGCATCGCACGCCGGTAGGCCGACGATCCGCCGCATGCGCTGAACACGTATTCTTCGGTGTCGTACTGGCCCACGTCACGCTGCCACACGCCGCGATTGCCCGCCCGCCCATCGCGGCTGAACGTGTCGCCGGCGGTGTGCAAGTGATCGCGTTTATCGAAAAGCAGCATCTTGCTGGCGACCGAGCCGACCTCAGAATGCCGTGCGAAGGCGTCCATCACTGCCTCGGCCCAGTTCGGATCAACCTCGGTATCGTTATTCAACAGGGCAACAACCTCGCCCTCAGAAGCGGCGATCCCCGCATTACACGCGCCGGTGAACCCCCGATTTTCCGGCAGTTCGATCAACTTCACCCACGGGTACTGTTCGCGGATCAGCGCCTGCGACCCGTCTTCGGACGCGTTATCGACGAGGATGACTTCGATCGCGGGATAAGTTTGCTTCGCCAGCGCATCGAGACAATCAGGCAGGAATCGGATGCCGTTCCAATGAGGGATCACCACCGAGATCAGCGCGGTCATGCGGCTACTTCAGGCCGAGCGCTTCCGCCTCGGTGTCGCCCATGCCCGGATGCCATTCGTCCGGCAGCGAATCAGTACGCCGCGTCACCGTCGCTCCACCAAGGTCGCGCGAAACGTCCTCCAGCAGCCGCGGGCGCACCCACAGCGCCGCATCGAGCTGCACGGCCGCCGCGCCGACATCAAGGTAGTTGCGCGCGTCTTCCATCGAAAGGATGCCCCCTGCCCCGATGATCGGCACGTCCGGGAACTGCGAAGCGAGTTTGCCGACGGCGCGCAGCACCATCGGACGAACGAGGCCGCCGTAGATGCGCGTGCGCATCAAGCGGCCGGAAAGCGGGTCGCGCTCTGTGCCGCGCGGCGGGGCGGTTGCCACCAGCGCATCTGCGCCGCCCTCGACAGCCGCACGCGCCACGTCTCCTGAACCCGGAAACGGCAGACGCACAATAATCGGCTTCTCGCACCGTTCACGCGCGACCCGCACGAACGTCTGCGCATCGCGCCATGTGATGTCGTCGTGCAGGCCCAGTTCGATGCCCGCCAGCGACGGCTCGGCTTCGATACGTTCGATACTGCGCTGCAAATCGCGCGAGGACGTCGCCATCAAGTGCATCACGACCGGCGCGCCCAGCATTTGCCATAGGCTTGCGTAGTCGCGGATCACGCGCTTGACGCCGCCGTTAGGAAGCCCGGTGTGCAGCATCACACCGCCTTCCTTGACGATCATGCGCGGGCCAAGCGCGGGTTGACGCGGCGACCATGTCACCGGGTTGGTGACAACCGCGCCGATCCGGTCGAAATTGTAGAGATTCGAGAACACATCGCCGAAGCCGAGGATACCCGCCGCGTTCATCACCCGCGTCGACATCGTAAAGGGTTGTTTGGTGTTGGCGCCGATCATCAGATCGCGAGTCAGTTCACGCTGCATCGTCACCTCCCTCATCAGGCGCAACCGGCGCTGGAGTCACCTCAAGATGCAGGGTCGCCAGATCGAACGCCGGCCCCTTCATACACGCCAGCTTCAACCCTTCGAGACTGCGTACTGCACATACGTCGCACATGCCCAGCCCGCAGGCGAACCCCTGAAACACGCCAAACAGGTAATTCTTGGGCAGTTGGTTCCGCCGTTCGCGGAACTTCGCCAGAATGCGCGAGAAACGGTAGCGTTCGTCGTCCGGCGCGGCGCACACGAACACCTGATCGGACTCGCCCACCGTCACCACCTGATTGGGCCAGTTCAGTTCGTCGTCACCTTCGATGACCTCGACCTCCGGCGGCAGATGATGAATCTCGTAATTGACTGCCGACCCGATCAGCACCAGTGTCACGGCGATGTTGTTGCGGATCAGCCACGGCATTACCATGATGAGTGGGGTTGGCGGGCAGTCGTACGCGATCAGCAGCACATGACGGATTCCTTTACGGAATTTGAAGTGGTCACCCGCCGGGCCGATTGCGCTGACTGTCTGGCCAACGTCATACGTTTCGGTCAAGGGGCGCTCGATGACCAGCTTGCCATCGCGCATGATGTCGACCGGATACCACACGCTCCGCAGAAACGGATCCCAGCGATCGCCTACCCGCACCATCAGGAACTGGCCGACTTTGATCGACTTGAGCGATTCGTCGACGGCAAGTTCAAGATGCTGATGCGTGCTGTTGATCGCGCTGATGCGTTCGATAATCGCGTCGGTTTCTTTCATGCGAGTCAAGCCGGCTGATGATTTGTCGGACTCATACAGGTCAGTGTATCACCGAGCGCGGAATTGTTTCCACCTTTTGCCTCAGACCGGGAACGGCCGCAAGTTATGGGTCTTGTATTCCGGCGGCACAAAGTCGTCGACGTCGATTTGCAAGAACGCATCGACCACCGAAGCGTCGATTTCGCTCTGACGCATACTGGCGCCGGGGTGATGAAGCGTGTACCACGCGTTGAACGGGTACATCCACAGCCGTGCCGTCTCGAACTCCTTGATGACTAACCGCCCAACCGAGCCGACTTCCTCAATGAACTGCTGCCGTTCGAACTCGCGCACGACCGCGCCGACATCATACGGCACACGCCGGAACACGGCACGCCAACCACGCTCATCCCCTTCCAGCAGCATGTAGCTCGCCCGGATGTCACGATCAAGCGGCACGCCCACCGTGCCGGCGTTGAAGAGATGGCGCGCGCCGAACGTATCGTTAAGCCATAGGTGACTGTGCGCTGTGATCATCCATGTTTCGGCGACACTGCTGAGCTGACGCTCGGCATCGTCCGGCGTGACGAGTGGATGTGGCGCCCGCCACGGATTGCCCGGCCAGCCATGTGTCATGTAGATCGGCGGCGCGTCGCGGTAGCGAAGTTGAATCGCGTCCGGCCACCCCGCGATGACGTTCACATACGACTCCATCTGGCGGTGAAGCCACTGCGGCATCGTAAAGGTACGCCAGTGTTCGGGCTGACGGTCGGTGTCATAGTCGAGCAGGTAGTATTCGTTGTTGCCTCGGATCACCGTCCAACGCTGATCGAGGACGACCTCGATCACCTCACGGTTGAACGGCCCCCAATTGATGACATCCCCCGCGACGACGACGTGATCTACCGTGAACGACTCGAGATCGCGCATGACCGCGCGAAGGGCGGGCAAATTCCCGTGGATGTCGGACAGCACTGCGATACGTGTCATGTCACCTCCTCAACGCGTGTTGAGCCTCCCCGTGTGGTATCATGGAGGCCGGAATTATACGGGGGCCGTATGGATCTCCAAACCGCGCTTGAACTCCTATATACCGACGAATCACTTGCGGCAGATCTCGATGACCAGACGGCCGGCCCGTTCCTGAAATGGGCGGAAAGCCAGCTGCCTGCCGTGCTCAGCCGCGCCGACGCCCAAAGCGCCGACGGTGAAGACTCGTTCACCGCGTTTCGCCGCTTGCTCAAGTCGATGACGCGCTACGTCGCCGCAAGCATCGCGGGCGATTCCGAGATGGCCGCACAACGGGCAGACCAACTGCGCACGATGGCTTCTTCGCTCGCCCTTTCGGCCCCGGTCGAGGCGATGATCCAGTCCGCCGCCGCCGATGGGCCAACGCTGATCGCCCAGCTCGCCGCCGCACCCCCCGCCGCAGAGACACCGGCGGCCCCACCAACCGATGCGCTTGTCGAGCCACTCGCAGCAGCATATACACCGCCGGATGCGCCAACGCCTCAACCCGAAGGGCAAAACCCGCCCTCTGCGCAGCAGGTCGCAGAGGCGTTCGCGTCCCACACTCAGCCCGAGTCACCCGCACAAGGCACGGAAGGTTCACCGCCTGCATCCACCCCGGATGAGCCGGAGTCGCCGCGTAATTTGTTTGACATGCTTCGCCGTGCGTTTGACGACGCGCGCGCCGCTCAATCCCCAGACGACAAGGAGTAGTGCATGACCCGTCGCACCCGTCAGCAGAAGTCAAGCTCCCGTACCCCGCAGATTGGCCTGCTTACGCTGGTGCTGCTGGTCGCCGCCGCCGTTATCTCGCAGTTGACCGGTGTCGATATTCTCGGAACGCTGACCGGCGCGCCGACATGGACACCCCTCCCGCCCACCGCCATCGCAGATATCCCCGGCCCGGCGACGCTCGAAACGCTGGAAGTTCAGAAGGGGTTCGGCGCGCGTAAAGACTTCTGGCAGGTGTACTTCAACGCCGCGCCCGTATCGTCCAATTCGGCCGATTACAACAACGGCGCGGAAATGCCGCTGGTCGCCGCAATCGGTCAAGTGCAGGCAACACTCGATATCGCCGCGTTCGAGTGGAACAGCCCGGCACTGACCGAGGCCGTGATCGCGGCTCATAATCGGGGCGTGCGCGTGCGCATGGTCGCGGACAATGAGCACACGATAGAGGACTCCGACACCACGATCACGGCGCTGGTCAACGCCGGTATCCCGATCGTCTACGACCAGAAGTCAAGCCTGATGCACAACAAGTTCATGATCCTCGACGGCTCGACGGTCTGGACGGGTTCGATGAACTACACACAGAACGGCATCTATCGCAACAACAACAACATGGTCGCGCTCCGGCTGCGGCGCGCTGCCGAGACGTATACGGCCGAGTTCGAGGAGATGTTCATCAACCGGGAGTTCAGCCGCAAAACCTCGCCTGTGATGGACGCGGCTTTCACGGCAGACAGCACCCCCGTGCAGATCCTTTTCGCCCCTGAGGGGAACATCATCCCCGTGCTGGTCGAGACGCTCAACGCCGCCGAATCGTCGATCAAGTTCATGGCGTTCTCGTTTACGCTCACTGAACTGAGCGATGTGATCCTCCAACGCGCAGAGGACGGCGTGAAGGTCGAGGGCGTGTTCGAGACAATCGGCTCGGATACGTCGTTCTCGCAGATGACTCCGCTGCGCTGTGCCGGGCTGGACATCCGCATCGACGGCAACCCGTATCGGCTGCACCACAAGGTGTTCATCATCGACGACGAAATCGTCGTGTTCGGCTCGTTCAACTTCTCAAGCAGCGCCGCTAACACCAACGATGAGAATATCGTCTTGATCGGAGATGCCGATCTGGCGGCGCAGTTCGTCGCGGAATTCGAACGGGTTCAGGCGCGCGCACAGCAGCCCACGGTCAACTGCCGTTAGCGCCAAACCACGCATCGGCAGCTTCCAGAACACCGTCGGAGTCGGCCGCGTCGGCGTCAAGATAATACGCCAGCGCCCGCACCGCGATCACGGCGTCGACGTCTTCGGGATCGTCTGCGCCGTGCTTAGCCGTAGTCAGGACGTCACGCAGCGCCGCGCTCTCACCGAACAGCAGCCGCAGCGCCGACCCCGCCGAGATACGCAGTTCGGCGTTTACCTTCTCGTTGGCAAGGCTCAAGAAGTCCGCCGTGGTGTCCCACCCGGGCATCTCTTCCATCGGCATCCTCAGCGATTCGGCGAACGTCAGCCCCCAGCCGGCGAGCAGCGCCTCGCTCTCGGCCGCGATCTGATCCAGCGCACGGCGGACGGCGACCAACGTATCACCCATCGAGTCCGCACGCTTGTCCACAACGGCTTGGGCTAGTTCACGCATCTGGGAGTCGGTCAAGTCCGCGCCGCGTTCGGTCAATAGACGCTTGAACTGGCGCAGCAGAATCAGGACAAGTTCGTCAATCGTCCAGCCGCGGACGTTGTCGGCACGATTTCTCACCGGCGCGCCTCTCGTGTGGGTAACTTACAACCATTTTCGGCGCAGTCGCCGTCGCGAAGGTCGACACCAAACAGCCGGTTGATCGCGTAGCGCCGCCGCGCGACAAAGCGGTACAGCGCCGGGCCGACCCAATCCCCGATGACGGGCAGACGCATCACCGCCCACAACGGCAGGCCAAGCGGCACGGCGCGCATCATCCGGCGCGTACCGCGATAACCGCGATAGGTGTTTTGATCTGCGATGACATGGATCTCGCCCATCGCGTCGGCGCGGTCGATCTGCGGAAACCGCGCGCGTACCTGCTGTTGATCGTGCAGGTCGAGGAATTCGACGCGGTTGAACCAGTCGAGTGCTTGAACAATACGGCGCGTCGTGTGGCAGATCACACAGTGACCATCGAAGACGGCGACAATGGCGGTTTGGCGCATCGTGAACCTTTGCAGCTGCGTGCTGCGACCTGTTGTAACCGGATACACTGCGCCACAGCCAGCATGGCGATTCAGCGCTCACCATGTATCATAGCGGATGCGTGTTAGACGAGGATGTGAGGCGTGAAAACGTGGGGTTCTATCGATGAAGGGTTGTAGACGGAATATCATCGTCTTGCTGCTGCTCGTGTTGATGTTCTTCTTTGCGTTGTTCTTAACGCGTTTTGGCGTGCTCGACTTCCTGTTCAACCCGAACAAGCCGCCTACCATCACCATGACGACCGTGCTTGAGCGCATTCGACTTGTGAGCGAGCTGGCGACGGTGCGCTACACCTACTCCAGCATCATCAGAACCGAGCGCGATCTTCCGCCGATTTTGGCCGGCCTGTACCGCGACTCGCTTGTACTTGTCGCAGTGGGCAACGTCACCGCTGGCATCGATTTGAGCAAACTGAGCGAATCCGATGTTCAGATCACAGACGGCGCTATCAGCATTTCGCTTCCGCCGCCGGAAGTGTTCGACTGCTTCCTGGACGAATCGGAGTCGTATGTCGCTTCGCGCGAGACGGGATTGTTCGCCTCGCCCGCGCCGGACTTCGACGTGCAGGCCCGTCGATTCGCCGTGCGCTATTTCCGCGATCAGTCGTTGGAGCAGGGGATCCTTAACGAAGCTCAAGCAGAAGCGACCAAGGTCGTGGAGACTTTGTTCGGCACGCTGTATCCAGATATGTCAGTTGACGCGACCGTCAAGCCGCAGTCAGATGCCATTCAAATAGCCGAGACATGCCAGTAAGGGCCGCCGCCCAGCGAGGAGCAGCACAATGACCGTGTGGAGCGCGAGTGCGTTTGTTTTCCCCGGACAGGGATCGCAGATCGTCGGCATGGGCGCGGACGTAATCGCGGCCTACCCCACTGCCCGCGCAGTCTTCGAGGAGGCGTCGGACATCCTCGGTTTCGACCTTGCCGCGCTGTGCGCCGATGGCCCGGACGACGCGCTAAACGACACGATCAATACACAGCCGGCGCTGTACGTGATGGGCGTGGCGCTGCTGCGGTCGCTGCGCGAAGCCCGCCCGGATGCGATCCCCGCGCTGGTCGCCGGTCACAGCCTCGGCGAGCTGACGGCGCTGACCGCGGCGGGAGCGTTGGCGTTTGCGGACGGTGTTCGTCTGGTGCGTGAACGCGGTCGTTTAATGGCCGAGGCCGGCCGTCAGCAGCCGGGCGCGATGGCCGCCATTCTTGGCCTCGACACCGACGCAGTGCGTTCGGTATGCGCACAGGCAGCACAACAGGCGGGCCGGCCGCTTGTGCTGGCGAATGACAACTGTCCGGGTCAGGTCGTCATCTCTGGTGACGATGCAGCGCTGGAACTCGGCATGACGCTGGCGAAAGAAGCCGGGGCAAAGCGGGCGATCAAGCTGGCGGTGAGCATCGCCGCGCACAGCCCGCTGATGCAGTCGGCGTCGACTGCCTTCAACGCGGCTGTCGCGGCCACGCCGTTTGCAGCTCCGTCAACGCCGATCATCGCCAACGTCACAGCGCAGCGGCTTGAAGACGCCGACGCGGTGCGCGCCGAACTTGGGCAGCAGCTCACGCAGTCGGTGCGCTGGACGGAGTCCGTACAAGCCATGCGCGCCGCGGGTATCATCCAGTTCTACGAGTTCGGGCCAAAGGATGTGCTGTGCGGCCTCGTCAAACGAATTGATCGCGAGGCTGCTGCCACGCCGATCAACTCGGCCGCGGCGCTGTCGGCGTTAATCGAACGCGTCTGATCGGGTCTCTGCAGTGAACAAACAACGCCCCGATTGCGATGCAACCGGGGCGTTACGTTTGGCAGGCAGAATCGGGGGACTAGCTGGCGGCCGTGCTTTCGGTCACCGGTTCGTTGACGAGGATCAGTTCAGCCTCGATCTCGATCTTGACCTCCTTGCCGACCAGCCAACCACCAGCCTCGAGCGCCATGTTCCACGTCAATCCAAAGTCCTCGCGGTTGAATTTGGTGGTGGCTGAGAAGCCAGCGACTGTCTGCCCCGACAGATTGGTGAGCTGGCCGGTCTTCTCGACCTTCAGCGTCACGCTGCGCGTCACGTCGCGGATCGTCAGGTCGCCCGTCACGACGCCTTCGTCGCCGTCGACGTTCACACTGGTGCTCTTGAACGTAATCGTCGGGTAGTTCTCCGCGTCAAGGAAGTCCGGGCTGAGCAGATGGTTATCGCGTTGTTCGACGCCGGTGCTCGCCAACGACTTGACGTGGATGGTGGCCTCGACGGACGACGCGTTAGGGTTTTCGGGATCGTAGATCAGCACGCCGTCGACCTTCTGGAAGTGGCCGCGCACGTTGGTGACCATCATGTGACGGGCGGTGAAACCGGCGGAAGTGTGGGTCTGGTCGAACTGCCAAACAGCCATGGTTGATGCTCCTGTGGCTACAATGCGGTATCAAAACGGACTATAGTCCGATACGCCACGAAGGATAGCATACAGGCGGCACAAAAGGGCGTTAGAGCTTGCTTAGAAAATCGGACTGTCGTCCGTTTGATGAATCACGATGACGTTATGCGCGGATGCGGTCGATGAGGGTATGTAGATTGCGGCGGATGCTCGCCACGTCGTACCCCAGCTGATTGAGTTGAAAATACAAGGTGTGCGCATCAAGCATCATATAGACGGTATCCGCCGCGTATGATGCCTCATCCGGCGCGACGCCGGCGGCCACGAACTCGCACGACAAAATGTCACGCCACCACACGCGCGACTGATGACGCAGGCTCGCCCCCGCCGCGTGATTCGTCGCCTCGCATAATAGGCTGTTGTTGCGCAGAGCATAGTCGAGCGCCTGATCCACGAACCAGTGCAGCGTATCGACCGCCGGCTCACCGCTCTGGATGCGCTCGGACACCGCCGCGTCGAGCGACTGCGACTCGTGCTGGATCAACGCGAACAGCAGTTCCGATTTATCCGGGAAATGACGGTACAGCGTCCCCTTGCCGATCTGGGCAGCCTCGGCAATCGCCGACATGGTGACACTACCGACGCCATCCGCGTCAAATAGGCGGCGCGCCGTTTGCAGAATCAACTCGTGATTCCGCAGCGCGTCGGAACGCGATTTCCGTTCGTTAGTGGCAGTAACCTCGCTCATGTCTCTAGTGTACACCGAGTTGTCAACGCCCGATCCCGATGCGACCGTGCCGTGTCAAAAAGCTCAACGCAAATCATCGGGACAGGTGGAGTAACGTAATAACAAGCAGTTCCGGGGGATGTCAAAATGAGCACGGTGACCGCAGCGATGATGGCGGGGTTACCTGCCGCAATACTCTGGTGGTCGGCGAACGTCAAGCGCGAGGACGTCATACCGGCCTTCAAGACCCTTTACACCTTGCTTGACGACGCGCCGCAGTCGATTTGCATCCTCGTCGATCTTCGTGAACGGCCAAACTTTCCACTGACCGATACGCTGCGCGGCGCGCTCGATGGCGTGTTCCAGCACCACAACCTCGACAAGTGGCTGGTCGTCGGCTCGACATCGCTGGCGCAAACGATCGGCCGCACCTTGTCGGCCATCACACGGCGCAGCAACATCCTCTGGTTCAAGACATACGACGAAGCCATAGCGTATCTCAAGCAGGGCGAGACTCAAGACGCTTAGCCTGCTCTGCGCCAACCGGTCAGGCTAACCCTACCGCAATCCGCTGGCACGGGTAGAATGACTGCGTTTGGCGTTGGACGGGGGCGAGCGCGCATTGAGCCTGCTCGAATACGGGCGGATCGTCGTACAGCGGGGCTGGATCGTCGTACTCTGTGCGGCGCTCGGCGCATGCGCGATGCTGTTTTACAGCAGCCGTCAAGACACCGTATACCGCTCGACCATGCAGGTCATCTTTGAGCCGGCCCAATCCGGACAAGGGATCAGCGCCGCCAATGCGGCCCTGCTGCGCTCATACGTCGTGTATCTCAGCAGCACCGGTATCGCCGGCGAAATCGTTGAAGAATTGGGCATGGGGATCAGCGCCGAGGCGCTCAAAGCAGGAACCGAAATCTCGGCTGTCCCCGACCAATCGCTGATCCGCATCGAGGTCAACGACGCCAACGGTGACTGGGCTAACACAGTCGCGTATGCGTGGGGGTTGAAGCTGGTCGACGTGCGCAACCGGCAGAACGACGAACTTCCGGTCGACGAACAGATCATCGCCACGCCGCACGATTTTCCGCGCTACACGCTCTATCGACCGCGCACGACAGCGAATCTACTGTTGGGCGCTGTTGGGGGTTCTGTGCTCGGCGTCGTTATCATCTTCGTATTGGAACGCCGGCGTTTGCGCATTGTAAAGTCGCCCGGTGATTTTGCGCTCGGCAGACTTCTAGCGACCATTCCGCTACCATCTGCGAAGGAGTAGACATGGCGGCATCAGACCTGATCACCCTCAAAGATCCACGCTCTCCGGCGGCGGAAGCCTATCGGACGCTGCGCGCCAACCTGATGAACTTCGACCAAACGCGGCCTGTGACGGCTTTCGTGGTGACATCGGCACAAGGCGCCGACGGCAAGAGCGAAGCGACGGCCAACCTCGCCGCCGTGTTTGCGCTCGCCGGCCATCGCACGATCCTCGTCGATGGTGACTTGCGCAAACCGCAGCAGGATCGGCTCTGGGGCGTGGACGGCAAACGCGGCCTCGGCGAGATGTTCGCAGACGACGTAGCGATGTCCAACCCGCCGCTGATCCAGACGCCGGTCGAGAATCTGTCCCTGCTGCCCGCCGGCACAAGCACGCTCAGTCCATCCGACCTGTTCGCCAATCCACGCATCAACGATATTATCGGCGTGCTGCGGGCGCGCGCCAACTACGTCATCTTCGACGCGCCGCCGGTGCTGGCCGCAAGCGACGCCGCACTATTAGGCGTGCGGCTTGACGGCGCGATCCTCATCGCCAAGGCGGGCGCCACGCGCCGGGATCATTTGGCGCGGGCGACCGAAGCGCTGGAACGCGTGCATGTGCGCGTGCTCGGCGCCGTGCTGACTGACGCCCCGCGCGAACGCCGCGCCGACTATCGCTAGCTAAACGCGAAAGGGACATCGGAATGAAGGGTCTCATTCTCAGCGGCGGCAAAGGCACACGCCTCTACCCGTTGACCTATACGCTGGCAAAACAACTTGTGCCGTTGGCGAATAAGCCGGTGCTAGTTCGCGTGATCGAGACGATCCGCGATGCCGGCGTGACCGATATCGGGATCGTTGTGGGCGATCCGACCGCCGATGAGATCATGCACCGCATTGGAAACGGCGACGCATTCGGCGTCAAGCTGACGTATATCAAGCAGCCCAGCCCTGATGGCCTCGCGCATGCGGTCAAGATTTCGGAGCCGTTCTTGGGTGACGACCGTTTCGTCATGTTCCTCGGCGACAACTGCATCGAAGGCGGGATCCACACCTTGATCCGTGACTTCGCGGACAGCGCGTGGAACAGCCAGATCGTGCTGAAGGCCGTCGAGAACCCGCGCAGCTACGGCGTCGCCGACCTGCGCGAAGACGGGAGTATCCGCCGCCTGATCGAGAAGCCGCAAGACCCGCCCAGCAACCTCGCGCTGGTCGGAATCTATATGTTCGACTCGACGATCTTCGAGGCGGTCAACGCGATTCAGCCGTCTAAACGCGGCGAGTACGAGATCACCGACGCGATCCAGTGGTTGATCGACCACAAGCGTTCGGTGTTCCCATACGTCCACAGCGGCTGGTGGTATGACACCGGCAAGCCGATCGACATGCTGGAAGCCAACGCCGCGGTGCTGGACGAACTGCGTCCCGACATCGCGCCGGACGCCGAGATCGTCAACAGCGAAGTCGACAAGCGCGTGACCATTCAGGCCGGCGCGCGCATCATCAACAGCACCATCCGCGGGCCGGCGATCATCGGTGAACACACCGTCATCGAAGACAGTTACGTCGGCCCGTTCACGAGCATTTATCATCACGTGACGATCAAGAATTGCGAGATCGAGCGCAGCATCGTCCTTGAGGAAACGAGCATCTCCGACCTGCCGGCGCGGCTGCACGAAAGCCTGATCGGACGCAAGGTGACGCTCACACGCAACAACACCAAGCCCAACGCCTACAAGATGAATCTCGGCGACAATTCAGTCGTCCGAGTCGATTAACGATCCGAGGGAGCATGGCGAATCAGTCCGACATCAAGCTCGTAGCAATCGACGTCGACGGCACCATCATGTCGTCGAAGAACAAGCTCACCGACAAGACCGCCGACGCGCTCAAGCGTGCGCATGAGCAGGGCGTTCACATCGTGATCGCCACCGGCAAGACGCGCACCTCGGCCGACGTGATCTACAAGCGAGTCGGCTTCACGACGCCCGGCATTTTTGTGCAGGGACTGGTCATCACCTATCCGGACGGCACCGAGAAGCACCTCGGCACGCTCGACGTCGATCTACTGCGCCGCGTCATCACGTTCGTCGAAGATCGCGGACTGCAAGCCATCGCCTACAGCGGCAAGCGCATCCTCGCTCGCCGGATGACCACCGAGGCGCGTGTGCTCACCGAGCATTACGACGAACCGCTGCCGGAAATCGTCGGCCCGCTGCAAAACTTGCTGGACTCGACGCCGATCAACAAAGTAATGTTCTGCGGCGGCTCGGTTGAGCAGATCACGCACCTGCGCTGGCAGCTCGGCCACATGATCGGCGGCTCGGCGCGGTTGACTCAAGCGATCCCGGAGGCAGTCGAACTGCTGCCGACCGGCGCATCGAAGGGGACTGCCCTCAAGCAGCTGTTGAAAGAGATGAAGATCGAGCCGGCGCACGTCATGGCGATTGGCGACGGCGAAAACGATATCGAGATGATCCAGCTCGTCGGGCATGGTCTGGCGATGGGCAACGGCAGCGCCAAGCTCAAGGCAGCGGCGAAGGCCGTCCTCCCCTCCAACGACGAAGACGGTGTGGCCGAGGCGCTCGTCAAGCACGTCCTCAAGCCGGACGAGCCAAAACCGAGCGCGGCCAAATCGAAGAAGAAGGGCAGCGATTGATGAAGAATATCCTAGTCACCGGCGCGGCGGGGTTCATCGGCAGCGCCTTCGCGCGCTATATGGTCGAGACCTATCCCCACTACAACATCGTCGTGCTGGATAAGCTGACTTACGCCGGCAACCGTGACAATCTGCTGTCCATCGACGACGAGGAGAACTATCGCTTCGAGCGCGCCGACATCGCCGACCGTGGCGCCGTCAGCCGCGTTCTCCAGCAGTACGACATCGACACTATCGTCAATTTCGCCGCCGAGTCGCACGTCGACCGCAGCATCCTCGCCCCCGATGCCTTCGTGCATACGGACGTAGTCGGCGTGTACATCTTGCTGGACGAGGGCAAGAAACACGGCATCGGCCGCTTCCTTCAGGTCAGCACCGACGAGGTCTACGGCGACATCGAAAGCGGGCTGTCGGTCGAGGGCGACCGCTTCCTGCCCAACAGCCCGTATGCGGCGGCGAAAGCTGGCGGCGAGCTGATGGTGCGTTCGTATCAAGTCACACACGGCATGGACACCGTCATCACGCGCGGGAGCAATACGTTCGGCCCGTACCAGTACCCGGAAAAGCTGCTGCCGCTGTTCATCACCGAGGCCATCGACGACCGGCCACTCCCCGTCTACGGCGACGGCAAGCAGATACGCGACTGGCTGTACGTCGAGGATCACGTCACCGGCATCGACGTCGCGCTGCATCACGGCGTATCCGGCGAAGCCTACAACATCGCCGGCGAAAACACGCAGTTCAACATCGACGTCGTCCACGCCATGCTCGACGCGCTGGGTAAGCCGCGTTCGTTGATCCGCCATGTCCCCGACCGCGAAGGCCACGACCGGCGCTATGCGATGGACGCGTCTAAACTGCGCGCGCTGGGATGGAAACGCCAGTGGGATTGGCCGCGCGCGCTGCAAGCGACCGTCGACTGGTACCTCAACAACGAGTGGTGGTGGCGCAAGATCAAGACTGGCGAGTATCTGGAATACTTCAAGCGCCAGTACGCCGAACGGCTCGCCAGCTCATCTGCATCGGAGTAATTCACACCCGAAAGGCGCGCCCCGTATGGGCGGCACACTTCTCAACGCGCTGACCGTCCTGATCGGCAGCGTGCTCGGCATGGTGATCGGCGACCGCTTTCCGTCCCGGATGCGCGAGACGATCGTCACCGGTCTCGGCCTCGTCACGCTCATCGTCGGCATCAGCAACGGTCAGTCGTCGGGCAATATCGTCATTCCGTTGTTCAGCATCACCATCGGCGGCTTGCTTGGCGAGTGGCTGCGCATCGACGCCGCGCTTGACCGTCTTGCCGGTTGGCTTCAGCGCCGGGTGGGCGGAGCGACCGACGGTGATGCGCACGAACGGTCAACCACCGACAGCGCGCGGCAGCGGTTCATCACTGGCTTCGTCACCGCAAGCCTGCTGTTCTGCGTTGGCCCGCTGACGATCCTCGGCTCGATTCAGGACGGCATGGGCTTACCTATCGGGTTCGAGCAGCTTCTCATCAAGAGCGTGCTCGACGGATTCGCCGCGCTGGCGCTGGCAGCGAGCTTCGGGCTTGGCGTCGTGTTCACCGTGCTCACCGTGCTGATCGTGCAGGGCGGCCTCGCGCTGATCGGCTCGTTCGCGGGACAGTTTATGAGCGAGATTATGGTGACGGAGATGACGGCCACCGGCGGCCTGATCCTGATCGGTTTGGCGCTCATCCTGCTTGACGTCAAGCGCCCGCGTGTCGCCAACCTCCTGCCCGCGCTGCTGGTCGCGCCGTTGATCGTCGCCGCGGCCGCCGCGTTCGGAATCGACATCTACCCGTTCAGCTAGACTCCAGCGCACCGGAGCGCGCCCCATGCGGTTCGACAACGAAACCGACGCCGTAACATATATCTTCGAATCTATCGCCGCCAGTGGTTGGCGGACACGCGGCCTCGATGAGAACACCCGCAGCATCGCGCCATCGCGCGCGCTGCTGGAACGCCTCGGCCTCCCACACGGCCGCCGGGAGTACGCAGTTGTCACCGGCAGCAAGGGCAAAGGCTCGGTCACGATCCTCACCGCCCGCATCCTGCGCGAACTCGGCCACCGCGTCGGCACGATCACCAGTCCGCACTTGATTAGTTATCGCGAGCGGATTCGCGTCAACGGCGCGGCGATCCCGGCCGCCGACTTCCTGCGGCTTGTCGATCACATCGCGCCGGCGGTCGATGCCGTGGTGTCGGGCTTGCCGGCCGGCGCGTATCTCAGCCCACAGGGCCTCTTCCTCGCGCTGGCGCTGTCATGGTTCGACGAGAACGCGGTGGATACGGCGGTGATCGAGGTCGGGCGCGGCGGGCGTTTCGATGACAACATCCTCGTTGACAACCGGCTGGCGCTGTTCACGCCGATCGTGCTGGAGCATATGCGCTACCTCGGCCCGACCGTCGAGCGCATCGCGTGGCATAAGGCCGGCATCCTCAAACCGGGCGGCGATGGCCTCAGCCTGCCGCAGAAGCCCGACGCCGAGGCGCAAATCCGGCTTGAGGCGGAGCGCATTCGGGCAACCATCCAGTTCTTGAACCCGTCCGATCTCGGTCAGTACGCAGGGGACTGGGAGCGCGGCGTGCGGATGCGAGTTCCTGAGTCGCAGTCGGTCGCTCGTCTGCCCTTCTACGGGCGTTATGCCGTCGACAATGCGAGTCTGGCGCTGCGCGCAGCACACCATCTGCACCATACCACAGCGTCTACGCGACTGCCGCGGCCGCAGTTCACCGCGCTGGCGATCCCCGCGCTGGAAGCGGCTGTCTGGCCGGGGCGCTGCGAAAAGCTGCTTGATCGGCCGCAGGTATTCATCGACGGTGCGGTTAATCCCCTGTCGCTTCAGGTCTACTTGGACAGCGTGCGGGATCGCATCACCCGCCCGCTGGTGATCGTCGCGGCCGTGCCGACCGACCGTGATATCGCGACGACGTACCGGCTGATGGCGGCGCAGGCCGATCATCTCATCCTGACTTCAAGCGAGCGCAACATCACGATACGATTTCCCGACGAATCAACGGCGCTGGCGGCTGCTCAGGCCGCGGTCAGCACGGCCGACCGGTACGTCGAGATCGCGTATGCGCCGGATATCGCGTCCGCCCTTCCGCTCGCGCTCAGCCGCGCCGGAGATGACGGCACGGTTCTGCTCGCTGTCGCGCAGCCAGCGGTCGCCGACACGATGGCCCACTTTGGCCGTTCTTTCGAGCAAATCTAGGCACTATAATCGCCCTATGTTCGTCTGATCCAAGGACTGTCATTCCAATGTCTCACAAAGAGGAGCTGCTGAGGCGAATCGGCACGCGTGACGCGCGCGTCGGCATCGTCGGCCTCGGCTACGTCGGCCTGCCGCTCGCGGTCGAATTCGCGGAGGTCGGGTTTCACATCGTCGGCATCGACGTCAGCGAGGAAAAAGTGGCGCTGCTCAACAGCGGCAAAAGCTACGTGGGGGACGTTCCCAGCGAACGCCTTGCGCCGCTGGTGAAAAGCGGCAAGTTCATCGCCAGCACCAACTACCGCGACCTTGAGACGGTCGACGCGATCAGCATCTGCGTGCCGACACCGCTGCGCAAGACCAAAGACCCGGATATGTCGTATGTCATTCAGGCGCTGGAAGCCGTCGCCGAGGTGGCGCACGAAGGGCTGCTGGTCGTCCTTGAAAGCACCACCTACCCCGGCACCACCAACGAACTGCTTGAGCCGAAGTTCCGGGATGCCGGGTTCAAGATCGGTGAGGATGTATTTATTGCCTTCTCGCCTGAGCGCATCGACCCCTCGAACCCGACCTACGGCGTCCGCAATACGCCGAAGGTCGTCGGCGGCTCGACTCCCGCTTGCACCGAGATCGCGGTTGCGCTGTACAGCACCGCCGTCGATCATGTCATCCCGGTGTCATCACCCACCTCGGCGGAGATGGTCAAGCTGCTGGAAAACACCTTCCGCGCCGTCAATATCGGCCTCGTCAACGAGATCGCGCTGATCTGTGACCGGCTGGGGATCAACGTGTGGGAAGTGATCGAAGCGGCCAAGACCAAGCCGTTCGGGTTCATGCCGTTCTACCCCGGCCCGGGGCTGGGCGGCCACTGCATCCCGATCGACCCGCTGTACCTGAGCTGGAAGCTAAAGACACTGAACTATACGGCGCGGTTCATCGAACTCGCCAGCGAGATCAACGCGTCGATGCCGGCGCATGTGCTTACCAAGGTCTCCGACGCGCTCAACGACGACGGCAAGGCAGTTCGCGGGTCACGGATCGTCGTGCTGGGCGTGGCGTACAAGAAGGATGTCGACGACGTGCGCGAAAGCCCTGCGCTCGACGTGCTTCACCTGCTGCTCGAAAAGGGCGCTCATGTCGTCTATCACGATCCATTTGTGCCAAGCCTGCGGCTCGAAGACGGGCGCAAGCTGACCAGCACGGCGTACAGTGACGCGCTGCTCGCTGACGCGGACTGTGTCGTGGTCGTGACCGATCACAGCGTGATCGACTATTCGCACGTTAAATCGACCGCGCACTTGGTGGTCGATTCGCGTAATGCGCTGGCGAAGGCCACGGGTTCGGCGCGGGTCGTCTCGCTTTAGAGACTGCGGAATCGAAAATCGCCCTGCTCGGTTGGGCAGGGCGATCCGTACTCATGCTGATGGCGACGGCTGATTAGGACTCGGTCGTCACCTGAACGATGGTCTGGCCGCGGTATGAACCGCACTTCGGGCATACGCGGTGCGCAATGTGGTACTCACCACACGTTTCGCACTCGACGAGATGCTTCAGCGAGAGCGCGTCATGGGCACGCCGGCGGTCACGACGACCCTTCGAGATCTTACGCTTGGGAAGGGGACCCATCGGGCGTCTCCTCAACTAGATAACTGACGAAAAAAGATAGCCCAACGGGCTAACGCGTCCGAGTATTATAGGAATGCACCTCAGTGAAGTCAACGGCTAACGATCACGCATCCAACCCGATTCTGGTGATTGGCGCAGGCCCCGCGGGGATCGTCACGGGCTACTTCTTACAGCGGGCCGGCCTGCCCTACGAGATCATCGACCGGGCCGACGTCATCGCCTCGACATGGGCCAACCTGTATCCGTCGCTTCGCCTGAATACAACGCGGTATTTCTCGCACATGCCGGGCCGCCGCTTTCCGCTGAAATGGGGTGAGTTCCCGACCGGTAAGCAGTATCACGACTACGTTGCAGGTTTCGTCGACGCACATCGGCTGAACATCACGCTGGGGGTCGATGTCTCGAGCCTGCGACCGGCCGGCGGCGGCGCGTGGGAAGTCACGTCAAGCCGCGGTCGTGAATGCTATCGAAACGTCGTGATCGCGACCGGGCGCTTCAGCAATCCGTATACTGCCGCAATCCCCGGCCTGACCGGCTTTCAAGGCGGCCGGATTCATGCACACGACTACCACGGGCCGGAGCCGTTCACGGGCAAGCGCGTGCTGATCGTCGGTAACGGGCCGAGCGGCCTCGATATCGCGCTGGAGATCGGGAAGCACAACGGGCCGGTTCAACCGGCGCTGTTGAGCATGCGGACGGGGATCACACTCAGGCGGCGCTATCCGTTGGGCCTGAGTAAGCACGCATGGATGTTGGTCACGCGATGGCTTCCCGAACGCATCCGCGAGCCGTTTTTGGAGTACGTCGAACAGCTCGGATTTCCGCAGTCGGCACTGCGCGGCATCAAGACGCCGAAAGGGGGCATGACCAGCGGCGCGGTAGCGGCTCGTGGCGGCGAGTTGATCCCTGCCGTGCGGCGCGGCGAGGTGATCTGCGTCGACGGTCCGTCACGCTTCACCGCGAACGGCGTAGTCCTCACTGACGGATCGACACACGCGATTGACGCCGTGATTATGGCGACCGGCTACCGGCCCGCGCTTGGTTTCCTCGACGGGATCCACTGCGAATGCGACGATCAGGGCTGGCCGCGGCGGTTCAACAGCATGCCCTACGACATCGACACCGCGAAGCTCATCTATCGCGGCACGTACGACGTCGGCGCGGCCATCGACGCGCAGTTCGAGCCTACGTTACGCGAACTCAACGGATATCCCGGCCTGTTTCAAGTCGGCCTGTATTACAAAGGCAAAGGCGCGATGTATAACTTCAACGTCGAGGCCGAGATTGCCGCGGCGCAGCTGGTTCAACGTCTCGCCGGGACATCGGTTGCGTGACCCGCGACTGCGGCTTGGCGACAAGTCGTGGCTGTGGGCGGACGCTTCGCCTTGCCTACGCTCTGAGACTCCACTATAATGTCGTGAGCACGGCGACGTAGCCAAGTGGTAAGGCAGAGGTCTGCAAAACCTTTATCGCGGGTTCGATTCCCGCCGTCGCCTCAAACAAAACGGCGCATCCCAATTGATGCGCCGTTTGCGTTGTGTTGAAGTCCATCGCCATCAGCGACCGACGACCGCCCGGCCGTACAGCCCGGTCTGGAACGCGACCGCGAGCGTAAGCCCGAAGGCGAGCATCAGGCCGGGGATGATCAGAAAGACGAAGCCGATCGGGATCAGCACAGCGAAGATCAAGCCCACGATGTAGAACGATCCGGACGCGATGAGCGCTTCGACCGGCCGTTTGAACACCGCGTTGTACGCGCCAACCACGTCGACAAACGCTGTGGCGTCGTCCGTCACCGCGAACTTGGCGATGGGGTACATAATCAGCGGGAACGCGAAGATCACCAACACCGGGATCGTCACGATCAGCACCATCGAGAACATCAACAGCAGGCCGTAGATAAACCCACCCACCGTTACGATCAGGCCGCGGATGAAGTCGTTCACCCAGTCATCCCATTCCGGCAGCGTATAGTCTCCGTGCACCACGCGCCGAGTGGCTCGCAGCGCGTATCCGGCAACTACCATCGACCCGAAGAACGGGATGAAGTTGAGCAGCGCCCCGATCAACAGTTTGCTCCACGTCGATGATCCGCCAATCAGCGGGTACTGCACCGACGCGCTGACATAGGCGCCACATCCCGCCTGCTCCTGATCGGCATGGAAGCCCGCATCAGGGCGAATCACATCACTGAACTTCGTTTTTTCCGTGTAGTACGTCATGGCGTTCGTCCTTGCCCAATCGTATCGTTACCGCGGATATCCGGCGGATGGAGAACCCGCGAAAGTCTCAATCATCTATAAGACTATACGCATTAGGACGGCTGTTCGTTGCGGCTCACGGCGTTTTCCGCTACTCTGATCGCATGACAGCTTCCGACAACAGCACCCCAGACTGCGAGCGCACCGCCTATCGACTGCGCCTACGGACGGCCGAGCACAATCTGCGTCCAGCGGCCCCGCCCGTGCCGAACTACACGCTGGCCGAGGTCTGCCCGGCGTGCGATACGGCGGTGTATCGCCACGCGTGCAAAGTGCGCTGTCCACGCTGCGGCTTTATGTGGGATTGCAGCGAACTATGACTTCGGCGGATCGCTGGGCGTCTTGATCGCTGAGGCCGGCGTAGGCTTGTGCGTGTCACCCGCAGGTGTTGGCGTCACGGTCGGCGGCGTTTCGGTCGCCGTCAAATGCGAGATATGTGCGCCGCACACCTGCCCGAACACCGCAAATGCAAACCGGCCGTTATCATCCAGCGCCAGCGCACTCAGCGCCGCATTGACCGGCGGCAGCTCGGCGAATCCGACAAGCTGGCGTTCGTCCGATGCGCTCAGCACGTCAATCGCAAACCGTTGATGCGTGAGCTTTAGTCCGTCCGGATCGTACATCCGCAGCACGCCGCTATCGGCGTCATACGTCATCAGGCGCGTGCCGTCAGGGGACAGCGCGAGACTGCTGCACGCATAATGCAGATCGCGCCGGCTGCTCACCTTGCCGCCGTCGATCACGACCAAGCGCGTGCCATCGCTGGCGACCAGCCGGTGGGTGCGCGGACTCATCTGCAGCAGCAGGCGGAGGTCGTGCGTCGGCTGGAGGCCCGGCTTGAGCGTCTTGATCACCCCGCCGATCTTGCCGATCAGCAGCGCGCCTTTCGAGTCGAGCGCGACAACGATCTGCGCGGCCGCATCGACAGCGAACGCATCCGGCACGACGTCGAACGTCAGGGTCTTGGGGCGGTCATCCGGGCCAGCGCACAAGGTGAACGTCGCGTCTCCGGTGTAAATGACGGCGTGTTTGGCGGACGACCAAACGTGCACCGGCAGATTGCAGGCGTGGCTCCATCGCGCGACATGCGGCAGCTTGAATGCTTGCAGATACGCCCAGCGTTCGGCATGCCCGGCCGGAAGGGTGAAGGTGGCAGCGCCGTACGCATTACCGCGTTCGAGGTCGTACACAGCGGCGACGCCATCCAGCGCCCAAGCAGCGACCAGTTCCGGATTACCCGGCACGAGATCGACATGAACGATTGCGGAATTGGCGAGATGAACACGCCACGGTTTAGTCATGCAGCACCTTCCCGATCCGGTAGAGGATACCCTGCGGGTCAGCCACCTTCAACCGCGACGGTTAGCTGGACGGCAGAGTCGCCAATACACGCTGCACCTTGAGCGCGAGGTGCAGGATCAGCCGGTTATCGGGGTCGTTGAGGTCAAGGCCGGTCAGTTCGCTGATGCGATCCAAGCGGTACACCAGCGTGTTGCGATGCACGGCAAGATCAGACGCCGCCTTGGCGAGATTACCATTGGCATCGAAAAAGCCGTTGAGCGTGCGGATCAAATCGCCCTGTTTGCGGTCATTGTGCTCGACCAGCGGGGCCAGCGCCTCTTCATAGAAGCGCCGGAGATGCTGCAGGCTGCGATCTTTGACGCCGAGCAGCAGCTGATACAGCTTCAGGTCGCCGTAGTAGGTCGACTTGTCGATATCGCCGAGCTGCTGCGCAATCGTCAGCGAGTCCTTCGCCTCGCGATATGCGGCGCGCAGATCACGCAGCCCTTGAACCGGTCGGCTGATCCCGGCGGCGACGACGCCCCCCGGTGCGCGCACATGCAGCTGCTCGCGGAGATATTCGATCTGCTGGCGCGCACGCGTCAACGCCTGATGCGAATCAAGCGGGTACAGCAGCACGATCAAGTCCACGTACTGCCCGATCGCAAACTCGATTTGACGCCGCGTGAGATCGTCGCGCACAAACCCGATCAGCGAATCGAGTGGAAGCGGCACGCCAGACGCCGATACGGCGCGAAACGCCGTGGTGACATACAGCGAGTCGGGATCAAAGCCGGATTGATCGGCGCGCGCCATCAGCATGTCGTCATCGGCGGACGTGCCGGAAAGCCACATCTGCACCCAGTCGCCGCGCGTCTGCTCGACCGCCGTTGCGATGGCGCGCGTCTTCGCCAGCTGCACGGCACAGACTTCCGCGCCGTAGGTCAGGACGAGACGGTTGAACTCGTCAAGCGTAGACACGCCGGTGATTAGCGAGAGGAATCCCGCCACACGTTTTTCGACTTGAAGCGTGGTCGTGAATCCGAGCGGGCTGGACACGACGTTGTGTAATGCTTTGGACGACTCGCGCTGGAGCCAGCGCTGGAAGCTCTCAATCGCGGCCGAATCGACCGCGCCCCGCGCCCCGATTGCCGGGCGGCGCTGCCCAGAGACCTGCGCGATGTCCGTTTGCACGCCGGCGTCGTCGTGGACGACAACCGTCTTGCCGGTTGCCCGCGCGATGATCTGCAAGAGCGTGCCCAGCTCGCGGTTCTCGGCGGCCGCGCGCACAAGTTCGCGCTGAACCTCGATGGCGCGCTGTGTCACCTGTGCCGCGCCGCTGACGATCAGGCGGTTGATCTCGCGCTCGACACGGGCCATGTTGGCGTCCGGCGGCAGGACGATCAACGCGACATTGTGCTGGTTAGCGATGCTCAAGGCCTGCGGCGGCACGTCCTCGCGCAAGCGCAGCGCAACCGCCGCGGCGTTGGCGTCCGCGAGCCGCTGAACCACCTCGGTCACGCCGATACGGCTCTCGAAACTGCGCAGGAGATCCATCTGCACCAACGCCAGCTCGCCGCCGTACAGTTCATTGTCGGCCGGCGGCTGCGCCCGCAGCGCCACGGCCCAACTGATCTGCGCATCCGGCGGCCCTGCGATGAGCTGTGTCTCAGGCGGCAATGCCGTCCGCAGCAGATACTGCAGCGAAACTGTGTTGGAATCAGTCATTTGTTACACCCGTATCGGCACATCCAACCAGTATAGCAAGTGGGGGCGATTGGCGAGTTTTGCCTAGTATACGGAAAAACCGGCAAACTATTTAGTGATACTACACAAATGGTATTGTCTCTATCGACAAAAAAGGCGGATCGCGTGGTACGATCCGCCTTTGACCTTGGTTAGAATTGCCAACTACTGCACGCGCTTGACCCCAAGCGTAAGCGTTTCCCCCCGTACTGACGTATCCTTCTTGGGATCATCGTTGGGCACGAACGCAGCGCGGAAGAACCCGTTCGTGGGAGTCGATGCTTCCAGCGTCACGGCCAGCGTCTCGTCCTTGATGTAGTCGGCAAAACGAACAATGGCACGAGCCAACGCTTCCGACGCCTCATAGACGAGGTGAATACGATCCTCGACGTTGAAGTCGGCGTCACGGCGGGTGGCTTGCACGCGCCGCACGACCTCACGCGCTAGACCTTCCTGAATCAGATCGTCGTTGAGCCGCGTATCGACCGCCGCCAGCAGGCCAGCCTCCTCCGCCACGGCGAATCCCTCCGCCGCGGCCTGCTTGACCTCGCACTCAGCCGGTGTGACCTCGAAGCTCTGCCCGTTCAGTTCGACCGTGATAGACTCGCCGCGATTCAGCGTCTGCGCCCAGCGGCGTACCTGCTCCGGCGTCCCCTCGCGGAGTGCCTTCTGCACGCGCGGGAAGTCCTTGCCAAACTTCTTGCCGAGCACCTGCGGCAGCGGGTTGAGTTTGTACTCCACCACATCGTCCGCGCCGTCGAGCGTCTCGACGCGCTTGACGTTCAGTTCGCTCTCGATCAACGCGGTCAAGCGCGTAACCGCCGCACGTTCTTGCGCGCTGCGAGTCACGAATGCTGCGCTCGCCAGTGGCTGCCGTACGCCGATCTCCACGCTGTCGCGCGCGGCGCGGCCCAAGCTGACCAGCCGCTGCACGAGATCCATCTCCGACAAGGCGGCTGTGTCAATCAGCGACGCATCGTACGCCGGCCAATCGCACAGGTGGACGCTTTCGGGTGCGTCCGCGTCGAAGGGCGTCACCAGCGCGCGGTACAGGTAATCCGCCAGCATCGGCACGGCCGGGGCCATCAACTTGGTCAACATGACCAACGCCTCGTACAGCGTCGCCATGGCGCTTGCGTCACCCTCCCAGAAGCGGCGGCGGCTGAGGCGGACATACCAGTTGGACAGGTCTTCGACGAAGGCCTGAACAGGGCGCGTCGCCCCCGGCACGTCAAACGTCTCGTAGGCGTTTCCAACGTCGCGCGCCAACTTGTGCAAAGCCGCCAACAGCCAGCGGTCCAGCGGGTCACGTTCGGCGATAGGCGGCGCGTCCGACGCTGGCGACCAACTCGCGATATTGGCATACGTGACGAAGAACGCATACGTGTTCCAGATCGTGCTCCAGAACTTCTTCACCACGTCCCCGACAAGATCCATCGAGAATCGGCGTGGTTCGCCCGGCGGGCCGGCGGTGTACATATACCACCGCATCGCATCCGACCCGTGCGCGTTCATCACGTCCCACGGATCGATGACGTTGCCCTTCGACTTGCTCATCTTCTGGCCTTCGCCGTCGAGGATGTGGCCGAGGCAGATGACATTCTTGAACGCCACGCTCTTGAACGTCATCGAGGCGATACTGTGCAGCGTATAGAACCACCCGCGCGTTTGATCAACCGCCTCGCAGATGTAATCCGCCGGGAACTGCTCCTCGAACACCGCGTGATTGGATGCCGGGTATCCCCACTGCGCCACCGGCATCGCGCCGCTGTCGAACCACACGTCGATGACCTCTGCCACGCGCCGCATCGTCCCGCCTGAGCCGTTCGGGTTCGGGAACGTGATCGCGTCAACGTGCGGACGGTGCAAGTCGAGTTCGGACAGGTCACGGCCAGCCAGCGCGCTGAGTTCCTTCACGCTGCCGATGCACACCATCTCACCGGTCTGGTCATCGACCCAGATCGGGAGCGGGGTGCCCCAATAACGTTCGCGGCCGAGCGCCCAATCCTTGAGTTCATCTAGCCAGTTGCCGAAGCGCCCATCGCGGATATGCCCCGGCACCCAGTTGATGGTCTGATTAAGCGCCACCATCGTGTCGCGATATTCGGTCGTGCGGATATACCACGAGTCGCGCGCGATGTACATCAGCGGCGTCCCGTCACGCCAGCAGTGCGGATAGCTGTGCTCGTACTTCTCGCTCTTGTACATCAGCCCGCGCCGCTTGAGTTCGGTGATGATCTCCGGATCAGCGTCCTTGAACCACATCCCTGCGAACGGCCCGATCGAGTCGATAAAGTGGCCGGTGCTGGTGACGGTGCGGATCAGCGGTAGTCCATGCTCCTGCCCTACGCGCAGGTCGTCGGTGCCGAACGCCGGCGCGATATGCACGATTCCGGTGCCGTCCTCCGTGCTGACGAAGTCGCCG
>JAANMW010000133.1_pt1 | contig 78665 bp, 57 predicted proteins | sample 7279671 | NCBI WGS metagenome assembly JAANMW01 (sample SAMN14094541, study PRJNA606508) | bioreactor metagenome | isolation source: A lab-scale SPAN reactor treating ammonium-rich wastewater day 247 | place: Ireland: Galway | collected 2017-09-19 | reverse complement strand
GGCCACCATCCAGGGGGCTCGCTTGTAGAACTGATAGGTATCGGCCAGAATGGTTCCCCATTCGGGGAAGGGAGCCTTCGCCCCCAGCCCCAGAAAGGAGAGTCCGGCCGTATCCAGCACTGCCGTGCCCACGCCCAGGGCCGCCAGCACGATGAGCGGGTTGAGGCAGTTGGGCAAGACGTGCACGAACAGGATGCGCACCGGCCCCGCCCCCAGCGAGCGAGCCGCCTGCACGTAGTCGAGCTCGCGGGTGGTCAGCACCGAGGCGCGGGCCTGGCGTCCGAAGATAGGGATGCCCACCACGCCTACCGCCAGCATCACGTTGCCCAGTCCCTCCCCCAGCACGCTGACGATGGCGATGGCCAGGAGGATGCTTGGGAAGGCCAGCATCAGGTCGAAAAGGCGCGAGATGACGCTATCTGTCCAACCTCCGGCGTAGCCCGCCAGGGCCCCGAGCAGGCCGCCCAATAGAAGCGAGATCAAGACCGAGAGCAGACCCACCACCAGCGAGATGCGGGCCCCGAAGATCAGGCGGCTGAAGAGGTCGCGGCCCAGGTTGTCGGTGCCCAGAAGGTGCGGAGCCTGGCCCGGTTCAGTCGAGCTGAACGAGGGAGGCTGAAAGCGCTGGGACAGATCCTGATCGCGATAGCTGTAGGGGGCGATCGCGTCGGCCAACAGCGCGGCCAGCACCAGGCCGCTCAGAAGCAGGGCTCCCAGTTTGAAGGGGATGCTCTGGAGTAGCTTACGGAAGACCTCGCGCAGGGGCGACTCAGCCATAGCGCACCCTCGGATCGAGCCAGGCGTAGAGCATGTCCACCAACAAATTGACCAGCGAGACGGCCAGCGCGATGGCCAGCACCGAGCCCTGCACCAGCGGGTAGTCGCGTGACTTGACGGCCTCCACCACCAGCCGGCCCACGCCGTCGATGGAGAAAACGGTCTCGGTCATGACCGCTCCTCCCAGCAGGTAGCCGAACTGCAGCCCGATGGCGGTCACGATCGGGATCATGGCGTTGGGCAGGGCATGCCCCCAGAGCACCTGGGTCTCGGTGAGGCCCTTGGCCCGGGCCGTGCGGATGTAGTCCTGGCCCAGCACCTCCAGCATGGAAGAACGGGTCATGCGGGCGATCATGGCCAGGGGCACACTGCTCAGCGTGACGGCGGGCAGCACCAGGTGGCCCAGCACGTCCACCAGGTTAGCCGGGTTGCCGCTGAGCAGGGCGTCCAGCACGTAGAAGCCGGTGGGATGGGAAAATTCGAGGCTGGCGCGGCCCGAGAAGAAGAACCAGCCTAGATAATAAGGGAAGATCAGCACCAGCATCAGGCCCAGCCAGAAGACGGGCACCGAGATGCCGACCAGCGAGACGGTGGTGCCCAGCACGTCCTGCCAGCTGCCCCGGCGCACCGCCGCCACCACTCCCAGAGGAATACCCAGCACCGTGGCGATGCAAAGGGCGGCCACGGTCAGCTCGATGGTGGCCGGAAAGGCCCGGGCCAGCTCCTCGCTGACCGGGGTGTGACGGTGGATGGACTGCCCCATGTCGCCCCGGGCCAGCCGGGCCGCATAGTGGACATACTGCTCGGGCAGACTGCGATCCAGGCCCAGGTCGCGCCGCAGGGCGTCGATCTGCTCGGCGCTGGCCCGCTCGCCCAGCATGACCCGCACCGGATCGCCCGGGATCATGTGGATCAAGAGAAAGGTCAGCAGGGTGATGCCGATCACGACCGGGATCAGCTCCACCGAGCGCCGGGCCAAAAATCGCCTCACTTGCTCTTCCAGCGCGCCTTTCGCAATTGCAGCGTGCCGGTGGGGTGCAGCTCGAAGCCCTCCAGCTCGGGATGGCTGGCGGCCAGCTGGGAGACGTATACCATGGGTAGGCAAGGAGCGTCCTGGTGGATCAGCTCCTGGGCCTTCTCATACAGCCTGGTGCGCTCGGCCTGGTCGGTCAGGGCCTGGGCTTTGACCAGCAGGCCGTGCACCTCCTCGTTGGTGTACATGCAAACGTTGGAGCCGCCGCGTTTGGTGTCCACGTTGCCGCTGTCGAACAGGGTGTAGAGAAAGTTGTCCGGGTCGCCGTTGTCGGCGATCCAGCCCGACAGCCCTACCTGGTGCTCGCCCTGGCCGAGAGCCTCGAGGTAGCTCGACCACTCGCGCGACTTGACTTCCACCTGGATGCCGACCTCGCCCCACTGGGCCTGGAGCACCTCGGCGATCACCTTCGGCTCGGGGAAGTAGGTGCGAGGCACGCTCATGTAGGAGATTTCGAGCTTGAGGCCCTCGTGGCCGGCCTCTTTGAGCAGCTCGCGGGCCTTCTCCGGGTTGTACTCGTAGGGCAGCTCTTTGCGTCCCCAGATGCCGGGCGGGACGGGCGAATTGGCGACTTTGGCCAGGCCGTGATAGAGCTCGTCCACGATCTGCTGGCGGTTGACCGCCAGGCAGAGCGCCTGACGCACTTTCGGGTCGTCGAGCGGCTTCTTCTGGGTGTTGAAGCTGAGGTAGCCCAGGTTGAGCCCGGGCTGGTCGGCCACCCTGACGGCCGGATTCTTGCTCAGCTCGGGATGGTTCTCGAGCTGCAGCCCGGTGATCAGCTGCACCGCGCCGCGCTCGAGCTGCAGCTGACGGCTGGTGTTCTCGGGAATGGGCTTGAAGGTGATGCGGTCGAGGGGGGGACGCGTATCCCAGTAGTCCTGATTGGCCTCGATGACCAGCCGGTCGCCGGGCAGCCACTCCACGAACTTGAACGGACCCGTGCCCACGGGCTGCTTGAAGGCGTCTCGCCCGGACTTTTTCAGTGCCGCCGGCGAGGCGATGCCGAAGAACGGCATGGCCAGGTTGGACAGGAAGGGCGCGATCGGCTCTTTGAGAGTGAAGCGCAGCGTGTGCTCGTCCACCGCTTCGATGCGCGTGATGCGACCGCCCCAGACGTCGCTCCAGTAGCTGAAAGTGGCCCCGGGATAGCGCAGCGGATGGTTGGGGACGTACTGGCGCTCGAAGTTGTCCACCACGGCTTTTGCGTTGAAAGGGGTACCATCGTGGAACTTGACCCCCTGGCGCAGCTTGAGGGTCCAGGTCTTGCCATCCGGGCTGGCTTTCCACCCGGTGGCCAACGAGGGCTCCACCTCGGCCGAGCCACTCTTGAAGCGAAGCAGTGTGTCGAAAAGGTTGGCCGTGATCTGGGAAGATTCGGCGTCGGTCACGTCAGCTGGATCGAGCCCCTTGGGATCGCCCGGCTTTCCCACTACCAGGGTATTGCCCTCGGGCCGAGCTGGAGGCGTACCGGCGGCAGCTCCCGGCTGGCCCGGGGGCTGCGAGCAGCCGGTCAGCCAGAGCGTGACGAGCAGCAGGGCAAGAAGGGTCGACCGTCGTCGCTGAATGCTCACAGTCGGCTCCTCTGGGTGTCTTCCTGGGGGGACGGCTCGCCCAGCGGGGTTTCCTCCCCGCCCACCTCTGCGGGGGAGGGCTCAGGGGAGGCGTCCGGCGAGGCCTCGGGCACGGGGGTTTCCTCCTGCACCGAGCCTGGGGTGGCCCCGCCAGGCTCGATGCGGGTATCGGTGGAGGTGGCCGTGGGAGCCGGCACGGGCCGCCCGGGCACCTTCACCTCCTGGCTGGAGTCGAACGGGTTGACGGTGCGCGGCTGGAAGCTGCACACCCGGTTGTTCTTTGAATCGGCCACGTAAATCGTGCCGTCGGGGCCCTGGGCGGCCTGCTGGGGCTGCTCGAACTGGCCGGCCATGTCACCCTTCTTGCCCCAGCGATACATGTAGGTGCCCTGAGGCGAGAACTTCTGCAGGCGGTTGTTGCCCGAGTCGACCACGATGACGTTCTGGTCCAGGTCAACGATCACGTCGGTGGGTTGATCCAACTCGCCGTCCTTCTTGCCGTGCAGCCCCCAGGCGTTGAGCAGTTGGCCGTCTCTAGTGAAGCGCTGGATGCGGTGGTTGCCCTTGTCGGCCACCAGCAGGTTGCCCTGATTGTCGGTCGCCACCCCCCAGGGCTCGTTGAACTTGCCAAGGTCGGTTCCCTGCTCGCCCAGCATCAAGAGCACGCTGCCGTCGGGGCCGAACTTCTGCACGCGGTGGTTGCGCGAGTCGGCCACCCACATGTTGTTCTGGTTGTCGAAGGCGATGCCGATCGGGTGGCTGAACTCGCCGGCGCGGTTGCCCAACTGGCCCACCTGGGCGATGAACTTGGTGCCGTTGGCGGTGATGCGGAACTTCTGCAGACGATGGTTGCCGGTATCCGAGACCCAGAGGTTAGACTCGCGGTCTACCGCCAGTCGCATGGCCTCGTGGAATTGCACATGGTCTGAGCCTGTGGTGCCGAAGACAAAGATCAGCTTGCCCTCGGGCGTGAAGCGCTGGATTCGCCCGTTGCCAGTGTCGGCCACGTAGACGTTGCCGCTGGGATCGGCAGCCACTCCGCAGGGCCAGCTGAACTGGCCCATCTGGCTGCCCTTCTTGCCGATGGAGGCCTGGTAGCTGGGGGGGCCATCGCCCTGCGTGAGCACTACAATGCCCACGGCAAGCACCCCGAGCAACACCAGAATGACCAGGATCCAGATCAGCTTCTTGCTCAAGCCGGTGCCTCCTCATTGACCTCTTCCCAGGGAAAGCGCCCGACCCGACTGGTGCGGCACAACTCGGCCGCAAGGATGGCCTCGAGCTGAGCTACCGCCTCGTCCACGTGCTGGTTGATCACGCGATAGGCGTAGTGGCGAATCTGGGCCAACTCGGTACGAGCCGTTAACAGGCGCTTGGCGATCTGCTCGGGCGACTCGGTTCCGCGTGAGATCAGCCGCTGCCGCAGGGTGGGCAGATCGGGGGGGGCCAGAAACACGAACACGGCGTTGGGGGCGCGCTTCATCACCTGCAGTCCGCCCTGTACGTCGATGTCGAGCACCACGTTCTTCCCGGTCTCGAGCTGCTGCTCCACGAAGTCGCGCGGGGTGCCGTAGAAGTGGTCGAACACCTCTGACCACTCCAGGAACTTGCCTTCCTCCACCCAGCGCTCGAAGCCCTCGTGATTGAGAAAAAAGTAGTGCTTGCCGTTTTCTTCCTGAGGTCGAGCGGGACGCGTCGTGGCAGAGATGGAGAACACGCAGTCATTCCGGCGCGAGAGCAAGCGTTCGAGCACGGTGCCCTTGCCCACGCCGGAAGGGCCGGAAACGACCAGAAGCAGACCTTTCAAAGCTGGGCCAACCTTTCCACCGTTCGGGGGTGAACCAGATTCAATGCTATCGAGGCTCTCCCGCCCGAGTGTCGCGACCTGGGAACGCAGCCAATTTCTTGCGCCGAGGACAGAAGTCCTATCGAACAAAGGTTTGTAGACAGGGGCCGAGAATCGTCCGGCGTGAAGCTTGACTCCCTGAACCTTGCTGCCATTGTGACCGAGCTGGGGCCGCTCCTCAAGGATGCCGCCCCCCAGAAAATTTCTCAGCTTTCGGAAGAAGACTACCTGTTTGTCTTCCGCCGCCCCGGCCAGACGCTGCGCCTGCTCATCAGCCTTCGGCCCGAAGAGAGCCGCTTGCACCTGCTGGAGCAGCCGACGCCACCGGCTCAGAGTCCATCTGCCTTCACCATGCTGTTGCGCAAGCATCTCGAGGGGCGGCGCCTGGGGCGTGTTGCTCAGGTGGGGCTGGAGCGCACCGTCGAGCTCGACTTTCCCGTTTACCAGGAGAAGCCCGCCCTGAAGCTGGTGCTGCACATTCCCGGACGTGACAACACCCTGATGTTGCTCAACGAGTCTGGCAAAGTGCTGGGAGCCCATGGCAAACGTGGTCAGCCGGAGGCCTCCTATCTGCCCCGGGCCGACTCCCTGACGGGGCAGCAACTGCTCGAGCTCTTGGACCACTCGCAGCCGCTTCAGCGAGCCTTGCCGAAGGCCGTGTTCGGGCTTCCTCCCTTCTACGCCCGCCAGATCGTGGTGGAGGCAGGACAGGACCCGGGCGCTCCGCCGATCGACCCGGAGGCCCTGGAAAGAGCCTGGGACGGCTTCTGGGCTGACTTTCGGGCCGGGCGCTTTCAACCTGCGGTTACGGATCACGGCGAGCTGAGCTTTCGCGGGCAGGGCCTCCCCTACCCCACCATGCAGCAGGCCGCTGAAGCCGCCTGGGCGGGCGCGAGCCGGGCTCCAGGCCTGGAGCAGCTGCGCTCGGAGGCTCTGCGCAAGGTGCAAAAGGCCCTGACGCGGGTGGAGAAGCGCCTCGGCGAGCTGGGGCGTGACCTGGGCCAGACCGAGAAAGCCGAGCTGTATCAGCACTGGGGACAGTTGCTGCTGTCTCGCCTCGAACAGGTGCCCCTGCGAGCCACCACGGTCAGCCTGATCGATTTTGACGAGGCTTGCCGGGTGGAGATTGCCCTGGACGCGCGCCTCACGCCCAGCGAGAATGCCCAGAAGCTCTTTCGTCGCTCGCGCAAGCTGAAACGGGCCGGCCCCTTGATCGCGGCCCAGGTGGAGAAAGCCACAGCTGAGCGGGACTATCTTCTGGAGCTGCAACTGGCCATCGCTCAGGCGGGCTCGGCAGGCGAGCTGAGCGAGCTCGAGCCCCGCCCGGTGGAGCGGCGAGCGCGTCCCGAGAAGCCCCGCAGCGGCCCGCGGCGCTTTGTTCTTGACGGGTTCGAGCTTTGGGTCGGGCGCAACCCGGCTCAAAACGATCGGCTGACCCACAAGCTGGCCGCCCGAGACGACCTCTGGTTTCACGCCCGCAACCTTCCCGGGGCCCACGTCATCTTGCGCGCCGCCGGGCGCACCCCCAGTCAGGAGGCGGTGCTGGCCGCTGCCGTGCTGGCCGCGCGCCACTCTCAGGCCAGCGATTCGAGCAAGGTGGAGGTGGATTTCACGCTGGTGCGTTACGTCAAGAAACCATCTGGGAGCCCGCCCGGGAAGGTGATCTACCACCATGAGACCAGTCTGGTAGTCGATCCCTGCCAGGCGCTGAGCGACCTTCGGGAGCTCTCGTCGTGACTCAGGTCACGGCGCCGGGACGGGGCTCGGCGGGTTTGTATCCAGAATCGGCACGCCTGGACGGTCGAAAAAGGATTTCCTGGCTCGGGAACTAACGCGCCCTCCTCCCGGTTATGACCCCAAGGAAGACACACACATGTTGGCGAGGGGAACCCATGAGCCAGCGGATAGACTGCAAAAGCTATCGGCCGCTGCTAGAGGACTTCGTGGATGGCGAGGTCGATCCAGGGCAGTTGGGCGGCCTGCAAAAGCACCTGAGAGAATGCCCCGAGTGCTTCGGCCGGGTGGAGCTCATGCGCCGTCTGCAGGGAGTGGTGCGCCAATCGGTGCCCCCCGCCACCACGCCCGAGCTGTTGCGTCAGCGCATCGAGAAGAATTTCAAGGTCAATCCCTGGCGGCGACGCATGAGCCAGCCCTGGTTGCGCCCCGCCCTGGCGGCGGCCTGCCTGTTGATCTTGCTGGCCGGAGTGCTGGCCCTCTTGCCCCGCCCGTCTGCCCTCAGCCCCTGGTCGGTGGCCATGGTCAACGACCACACCAGGTGCTGGATGATGGGGTGCGAGCAGGCTGACCTGAGGGATTTCGACCAGACGATGGCCGGCTATCTGGGCACCAAACCCGACGTCCCTGCCCTGGAACAGTCTCAGTGCCTGGACGTGAAGCCCTGCCCGGTCAAGGGCTCGGTGGCCAGCGCCCACGTCTTTTATCTGCGACCCGGCAAGGTGCAGCTCTCGATGTACCTGGCCAGGCAGGACGAGTGGAGCGGCCAGTTGCCCGACTCGCCCCAGCAGGCCCGACTCGACGCCGTTGTGGTTGATGGCAAGACCTACCAGGTGGCCAGTTGGAAGCGCAAGGGCATGGTGACCGGCCTGGTGGCGGAGATCTCGCGCGAGGACATGAAAGCGCTCTCGGGAGCCACGAAGTACGACGCCGAAGGCCAGGCGTTCATTCCGGGGGCCTTGCTGGTAGCTTTCGTCAGCTCGCCTTAGCCTGCTGCTGCTGCTCGCGGGCCTCGATCAACATCTGCTTGAAGATCTCGCTGCTGGCCTGAGATTGCACCGTCTGGAGCAACTCCTGATACATGTCGAAGGCCCGGTGCTGATACTGGATCCATGGATCTTTCTGGGCGTAGGCTTCCATCCCGATGCCGTGACGAAGGCCTTCCATGTTCTCCAGATGGTTCATCCACCCCTCATCGGCCACATCCAGCATGACCTTGCGCTGGAAGTAGGCCAGATCTTCGGCGGGCATTTTGGCGGCAGCCGCCTGATAGTGCGCCTCGACCTGGGGTCGCAACAACGCCTCGAGCTCTTCTTCAGTGAATTTCTTCTTCTTGCCCAGGTCAAGATGGAAAGGAACCCCGTAGCTCTGGCTCAGCTCGGCCAGCGCGTGTTTCACCGCATCGGCCTTCAGGAGGCCGGGCAACTCCACCACTTCGTCTTCTTTCGAGCCCCGCTGGACCCATTCGCGCTCGGCGTGGCTGGAAAAGGCCTGGTGGGCCAGCGAGCGAGGCAGCCAGTCCAGCACCAGATCTCCCATGTCGACTTTCTGATCGACCAGCTTGTCGCGACTTGCGCTGAAAGCCTCGCGCTGCTTGTTGAGGACCTCTCCGTACTTGGTCGTGTCCTTGCGAACCTCGTACCACTTGCCTTCCACCGCTCGCTGGGCGTCGCGCACCATCTCGTCGAGACGCTCGTCGCTGACCCCTTTTCCCTCGGGCACGCCCATAGCGTCGAAAAACTTGGCCAGAGCCGGGCCACCGAAGTACTGCAGCAGCTCGTCCTCCAGCGAGAGCACGGCCAGGCGGTAGCCGGGCTGGCCCTGACGGGCGGGTCGGCCCTCGAGCTGCAGGTCGATGCGCTCGGCCTCGTGGCGCTCGGTCATGATCAAGTGCAGGCCGCCGGTCTCGAACTCCTCGGTGCGTCCATCGAAGTGGGTGGACCCTTCGGGGGGCGGGTCGACCGGCTTGACCCGAATCACGATTCCCGTCGCGCCGTCCTGGATCGCCTGCCCCTCGGCCAGGATCTGGGTGGGCAGGTTGTCGCTGGCCAGCCAGTCTCGGACCTGCTCGGCATCCCGGGGCTTCTCTACATCCACCACCACGAACTCGCCCTGCTTGCAGGCGACCTCGGCCTTCATGGCCAGCAGCTTGTAGTTAACGAGGTCTGGCTTGATGTCCACGCCCCGGCCGGCCATGTTGGTGGCCAGCGTGACCATGCCCGAGCGTCCGGCGTCGGCCAGGATGCGCGCCTCTTCGTCGGTGTTGTCCTGCACTCGCTCGGCGTTGAGCACCTGATGGTAGATACCGCGCTTGGCCAGCAGGTGAGACAGGTACTTGTTGGCCGGGATCGAGCGCGTGCCGACGAGCACGGGCCTGCCTTCCCTGTAGAGCTCGCTCACCCGGTCGGCCACGAATTCGAACTTCTCCTGCATCGTGCGGAAGATGATGTCGTGGTCTGTCTTGAGAGCCTTGGGCTTGTTGGTCGGGATGGCCACCACATCCAGCTTGTAGGCCTCGAAGAACTCCGATGCCGCCGACATGGCCGTACCGCTCATTCCAGCCAGATGAGGATAGCGCCGGAACAGATCGGGGTAGGTGATCGAGGCCTGGGTGCGCTGGTAGGGCTGGATGGTGACTCCCTCTTTGGCCTCCAGCGCCTGGTGCAGACCATTGGTGAAGCGACGCCCGTCCATGGTGCGACCCTTGAAGACGTCCACGATCTGCACCTGGTCGTTGACGGCCAGGTAGTCCTGATCTTTCTCGTAGAGGGCGTTGGCCATCAGGGCATTTTGCAGGAAAAAAACCCGGCGCACGTTGTCCAGGCTATACAGGCTGTAGCTTGGAGCCGTCCCGCGCAACGCGTCGATGTCGGCCTGGGCCTGCTGCTTTTGCTCCTCGGTGCTGGCCGTGCGAAGAAGGTTCTGGGCCTGGACAAGTTTCTGGGCCGCCTGGGCGGCCTTGTGGGCCTGATCGAAGGCTCGACTGGCCGCCTGCACCTCTTCCATGGGAGTTCCAGGGGGCAACGACCTGAGTTTGAGAGCAGCCTGGCCTTTCTTCTCGTCCGCATCCACCGCGGCCAGCATGCACTCCACCCGGTCGAGTCCCTCATCGGTGACGTAGGCGTAGTGGTCCTTCTGGTTGGTCTTGAAGTCGCGTCCCGGCTCGAGCGATTTGACCAGGATGTCGAAGATGCGGTGCTCGTCGCCAGCCGCCTGGGACAGCGAGGAAAGGATCAGCGGGGTGCGGGCCTCGTCAATGAGGATCTCGTCCACCTCGTCTACCAGGGCGAAGTGAGGCGCGCGCTGCACCCTTTGCCCCGGCTCTCGGGCCGATTGATCACGCAGGAAATCAAAGCCCAGCGAGTGATTGGTGATGTAGGTCACGTCGCAGGCGTAGGCTTTCTTCTTGCCCTCATTCTCGACTCCCTCGTGCACGCAGCCCACCGTCAAGCCTAGAAGCTCGAAGGCCGGTTTCATCTGCTCATAGTCGCGCTTGACCAGATAGTCGTTGACCGTTACCAGGTGGGCTCCCTTGCCGGTCAGGCCATAAAGGTAGAGCGGCATGACGGCGGTCAGGGTCTTGCCTTCGCCGGTCTTCATCTCAGAGATGCGGCCTTCGGTCATGGCCAGCCCGCCCTGCACCTGCACGTCGTAGGGACGCATCTTCAGAACCACCTGGGCAGCCTTGCGGGCCACCGCAAAGGCCTCGATCTTCATGGAGTCGAGGCTCTGGCCGTCAGCCAGACGTTTGCGGAAGTCGGCCGTTCTTGCCTGCAGCACCTGACGGGCGGCCTCCAGGTCGATGTCGCCCGTCTGGCCGGCTGCCCGAAGCTCGGCGGTGCGAGCCGCGATCTCGGCATCGAGCCCGGGCTCGAGATCGTTGACCTTCTTCTGCTCAGCCTGAACCTGCTTGAGCGGGTCGGTTCCCACGATGCTGAGGAAACCCAGGCCGATGCGCTTGGCGGCCCGAATCGCATTGGAAAGAACCTGGAGGAGCCCGGGTCCTCTGGGGAGCTCAACCACGCGCGAGGCAGCCGGGGCCGCTTCAGGAAGGAGAGACGCTGGGGCCTGGGGCGGAGTGGGAGAAGAAGGCGGGCTCGAGCCGGCCGCTTCCAGAGGCGCTACTGCGGGCTCGTCAAATTGCGCCAGCGTGGTCGGAACCACTGTTGGCGTGACCACTGGCTGAGCCGGAGTCGCAACTGGCTCGGGCGGGGGAGCAGTTTCGGTCGGGCGCTGGTCGTCCGTCCTCTTGTTTCGGGGGCGGGCCGATTGGGTGAACTGGTCGTCCGGAGCAGCCACCTCGGGCTCTCCCGATCTCGGCTGGCCAGAGGCAGGCTGCGGCAAGCTCGCAACCAGCGGGTCGAGCGCGCGAAGCCTCATGTCCATTGCGAAAGGCAAGACTTTCCCAAGATGGTGCTATCCTAGCATGACAATCCACTCGGATTTGTAAACAGGATGTTAACGACTCGACAAGGAAGGGCACGGCCCATGAGTTTGCACCGGGGCACGGCTCTGATGATGGAGGGCCGCTACGACGAGGCTTTGAGCGCATTCGAGGCGGCTGTCCATGGCCAGCCGAAGGCGGCCGGGCCGCTCATCCAACAGGCTCTGTGCCACCTGGCCCTGGGCCAGCCCGGGCCGGCCGACGGCCTGTTGACCCGGGCCCTCGAGCTCGAGCCAGGCAATCCGGCCCCCCATCTCTTCGCGGGTCTCTGTCGATCGGACCTGGGCGACCAGGAGGCGGCCGAGCTCTGTCTGCAGGCGGTCAAGAAGCTCTCTCCCCACCACCAGGCGGTGGATACCGTGCGGGCCATCCTCAACCTGCGCCGGGGCAACCTGGAAAAAGCCATCGCCTACCTGGGAGGCCATCCCGACCTCTCGCTCTCCTCCCCCATCATCAGCCGCCTCGTACTGGAGGTCGAGCGCCGGCTGCTGCCGGCCGAGATCCCTCTTTTGCGCCGGGCCAGAGCCCGGATTCTGACCCCGAAGGAGGAGAAGGCGCCCCCCTCGCCTGGTCTGTCGGGGTTGGCGCGCTCCCTGGGCGCCTGGCGCGCCCAGTCGTCAGGCCGCAAGCAGGTAGAAAGAGCCATGCGCACCCCCCCCGGCTCGGAGCGCCGGAGCGCTCTGATGAGCCGGGCCGTGGCCAAGCTGCGCTCGGCACGCGATGCCGACCCCTCTCAATTTCGGGCCGACTTCTACCTGGCCGAGGCGCTCTTGTACTCCAGTCGACCGGGCGAATCAGAGGAAGCGCTGCAAGAGAGCCGCGAGGGGTTCTTGATCTCCTGGCAGCACGAAGGGGAAAACCCCTACCTGCTCTACTACCTGGGTCGGGTCACCCTGCTCCTGGGCGAGGTGGAGGCCTCCATCGAATACTTCGAGCGCGCTCTCTCCAAGTTTGCCAAGTTCCCCGAGGCCCACTACGGCCTGGGTCAGAGCTGGCTGCTCAAGGGCGACTCCAACCGGGCCCGAGACTATTTCGCTCTAGCACTGCGCTCGGATACCTTCATCATGCGTGACCGTCTGTTCGAGTTGATCAGCCGTTACGAAGCTGACCGGGGCTCACTCGACGGGTCCATGCCCGAGTGGGAGCCGGAGCCAGAGCTCGCTCTGACCGAAGTCGGGCCTGAGTCCGAGGGCCCGCCCGGGCCTCAGGCCCCCCAGCCGGAGCCCGAAGCCCACCCGGTTAACAGCGGGCCGGACACAGAGAGCCCGCCTGAGCCAGGGCCCGAGACCCTCCCCGTTGAGAAGGCTTCAACCTCCGAGGGGCTCTCGGAGAAGCCTCTGTAACATCGAGGCAACAAGATTCAACCCCACCCCGTGCTAGGATGACCCCCGGGGAAATCTGCGGGTGAAAGGATCCAGGGGCTCGTGCAGCTTTCGGCTTACAATGCTGGACATTCCAACTCGGCGTTCCGGCTGCCCAGCCCGGCCGCCCGCGAGGAATCCGGCGCCGCCCAGATGGATCTGCCCTTTCTGGCCCTCTCCGGTGGCGACAGCTACAACGGAGTGGTGGAGGGCACCAACGAGCGCCAGAACCCCTTCATCGTCGTCCCCAAGGATCTGCTCACCCGGGCCAAGACGCCCCATCAGGTGGTGCAAGACCTCTCCCGCCTCAACGTCCCGGTCAACGCCGAAATCCCTCTGATCAACGGCTATACGGTGGTGATGAACGAAGACGAGCGACGCCGCGTCGAGCAGGCCGGCTATCAGGTCATGCCTGACCTGGCGGACAAGTTCCTCTTGCCCAGCCCCTGGGAGCGCAAGCCCGAAGAGAACGTCGAGGCCATCGCCACCGAGCCGGCCGCCCCCACCACTCCCCGGGTCACCCTGACCGAGCCGCGCTACGCCTCTCCCCTGACCCAGCAGTTCACCGGTCGCGGCGTCGGGATCGCCATCATCGACACGGGCATTTATCCTCATCCCGACTTTAATTTCCCCCACAGCCGGATCGTGGCCTTCCAGGACTTTGTCAACGGCAGCACGCTCGCTTACGACGACAACGGCCACGGCACCCATACGGCCGGCGATGCGGCTGGCAACGGCTTTCTGTCGGAAGGCCTCTATCGGGGGGCCGCCCCCGAGGCGAACCTCGTGGGCGTGAAGGTGCTCGACAAGAGCGGCAACGGGACGACCTCCAATATCCTCAAAGGCATCAACTGGGCGGTCGAGAACAAGAAGCAGTACAACATTCGGGTCATCAACCTCTCGCTCGGCTCGAGCCAGCGCTGGGCTCACCGCCGTCAGGACCCCATCCAGCAGGCCGTCGAGAAGGCGGTGGATGCGGGTATCGTGGTGGTGGTCTCGGCCGGAAACGAAGGGCCCTACCCGGGCACCATCAGCGCCCCGGGTGATAACCCCCGCGTGATCACGGTGGGCGCCCTGGACGACCGCAACACCCCCGACCCCTCCGACGACCGCATTCCGGCCTTCTCAAGCCGGGGAAAATCTGATACCCTGAAGCCCGATCTGGTGGCTCCCGGCGAGGGGATCATCGGGCCCAACGCTCCCGGCACCATCAGCGAGGCCACCGCCCGCAAGTACGGCGCTGTCCAGAAGACCCTGTCCTGGCTCGACAGGATGCGCGACGAGGAGCTGGTGCACGTGCCTGAGGACACGCTGCGGTTGATCGGCCTCAATCCAAGCTCCATCCAGCGCTTTAAGAACTCCCCCCAGACCGCCCGGTCGGAGATCAATCGGCTGATCGAAACCACCAATCGGCTGCCGATGGTGTCGAGCAACTACCTGGGCATGCCGGGCACGTCCATGGCCGCTCCCATCGTGGCCGGGGTGGTGGCTCAGGTGCTGGAGGCAAACCCTCACCTCTCCCCCGACGAGGTCAAGCAGGTGCTGCGCCAGAGCGCCACCCCGCTTCCCGGCTATGGCCGCGAGGCCCAGGGCTCGGGCGCGGTCAACCCCGACCGGGCCATCGAGCTGGCCCTGCAAAAGCTGGATGAAGGCGACCGGAACGGCCAGTTGCACCTGCCCCTGGAGCAACCGCGATGAAGCTCGCCGCCACTCCCGCACCTTTACCCCGCCTGGCCGAGTACCGGCCCCAGCGCGCCGCCAGCCTGGGACTGCCGGAAGATACCCTCTTTCTGAGCAAGCTCCCGCCCATCGAAGGCGACTTTCCCCCGCCCCCACCCGACCTCAAGCGCCCGGTCCTGATCGTGCACGGCTTCAATGGGGCCGCGCTGGACTTCTTCAACATGCGCAACTACCTGGCTTCCAACCCCAACAACAGGCCAGGCTCGACTTTCCACCCCGGCAAGGAGGAGGAGTTTCGCCAGTCCCTGCGCCAGAACCCGGACGGGCGCATTCACTCGATCAGCTTCTCCAAGCCCTACCTGAGCTATCGCGAGCTTCAGGCCGAGCTGACCGCCTGTCTGAGGATCCTCAACGAGGAGACGGGGGGCGAGGTGGACGTAATCACCCACTCGATGGGCGGTCTGGCCACCCGGGCTCACCTGGACGCTGGCCACGACGGCATCGACAAGCTCATCATGGTCGCTCCTCCCAATCACGGCAGCCTGGAAGCTGACCTTGCCCTGGCCGCCGACCGGCTCAAGCTCTACAGCCACTATATTCCCGAGGCCAAGGACGCTCTGCGTGACCTGGCCCTGGATGGAGATTTCCTGGGGCAGCAGAACAACCCCTATCTCAACGGGCTGAATCAGCGCTGGGCCCAGCAGAGCGCCAAGGTGGAGGCAACCATCGTGGCCGGGCTCGGGATTCCCACGCCCGACTGGAACTGGAAGCTCTTTTCGCAGGGCGATGGCATGGTGACGGCCAACAGCACCTACATGCCGGGAGCCCGGTTCGCTGTCACCGACGTGGAGCAACCGGCTGGCATCGAGCGTGAGGGCGACAGCGGCGACCGCCTGTTTACCTTCAAATACAACCACGGCAGCCTGGTCAGCGACCCGACCATCCAGCAGTTTGTCGGACAGGTCCTGGGAGATCAGATCTAGATCTTCTCCAGGGTGGCTCCCCGGTAGTAATGCCGCAAGATGGCCTGATAGCCCATGTGCTTCTCCCCCATCACCAGGGCCCCCCACTGGCAGAGCCCCACTCCGTGGCCCCAGCCCCCGCCCTGAAAGTGCAGGCTGACCGGCCTGGAGCTCTGCTCTTTGACGGTCATCTTGCAGCGAGTGCTGCGCAGCTCGCGGTAGCCCAGGATGCGGCGGAAATCCTGACTCTTCTCGCGGTATTCGTGCCCCTGGTCGTCCTTGACGGTGATGAAGCTCATCCGGCCCGAAGGATCATACCCGCTGACCTGCACCGAGGTGATCTTTGCGAGCGGCTTGCCATCGGCTGCAAAGCGCTTGCGTACGGTTTCGATAGGGAACGAGCGGCTCCAGTGCGAGCCGGCGGTGCCGGCGCAGTAAGGGTCGGGAACGCCCTTGATGGAGGGCACCTCAGGGCCGAAGACGGGCTCGGAGTCGGAGGTGTGCCCACCGCAGCTCGAGCTGTAGTAGGCCTTCAAGACCCGTCCGTCGGCTCCCTTGAGCACCTGACCCCGGGTGTCGTCGAGCGCGCCGCGCGAGGCGAACGACTCGCCGTCCAGGCCTGCATAGACCTGGTCCTGGTCGGTGGCCACCAGGTCGTACTCGCTGTCTCGCGGGTCGCCGAGCAAGTAGACGGCGTAGGTGCGGGCCGCCACTGCCAGGGCGCGCTGGGTGGGTCCGGGCCAGTCAGCGGGGATTTCGCCCCCTACCACCCCGGCCAGGTAGTCCTCCAGGTTGAGGACGTTGACGGCCACCAGCTTGCCCTCCCGCTCGAAGACGCGCAGGTAGCCTCGATAGCCGCGCCCGTTCCAGGTAAAGACGCCCGAGGCGGGCACGAGCATCACGTCCTTTTCCGGAAAGCCCGGACGAAAGGTCACCTGTCCCTGGCCCTTGCGCAGCACCTGCGCTCCGGCGGTGGCCTTGAGGGTGTAAGCTTCCGACTCGACCGTGCAGCTCGAGCCCTTCTCCTGCAGGGCGATACGGACCCGGGTCTCGGCCAGCGCGAGCTGGCCGAGCACAAGGAACAGCAACAACGTCAAAGGGCAACATTTCTTTAAAGCCATTTTCAGGGCTCCGCGGTAGATTAAGGGCGATACCATGCAAAATCTGACCGGCGGCATTACGGGAAAGTTCCTCGGTTCTCCTACTTTCGAGGAGGCCAGGCGCAAGCTGCGCGAGGCCGGGCAGCGCGAGGAAGCGCGGGGCAATGAGCTCGATGCGCGCGGCCGCGACCGCGTCGAGCAGGGCGCTCAGGATGCCGAGCAGGCCGCCCAGGACAAGCAGCAGGCTCTGAGCGACCGGGCCGCGGCCGAGAAGCAGGGCAGGAAAGCCGAAAAACTCCAGGCCAGCTCGCTCAAGAAAGTTGCCGACGGAATGGGCCTGCTCGGTCTGGCTGCAATCCTGCAGGCAGCCTCCCAGACCCGCATCCACGAAGGTTTGAACCAGCAGCAGCAGGCAGGCCAGCTCAAGAGCAAAGGCCTCAAGGACGTTTCCAACGGGCTCGGGCGCCAGCAGAAGGCTGAGCAAGGCCAGCAAGCCCAGGTCGAGCGACTCAAGCAGGCCTTTGCCGGCGAAGCTCAGGCCGAGGCTCTCAAAGACGCGGGGCGCGCCGGCGTGGGCCTGGGCCTGCGCCAGGAGGCTCAGGCCGAGCGCCTGCAGCAGAGCGCAGTCGAGACCGTCGTCTCTGGCCTGGCCGAGCAGCAGGCAGCCGAGCAGCTCAAGGACGCCGGCCGCGAGAAGATCGGACGCGGGATCGACCAGCGCAACCTGGGCGGCGTCTACCTCGAGCAGGCCACAGTCGCTCATCAGCAAGCCAGCCAACTGCAGGGGGAGGCAGAGGCCAAGCGCACCCGGGCCCGGGCCCTGGAGATCCTGGCCCAGGCCGCCCAGCAGCGGGCCCAGCAGGCGCTGCAGCAGGTTCAGGGGCTGATTCAAGAGGTGGCTCGTCTGACCCGGGAATCCACTCAGGCCAGTGGCCAGGCCGCCACGCTCGAGTCCGAGGGCCAGCACCTGAGCAGCCAGTCGCGCTGCTGGGGTCAGCGAGGCCAGCAGAACATCGCCCACGGGCGCTACCTGCAGCAGTGCCCCTTCCATTATTGCGCGGGTGTCGAGCTCGAGCGCCAGGGTTTCGCCGAGCTCAACTACGCCAACCAGCTCTGGGCTCAGGCCCAGGCCAGGCAGGGTCAGGCCAGCCAGCAGCGCCAGCTGTCCGAGGCCAGGCGCGCAGAGGCTGAGCAGACTCGCTTTCGGGCCGCCGCCCTGGCTGGTCAGGCCTCGGGCGACTTTGCCCGGGCCAACCAGCAGCGACAGGAAGCCGGGCTGCTCGCGCAGGCGGCCGCCGCTCAGGAGGTGCGGGCCGGCGAGATCTCGCGCCAGGCCCATCAGCTGCAACAGGCGGGGCTGGGGCTGCGCGAGCAGGGCCAGCAGCTGATCGACGCCGGGCGTGCCGAGGTGGCCGCAGGTCAGGCCCGCGAGACGGCCGCTCAGGAACAGATGGGTCAAGGGCTGGGTCAGTTCGACCGGGGCCGGGCCGGCGAGCAGCAGGCCCGCAGCACCGAACTGGAAGGACTGGGCCAGATTCAGCAGGGCTTTGCCCAGGAAGCTCCCTTCCGGGCTGAGGAGCGGGACGCCCTCAGAGAATTTCGCGCCTGGCGGGCCAAGGAGAAGACGGCCCACCACCGACAGGAGATGGGCCTGGGCAAGCTCGAGCAGGGCCTGGAGCAGTCGCAGGCTGGTCGCCAGGAAGGCGAAGCCGGGGTGGCTGACTTCCGTGAGTCACAGAAAGTCGAGCGCCGGGGCGCCTCCAAGGTGGAGTCAGGTCAGGAGAAGTTGACTCAGGCCCGGGCTGCCCTGGACCAGGCTCGTGCCCGAGCCAATGCTGCCCAGGACGAGCTGCGCCGAGCCGAGGAGAAGGAGCGCCAGGCTCGGCAAAATATCCAGTTGGGCGAGGTGGAGCAGGCCGGGGGCCGGGTCATCCGCGACAAGGGCCGGGCCTACCAGCAGGCCGCCGGATAGCAGCCCAGAGGAAATCCCTTGCTGGTCACTGGCAGAGGATCCCGCTCCGAGTTCTGGAAAGCCAGCCCATGCGTCTCTTCGAGGGCATCCGCTTCGATCGCAACGAGCTTGCCGGGGCTTTTGGCGACCTGGGCACGGTTCTGCCCCTCATCGTGGGCATGATCCTGGCCGCCCGGCTCGATTGCGCCAGCGTGCTGATCATGTTCGGGTTGATGCAGATCTTCACGGGACTGCGCTACCGGATTCCCATGCCGGTTCAGCCTTTGAAAGCCATGGCCACGCTGGTGATCGCCCAGAAGCTGAGCGGATCCATCCTCTACGGAGCCGGGCTGGCGATCGGCGTGATTATGCTCTTCTTGACCCTTTCTGGTCTGTTGGTCCGGCTGGGGCGAATCATTCCGCCCACGGTGGTGCGCGGCCTGCAATTTGGCCTGGCCCTGCAACTGGGCATCCTGGCTCTGCGCGAGTATGTGCCCTCCAGCGGTCCGTCGGGAATGGCGCTAGCTCTGGTCGCCTTTCTGATCGGATTGGTGTTCCTGGGCAATCGACGCATGCCGGCCGCGCTCCTCTTGATCGGGCTCGGGGTGGTCTTTGCTTGCTTCAAGCTCCAACCCCAACAGGTGGCCGAGAGCCTGGCCCTGCACGTCCCTCTCTTGCACCTGCCCGGCTGGTCAGATATCGCCCAGGGATTCTTATTGCTTGCGCTTCCCCAACTGCCGCTCTCGCTGGGAAACTCCATCCTGGCTACCCGCCAGGTTTCCCACGATCTCTTTCCCGAACGATCCATGCGATTGAAGACCATCGGCCTGACCTACTCGCTGATGAACCTGGTCAACCCCTTCCTGGGCGGGATCCCGACCTGTCACGGGGCGGGCGGCATGGCCGGGCACTACGCCTTCGGTGGGCGGACCGGAGGCTCGGTGGTGATCTGCGGGTTGACCTTCATCGGCGTGGGCCTCTTCCTCAGCCAGGGCTTTGCGGCCCTGGTGGCGGCCTTCCCGCTGCCGGTCCTGGGGATCTTGCTCTTGTTCGAGGCGCTCAGCCTGATCGGACTGACCCGGGTGGACTCGCGGGGGGACTTCCTGGTGGTGACCCTGGTGGGGCTGCTGGCGGTAGGCCTGCCCTACGGCTTTCTCATCGGCATGCTGGTCGGCACGCTGGTGGTGGCCCTTTCTCCTCATCTGAGCTACTTCCGTACGTAAAAAAGCCCACCGCCGAGGGCGGTAGGCTTTTTGGGGAGAAGTCGGCTCAGTTCTTCTGGCCGGCGATGTAGCCAGGAATCGCGTTGGAGAGCTCCACATACTGGTTGCCCTTCTCTTCGATGACGCGGCCTGCTGCCTCGCGATTGGTGCCCTCCTGGATGTCGCGCTCGCCGGTGCGAACCGACTCGGTGCCGCGCTTGACCTGGGAGTTGCCCTCATCCACCTTCTGCTTGCCGGCGTGCTCGGCGGCGTCGCCCGCGTTGACCTCGGTGAGACCGCCAGCCTGGTCGGCCCGACCGGCGGCTTCCTCGACCTGACCGGCCACGATCTTGTCCAGAGCGGCCGTGCGGACGGCCTGGGAGGCTTCCTGATCCTGACGGGCCTGGCCCACCAGGTCGAGACCCTGCTGCTGCACGTCCAGCACCTGGGCCATCAGGTTGACGCCCGCGGTCAGTTGCTGCAGAGCCACCAGACGCTGCTGACGGGCAGTGCCAACCTGGGCCTGGCCCTGACCGATAGTGCCCAGTCCGGCTTCCTGCTCGGCGGCGCCGGCCACTTCCTGATCAAGACCCTGGCGGATCTTATCCAGGCTGGCGGCCATCTGCGACTTGCCGGCGTTGCGGCGAGCCACGCCGTCGGCGACCTCCTGATTGCCCTGGGTTTCCAGAGCGGCGCTCTGGGCCAGGTGCTGCTGGGAGGCCTGAGCGGCCTCGGCGGCGGCGGTCCGGTCGGCGGCGGCCGACGCGAGCAGCGCGGCTGCCTCACCCTCGAGCCGGGTAGCCAGCGCGGTCAGGGAGGCGGAGTTTTCGTTGTGATGCGAGGCCTCGGCGGTGAGCTTCTCGGCCCGGTGCGCCTGCACCTGAGACTCGTGGTGGCGCACGGTGGCCACATCGCGGGTCAAAAGGCCCTCGGTGACGGTGGCGGCGCCCTCGTCGACGAAACCCGGGATATCCAGCAAGGTCGTGCCCGCGCTGGCGTCAATGGCGGCCTTGCGGGCCAGCAGGTCGGACAGCTTCTGCGAAGTCTGGCTCTTGGCGTTCTCGACGATCGCCTCAGCCTCGCGCAGGGCCCCTTCCTGGGCGCAATGAGTGGCCTGGGTGCGAGACTCGGCGGCCTCGGCCTGCTTGGCGGCAGCCTCCGCCTCAGAGTCGGTGGCGCGGCCGGTCAGGGCCTCGGAGCGGGCCTGGGCGTCAAGGCCCTTACGCTTCTCCGAGTTGGCCTGGCGCAGGTGGCCGCGGCCGTCCCGGATGAGGGCCCGACCGGCGTCGGTCTCAGCCATTCCCTGGCGAAACTCGCCCACTCCCTGGTCGACGGTGGCGGCCCCGGCCTGCTCGGTGTTAAAGCCCGCCGTCAGGGCGGTCAGTCCACTCTCAACCAGCGTCTGGCCCTGCCTGGCCTGCTGCAACTGGGCGCCGAAGTCAGCCGACTTTTGATCGACGAACTGGCCCACGCTCTCTTCCAGCACCAGCGCCGTGGCCAGCACCTGGGCTCCGCCCTGGGCGACCTGCTGGGCCTCGCCGGCCGAGTTCAGTCCGCCCTGGAACTCCTGGATGCCCTGCTGCTCGTTGGCCGCGCCCGCGCTCTCGCGATTCAAACCGTTGACGATCTGCTGCTGACCGGCCAGCTGGCGCTCCAAACCGGCTTGAATCTGGGCCTGGCCCTCGGCGGCCTTCTGGTTACCGTCGCTGATGGCCTGGTTGCCGGCCTGGCGTCCGGCCTCGCCGCGCTGCTTCTGGTCCGCGCCGCTGGTCTGCAGCTCGCGGCCGCGGGCAGCCTCTTGCTCACCTTTCTCGCGCAGCTGCCGGGCCGCTTCGGCCGGGTCCTGCTCGTCGATGATGGCTCTCTTCTGCTTGCTGGCCGCGCTCTGCGATGAGGTATAGAAGCTGGCGGTAAAGTTCGTGCTCAGGCTTACCATTGTTTTCATGCCTCCCCAAAAATTGGACAATCCTTGTCTCTCTCGTTCCGCGTCAGTATGGCATCACAACTGAAACAATGCTTAAACGGGCTGTTGACAGCCTGTTAACTTGGCGCCAGAAGGGTCCTCAACGAGCCCGAGGAAGAGGAGCTCATGCCGTTCTACCATCGACTCGGAGAGCTGCCCGCCAAGCGTCATACCCGGTTTCGCAAGCCCGATGGCTCACTTTTTCGCGAAGAGCTGATGGGCCAGGAAGGCTTCTCGGGCATCCAGAGCATCCTCTATCACCACTTCATGCCCACCGAGGTGCTCAAAGTGGACTGGCTCGGGCACGCCAGACCGAAGCTGGTGGATTTCGGGGGGTTGCGAGCCCGCCAGTTCCGTACCCGCCAGTTCCCGGCCGGCGGCGATGCGCTGGAAAGCCGGCGGGCCATCCTGGGAAATGCCGATGTCATTTTGTACCTGTCCCGCCCCACCCGCTCGATGGACTACTTCTACCGCAACGGCCAGGCCTACGAGTGCTGGTTCTGCCACGAGGGTCAGGGCGTATTTCGCAGCCAGTTCGGCCAGCTGCCCTTCGGCGCCGGCGACTATGTGGTGCTGCCTTTCGGGGTCACCTGGCAATTGCGCCTGGAGAGCAGTGAGGCCCGTTTTCTGGTGATGGAGGCGCCTTCCCAGCTCGCCCCTCCCAGGCGCTACCTCAATCATTACGGCCAATTGCTCGAGCATGCTCCCTATTGCGAGCGGGACATCAAGGTTCCGATCGAGCTCGAGACCTACACCGATGAAGGCGAATTCGAGATCCGCGTGAAGGCTCGAGACGAGCTGCACCGTCACATCATGCGACACCATCCCTTTGGCGTGGTCGGCTGGGACGGCTTCCTCTACCCCTGGTCGTTCAACATCTCCAATTTCGAGCCCATCACGGGGCGGGTACACCAGCCCCCGCCCGTGCACCAGACCTTCGAAGCCCACAATTTCGTGGTATGCAGCTTCGTGCCTCGGCTGTTTGACTACCATCCCGAGGCCATTCCGGCGCCCTACGTACACAGCAATGTCAACTCCGACGAGGTGCTCTACTACGTGGACGGAGACTTCATGAGCCGGCGCGAGGTGGACAAGTACGACTTCACCCTCCACCCGGGAGGGCTGCCCCACGGGCCTCAGCCCGGCGCCACCGAGGCCTCCATCGGTCAGGCCAGGACCGAGGAGCTGGCCGTGATGGTGGATACCTTCCGTCCTCTGCAGGTGGCCGAGGAAGGACTGGCCTTCGAGCTGTCCGAGTACGCCTATAGCTGGGTCGAGAAGTAGTCACCCTCACCGGAAGAAGTCGATGTACCAATCGAGCCACTGCGCCACCAGCCTGACATTCATGTAGAGCCATTCCAGGGGTGCGTAGAAGTAGCTCACGAACCTCTCCAGGCCCGGGGGGTGGCCCGATTGCTTGAGCAAGCCGACCACCGGCCCCGCGCTCAGCACGTAGAGGACCGGAAGGACCCAGGCCAGCCAGACAAAGCGCAAGCCGCGTGACTCGGTCGTGTGGTTGTCCAGGGCCTAAATACGCTCCATCACGCGCAGGAATGCGTCGATCAACACCGGATCGAACTGCGCTCCCGAGCCGTCGCGCAGAGTCTGGAGGGCGTTCTCGACGCTGAACGGCTTCCCATCGGGACCTGCGGCCAAAAGATCCTCGAAGTGGTCGGCCACGGCGATGATGCGCGAGGCCAGCGGGATGTCCCGTCCGGCCAGCCCATCGGGATAGCCGTTGCCGTCCCAGCGCTCGTGGTGACTGCGGATGATCGGTCCCAGATGTTTCAGCGAGCCGATCTGGTTCATGATCTCCTCGCCGTAGATGGGGTGCTTCTTGAGCTCCTCCATCTCGGCGCTGGTCAGTTCGTCGGGGGCTTTGGCCAGGATCTCCTCGGGTACCTGAATCTTGCCCACGTCGCGCAGGATGGTGGAAGCGTGCAGGGCGCGCAGGTTGAGCGTACCGTGCTCATTGAGGAAGTCGGCCATCAGATCGATCTTCTCGTCGGATGCGCCGCCGAGCGCGATACCCACCTGGCCGATATCGATCAGCATGGCCCCATCGCGGATCTGCTTGCGAGTGCGGAAGTCGTTGATGCCCAGCTCGTCGGCCATGGCCATGGCGTGCTGCATCACCTTCTCAGAGCGCTCGGTGGACTGCCCGCCCATCTTGAGCATTACGCCCAGGCTGTGCAGAGCAGCATCCTCGTCCAAATTCTGGAGGTCGCCGAGCTCTTTCTCTTTGTTGGCTTTCTTCAGCAGGCTGGTAACGGCCGAGGCAGCGTGCCGGTTGGCGACCGACTCGAGTTGCACGGAATCCATCTCGGATGCGCCCATGGTGGCAGCGCGATGGGTTTCCTGAGCCTCAGCTTCCTCGGCGCCTTCAGGCTGCATGGCTGCCATGATGGCCGCCAGAGCGGTACTGGTCGAATTCTGGGCCTGAGCCGGGCCTCGACCCAGACCGTGGGCCGAGTGACGGTCAGCGCCGCGGTCGTCGCCGCCCTGCCCCTGATCGCCCGAGCCAAAGCCCGATTCTTGCTGCTGGGACTGCTGGTTCGCCTGGGCTCCCTGGGCCGAGGCTTGCCTGACGGTACCGGCCAGAGTGGGCGCGAGACGGTTGGCGGCGCCGGTGGTGGGCTCGGAGTGACTGTCAAAGCGAGCGTCCTCGGCTCCGAATGCCTGGCGTTCGTTGCGCTCGGCGGCCCGCCACGGGGCCAGGGTCTCCTGACGCAGATCCTGGGTAGGCTCGCGGCGACGATCGATGGGCGAGATGGGCAGGATGCCATCCTGCTGCGAATCCAGAGTCACCTCCTCAGCGGCAACCGCCTCGCGAACGTCCGAGGAAGTGCTGCTGGCCTGGGTCGTCACGCGCTGCGGGGCGGGTCGCAACCCCAGTTGGATGACCGAGGTGCCGGCCTCGGCAGGCACCTCGGCCCGTTCGCTGGCCAGATCGCGCTCCACCGCAGCGGCGGCAGAGGGCTGAGAGACGGCCTGGGCCACCTGCGGGGTCAGCGGGCCAGCCAGGTTCGGTCGAGCCGGCGGAGAGGACAGAGTGGCCGGGGCCTCGGGCTCGCCGGCTGCCGGAGGTGTGGAGGCCCTCCCCGCTTCCGGCTCGGGAGCCAAAGGCGTCGGAGGGGCGATGGGAGGCGTGGTTAAGCGACGCTGGGCGGCGGCGACCGCCGGCGGTCCCCCAGGCAAAACGATATGCCCCCCCGGCGAGGTCATGGCCGGGGGCACCTCGGAGGCCGGGCGATAGGCCTCGCTGGCCGGTCCGGCCGGAGTGGCCAGCGGGAGCGAGGTCATTCGAGGCCCGGCTCCCGACGGGCCCGTGGGTCGGTTGGAAGCCGGTGCTGAGCCCTCGGAAGGGGAACGGCCAGGACCCTGGGGACGAAGAGAACCCTCGTTGCCGCCAGGGGCGCCCGGGGCAGCGCTCTCGAGCGTGCGGGCGGTCTCGACGGCTGAGACTCGCTGCGGGTCGGTGCGACTGGTCTCGCTGGTGGCCTGTACAGCCACCGAGGTGCTGCGGCCGGAGTCCTGGCCGGTCCGGGCGGGCTCAGCCGCGCTGCCTTCATTCCGGGTGACCGTGTGGGCGCGGGCCGGCTCACCGGTCACGCTGGCCCGTCGTTCGGCTTCCTGACCGCTGGGCGCGCCGGCGGCGCGGGCCGGCTCACCGGTCACGCTGGCCCGTCGTTCGGCTTCCTGACCGCCGGGGGCGCCGGCGGCGCGGGCCGGCTCTTCGGCGGTCGCTCCGCGACCCTCGGCCGGCCTGGAAGGCTCACCCGCTTGCTCGCCTCGGTTCTCGGCACGCACTTGCGATCGCGCTTCCACCCGTGCTTCGCTGCGCGGCGCATCGGCGCGGGACGTCTCGGAAGCTTGCGATTCTCCACGTGTCTCGGAGCGAGCCTCGTGGCTCTCAGCTCGCACTTCGGCCCGGGCTTCCCCTCTGGCTTCGGAGCGTGCCTCAGCTCGAGCCTCGACCCGGGCCAGCTCGACCTCACGGGCGTCGCCGGGCTGTGCCTGCTCCAAACGGCTGGCCTCCTCCACTCGCCGAGGCTCGCCACTGCTCTCCCGACGAGCCTCGGCAGCTGGCGTCTGGGACTCGTTGCGGGCCTGGCGAACCTGCTCGCTGCGCTGAGGCTGTCCCTCGCTTCGTGACCCTTCGGACGCTCGGACCGGCTCTGCCTCGGAGCGGGCGGGCTCGTTGCGCGGAGCCTCAGCCTGCCGGGCGACCTCGTTACGCTGGCCCTCGGTCGGACGGGCCGGCTCTCCCTCGGCGCGGGCGAGCTCGTTGGGTGGAGCCTCGGCCTGGCGGGCGGACTCATGACGTTGGCCTTCGGCGGGACGGGCCGGCTCGGTGGCACGGGTCTGCTCCCCACGTGGTGCTTCGGCTTCGGACCGGGCCACCCGAGTCTCGGGTTGTTTGCTGCTGGCTGACGCCTCAGTTACGCGCGGTCGCTCATCACCACGGTTAGCGGGTGGCTGGGCCGGGGCCGGACGCTCGTCGCCCGTGCGTCCGGTCGTTTCCACCGTGATCGTCACGCGCTCTCCGGTGGGACTCTGGACTGTCGTGGTGGCGCGCTCGGTTCCGCCTCCCTCGGACGTCTCCGACACGATCCGCTCACCGGTGGGCAATTCGGTGGTCTCCCGCCGGGTCACATTCCGATTCTCTTCCGAGCGCGGCTCGTGCGTGCCGGGTCGATTCTCGTTGTGATTTTGATCGGGGTTGCGCTTGGGCGGCGCAGGCGCGGCCACACGGGGCTCGGTCTCGCCGGGCTTTCCTTCTACGGTGGCGGTGATGCGCTCGCCGGTTGCCGTGGTGATCGTGGTGGTGGTGCGCTCCTCCCCTCCCTCGCCCCGGGAGGTCTCGCTGGTGATGGTCTCGCCCGTGGGCAGCTCGGTCGTCTCACGGCGCGTGACGTTGCGATTCTCCTCGGCCCGCGCAGCCGGCTGCGGCTCGGGGGTCCGGGTCGTCGGTTGCTGTTGTGGCAGGGGCGCCGGGCGGGCCTCTTCGGAAGGCTTGCCAACAGTCCGGGTGGTGGTGACGATCTTCTCGCCGGTCGGCAGAGTAATGGTCTCAGTGCGCGTGTTGCCCCTGGCTTCTTCCGCTTTGGGGGGCGGCGGAGCTTCGACTTTCTCGACCCGGGTGGTGTTGGTCGTCGTCGTGCGCGTCTCGCCGGTGGGCGACTCGACCGTGGTGGTGGTCCGCGTCTCCTCGGTTTTGGTCTCGTCGGCCCGGGGAGCGAGCAAGGCTGGCCTCGGACTCTCGGGAGGCCTGCTCTCGGTTGTAGTGGTGACCTTCTCACCGGTGGCCAGAGTGAACGACTCGGTGCGGTTGGCCGGCTTCTTCTCGCCTTCTGCTTTCGGCTGCTCGGGTTTCTGCTCGTCCTTGCGCTCGACCCGGGTCTCGGTCCTGGTGCTCGTTTCCCCGTTGGCGTCCGTAACCGTCTCGGTGGTCTCGGTCACGACACGCTCTTCCTCCGGCGCGGCCGTCTCTCGACGGTTCTCAGCCGTCTTGGCACGAGCGGTCTTCTCCTCGCTGGAGCTGCTGGTGGCCTCGGCCGCCTTCTCCGTCTGCGGCTTCGTCGGGGTCACCCCGGGTCGGACCGTTTCCATGGAGCTCGCCTCGGAGCGGATCACCCGGCCCTTCTTGTCCTTCTCGGCCGTGGTGACCTCCACGCTGGGCAGCTGGCCTGGCTTCTCAACGATCGCCACGGTCACCTCGGAGGTCTTTCCGTCGGGGCCTTTGACCTCGATTCTGGTAGCCGTTTCGGTGCTGGTCGTGCCGTCCGCCTCCACGACCTGCGTCTTGCTCCGGGTTGTGGCCGCTCCTCCAGGCGCGTCCGTGGAGCCGGTTTTCACCTCTTCCTTGACCAGCTGACGGCCATCGTCCGTGGTGACCTCGGTGCGCGAGCTGGAGGAGCCATCGGCGTTCGTGGTGGTCTCAGAGCGGGCGCTCTGGACCGTCGTCTGGCCAGTCATGAGAGATTTCGTGCTCTCGATTCTGACCGAAGCCGATGGCAGCTTCTCCTTATCCTTCTCTTTGGGCGCTTTGGTAGGATCGATCCCGAACATGCGAAGGATCGCGTCCTCTTTCTTCCTGGCCTCTTTCCGCTCTTTCTTGGAGAGCGGCTTTTCCGCCTTGCTGCCCGGGAAGGCTCCCTCAAGCGAGGTGATGGAGGTCATGATGACGTCTTGCAGCTCGTTGAGCGATTTTTCGACGCTCCCCCCCTTGCTCGCCGTCGACGAGGTCGTCGTCGTGGTCACGGTGGTGCTCGTGCTCTTGATGTCCTTCGAAGGCTGCGCCAAAGGGGATTGTCCTCCCTGAACGTCGTTGGGATAGCCTACCACTCGATTGCCAAGCGAGCGTGAAGAAGAGGTAAACCTTTGTTAAAAATTTACCGCCAGATTGTTAAATTCTCTGGATGGAGCGAAGATGCCTTCGGCTACATGCGCTCCAGAGCAGGGATGTTCAGGAGGGAAAGACCGATCTCGAAAGCCCGGGCCACGCCCGCGCTGAGGGTCAGGCGCCGCCGGCGCACCGAGTCAGGGATTTCAACCTTCAAGATGGGACAACGGTCCCAGAAGACGTTGTAGCACCGGCCCAGACCGAAGAGGTACTCGCATAGCAGGTGGGGCGTAAGGTGCTCGGCCACCCGGTCGAGCACGTCTCCAAGACGCAAGAGCTCGACCGCCAGGGCCTTCTCCTCGGGCTCCTCCAGCTTCAGCTCGCCGGCCACCGGCTCGAATTCGCTGCCAAAGCGCACCAGATGCTCGCGCAAGAGCGAGCGGGTGCGCACCAGGGAATACTGAAGGTAGGGCCCGGTGTTCCCCTCGAAGGCCAGCAGCTTCTCCCAGTCAAAGCGATAGTCGGTGGTGCGGTGCTGGCAAAGGTCGGCGTACTTGACCGCTCCGATTCCCACCTGCTCAGCCAGCCGGTGCAGCTCATCGTGGTTAGCCTCGGGATAGCGCTCGGCGACCTTGGGATAGACGCGCTCGGAGGCTTCGTCGAGCAGTGCCGCCAGCGTCACCGTACCGCCCTCGCGGGTCTTGAAGGGACGCCCATCCTGACCGAGCATCATGCCGAAGCCCACGTGCTCGAGCCGGGGGTGACCGTTCTGAGCCATTCCCAGCAGCCGGGCCGCCTCGAAGAGCTGCACGAAGTGGAGAGATTGGCGCACGTCCACCACGTAGATGATGCGGTCGGGGTCGTAATGCTCGAGACGCTCCTCCAGGGTAGCCAGGTCGGTAGTGGCGTACAGGAACGCCCCGTCTTTCTTGCGCACCAGGAAGGGCTTGTCGCCCAGCTCGGGATGATCCCCGTAGAAGATAGCGATGGCCCCCTGGTCTTCCCGGGCCAGGCCCTGAGCCACCATGCGCTCCACCAGGGCGGGCAGCACCTGATTGTAGTGGCTTTCCCCCTTCCAGGAGTCAAAGCTCACGTTCAGTCGGTCATAGAGCGACTCGGCATCGCGCCGCGACAGCCCCACGAAGCGCTCCCACAGGGCCTTGTTCTCGGGGTCGCCGGCCTGGAGGCGCGAGAGCTCCTGGCGCGCCTCCTCGGCCACCTCGGCGCTCTCCCGGGCACGTTCGCTGCCGTGCTTGTAGAGCCGCTCCAACTCGCCGAGCGGGTCTTGCTCGAGCAGGATGGCGTCGTGGCCCTGCTTGAAGGACCAGATCAGGGTACCGAACTGGGTGCCCCAGTCACCCACGTGGTTGTCTCCCACCACCCGGTGGCCCAGAAACCGCAGCGTGCGCACCAGGCTGTCACCCAGGATGGTGGAGCGCAGGTGGCCCACATGCATCCGCTTGGCCACGTTGGGGCTGGAGAAGTCCACCACGATACTCTGGGTGGGATTCTGCTCCTCCACCCCCAGCCGCTCGTCCACCGCGATCCGGCCCACCTGCTGCCCCACCCAGGCTGGATCGAGGCGCAAATTGATAAAGCCCGGCCCGGCGATCTCAGGGGGCAGGCAGGCTCCGTCGAAGTCCAGCGCCGCCACCAGCTTCTCGGCCAGCTGGCGGGGATTGCCCTTGAGCTGTTTGGCCAGCGGCAGCACGCCGTTGATCTGGTAGTCGCCGAACCTGGGATCGGTAGCCACCCGCAGGTCAGGCTCCGGGCTCTCCAGGCCGAAGGCTTCTTGCATGGCCTTGCGGGCCAATCGGGTCAGGTGCTGGTTCAGTCTCATAGGTGCGATCAGGTTTTCCGAGCCTCAGGCTGACACCTGCCTTCAGGCGACCGGCCCTCAGAAGCTCATGGGCGAGGCCGGCGCTTGGGCACCCGGACGCCACCCACGATGATCCGACCCTCGGTATCAAAGACCTGGGGGGTGCGGGGAGGTCCCTGAGTGAGCTTCTGGGCCCACTCGGCCGGCGTCTGCAAGCCGTAGACATAGCGACCGTAGGAGCTGGTGTAGATCAGGCCGTCTTCCCCGAAGATCGGCTTGGCGAAGGTGTTGCGATCCTGGAAGGTCCACTCGTGGATTCCCTGCTCGCTCAGGCACAGCAGAGCGCCGCCACGGATTCCCATGATCACGCCGCCCTCCGGCCGGGCGGTCAGGTGCAGGGTAGGCCCGAGCTGCTGGCTCCACAGCGGATGGCCGTCGCGGCTGAAGGCCATGACGGTATCGCGCTCCTCCCCCCCACTCGCGTAGACGTTGCCCTGGCGGTCGATGGCAGGGGTATCGTAGTGCTCGAAGCCCCGCTTGTTGCCCAGGCTCTGGCTCCAGCGAACTTGCCCGGTGACCCCGTCCAGAACGTACAGCTTGTCGGCTCCAAAACTGACGGTCCCGTCGGGGCCCACGGCCACGTCGGTCTTGATGGGAGAGAAACCGTTCCCGCCACCCTTCAGCTCGGAGAAGCGCCACTTTTCCTTGCCATCGGGCGCGAAGGCATAGACCTCGCCGTCCTTGGTGGCCATATGGACGGTCCCATCCGGTCCCACCACCGGCGCACGGCCGATCCAGGCGGGTCGAAGCGGCTTGCTCCACTGCTCCTCGCCCTCCGGCGAGACCGCATAGAGACGGTCATGATCGCAGATGTAACAGTTGCCTTCGGGACCCGAAGCGGTGGCAGTGAAGAGCGATTCGGTCGGCGAGATCTTCTTACTCCAGAGCAACTGACCGCTGGAGCTGAAGGCCTGGAGCTCGCTGGTGCAAGAGACATAGACCCCGCCGTCCAGGCGGGGGGCGGGATCGCCCCCGTAACTGACTCCCTCCTCGCCTCGAGCGGCTACCTCGCCCGAGGTGCTCAGGCGCTGGAAGAACGGAGACCCGCCCACCAGGGTGAGGCCGGCCCTGGTCCACACCAGCTCGGTGCCGTGGCTGCCGGCGTCATGCTTCCAGATGGAAGGATTGTCCACCGTAGGCACACGGCCGGACGCCAGGGCGCGGGCCGCGCCCGTCAGTTCCAGCCCCGGCGAAGTGGGCTCAAAACGGTCCTGGGGCTCTTCTGAGCCCGAGGCCGCCAGAGGCCGGGTCAGGGGGGTCAAACCGATCCTGGTGCTGGAGACGAGCATCAACTCTCCCGGGCTTTCTTCTGAACTCTCATCTGAGACAGTCTACGAGGGAGACTTGAAAAAGGTCTGAAGCAGAAGAGCCGTCGAACGAAGCTCAGGCCAGCTCGATGTCGTGGGCCGGGCTCCCACGCTCGCCCAGCTGCACTTCGGTCCGGAAGCGGTGCTGCAAGACCAGGCGCAAGTACTCTCGAACCCGTCCGATGCGTCCCCCGGAGGGCAGGACTCTGTGGGCCAACTCCAGGTCGGCTGGCCTCATCGAGCCCAGGGGCCGATTCAGGAGAGGCGTGAGCTGGGCCAGCTCGAGCTTGAACTGGTAGCCATCCAACCTGCGCCAGCAGACGATGAGCCGGCCATCGGGCAAAAACCAGCAACCGAGAACCTGTCGGTTGATCTGGCGGTTTGCCATGGTGCCAACCAGCTCGAACGTACGGGCGTTTCGCAGCTGCGTCTCCCCCCAACCCACCGTGACCAGCAATGAGCCATCGGCGGAAAAGCAGAAGGCGCTGGCTGCCAGCTCGGCCAGCACGCGGCCGGTGGCGAGATCGAGGACCATCAATGCCTTCTCTCCCTGACAGAGCAGGCTGGCCCCATCGGGGCTGAAGGTCAGGGAAGTGAGCTCCCCGGTCTCGGGTTCGCATACCTGCCAGCCTTTCCCGGACCAGCAGAGCACTCGCCGGAGCCCGGCGCGGTTGGCCTGGCCGACCGCCAGCTGGTTGCCGTCGACCGAGATGGCCAGTGCCTCCACGAAAGGCTCGGGGAACGGGCAATCCAGGGCCAGGGTGAAGCGCTCCAGCGAGGGCAGTTTCACGACCTCCACCCGATCGGGACAACCCAGTGCGACCCGAGCCCCTGCCTCGGAGATGGTCAGGCACCCCTCCACCTCGCGAAAGATCTCCCGGTATGCTCCGGTGGCCAGATCGAGCAAGCGGACCGTGTTGCCAGCATGCCAGATGACTAGCCAGCCCGAGCCGAATGCGAGCAGGCGAAACTTGCGCCCATCACCGGATCGCGCGGCGCACTGCAGCGAGTAGAGCTGCTCCTTCTTCTCCAGATCCCAGACGATGACCATCCCGTCGGCTCCCCCGCTGGCTAGCAGCCGACCTCCGGGATGGAAGGCGAGAGCGTCCAGACGCTCGACCGCCTCGGTCCAGAATTCCCCGGTACGCCCCTGGCACTGGACTTCGCCGGCCAGATGGCCGAACAGGACGCTCTGCGAGCTGTGGGTGAGATCAGTCAGAGTCAAAGCGCATGCAGGTCCCCGGTAGACGACCTGGCTGCTGGCCGGGTGCAGCTCCAGATGGTCGGTGGGCACCGAGAGCAAGATCTTCTCGGGCTGCACCACCTCCTCGAGCAGCGCCGGGTCGGGACACTGCAGCCGCAGAGCTCGGTAGAGGTCTGCTTCGGCCGGCTGAGAGCGCAGCGAGTCCAGTTGGCGCAAAGCCCGGGCCGACCACAGCAAGGGAGCCTCCAGCACCAGTTTCCAGAGCTCGTCGGGACGATCCCTGACCAGCTCGAGCAGGGTCTCCCAGCCAGCCCCGCCTGGCAACGTCATCGGCTGCAGCACGACCCGGGCCAGCTCTCCCGAGCCCTGATGGCGCACCTGAGCGCGGATGCGCCCGGCCAGGCCAGGGGAGGCTTTGGAATAGGCCAGCGCCAGCAGTCGATGGTCGGGATCGAGCTCGCGCCACCGCTCCATCTGTCCGGTCAGAAAGAGGAAGACAGCGCGCTCCTCGGGCTCCTCGGGAAGAAATCCACGCTCCACCAAGAATCCCAGGGCCGTCTCAGGGCAGTCGTCGCGCAGGCAGACCCTGGCCAGGCGACCGATCCAGCCCGGGCTGCCAAGGAGTCTCCTGGCCCGTTCTCCCTCCGGAGCCGGTCGGTCGAGGGACCCGGCCAGGATCAGGCAGACGGCGATGAGCTCCTCCTTCTCCAGAAAGTGCTCGCCGGAAGGGATGTAAAGGCAGGAAATCGTCCGGACCTCCAGCCCGCGCCCGCCAGGATGGTCGCAGCGGGCCAGGAGGGCCACCAGGCTCTGGTCGCGAGTCTGAGCAAAGAGCTCCCAGTAGTCGTTGAGAATCTCCTGACTCAGGAAGCTGGAAGCGAGCACCCGGGCCACGGCCCTGCCGCGGACGGCCCGACGAGCGGGATGATTCTCGTCCAGCAGAGCCATGGCCACCTCTCGGGCCGCCCCGGCGTCGCCAAAGCAGGCCCGGATGAGGACATTCTGGTCGTGCAGCCAGCCGCGCAGTCGTTCGATCAGAGTGAGCCATGCTTCCCGCCGGCATAAGGGGGACCCTGCGCGGACGGCGAAGGCCCCCGGATGCACCCCAATGAGGAGTTGATCCACCGCTTCTACCAGTCCTTTCGACAGCGCGACGCCGAGGGCATGGTCGCCTGCTACCACCCCGAGGTCGTCTTCTCCGACCCGGTTTTCCCCGAGCTGCGTGGCCCCTCGGCCGGCAACATGTGGCGCATGCTGTGCCAGCGCGGCAAGGACCTGCAGATCGCCTACCGCGACGTGCAGGCCGACAACGCGCAAGGGCGAGCCCACTGGGACGCGGACTACACTTTCTCGGGCACGGGTCGCAAGGTGCGCAACCAGATCGATGCCACTTTCGTCTTTCAGGACGGGCTGATCCGCGAGCACCGCGATCACTTCGATCTCCATCGCTGGATGGGCATGGCTCTGGGCCTCAAGGGCCACCTGCTGGGATGGCTTCCCCCGGTCCAGAGCACGGTGCGCAAGCAGGCCGCCACCGCCCTGCGCAAGTTCAAGCCATGAGTCGACGTTGGGACGCCATCGTGGTGGGCTCGGGCCCCAACGGCCTGGCGGCGGCCATCGAGCTGGCCCGCCACCAGCGCTCGGTGCTGGTGTTGGAGGCTGCCGCCGAGCCGGGCGGCGGCATGCGCACCGCTGAGTTGACCCTACCCGGCTTCAAGCACGACGTGTGCGCCTCCATCCACCCCACCGGATTGGCCTCACCCTTCTTCAAGCGGCTGCCCCTGGACGTGGAATGGGTGCATCCGGACGTTCCCCTGGCCCACCCTCTGGATGGCGGCCGGGCGGTGATCATGGAGCGCTCGGTCAGCCGCACGGCCGAGCGCCTGGGCCGGGACGGCCGCGCCTACCAGAGCCTGATGGCCCCCTTCGTGGCCGGCTGGGATCGCATCGACAACGAAGCCCTGGGTCCGATCAAGATCTTTCCCCGCGCCCCCTTTTTGATGCTGCGACTGGCTTTCTTTGGATTGCGCTCGGCTCGGAGCCTGGTCGGCCGCTTTCGGGGTCAGGAGGCGCCCGCTCTGCTGGCCGGTCTGGCCGGCCACTCGGTGCTTCCCATGGAGTGGGCACCCGGCTCCGCCGCGGCTCTGGCCCTGGGAACCCTGGCCCACCGGGTGGGCTGGCCCATGCTGCGAGGGGGCACGGGGGTGCTGGCCCGGGCTCTGGCGGGCGTGCTGCACCAACTGGGCGGCGAGCTGCGCTGCAATCACCCCGTGAGGAGCCTGGGCGAGCTACCCGAGGCTCGCATCAAGCTGCTCGACGTCACCCCGCGGCAGTTCGTGGCCATGGCCGGAAACGATCTGCCCTCCAGTTGGAAGGACCGGCTGCTGAGCTTCCGCTACGGTCCGGGCGTGGTCAAGGTGGACTACGCCCTCTCGGCCCCGGTGCCCTGGACCAACCCCGAGGTGGCCCGGGCGGCCACCGTCCATCTGGGCGGCACCTTCGAGGAGATCGCCCGCTCCGAGCGGGCCTGCTGGGAGGGGCGCCACGCTGAGCGGCCCTACGTGTTGTGCGTGCAGAACAGCCTGTTTGACCCGACCCGGGCCCCGGCCGGCAAGCATACCCTGTGGGCCTACTGTCACGTGCCCCACGCCTCGCCACTGGATGCGAGCGCTTCGATCGACGATCAGATCGAGCGCTTTGCCCCCGGTTTCCGCGAGCTGGTGCTGGCCCGCTCGGTGCTCACCCCCGACCGGCTGCAGAGCTACAACGCCAACTACGTCGGCGGCGACATCACAGGAGGTGCGCTGACCCTGGGCCAGCTCTTCACCCGTCCGGTGGTGCAGCTCGATCCCTACCGCACTCCCCTGCCCGGGGTGTTCCTCTGCTCCTCCTCCACTCCGCCTGGCGGGGGCGTTCACGGGATGTGCGGCTACCACGCCGCCCGCTCGGCTCTGGCGGGCTGGTGATCTACCACCTCACCTGCGACCCGGCCTGTCTGGAGCCGGAGAGCCTCAAGAGCGAGGGCTTCGTGCACTGCTCCACGGCCGAGCAGCTGCTGGCCACGGCTGAGCGCTATTTTGGGCACCGGGACGAGATCGCGGTCTTAGAGCTGGATCCGGCTTGCCTCGAGGGCCAGTTGCGCTACGAGGCTCCCAGCGGGCCCGGGTCGCCGGACGAGCTCTTTCCGCACGTGTACGGACCGATCGAGGCGGGATCCATCGTCCGAGTCATCCGTTTGCGCCGCCGGGACGGGAGCTTTATCTGGGGGGAAGAGGTCCCTCGGGGGGAGGAGGCCCATCCTCGGAGTACCGGGGAAGGCGTTTCCACCTGATGCTTTCCAGAATGTTGCTGGCCTCGGGCTTGAGGGTCTCGATCGAGACGCCCTGGCCCTGCTGGGAGATGAGGACGGCGTAGAGCACGGGCGGACCGGACGGCTCCTCACCCTGGAGGAATGTCAGCACGCCGATCGCGTCGGGACCTTCGAGCTGGTAGGTTTGCGGAAGCTCTCCCGGGGGTGACACCGGTCGAATGGTCTCCCAGTGCTGAGCGTGCTCTCGCAGGGTGCCATCCACGAAGTCGGGAGCGTTGGCGGCGCGGACCGCCTGCACCAGGACCTGCCGCGTGATCCCGTCCTGCTCGAGGCGCATGCGATGGTCGAGGCGATCCTTGTCCTGGCTGTGGTGCTCCTCGCGGAATCCTTGGGGAAGACCGAGCGTCATGGCGTAGCCCCGGAACCTGAGGGGCTCCAGCGGCCCCGATAGAGTGGAAAAAAGGGGGCGCGAGCTGGCCGGCTTTCTCGGGGCAAACGGCCCGCGTCGGACACGAGGATAGTCGGCGGAGGGCTCGACCCCGGGCCGAGCGGGGGGCCGCCGACTGGCCACGGGTCGCGCCGGGGGAGGCGAGGAAGAAACAGAAGGTGAGCTCGTCGGGCGGGGGGGCTCGGGCGAGGCTGTCGCCACGGGCAGCTTCACGGGCTCGATCTCAGGCGTCGCCGAGACGGAAGCGAGCACAAGCGCCGTGGTGGGGCTGGGGGTGGGGGTGGGGGTGGGGGTGGGGGTGGGGCTGGGAGTCACCTGCACCACGACGGGCTCCGGAGCGGACGTGAAGGCGCGCCCGAGCAACAGGCCGAGCAAAAGGGTGCCAAGAAGGGCCCCGGCAACCAGGGCCGTCTGTCCCCGCGTGGCGGCAGGTAGCGGAGCAAGCCGGCTCGAGCGGGCCGGACCAGGGGTGGGAGGCGGCGAGCGCCGTCCGGCCAGCCAGTCTGCCAGCGCCTGGCGCATCTCGCGGGCGCTGGCAAAGCGCTCGTCGGGAAGAATGGCGCTGGCCCGGTCGACGATGGCCACCAGGGCGGGATCTTGCCCGGGGTCGGTGACCCCCAGCGAGGTCACCTCCAGCGGTACCGGCTGGCGGTTGGTCAGGAGATGGTGCATGGTGACCCCCAGAGCGTAGAGGTCGGAGCGCGGCTCGGAGCGCCCCTGAATCTGCTCCAGGGGAGAATAGCCCAGCGTGCCCACCGCCGTCTGGGTTCGCGTCCCGCTCACGGCGCGGGCCAGCCCGAAGTCCACCAGCATGATCTTGCCCGTCTTGAACTCGCGGATCAGGTTGGCCGGCTTGATGTCGCGGTGCACCACGGGAGGATCGAGCTCGTGCAGGTAGATCAGAGCGTCGAGCACCTGCAGGATGTCTTTCACCAGCACTTCGGCAGCGAAGGGCTCGCCGGTGAGCTGCATGGAGTCCTCGAGCTGCTGCTGCAGGTTGGCCCCGTGGATGTAATCCATCACGATGTAACAGAGCCTGTTCTGGCGAAAGAAGTCGCGCACGGCCGGGATGGCCGGATGCTTGAGACGGGCGAGCAGGGCCTTCTCTTCCTCGAACTTGCGCTTGATCAGCTCGGCGTCGTCGGTGCCAAGCAGCTCCTCGAGCATCTCCTTGACGGCACATGCGGCCCCATCGAGGTGGCCATCGCGGGCCTCATAGACCGCGCCCATCCCGCCGCTGGTGAGCACCCGGACGATGGTATAGCGTTCACGGAGAAGTTGACCAGGTATGAGAGGCATGAGCGTATCTTCGAGTCTGCGGGCGACTCCCCCCTTGTTCAACCTCGTCGCAGCTGGTAGCCCGACTCCTCAGGCAATGACCTGTCTTCACCAGATACGTTGGAGGCCATAAGGCTCGAACCACGGGTCCATCGATAGCACCCGGCAGCCTCAGCTCGGCGGCCTGGACGGCAGGCATCGGTCCCGGTGGTGGATCGAGCCGCAGACAATGAGAGCGAGCAATGTCGAGCCAGGCTGAGCGAGCTGATCAGCGCTCTTCCCAGAGGCGCAGCCTGGCTTCCAGGTCGCGTATGCGAGCCTGGGCGTTCAAGCGCGACTCGGTCTCGTTCTCGGCTCTGAGCTCGGCGTCGTCGAGGCGCTTTTGCAGGTCGGCCTCACGCTCGCGCGACTCTTTGAGCAGGCGCCGGGTCATCTCCAACTGCCCCTCGGTCCAGCCCAGGCGCAGGATGATCTCCTCATGGCGCGACAGGGGCACCACCCCCAACCCGATTAAATCGCGCTTGACGCGATCCTGGGTAACCGGGTCGAAAGTCTCCTCCGAGCGGGTGCGCTGGGCATCGAGTGAGCTGACCACCGACAGCTTGCCCCCTTCCACCGAGCGCAGCCCTCCTGCGGCCACAATCTCGGCCACCCGGGCTCGCTTGCGGCGGGCGAAGTTCTTGACCTCGGCCTGGGGGATCAAGATGGCTCCGTTGGGCGACTTTCGATGGCCCACTCGGCCCTGGCTCACGTAGCGTTGCACCGAGCGCGGGCTCTTGCCGATGGCTCGCGCAAACTCCACAACAGAAAGATACTCGATGGTCTCAGGAAGCATCGAATGAATGTTCCTCAAACTGGCATGAAAATCCTTCAGCAGGCCCTGCCACTGGCTCCATTACTGCGCAGGGGAAGCCCCCCCCTGCGCGAATCGAGCCGCTCATGAAAGTGAGAGAACTGGAGAATCTGGGCGTTCACGGCAAGAAGGCCATCAAGGCCGCTCTGGATCTGCTTCCCAAAGCTCGTCTCAAGCACGCCGAGCTGCGCGACAAGATCGGCTCGCTGGTGCAGGACCCCTCGGCATTCCTCGGAGATCCGGTTTTCAGCGAGCTGGCCCGAGCCATGATGGGTGGCGAGGAAGGCTTTCAGGAGCGGGCCGAGCGGGCTCCCTGGAAGCAATGGGGAAAAGATCTTGACCCTCAGTCCATCGAGCAGATGGTGCAGGCGACGCGCCTGCCGGTAGCCGTGGCCGGAGCCCTGATGCCCGACGCCCACGTGGGCTACGGGTTGCCCATCGGCGGGGTGCTGGCCACCGACCGGTCCGTCATCCCCTATGCCGTGGGCGTAGACATCGCCTGTCGCATGCGCTTGTCGGTGCTCGATCTGCCCGTGGAGGCGCTGGAAAAGGACCGCGGCCGTCTCATCCGCTCGCTCGAGAACGAGACCCGTTTCGGGGTGGGCGCCGAGTTCAAGAAGCCGCGCGAGCATGCCGTGATGCAGGAAGATTGGACGGTCACGCCCCTGACCCACAAGCTCAAGCGCAAGGCCCACAACCAGTTGGGCACCAGCGGCTCGGGCAACCACTTCGTGGAGTATGGCATCCTGACGCTGGATCATCCCGATCTGGGCCTGACGCCGGGCAAGTACCTGGCGCTTTTGTCCCACAGCGGCAGCCGCGGCTCGGGAGCCGAGGTGGCCGCCTTCTACTCCAAGTTGGCCAAAGACCTGCACCCCGAGCTTCCGCCTGAGCTGGCTCGACTGGCCTGGCTTGATCTCGACGACGAGTCGGGCCAGGAGTACTGGGCCGCCATGGAGCTCATGGGGAAGTACGCGGCCGCCAACCACGAGGTGATCCACCGCGAGATCGCCCGAGCTCTGGGCGTGCGCGCTCTGGCCAGCATCGAGAACCACCACAACTTCGCCTGGAAAGAAGAGCACCTGGGCAAGCTCGTGGTCGTGCACCGCAAGGGAGCCACCCCGGCCGGCAGGGGCGTGCTGGGCGTGATCCCCGGCTCGATGGCCTCCCCCGCTTTCGTGGTTCGCGGCAAGGGCAACGAGGAGTCGCTCTTGTCGGCCTCGCACGGCGCCGGGCGCGTGATGTCGCGCACCCAGGCCCTCAAGACCTTCAACTGGAAGGACGTGCAGCGCTACCTCGATGAGAAGGGCGTGACGCTGATCTCGGCCGGCCTCGACGAGGTGCCCATGGTCTACAAGGACATTCACGAGGTGATGGCCAGCCAGGAGGACCTGGTGGAGCGGGTGGCGCGCTTTCAGCCCAAGCTCGTCAAGATGGCTCCCGCGGGCGAGCGGGCTGAAGATTGATCACTCGCGTCCGGAAAGCCCTGTTAAGGGGTTTTCTGGCCGCGGTTGATCAAGATCGTGTGCTGATATGGCCACGATGAGAGGGCCCCGCTAGCCCTTGAGCAAGCGCCGCCCCACAAGCTCCAGCAGCCCTCCACAGAACGCCCCTACCGTGGCCATGGTCGGCCAGAAAAACCAGTTGTCCCGCTGGAACGTCCCCAGCGTACAGGTAACCCCAACTGCGAAGCCGAGCACTGACCCCACCCAATGGCCCTTCAGACCCTCGCGGTCCACCAGCAGACCGAACATGCTCAAAATCGCGCCGTAAAAAAACGCCACCACGAGGATCAGGGGTTCCGCAACCACCGCCCCCCAGAACTGCACTACGCTCAGAATCAGCCACATCCACGGCCAGGCCAGGCTGTGTGCCCGTTTCGTGACGCTCACCCGGCGCTTCAGAGACGGAGCGACCACACAGAATCTCTTCCGGTTCGAGGAGGGCATGGTCCAACCGAGACGCACCGCAGTGTGCTCGAAAGCCGCCCAATCCTCGAGTGCGATGGCGTGCGGCGACAACTCCGCGTGCACATCGTCGGACGTAATGGCCACCACCCGAGCCGTTACGACCACGAGCAGGGACTGCGGCGTGAGCCAGGTGGCCAGCATAACGTCCTCCACATCGGATCTGAGGTACTCCCCGCAGTCAGGAAGCCCGAATCCAGCCGACTCGAGAATGCCCAGGCCGCAAGGCAAGCTGGCAACCTGCCTCCGGTCGCAGGAAAGATTCAGGCCGACCACGCGGATGACGCGATCGCCGCTCACGCCCACGAACACGCTTCGGTCAGGCCATCCGGCCAGAGAATGGTCGTCCAGGTCTTGCCAGTCGGCGGGACCCAGGATCGCCTCCACCTCGGCGCGGCTCATGCCCAGCGAGACACCGTTGATCGAATAGACCGGCTCAGGCACTCAGAGAAGCCTCCAACAGATGCACTTTAGAACCTGGGCAAGGTCACCCGCACTCGCACCGGGGTATCCGGCACTCCCACCTCCACATGCGGGGGCGGAGGCGGGGGATTGTAAACCGGCGGGGGATTGTAAACCGGTGGCGGGTTGTACGGAGCTGGAGCCGGAGCCGGGCGCGGCGGCGCCGGGGCAGGGCGATAGCCCGAGCTGGGCCGGCTCGGTGGATAGTAGGGCTCTGGCTCGTAGTACTGCCGAGGAGCCGGAGGGGGCGGCGGAGGCGGAGGCAGCTTCTCGAGGGCAAAGGTCAGGTTACTGGTCTTGCCCGCCACCACCTCGAGCGAGCCCTTGTAGTCCTTATAGCCCTTCTTGACCATTTTGAGGTTGAGCTTCTTGGGGGGAAGGCCCTTCAGCTCAAGCGGGGTGACACCGCGCTCCTTCCCTTCCACGAAGACTTTGGCGCCCTTGGGCGTGCTGGCCAGCACCACCACGCCCGAGGCCGGCTCGAGCCTGGCCACCAGCTTGAAGGTCTGGCCGGCTTTGAGCCGGACGGTCTCCTCGTGAGCCTTGAACCCCTGCTGGTGCACTTTGACCTTGTAGTCGCCCGGCTTGAGCTCGAGCGAGCAGGGCGCCACGTGACGGGCCTTGCCCACGAGCACCGTGGCCCCGGGGGGATCGGAGGCCACCTCGATCATGCCCAGGCGAGGGCGCATGAGGAAGATGCCCAGCACCACCAGAGCCGCCAGTACGGCCGCGCCCCCAATCCAGGGCAGCACCTTGCGGGCCCCGGTGGTGATCACGGTGGTGACCGCCGAGCCCGAGAGTGAGCCTGTTAGATTGGGCGTCTGGCGGGTGGCAGCCAGAGTCGCTGCGGGCTTTTCGCGCTCGCGCAGCCCTCGGGCGATGTTGCGGAAGCGATCGGCCTCGGCCTGACTCAGACCGGGATACTCGGCTCTGGCGCCCAGCTCGTGCAGGCGGGCGAAGGCCTCCAGCATGCGGGCTTGCAGTACCCGATGGTTGGAGGGCACCAGCCCGCGCGCCTCCTGCAGAGCCTCCTGGGCGCTCCTCCAGCGCTGTTTGTCTACGCTGACCTCACCGAGAGCCACCAGGGCCAACCCCAGCGCCTCCAGCGAGCCAGCCCGACGGGCCTCCTGCACGGCCCGCTCGGCCGCCTCCAGGCTGTCCTCCCCGGCCCCGCCCTGGCGGTGAGCCGAGCTCAACTCGGCCAGGGTCTCGGCCAGCAGTTGGCGGCTGGCCGAGGATTCGGCCAACCGGGCGGCTTCCTTGAGCGAGTCCACCGCCGGGCCGGATTTGCCACCTTCGAGCTGAAAGCGCCCCAGGCTGAGCCGCGCCCGCGCCTGCGCCTCGGCCTCGGCGGTCACGTCGCTGACCTGGACGCTCTCGGTGAAGAGCTTCTCTGCCTCGCGAGGCATGCCCTGAGCCTGGCGCAGGCGGCCGAGCTGGTCCAGGGCTTCCACCAGGGCCGCGCTCTCGCCCCCCGGTCGCAGCAGGGCGGTGGCCTGCTCGCAGGCCGCGGCCGAGCCGGTCAGGTCACCCTCGGCCTGCAACTGGGCGGCCAGCCGCAGGCGCACCCGGGCCTCACGCTCGCCGTGGCCCGACTCGGCGGCCAGGGCGGCGGCGTCCTGCAGGCGCTCGCGGGCTGCCTGGCCGCGCCCCTGGGCCTGCAGGGCCTCGGCCTGCAGCTCCAGGGCCTCCACCCGCAGCTCGGCACGCTCCAGCAAGGGAGCGACCGTGGTGCTGGCCCGGGCAGCGTCGCCCTGAGCCAGATAGAGCCGGGCCAGCTTGAGTCGCTCCTTCAGGTCCACGCCGGGCAGGGCCTGCTCGAAGGCCGCGATGGCCTCGACCCGGTTCCCCTGTTGGGCCAGCACTGTGGCCAGTCGCAGGTCGAAGCCCGCCTTCTCGGCCGTGCCGGCCTGCTTGCACAGGGTGAAGGCATCCTCCCATTGTTGGCGGGAGATGCGCAGGTCGACCAGGGCCAGCTGAGCGGCCGGCGAGCTCTCCGACTGTAACTGGCGCTCGGCATCCTCGAGTCTCCCCATGGACATCAGGGTGCGGGCTCGCTCCACCCCAACCGACTGGCCGCAGGTGGCAGCCGCCTCCCACAGCTCCAGGGCCTCGGCATAGAGCCCCTGCTCGTGAGCCAACCGGGCGCCTTCAAGCAGAAGCGGTGCGGCCTGATCGTTCTGACCGGCCAGGGCGAGCTGGCGCCCCCGTTGGCCCGAGCTGCCCCCCAGCTCTTGCAGGGCCTCGGCTGCGCGGGCGTGCATGCGACGGCGGATACGATCGGAAAGACTGGAGGCCAGACGCTGGCGCACGCCCTGAGGGCCTACCCGAAAGCGCTCCTTGCGGCCCTCTTCGAGCAGGCCGCTGTCTTGCAGCAGTTGGGCTGCCTGGTCGCACTTTTCTTCGCTCAGTCCACTGGCCCGGGCCAGCAGCTCGAACGCGAAAGGCTCTTCCAGCAAACAGGCGGTGCGCATCAGGGTGCGCGGATCCTCCGGCAGCGACTCGATGGCGGTCAGCAGCGCCTCGTTGAGGTTGGCCGGCAGGCGGGCCGGGTCGATGGCCTCGATGCGTCCTTCGCGGCGCTCGATCAGGTCGCCTGAGCGCAGCGTAAAGAGCAGCAGCTTGAGCAGGCGCGGCGAGCCCCCGGTCCGCGGGAGAAGCCACTCTTCCAGCGTTCGCCCGGGCTCGGCCTTCAGCTCGAGCCGGGCCAGGGCGGCCAGGTCAGCGCTCGCCAGGGCCATCATCTCCAACCGGGCACAGCCGGGGCCGTGAGGGAAACCGTAAGCTTGAGCCTGGGTGGCCGAGAGGATCCAGCCCGAGCCGGCTGGCGGAGTGAGGCGGGCCAGGCGCTCGAGGGTATCCTGGGTGAGCGACTCGAGCCGCTCGAAGTCGTCAGCCAGCAACACGGTCTTGGGGCCCAGGCCGCGCCGCAGGGCAGCGGCCAGGCTGGCCGGCTCGGTGGGGCGCTCAGCCCGCTGGCCCAGCGAAGTCAGAAGATGGGCGATCGTGTCGCCAGGCCCTAACTCGTGCACGGTCACCCCCTGGGCGCGCAGGTGCACGCCCAGCTCGCGCAAGAGCCGGCTGCGACCCACCTCGGAAGGCGCCAGGAGCAGCACTCCGATGGGTTTTCCTTCGAGACAGAGGGCGGACAGGCGCTCGAGGTCCTCGCCTCGGCCCTGCTGGGAATGAGCGGCCACCCCGCCCTTCATGGAAAGCTCGCTCAGACAGGCCTGCAGCTCGGCCCGCACCTTGGCGGCCGTGGCGGGACGGAGATCGGGGTTCTTCTCGAGCAGGCGAGCGAGCAGCGAATCCAGCCCACGTGGCAGGCCGGGCCGCAGAGAGCTGGCCGGGACGGGCTTCTCCTGAAGGTGGGCTCGCATCATGGCCATCTGGTTGTCAGCGGTGAAGGGATGCCGACCGGTCACCGCTTCGAAAAGGGCCACTCCCAGCGCGTAGAGGTCGGCCCTGGGACCCACCTCGACCGACATCAGCTGTTCGGGCGCAAGATAGGAGCAAGTGCCGACGATGGCGCCGTTCTGGGTGATCTGGCTGCGCCCCTCGAGTCGCTTGGCCAGCCCCAGGTCGGCCAGCTTGGGCACGCCTTCCGAAGAGATCAGCACGTTGGCCGGCTTGATGTCGCGGTGAACCAGCCCACGGTTGTGAATATGCTCGAGCCCGTCGCACACGCCCAGGAACATGGTCAGGATCTCGGGCAGAGGCTTGTTGGAGCGCAGGAAGTCGGCCAGGCTACCGCCCCCCACGAACTCCATCTCGATGTACTCGCGGCCCTCGAACTCGCCCAGCGAGTAAAAGTCGACGATGTTGGGATGGAAGACCGCGGCCAGGTCGGAGGCCTCGCGGCGAAAGCGCTTGAGGGCGTTGTCGTCGTCGGTGGGCGGCAGAAACTTGATGGCCACCGCTCGTTTGGCTGCGGTGTCGAAGGCGTGGTAGACCACGGCCATGCCGCCCCGGCCCAACTCACCCAGAACCTGGTAACGCGGAGGAAGACCAGGGGCTTTGTTGTCGTAAATCTCCGTCAGCATCCCGGGTCAAGAGTTCTGTACCCGGGAAGGCATCCCTACACCTGGAGGGGAAGTGATTTTCCATGAACCGATGTCCTAAATGTCAGGAGCCTGTTCTCGACGTGGCCACCACCTGTCGCAAGTGCGGTGAGCCGATCGACGAGAAGACCTTTTTTCTGAGCGAGGATAGCCTGCTGCAAGAGGTGCGCGAAGCCGCCAAGCAGGCTGAGCAGAAGATCGCTCGCCAGCGGAGTCGTCGGAAGGTCGCCCACCTCGTCCTGGTCATCGGTTTGCTGATCATGGGGGTAGGTGTCGGGTTCTTGCTACGCGAGGCCCTGCCGATGTGGGTGGCCCTGGGGGGACTGGCCGTCACCGGGGTCGGAGCGGTCCTGCTGGCTCTGAGCCGGCGCTCTAAAGACTGATTTTGCGCTCGCCCCTGTCTTCTTTGAAGGTCAGCCGCAAGGTCGTGCCTCCCAGCACCACCCGATCACCCTGACGCATCACAGCACTCTGATCGATCAGCCAGGCTTCCCAGTCGAGCCCGTCTTGAGAGCGATAGACCCTGACCGGAGGCGCCTCGGGATGGCGGAACAACCCGTATGCCTTATCCGTCTCGCGCCAGCGCAGCACCAGGTGGTTGGGCCTTACGCCCGGGTCGCTCAGCTCGATCAGCTGGTCGAACTGACGTGGATTGGGCTCGGCCTCGGTGGCAGGCGGCTGGATCGAGTTGCGGCCCACGCTGAGAAAGAGCCCTGTCAGCTCGTGGGCGTGGCCCTGCTCGGGGCCGGTCTCCACCTCCAGGCGGAATCCGAAACCCACTCGCAACTGCAGGGTTTTGGGCGCGGGCTTGCTGGCCTCCACGGTGGACGGCGCGGTCGGCAGGGGCGCGGCCCTGGGAGCCGGCTCGGGAGCCGTCGTCGGGTCGGCCACCTCGACCTCCAGGCGAATGGGACCAATCTTGAGCACATCTCCCGGCTTCAAGGGTGACTCGGTGACCGGCTCGCCGTTGAGCCAGCTCAGATTGGTGCCCGAGCGGTGCAGGTAGACGTAGCACTTGTTATCGTCGTCCCAGCGCAGGTTGCCGTGCTGGCGCGACACGGCCGGGTCGCGCAAGAAGACCCAGCCGGGAGAGTCCTCATCGTCAGGACGGGCCCGTCCGATCAGGATGATCGGGGCACGCAGATGATAGATGTGGCCCGCACCGGGCCCTTCCACGACTTTGAGTTGGAAGCCGGAATGCCATGACATAGCAGGCTGCTACGCGATCGAGCACCCGGTTCCTATCGGAACTGAAGCGACTTGGCCTCGATCTCCTTGCCGTTGTAGCCCGACTTGAGGGTATAGCTCTTGCCGCTCGACTGATAAGCGAACTTGCCGTCCCCGGCCAGGAAGTCGCGGGCCTCGCCCGGCAAAGCAGCTGGGTATTTCTTGCCCCGGATGCGCTCGCGCTCGAGCCTGGCCATGACCTGCAGGGCAGAGAGCTCGGTCAGGGCCCGGGCGAACTGAAGCTGCGCGCGGTCGAAGGCCGGATACAGAGTGGCCACCAGGAAGGCGTGCTCGTTCACGCCCAGGGCCTGCACCTCTCCCCCACCCGCCTCAAAGCTCTTCATCTTTTCGATCGACTCGCGGTCGCGCAGGTAGAGTCGCTGGTAAATACGCCGCTCGCGGGCCACAAAGCCCGGGGTCATGATCAGCAACTGCTGGACCGAGCTCGAGGACGAAGGGCCCACCTTGCCGCTGGCGATGAAGTCGAGAAAGCCGGCGTACTCTTCGTCGGCCCGAGCCAGCCACACCTCGGGAGTGAGCTGCATCGCCTGCACGCGCCGCTCGATCTCCTGGCAGTCCTCATCCTTCAGCTTGCCGCTTCGGAGCAGCTCGAAAAGCGGCTCAGCGGCCGTGCGCTCGAGCCCCACCCCGACCATCACGGTCACGACAGAGCCCTGCTGCATGACCTTGCCAGCCAGCTCGAGGTTGAGCAGCGACAGCCTGACCGCCTGCGAGGTTTTCCCCTGGCTCGCCAGGTGTCTGGCATACTCGGCCAGCGAGCCGACCAGGCCGCGCAACACGACGGGATCGGGGCCCGAGTCGAGCCGGTCTCGCTCGACCTTGAAGAGAAAGTCGGGCTTGGCCAGCTCCTTCTCAAGCTCCGACAGCCCGGCCTCAAAGGCTTTGAAGTCGGCCGGCTTGCGCTTCTTGGCGTCGGACAGCACGGTGCAGCGGGCCACCACCAGGGGGTCTTTCAAATAGAGAGCGCCATTGGTCTCCTCCCTGTCCGCCCGCCGGTTTCGCTCGTCGATGGCGGCCGCCGAGCGCTGGAAGACCTGGTCGGCCAGGGCCGGATCGGCCACTTTGTAACTCAGGAACCAGAGCTGCAGCCCGGCGAAGAGCAACAGCACCAGAACCAGCGGAATGAAGAGCAGGATCAGGATTCGCTTGGACATGGCAGCACCTCCCCGGATGCTGAAGGATTCTCAAGGGAAAGTGGGATTCCCTCTGCCCGGGCCCGACCATTGCCTGCTGCGCGGGGAGATGCTCGAGGCGACTCGGGTCCAAGAGTTGCCAGGTCGCGCGCAGGGAGCTTGCAGTCGGTTTCAGAACGCCTGCAGCATGGTTGCTCTCGTCACCGGTTCCACCAGCGGCATCGGCTGGGCTATCCTGAAGGCCCTGGCCGTGCGCGGCCACGATGTCATGCTTTGCGGGATGATCCACCCTGAGGGCCTGGCTCTGCTGCAGGGTGAGCTCTCCTCTCTGGGCGTGCGCCACAGCTTTTCGCAGCACGACCTGCGCCGCACCTCGGAGGTGGAGGCGATGATCGAGCAAACTGAGCGCGAGCTGGGCGAGATCGATATCCTGGTAAACAACGCCGGGGTTCAGCACGTGGCCCCGGTCGAGGAGCTGTCGCCCGAGAAGTGGGACGATCTGCTGGCCCTGCACCTGTCGGCCGCGTTCCACACCATCAGGATGGTGCTGCCAGGCATGAAGCGCAAAGGGTGGGGACGCATCTTGAACGTGGCCTCGGCCCACGGCAAGGTGGCCTCGGTGCACAAAGCGGCCTACGTGGCTGCCAAGCACGGTCTGGTAGGGCTGACCAGGGTTGTGGCCCTGGAGACGGCCCGCACGGGGGTGACCTGCAATGCCCTCTGCCCTGGCTGGGTGCTGACGCCGCTGGTGCAGGCCCAGATCGAGCGCCGCCAGGCCGAGGAAGGCGTCAGCGAGGAGGCGGCTCGCCATGACCTGCTGGCCGAGAAGCAGCCCAGCCTGCGCTTCGTCGAGCCTGAAGAGCTGGCCGAGCTGGTGCTGTTCTTGTGCGGTCCGGGAGGCAACAGCATCACCGGGGCCGCCCTGTCGGTGGACGGGGGTTGGACCGCGCAGTAAGCGGGTCGTCAGCCAGTCAAACCAGCAAGCGATCGATCTCCAACTCGAAGACCGAGACAGGCTGGGTCAGCTTGAAGCTCTCCAGCACCTGCGGATGGATCTCGCCCATCAGGCCCACCTCGTGGCGGGTCTGACCCCGGGTGGCAACCACCCGAGCTCCCCGGCCGGGAATGAAGTAGGGTTGCTCGGCCGGCTCCACCTCGAGCTTCCAGCCCAGCTCGTGGAGCAGGGCCTGGCAGGTGGAGCGCATCTCGGAGTAGTCCACCCGAGGACCGGTGGCGCCGGCGATGACGCGGCCGTGCTCGCGGGCCCCGGTATCCGCCTCAGGGCAGAGCCGCGAGATGCGGCCCACCTCGAAGAGGTGCTGAGGCATCTCGTGGTCGGTGTTGGCGCTGAAGGTATCCAGCAGACCCGGCAAGAGGGAGGTGCGCACCAGGGTCTGCTCCACGCTGATGGGGTTCTCGATGACGACGTGGTCTTCTCGCCGCTCCAGGCCCAGCGCGTCATACTGGGTCTCCTCGCTGCTCAGGATCAGGGTCAAGATCTCCATGTAGCCCAGCCCTGCCAGGGCCCGCCGGCAGAGTGTAGCACCCTTCTCGAAGGCCTGCTCTTCCCCCACCGTCAGGGTGGGCACCAGCGAGGGCACCAGGTTGTGATAGCCGTAGGCGATGGCCACGTCCTCGATCAGGTCGATGGGGTGCATGATGTCATTTCGGTAGGCCGGAACCGCCACCAGCAGCTTGCCACCTTCTTTGGGCATGATGGAATGGCCCATCCGGATCAGCAGGCGGGCGACCTCTTCCACAGCCAGCTCCACCCCGATGGTGCGGGCAGCCTCAGCCGAGTCCAATTCGATCATCTGGGGCGAGAGGTCAGGGGTGGCCACCGAGCGATCGGGATACAGAATGCTCACCTTCTCGAGCCGGGCGGCGCCGTCGAGCTCGAGCAGACTGGTCACCAGGATGTTGAGGGTCTTGTTGACCACTCGCTCCTCGGTGCCGGTCACATCGATGAAGAAGTTGCGCGTCTGCACGGTAACCTTGGTGCCCTCGCTGTTGATGATGGGAGGCAGGCTGAGCACCTGACCCTGCGAGTCGCACAAGAGAGGATAGCGCTGGTGGTCCTTGAGAAGGTGAGCGTAGGCCCGGCCCCTGGGATGCTCCTCAAGCACCTGACGGGCGGTAATGGCCCGGTCTTGATAGCCCAGGGGCACGAACTTCTTCTCGTCGGGACCGATGGGTCCGTAGGTGAATGCGGCCCCCTGCACCAGCCGATCCAGATCATAGACCCCGATGGAGGCGCGTTTGCGATCGCGGCCCAGGGCCCAGTGCAGGTTTTCCTGCAACTTCATGATGACCTTGATGATGTCGTCGGAGAGGGTGATGTCGCGCATCACGGCGCAGGCGATACAGGGGCGGAAGCTGTCGGGAGAGCTCATGGCCGGATCGACGCTGACCTGGCATGTGGGTGGACCTACCTCGTAGTTAAGGGTGCTGTCACCCTCGCTCAGGTAGGCCCGCAGCACCCGGGCCAGGCCGCCAGGCTCGAACATGTCTGGCCGAACGGCCAGAAGCTCCATACGGATCACCTCGCTGGTGCCGGCTTCCTGGCGCGCCTCCGCGTTGGCCCGGAAGTCGGCCCCGCAGCGATCGCATTCCACCGGCGGGTTCTCAGTCTCGGTGATCTCCATCAGGTTGCCGCAGCGCTCGCAGCGGAAACGGCGCAGAGTGGCATAGCCCTCAACGTCACAGCCCAGATGCTGCAGGTGCTCCACCAGCTCGTCACGGCTGAGCTGCGTGGAGATGCGCTCAAGCAGCATCTCCACCGGAATCCCGATTACCGGCATAACGCTTCCTCCTTGAGCCAGGCCAGGCGTGCGCGGTACAGCTCGCCGATGCTGCCCACCTCGTAGCGGAACATAGCCAGCCGCTCCAACCCCAGCCCCCAGGCCAGTACTGGCGAAGTGCAACCGAGCGGGCGGGTCACCTCGGGGCGGAACATGCCAGCTCCTCCCATCTCGACCCAGTCCGACTTGCGCTCGCTCCAGACGAACACCTCCACGCTGGGCTCGGTGTAAGGGAAGAAGGCTGGCCGGAACTGAAAGCGCTCGAAGCCCATCTTCTGGTAGAAGGCCTGCAGCGTACCCAGCAGATTGGAGAAAGAGGCCTTCTCATCGATGATGATGCCGTCGACCTGATGGAAGACCGGCAGGTGCTTGTAGTCCACCGTCTCGCGGCGGAACACCGGGCCCACGCAGAACACCTTGCGCGGCGAGGTGGGGTTCTGGGCCAGGGCCCGGATGGTGCTGGCGGTGGTGTGGGTGCGTAAGACGGCCTTCTGGGCCAGCTCCTTGCTCCACACATAACGCCAGCCCACCGATCCGGTATCGCCACCGTCCTCGTGGGTCTTCTTCACCCGCTCCACCATCTCGGCGTCGGGCAGGTGGCAACTGCCCGGGCGCGCCACGTAGAAGGTATCCTGCATGTCGCGGGCGGGATGGTCCTGCGGCTGGAACAGGGCGTCGAAATCCCAGAAGCCGGATTCCACGTAGGAGCTGACCGTCTCGCTGAAGCCCATCTCGAGAAAGACGCGGCGGGTCTGCTCGAAGATGCGTACCAGCGGGTGAGCCTTGCCGGGGCTGACCCGGGCTGCCTCCAGCCGCACGTCATAGGGACGCAGCTCGACCGAACGCCATTCGCCTGTGCGCAGCATTTCGGGGGTGATCTGGTTGACCTGCTTTTTGGGCTTGATCCCCTCCTCCACCAGTTTGCGACCGGCCGCGGTCAGTTGCGCATAGCGAATCTTGCGCGGCTTCTCCTCCACGATGCCGGTGCGCCCCTCCAGCAAGGCCAGGGCAGCGGGCACATCCACCTCTTTCTTGGCCAGCTCGCGGTCAGAGGCCGCTTCGAGGTCGAGCAGGGCCATCACCAGGATCTCGTCGGCGCCTGGCTTGTCGCCGTTCTTGGGAGCCTCGGAAGCCAGCTTGAGCTGCTTGCCGTCCTGTTCGGCCCAGCCCTTCTGCTTGAGCCAGCGCAGCGACTGGCCCACCTCGGTCTTGTCCAGACCGCTCAGCTCGGCCAGCTCGGGCAACTCGGCCGGCTCGCCCTTGGCGATCAGGGCCTGCACGATGTGGCGCTCGGGCAGCAAGCCCTGCTTGAGAGCCTTGCCTTTCTTGCCCAGCCTGAGGTCGAGGTAGACCTCCTCGGTCACCTCGACCAGACCTTCTTCGGAACGCTTGAGGCAGGTGGCCGTTACCTGGCTCTGGTCCAGGCTCAGCTCGGCGGCCAGGTCGAGCACCGACACCGGCTTGCTCCTGGCGGCCAGGCCGGTCAGCACTTGGTAGTCGACTTCCGGTAGGCTATGCATGGCACGAATCCTTCGCGCCGGAACGGCTTTTCCTTCAAGATTGCAGGCGTTGAGTCAGCTCGGTTTTGCGCTGAGGGCTCTCCATTTCCAGGTAAGCCAGAAAGGCCTTGCGTACAGCCGGAGCATAGCACCAGCGCCCCTCGCGCGAGGAGGCAAAAGTCAGCTTGAGCAACCGCTCGAAAGCACGGCGCGGCTCAGGGTGGTCGGGATGGAGCTTTTGCACCAGGTCGAGGTTGAACTCCTCGGGCAAGGCCATGTCCAGCACCAGGTCGCGATAGACAGGCTCGACTTCTTCGAGCAGTCGCTCTACCAGGGTGCGCACGGCCAGCTCGCGGTCAGGCGAGCCGGCCACCAGGGACAGAAAGAGGGGCGAGCCCCCGGTCAGCTCCAGTAGCTCAGGGTTCACCTCGCCGCCCAGGAGCTCGAGATAGCGGGCCGTCTCCTGAGGGTCGAAGGCGTCCAGGCGGATGCGCTCCACCGCCCCCTGGAACTCGGACCAGCGCGAGTTGATGCGCAGCAGGTCGTGACGGCTGGCCAGCACGACCAGAGGTTGCAGGGCCACGAAGGTGGGATCGGCCAGAAGCACGGTGCGAAGCCAGTTGTCCGCCAGCAGGGCGAGCAGCTCGTAGGTGTCCAGCACCAGCACGGGGCGTCGCCAGAGATAGAAATCCTTGCGCTGGCGCTGGACGAAGGCGGACAGGTCCTCCACCAGGGCGACCGTGAGCCGGCGCACCCAGGAGTTGGTGGCCAACGCGTCCGCCTCGGCCTGCAACTCTTCCGAAACCACCTCGGCGGCCTGCCAGCCGGCGTCGGCCAGGGTCAGGAGCAGATTCTTGCCGCTGCCGATCTCCATCGCTTTGCGCAGGTAGTGCTTGACCCCGCCCGACTCACCTTCGGACTGGCGGTTACGGCGCGTGTAGATGCGGTCGAATCGGGCCGTTTTGCAGCCCTGCTTGTTCAGGCCCAGGGCCAGGCTCTGCAGCAGGCTGACAAGTCCCTGCTCCAGGCTCTGGTCGCACCCTTCGCAGCTCTGGTGGTCCACCAGGGTCAGGGCCACCCGGCCCTCCAACCGGTGCTGGAGGTGGCGCAAGAAGAAGCTCTTCCCGGCGCCGCCCAGCCCGGTGACAGAGACGATCCAGGGAGCCTCGCGGGGCGGGTTGGGGGTGAGAGCCAGCTCCACCAGCCGGGCCGTCTGGGCCTGGCGGCCCACGTAGAGGCGCGGGCCCGGAGCAGCCGGTTTCTTGCGCGGGGCCAGCTCGAGGTGCTCGAAGCGAAAACCCAGGATGTCGGCCAGCCACATCGAGACGTAGTCGGCCGCGGCCCCGCAGGGACCGAGCTGGACCCCGTCATTCCAGACGAACAGGCTGACCTCGGGGTCGAGGTCGAGCCGTTCGGGAGGCCACTCGAGGGCCACTTGGATAGCCTCGCGCTCAAGCTCTCCTTCGGCCCGAGGCAGAAAGACGAAGCGATAGGTCTGTCCCAGCATGCCGGGCTCGCTCAGCCGCACTTCGCGGCGCTCAGCATCTGCGTCGACCAGCTCGATGGTGCCCCGCTGCACCTGAGTCTCACCCTTCTGACGGCGCTCCAAAAAGCCGGCCAGATCGCCCGCCAGCTCGGATGGAGTGCGCCTGGGAATCTCGCGGCCGCCCGCCCTGGAGACAAAGTTGAGAATGGCCCGCTGGCCTGTGGTGGCGGCGGTGTGGGTGGCCGTTGTGAGGAGCTTGCCAGCTACCTGGAAGAGCTTGCCCGCGATCGAGTCGGGCTTCTTCTTGTCGGCCATGGCCGGGACTTTAGCAACGTGATGCAAAAGTCCTCGGAGAGGGCTTTTGCATCACGTTGCGCGCAACACATTGTCTGGCAGGCTGAACCGCGCGGACCTGCCTTCAGCCGAGCACCCAGGGCAGGTCGAACTGGCGACCCACCCGGTTCTCGCAGAAGGCCCAGAAAGGCCGTCCTTCGTCTCTCCACATCTCGGCGACGTCGCGCAGAACGTCCAGGAAACGCTCGAGCACGTCCGTCTCCAGATCGTCGGTCTCGTTGATCCAGACGGCGTAGCCATCGGCCTCGTCGAGGTCGAAGAGGCAGTCGCGCAGAGCATCCCAGTTACGGCCAAAATGCTCGGGAAACTTGAAGGTCTTGTAGCAGGTCTTGAGCAGCTCCTTGCGGGTCGCAGCTCCGTCCAGGCGAAGGTCGAAGACCTTGAAACCCGCAGTTTCACAGGCTTCCAACAAAGACAGTGGATCGCCGTTGACGGCACAAACCCCGGCTTGTTCCGGTTTGAGCAACTGTTCGGTGGTCATTTTAAGGAGTTTTGGGTGCCTCCGGGAGGGGTTTTCGGCCCAGGGCCTGGTCAACCAGGGCATACCTGTATGTCTTCCCCCGCTTGAGCTTGAGCATGAAGCGCGAGCGCTTGTCCAATTCCGGCAAGAGCCGCTTGAAATCCTCCACCGACCGGATAGGAGTCTCGTCCACCGCCACGATTACGTCGCCCACCTCGATGCCCCCGTCATCGCCGGGGCTGCCTCGGGTCACGTAGGAGACCAGCGCCCCCAGGCGATCGCTGAGCCGATACTCCAGCACGTGCGGGGTGGTGATTGCCTGGACGCTGATGCCGAAGTCTGTGTAGGTCTCCTCCGAGTCCACGGCCGGCTGGGTGCCGATGCTGACGGACACGAACAGACGCTTGCCCTCGCGATAGATCTCAAGGGGCACGCTGGTGCCGGGCTTGAGCTTGGTGACCTCCTGCGTGAACCTGTTGATCTCCTCGTCCTGCTCGGCCTCCACCGGCTCGTCGGCAAAGCGGAGCAACACGTCGCCCGACTTGAGGCCGGCCCGCTCGGCGGGCGAATCAGGCATGACGTCGGCCACCAGAATGCCGCGGGTGCCGTTGAGCTTCATGTACTCGGCCATCTCGCGGCTGAAAGGTTGCAAGAAGAGCCCCAGCCAGCCGCGCTCGATGCGACCCTCCACCTCGCTTCGGGTAATCACCTCGCGCACGATCCTGGCGGGAATGGTGAAACCCTGCCCGCGTCCGATTCCCACCGAGTTGATCCCTATCACCTCGCCGCGCAGGTTCAGCAGGGGGCCGCCCGAGTTGCCCGGGTCGATCAGGGCGTCGGTCTGGATGAAGTCGTTGAGCAACGGCACCTCGCTGTCCAGGTCAGGAATGAAGCGCCCCTTGCCGCTGACGATGCCGAACGAGACCGTGCGGTCGAAGCCATAGGGGTTGCCGATGGCCAGCACCCACTCGCCCACCTGCACCCTGTCCGAGTCGCCCAGTTTGGCGAATGGAAGCTGGCGTCCAGCTTGAATTTGCAGCAAGGCCAGGTCGGTCTGCTGGTCCTTGCGCAGCACCCGGGCCTCGAACTTGCTTTTGTCATCGAGGATCACGGTGATGAGGGCGGCCCGGTCGATGACGTGATAGTTGGTGATGATCTGGCCGTCCGCGCTCAGGATCAGACCAGAGCCGAGGCCCTTGCGACGCTGCTCTCCGCGCTTTGCCAGCACCTCGATGTGAACCACCGCAGGCTTGATCTGATCGGAAACCCGAATGATCAGCTTTTGCAGCTCGTCGAACATCTCCAGGCTGTGAGGCTCGGTCGATTGGGCCGAGGCCGGCAGCCAGAGACAAAGCAAGAAAACCAGCACCATACGCATGGCCGCCACGGTTCGACCCCGCCATTCCGGTTCCCCTGTCGCGCCCGGCACACATTCTCGCCATCGCCCCCGGGACCGCCCTGACCGGGCTGGAGGCCGGGGGAATCGCTCGGGAGGGCGTCCGCCTCCCCAATGATGCAAGAGTCCCCTGAGAGGGCTCTTGCGTCATCCCTCGCTCAACTGGACCTCGAATGTGTTGAGCGTTACGTGCTGAAGGTTTTGCCTCTCCTTCGGAGGCGCCTCCACACAAATCTGTCGGCGCGATTTACTGCAAAACCTTCAGCACTTCACTTTAGAAGTCCGGCCGCAACCCCCATGTGGTGTCGGAGGAGCTACGCTCTCGGGGGCCCCTGCCCCCGCCTCCACCACAAGATATTGCAGGCGGCCGGACTTCCAGCACAATAGGATGGGCGTCGCGCTGCCGGCAAACTGTGTCAAGGGGGTTTCCGGCCGCGCTCCTAGTCGCGCTTGTGGGCCTTGTGGATCATCACCATGATGTCCTGGGCGGCCGAGCAGTAGGGCATCACGCGTCGCTCGGTCATCTGGGCAATCTCTTCTTGCAGTGCGGTATCGGTGGGATCCATGAAGGCCACCTGGATGCGCTCTTTGTCTTCCGCAAAAGGCACGGCCTGGTGCTTCAGAGCCCACTCCTTGTCGAGCCGGCGGGCCGCCTTCTTGTCAAGATCGACGGCCTCCACGTCGATGTAATCGGTTCCCAGATAGCGTGCCAGGGCGCTGGCCGCGGCCTTGCGCGGGAAAACGTAGTCGGTGAGCACTGCCTGGAGCACGTCTTCTGACTCTTTGACACGCTCGAGCTGCGCCGCTGTGAGCAACTGGTCTTCCAGCAAAATCTCGGTGAAGGGCTTCTCCCGCGGGCTGCGACGCACGAGATCGAGCATGTCGATCACGTTCTTGCGACTCAGCGAGGTGGCCGGCTTGAGTCGGTTGACCAGGCGGATGTTCTCCTTGCGGCGCGCATGAATCTCTTCGTCGTTGAGGACGCCTTCCTCGAAGAAGTTGACCACCATGCGGTCGCCAAAGTCCGACAACGAGCGGAAGTTCTCGATGCGCCAGCGCTTGCCCCCCGAAGGGAAGGCACCGTCGCGGCAGGTGTCCAGGCTGGCCAGCAGCTCCTGGTGACCGGCCAGCGGCTGGCGGGCCAGCTCGGCGATGCGCTCGTCGAAAAAGGCAAAAATACGCGTTTCTTCGTCCTCGGGATCGACCAGCAACCCTCGAGCCCCGTTGGCGATGGCCTCATCCAGCTTGTCGGCGGTCTCGGCACCGATGCGCCCCTTGAAGTCAACCTCGCGCGAGACCAGCTTCTCCTTGGGGTCAATCATCTCCGAGGGGATGGGCGGGGGCATCTGGGCCGCCAGTCGGGGGCGGGTGGAAGCCCCCCTGGCCTTCTCGTCCTTGGCTTTGCCTTTGAACAGTGAACCCATGCGGGCAGTTCCCCTCAGTCGAGGCTCAGTACCGGGCGCTGGACGAGCAACGTAATGACCTCCCGCGCCGGAAGGGCTTTCACGACCTGAGAGAGCTTTCCCTCCAGGCCTAACTCCTGCACTTCCTCGGCCAGGCAGTAAACTTCCCGGCCCTCCAACAACGAGGAATCCACCAGCAACCCGCGGGCCAGCAGCACCAGACCGGCCTCTTTATCGGCTGCCAGCAAATCCAGGATGTCCTTGCGGGGACAGTCGCTCAGCACATATAGCGAGGAAGACATTACAGATTCAACTGCAGCTCGGCGCGTCGCCCGAGCTCCAGCAACTCCTCTTGAGATGCCAGCTTGACCTCGATTGCCAGGTCTTCGGGCTTGAGGCCCAGGCGCTCGAGGCTTTCCTTCTGGACGTGAATCGGTACCGGATAGGCCCGGGCGGCCCGGTAGTAGCGCATCCAACCGTCCTTGTGAGGCTTGACAGCGGTGAGCACTCCCTCGCCCAGCAGAACCACCTCGACCTGGTGACCGCGATAGCCCGAGGCCAGGGCCACGGCCGTGCGCAACAGCTCGTTGAGAGCCTGAGCACCCGACCAGCGACAGACGGAGATTAAAATCTTCTTGCCTCTCACAGGCTGATCACCCGATCGGACCGGTTCAGAAGATCAGAGAGCTCCATGGCGCCTCCAAAACGCACCCCGTCCAGGAACTGAGCTTTGGATACCAGTCCGCGGGCACGAGCACAATTTTCGTGAGCGATGACCTGCACCCCTCGGGCCAGCAGGGCGGCCCACCAGCTCGACGCCGAGCCCTGAGCCCCCTCGGTGGGCTGCTGCTCGCGCAAAGGTTGGTAAACTCCGTCCCGGCGACAGAAGACGCTGACCTCGCAGCCCTGCTCCAGAGCCCCCAGGGCCAGATGATAGAGCGTGCGCGCTCCAGGTAGGGCCCGGGGCGGACGACTCAGGATAAAGGTGATGCGCGACAAGCTTCAGACCTCCCAGCACCGCTCCTGATCGCGGCCAACCACCAGATAATGCCAGCCCCCATGGGCCTGCTGGCGGTCGACCGCGGACAGGTTTGCCGGGCCTTCGGGGTGAGAGTGGTACACTCCTAGAATCTCAAGGGCCAAATTGCGAGCCCGACGGAGGACCGAGAGGCTCTCCTCGGGGGGGATCAGATACCCTCGAATCGGGTCTCGATGGGCATTGCGGACGGGGAAAAGCTGCTCCACCCGGCCCGCTCGCCCGAGCATGAATCCGCAAATCTCCCGAGGCGCGGCCGCCTGCGCGCGCTGGCGCAACTCGCCCATCTGCCCTTCGGATAAAGTCAGCAAGGAGCGGTGGCCCCGGGCGCGTAGTGGCTCTGCACGTAATCTTCCACCATCTCCAGAAAGCGCTCGGCGATATCGTCGCCTTTCAGGGTGGCAACTTTCTGCCCATCGGCATAGACCGGGGCCGAAGGGGTCTCCCCCGTGCCGGGCAACGAGAGCCCGATGTGGGCCCCCCTGGCTTCTCCCGGGCCATTCACCACGCAGCCCATGACGGCCACCTTCATCTGCTCTACGCCCTCGTAGCCGGCCGCTTTCCACTCGGCCATGCGTCGCTTGAGATGGCCCTCCACCTCCAGGGCCAGCTCCTGAAAGAGCGTACTGGTGGTGCGACCGCACCCGGGGCAGGCGGTGACGCGCGGGGTGAAGTCGCGCAGACCGATGTTCTGCAAGATCTCGCGACAGATTTCGACCTCCCGGGCGCGGTTCTCGCCCGGGGCGGGGGTGAGCGAGACGCGGATAGTATCGCCGATGCCATCCTGCAGCAGCAGGCCCAGGGCAAGGCTCGAGGAGACGATCCCCTTGAGCCCCATGCCGGCTTCGGTGAGGCCTACGTGCAAGGCGTAGCGGCAGCGTTTGCTGAGCTCGCGATAGACGTGGACCACCTCTTGCACCTCGCTGACCTTGGCCGACAAGACGATCTTGTTGGCCGGCAGCCCGTACTCCTCAGCCATCGTCGCCGAGCGCAGCGCACTCTCAAGCATGGCCTCCAGAAAAACCTGCTTGGCCCCTCTGGGCGAGCCGGCGGCCAGATCGGCCTCGATCAGCTCTTGCAAGAGAGCCTGATCCAGAGAGCCCCCGTTGACGCCGATCCGCACGGCCTTTCCGTGCTCGACGGCGGCCTGGATCATCGTCTTGAAATTGGTGTCGTGCTGCTGGCCGACCCCCACGTTGCCAGGATTGATGCGATACTTGTCCAGCGAGCGCGCGCACTCAGGGTGGCGCACCAGCAGACGATGCCCGTTATAATGAAAGTCTCCAATCAGAGGCACCTGGCAGCCGGCGGCTCGCACTCGCCTCACGATCTCGGGGGTCGCCTCGGCGTTCTCGCTGTCCTTGACCGTGAAACGCACCAGCTCGGAGCCGGCTTCGGCGAGCTCGAGCACCTGGTTGACGGTGGACTCGACGTCGGAGGTATCGGTGTTGGTCATGCTCTGGACGCGCACGGGATTGGACCCTCCCATGGTCAGCTCACCGATCTTGACTTCATGCGATTTTCGCAGCTTAATCACGAATGAATCACCCGGCTATCCTTGAGTTTTCTTCCGCATCCAGACGGCCGGACTGTCAGTTCTCTGCGGGTTCAGGCGCTCCTGCCTGCAGCTGACCCTGGACCACCCGGTAGATCTGGGGCGTTCCGTCGCTCGAGCGCCAGGCCAGCATATCAAAGCTCTGGCCGGCCTCACAGCGGACCACCTCGGCTCGCGCCAGGTCGAGCGGTCGACCGGACTCAAGCCGAGGCCACTCGGTCAGGCTGACGAAGTGGGCGGCTCCCTCCCCCACCACCTGCGCCTGCAGGTCCCCGTCCACCAGCACGGCAGTGGCCTCATCCACCCCCAGGCCACGCGAGCCCGGCTCGCGGCTGAGAAAGACCAGCAGCCGTCCCAGTCGCTCGCGTTCGGAGAAGTGGCTGTCGGTGATGACCTGATCCAGCGCCTCAGCTTCCAGAAAGCGGGGGGCCAGGGTCACCTTGGGGCCGAGCGGGTCGGCCAGAGCCTCTTGAGAGGTGACGGTATCCCGAGCGGCAGAGAAGTAAGGGTCACCCAGCAGAGCCAGCCCGGCGCTGGTTCCCCCTACAGGGATTCCGCGGTCGAAGGCCTGCTGCACCGCTTCTTGCAGCGGAGTGCCCTCAAACAGTTGAAGATACTGGTATTGGTCTCCACCGGCGAAGAAGATGGCTTCCGCGTTCCGGACGCGCTCCACCACGAAGGGGTCGAAAGAGCCCTCACGCTCTTTCATGCAGAAAGTCTCCACCGAATCGGCTTTTCGTCCGTCACTGAGGGGCAGATTGGCCAGGTAGTCGTTGTAGCCGTCCGCTCCCGAGGCGCGAATCACGACGATGTCGCCCGCGTCGCTGCGGTCGAGCAGCCAGGTCATGGCCTGGTCCTGGTCGGCTCCCCCGCCTGCCAGCACCAGTCCTGGACGGGGCCGTGCGGCGATGTCGGAGGCGTTTCCGGTCAGATAATAGTCATAGGTCGGCTGGGAGATATGCACCTGTCCAGGGTACCCGGCCACTCCGAAAGAACCCTGAAGGCTGTGGACGTAACCGCGCTCAAGGGGATGGAGCTGGAGGGCCGCTACCGGCTGGGAGCCTGCCGGGGCTCGGGCAGCTTTGGCACCGTCTATGAGGCCGAAGAGATCCTGCGCGGCAAGCGCATCGCTCGCTGCTGCGTCAAGCTGCTTCTGCCCGAGAGCGACGACGAGCCCGAGCTCCTGCGCGAGATCGGCCACATGGCCCGGTTGAGCCATCCCCACATCATCGCTTACCGGGGCTGCGGCGAGGTGCGCCAGGGGAAGCTGGCTGGCAGCCTGTATCTTGCCATGGAGCGAGCTGAGCGCTCGCTGCGAACCGATCTCGAGCGCTCCGCCCTGCCTCCCGGCGAGCTGCTGGAGGTGGTGCAGGCGCTGGCCGAAGGGCTCAGCTTTCTGCACGAGCGCGCTGTCGTGCACCGTGACGTCAAGCCGGATAACTTGCTGCTGGTCGATGGGGTTTGGAAGCTCAGCGACTTCGGCCTCACCCGCACACTCAAGAGCCTGGCCCGCCTGGGTCCGCTGCCGGGAGGCACGGCCGAGTACATGGCCCCCGAGATCTTCTCCGGCCGCATCGGACCCGAGGTGGACCTGTGGGCGCTGGGAGTGATCGTGCAAGAGTCCCTGACCGATCAGTTCCCCTACCCCGACAGCCAGGAGGTGGATCTCAAGCAGTACGTGCTATGGCACGATCCGATCGTGGAAGCCTCGCTGCTCGACCCCTTCGGCTGGCTGGCCCGGGGATGCTTGCAGCCCGACCCCTCGCTTCGCCTGACTGCTTGCGAAGTGCTCGAGACGCTGAGTCACTTCCGAGCCGGTCGCCTGGTCTCGGCCGGCTGGTTGGACGAGTGCGACCGACTGGTCTTTCGGGGGGCCTACCAGGCGGCGCTGGGACGTCTGCGCAAGCTGGTGGTCCTGGACCCATCCAGCAGCGAGAACGTGGCCGGACGCTACGATCAGTTGCTGCACCTGGGGCTTCCGGACGAGTTGATGGGGCAACTGCACCTGGATCTGGGCAAGATGTGGCTGACCGGCGGACATTCCGAAAGGGCCCGCCAGATCCTGGAGGACGGGAGGCGACTTTATCCCGACACACCCGGGCTGCTATTAGCCCTGGGCGAGTGCTATCGGCGGGTACTGCCGCCCAGCGCCGAGGTGCTGGAGCTGGTGGCTGGCCTCTACGAGCAGAGCGGGCAGCCGCGCCAGGCTGCAGGCGCCTATCGCGAGCTGCTGGGAATGCTGTCGGGCGGATCGCGTGCTCGCATTTTGGGGCGACTCAATCAGCTGGGCGTGGTATAATCTTCGGGTGAGTCGCAAGGTCGAAGGGGGCGGTTCGAGTCCGCCGTCACGAAAGCCAGAGAAAGCCAGAGAGAGCAAGGAGAGCAGGGCTCCTGCCAGGGCTCAGGAGACGAAACCCGCCAGCCCCAAGCAGATGAGCCCGACGGGTCTGGCCACGGCCAGCCGCTCCCAGGAGGCCAACGGGAAGCTGGGTGAGTCCTGGCAGGGAGTACAAGGGGGAAGCTCTTCAAGTGGCGCCGATCAACTGGTTTCGGCCTGGGGCAGCGATCAGAAGTATCGCCCCGACCAGGCCGGCGCAAGTCGGGGGGCGGCCAACGACCCGGAGAAAAAGTCGGCTCTGAGTACCCCCGGCAAGCCGGCAACCTTCGAATCCACGCGCAACCCAGAATTCGGCAAGCAGAAGCCAGCCGACGCCTTGCTGGGAGTGGAGTCGTGGAAGGCCGACGCCCGGCGCGAGCTGGCCGGAGGCAACGGTCAGGCGCAGGCTCCCGGACAGGCTAGGAAGGGCGGGTCCGGGGGAGATCGCAAGGCTTCCGCCGAGGCCGGGCGGAACGGCCAGGCAAGTAAAGGTCGATCGGCAGTCGCGCCAGGGCAGAGAAAGCAGAGCTCGGGGGGTGATCAAGGCAAGGCAGCGGTCAAGAAAGGCGGCTCCGGGGGGGACCGCACCGCAGGGGGCAAGCCCCCGGCCGAAGCCGCCCGACAGGGCGGAGAGCCCGTCAGCGCCGGTAAGGCTCAGCATGCCGAGCGACCGGTCAAGAAGGGTGGCTCCGGGGGGGACCGCACCGCAGGGGGCAAGCCCCCGGCCGAAGCCGCCCCGCAGGGCGGGGAGCCGATCAGCGCTGGCAAGGCTCAGGCCAGTGGGCCGAAGGATAAGGCCGGTGGCCCGGGTCGGGTGGATGATGGCCCGGGACAGGCAAAGAAGGGCTCGGGCGGGGACAGGGCGGCCAGGCAGGGGAACGATCCGGGCAAGACCGAGGCTGGTAAAGGTAGCGAGGCTGCCCGACCGGGCGGTGAGCCCGTCAGTGTTGGCAGGGCTCCCGAGGCGTCCAGGCAAGCCAACGAGAGCTTTGCGAAGGGTCCGGCCGGTGGTCCGAGTAACGAGCCGGGACCGGCCAAGAAGGGCTCGGGAGGCGACCAGGGTAAGGGGATGCCGCCCGGACTGGCCAAGGAAGCCGGTGGCTCGGGCGGTGACAGGGGCAAAGGCACGCCCCCGGGCCTGGCCAAGAAGGCCGGCGGCTCGGGTGGTGACAGGGGCAAAGGCACGCCCCCGGGCCTGGCCAAGAAGGCCGGCGGCTCGGGCGGAGACAAGGCGGCCAGGCCCGCCGAGACCGCCAGGCAGAACGATCCGGGCAAGACCGATGCAGGCAAGGCTACCGAGGCCGCCCGACCGGGCAGTGAGCCGGGCAAGCCTCCTGAGGCCGTCAAGCAAGGGGAGCCGGCTACCAAAGCGCCGACGGACGGACCCGGTCGCTCGGAAGACGGGCCGGGACAGCCAGAGAAGGGCTCGGGAGGCGACCAGGGTAAGGGGATGCCGCCCGGACTGGCCAAGAAAGCCAGCGGCTCGGGCGGTGACAAGGGCATGCCCCCCGGCCTGGCCAGGAAGGCCGGTGGCTCGGGAGGAGACAAGGGCATGCCCCCCGGCCTGGCCAAGAAGGCCGGTGGCTCGGGAGGAGACAAGGGCATGCCCCCCGGCCTGGCCAGGAAGGCCGGTGGCTCGGGAGGAGACAAGGGCACACAGCAGGGATTGGCCAGGCAGGCTGGTGGCTCGGGAGGAGACAAGGGCACACAGCAGGGATTGGCCAGGCAGGCTGGTGGCTCGGGAGGAGACAGGGGCACACAGCAGGGATTGGCCAGGCAGGCTGGTGGCTCGGGAGGAGACAGGGCACCCCGGCCCGCCGAGACCGCCAGGCAGAGCGGCGAGCCAGGCAAGACGGAGGCCTCCCGTCAGGGCTCCGAGGTCCCCCGACCGGGAGGTGAGCCCGGCAAGGCGACCGATCCCCCCCGGCAGGGGAACGAGAGGGCTCCAGTCGAGCCGCTAAAGGGCTCCGAGGGACCGGGACGGTCGAGCGAGGCTCCCGGACAGCTGAAGAAAGGCTCGGGCGGTCAAGGCACTGGCTTGCCCCCCGGACAAGCCAGGAAAATGAGCTCGGATGGAGAGCCGGCCAGAGCTCCCGCCGAAGTCGCTCGCCAGGGCATCCTGGACAAGGCCTCCGGAACCAGACAGGGCAACGAGCCGACCAGCAAGGCGCCCGAGAGCGCCAGGACGGGCGGCGAGCAGAGCAAAGCGCCCGATGCCAACAGGCCGGGCGAGCCGGCCAGGGCCCCGGAGACTGCCAGGCCGGGCGCTGAGTCGAGCAAGGCCTCCGATTCGTCCGGACTGAGCGGCGAGAAACGACAAACGCCGACTGATTCCAGAGGAGCCCAGACCGGACCCGAGGGTGTTGAGCATCGTCGCGAGTACAGCCGACCGGCCGATTCGGCCAGCGAGCCGGCCCGCTCCCAGGCTACCCCAAGCGAGTCTGCGCGAGGTGAGCGCGGTTCTGACCAGTCTCGAGTGCCTCCCCCTGACCCGACGCGAACCGACCGGTCCAGCGACCACGCAGGCATTGCAGCCCGAAGCACTCCGGAGATGAGTCAGCGCCAGGGCCGTCCTGGCGAGCCTGGGCGCGAACCAGTCGGTCGCGAGGCACCTCGCCACGAGCAGGTCCACGAGCCCGCACGCACCGAATCGGCTCCAGGCAGCCGCGAGGCAGCTCGCCACGAGCAGGTCCGCGAGCCCGCACGCACTGAATCGGCTCCAGGCAGCCGCGAGGCAGCCCGCCTTGAAAAGACCCGCGAGCCGGGCCGCGCCGAATCAGCTTCCGGCACCCGTGAGGCAGCCCGCGCAGAGCAGGTCCTGAGTCGCACGGGATCCGCCGTCGGCAGCCGAGAGCCTGGCGCACTCCAGGCACCCGGGGTCCGCGGCTGGGAGGCAGCTGTCCGAAGGCAGATCGAAGGAGGGACGACCGAACGGCAGGGACCGGCCGATCAAGCTTTAAGGCAGCCCGGGGTCCCCCGGGCAGGGGTTCGCCCTGTCGAGGTCCCCGGACCAGGCGAGCCGTTCTCAGCTCGCCCGCACGGCTATACACCGGGCAACAAGACCAGACACGAGGAGTTGACCAGGCTCCAGGACCTGGAGTCCAGGCTTCGCGGGGAAGTCCCTCCGCGGCCCCGCTTGCAGGGGCCGGTGCGCACCGATTTCCCCCTGCAGGCGAGCCGACGCGAGCTGATCCGTCCGGCCGAGCCTGCCCCGGGCCCGCGCGAGGATGCCCAGCGTCCAGCGACAACGCGCGGGGTGCAACCACCGCCACCAGGTGATTTCCGCCTGCACACGCCGGACAAGCAGCGAATCGAGCCCAGAGGTCCTGATCGCTCGACCAGCACCGGCGAACGCGAGGTGGGCGAGCTTCAAAACCTTCATCGCCAGCGCCGGACGACGACTCCGCCGGTTGAAAGCATCGTGACTGCCATCGATCCCAACCGCTCATCGCGTCGAGACGATCTCGAGGAGAGGGCCGAGCGCTTCCTTCCGGAACGCGAGCGTCCGGTGGCGGCCGCGCGAGACAAGTCGCTGCCAGTTCCCAAGAGCGACGACCCCCAGCGACCGGACCGGGTCAACCAATCGGCTCCCGGCCAGGGGGGTGACGACACGGGTGGCTCGGGTGGGGGGGGCGATTCAGACGGCTCGGATCGGCGCGAGCAAGCCCGCACGGCCAGCGAGAAGCATCAGAAGGCCGAAGCTCAGGTCTCGGCAGCGGGGAAGGAGAACGAGTCCCAGGCTCCCTCCTCCCCTGCCCGGCGTATCGCCGTGAGCCGCGAGTCCTTCCAGCTCTCCCTGCGAAAGCTTGATCTGATGGCTGCCACACGCACGACTGATGCTATCGTCAGCCGGCATGTAAGCCATTCCATGACCTCGGTGTTGCGACGCGTCTATCGCCAGCAGGAAATCGAGAGCATGGACGTTGAGACCGCCGTCAACAGCCTGGGCGTGCTGTTGCGCCTGGGAGGAGAGTTCACGTTCGATCATTCCTCGCGCGTGCTTGAGTTTGCCGTCGACCTCGCCGACCAGGTCGGGGTCACCGACCGCCGCACTCTGAGCCAGGTGCGCTATGGCGCTCTGCTCAAGGACATCGGCGACGTAGGGCTGCGTTTTTCTTACCAGAGCGAGGAGACGCTCGATCAGGTGGGCGGCTTCCTGGCCGGTCAGGACGTGCGCCGGGCCGGCCTGCTCCACGACATCGGCAAGACTCGCATTCCCGCCAGCATCCTGCACAAGCCAGACAAACTGAGCGAGCACGAGTTTCAGATCATGAAAATGCACCCCATTTACGGCGAGGAGATGGTGCACCCCATCCCCTCCCTGCGTCACCTCTGCCCGGCCATCCGCGGCCACCACGAGCGCTGGGACGGCAGGGGCTACCCGGACGGGCTCCAGGCCGAGCAGATCCCCCTGGCTGCCCGCATCATCGCAGTAGCCGACGTCTTCGACGCCCTGTCCGCGCCTCGTCCCTACAAACCCGGGATGCAAGTCGAGCAGGTCTGGCAGATCCTGCGCGATGGACGGGGCAACCACTTTGACCCTTTGCTCGTGGACGCATTCCGTCAGGTGCTGCGGCGCCGTTATCCCCACAGCCACCTGCCGGCGTGACCGGCTAGAAGTCCGGCCGCAACCCCCCCATGGGGTGTCGGAGGAGCTACGCGCTCGGGGGTGCGGTTGTCAAGTACTTCCAACCCAAAATCTCCGGAGGGCGAGTTTGGCGAGGGTGCGATTGCTTGAGGCGCCCTCCCCACCTGGTAGCCGGTGTTTGATCAGCGTCGTCGATCAGACACCTATCGTTTCAGTTGCGGTCGAGGGCTCTTTTTGCTGCCAGACCGCAACATTCGCCCGATGCATCGGCTCTGTCACGTAGCCGGGAAGGTTGTTCAGGCGGCCGCGAGGGCAGTGGACTGTGAAATCAGGTCAATCAGGTCCTCGCGTCGGCGCCGGTCGGTCTTGAACGCGGAGGCGATGCGCCGGCTGAGCGAGCGATAGGTAGCAATCCTGGTAGGCTGCGACAGGGCATAGAAAGCCTCGGCGGCGGCTCTACCCCAAAACTGGAAGTCGATCGTGAAGGTTGCGTCGAGCGCCCGATCGGCGAATGCCTGTGGAAGCGCCTCGGGGGACAGCTCGGCTCGAAGCTTCTCGGCCGCCTCCGTCAATGGTGCCAAGCTGATGTCCCGGGCTCGGATTCGTTGAGCCAGTCCAGTCCCGCTCGTTGAATTTTTCACAACCCCAAGCATGATACATAAGAGGTGCTTGGTCCACCCATTGTATCTAGAAACACCCCAACCCACTCAAGCCCGCACCAGCTCTATTCTCCAGCACACCCAACCACATGCCGGATCACCCCAGATCACGCCCCTGCTTATCTACCCGGGGAACCTACATGGGGCTAACGAATGAGGCCCCGTCGAGTTCTCGCCCAAGGAGTCCAAGGCCAGCTTCTCGGGCTCCGGCGGCTGAGGCGTTTGACGCTGACCGCAAGCCGTCGGTCGGCCGGCTGAATCTCCGGTGAGCACAAAGGAACAGGTGGGCTACCCTGAAGGGGTTGGGGGTCGGGGCGGGAACCAGCGCTCATAGAGCTCCCAGGAGGTGTCCCATGTCCACCAGCACCATCGCTCACAGTCCCGCCGTGGACAAGTTTCTTACCGACCAGAAGAAGCTACTCATCGACGGCCAGTGGGTCGAAGCCCAATCCGGCAAGACCTTCGACGTGCTCGACCCGGCCACTGAGGAGGTGGTGGGGAAGGTCGCCCATGGGGAGGCCGCCGATTGCGATCGCGCCGTGCAGGCAGCCCGCAGGGCCTTTGCCGAGGGCAGCCCCTGGCGCAAGATGTCGGCCTCCGAGCGCGGCCGGCTGATCTGGAGGCTGGCCGACGCGATCGAGCAGAACCTGGCAGAGTTCGCCGAGCTCGAGTCGCTGGACAACGGCAAGCCGCTGGCGGTTGCCAAAGGCGCGGACGTGCCGCTGGCGATCGACCTCCTGCGTTACATGGCCGGGTGGGCCACCAAGATCGAAGGCAATACCATCCCGATCTCGGTTCCGTTCGCGCCCGGGGCCGAGTTCTTCTCCTATACGCTCAAAGAGCCGGTTGGCGTGGCCGCCCAGATCATCCCGTGGAACTTCCCGCTCTTGATGGCCGCCTGGAAGCTGGGCCCGGCCCTGGCCACAGGTTGCACCGTGGTGCTCAAGCCCGCGGAGCAGACGCCGCTGTCGGCCCTGCGCCTGGGCGAGCTGATCAACGAGGTTGGCTTCCCGCCCGGCGTGGTGAACATCGTGACCGGTTTCGGCGAGGCCGGCGCCGCGCTCGCCTCCCACCCGGACGTCGACAAGGTCGCCTTCACCGGCTCCACGGAGGTGGGCCGCCTGATCGTCCAGGCCGCGGGGACCAGCAACCTCAAGAAGGTCACGCTGGAGCTGGGCGGCAAATCACCCAACATCGTGTTCGCGGACGCCGACATGAAAGCCGCCATCGCGGGGGCCGCCAATGCCATCTTCTTCAATCACGGTCAGTGCTGCTGCGCCGGGTCGCGACTCTACATCGAGAGGAGCAAGTTCGACGAGGTCGCGGAAGGCGTCTCCGCCCGCGCCGGCAAGATCCGTCTGGGACCGGGCCGAGATCCATCCACCCAGATGGGCCCGCTCGTATCGCAGGAGCAACTCGCGCGCGTGTGCGGCTACCTGGACTCGGGCGTCACCGAGGGAGCCCGTGCCACGGCCGGAGGGGCGCGTCACGGGGACCGCGGCTACTTCGTCCAGCCCACGGTGCTGGTGGACACCAAGCCGCACATGAAGGTCATCCAGGAGGAGATCTTCGGCCCGGTCGTGGCCGCTATCCCTTTCGAGGACCCGGCCGAGATCTCGGCCGAGGCCAACAACAGCATCTACGGGTTGGCTGCCGCGGTCTGGACCCGCGACGTCTCGCGCGCCCACAAGCTGGCTCGCCAGCTGCGCGCCGGCAACGTCTGGGTCAACTGCTACAATATCTTCGATGCCGCTCTGCCCTTCGGGGGCTACAAGCAGTCGGGTTGGGGGCGCGAAATGGGCCACAACGCCCTGGAGCTCTATCTCGAGACCAAGGCGGTCACCCTGCAGCTCTAAAGCCGGGTGGCTGTGGTTACTTTCCTTTGGCCCTGGGTCCGGCCTCGAGAATCTCGCCGATGGCCCGGGCGACGGCCTTCTTGAGGTCCGTCTGCAGGTTGGATGGCCGCCTGATCGCCCAGGGTGGTGAGCATGCGGTCCATCGGCTCGCCCGACGCCAGGGAGGTCAGGTGGGCGAACAGCCGGGTCAGCACCTGCAGCGAGAAATCGTGCCACACGCCCTCGGGGAGGTTGTCCACGTTGACGTTGACTACGACGACCAGGGGCACCTCTCCGTGCTGGCGATCCACATCCAACACGGCAGCTCCAGCTCGCGGCCGATCGGGTTGGCCGATGGTTCCAAGCCCACCGCGGCCCAGTTCGTCGAAGCCGTGCACACCAAGAACGTCGCCCTGGTCAAGGCCATGCGGGCCAAGGACCAGAGCCTGGCCAACACGCGCACCGATTTTCGCAACCAGACCATCCTGGCCTTTGCCTGCAGAGGGGGTAACCTCGAGGTCGTCAAGCTGCTCACCAGGGCCGGAGCCGACGTGGAAGCTCCAGACGAAAACGGGCTTCCGCCTCTCTACTCGGCTTTGCCCCATCCGGACATCCTCAAGCACTTGATCGCCAAAGGCGCCACCGTTCGACGCCTGAGTAAGTCTGGCGAAAGTTACCTGAATATCGCAGCCGGCGCGATCGTTCCGGTGGAAACTGTGGACATCCTGATCAGCCGCGGGCTCGACGTGGACCATCCGGACAGCCAGGGGGCCACGCCCCTGATGAGGGCTGGAGAGCACATGCGGCTGGAGATGGTCCAAGCGCTGCTGAAACATCACGCCAGCGTTACGGCGCGCGATAAGAACGGCAACACAGCTCTGCACCATGTGGCCAGGCCCAACTCCTACCATCACAGCCAGGAAACTTGCACCAAGCACGAGCCCATCATCAAGCTCTTGCTCAAGGCCGGAGCCGACCCGAAAACTCGCAATCAGGCTGGGCAACCCCCCTACGAGGCGGCTTTGAAGGAGTACCACCAGGAGGCTATCAAGCTCCTGGCGCCCTGATGGGCCAGAGCTCGAGCGAGTCTCGCAGCCGGGCCAGGGCAGACTTGTATTTGGGGTCGTCCTTGACCGTGCAGTTGAGGTTGACCAGAAACGCCCGCCGCTGTTACCACCGAGCACCAGGTGGGTCGCCGCGCGAACACCTGCCGAACGCAAGCCTGTAGGCCCGGGCTCCTGGAAAGGCCCGTGGCAATTCCCCGGTCGTCTACCGGCGCTCGAGCACCAGGTCAAGGCGGACCGGGCGCAGGGTGATGCTGGGATCGGGGCGCACCTTGCCAGCCGGGTAGAAGCGCCAGTCGCGGGCCAGCACGGCCAGGAGGAGGGCAGCCTCGAGCCAGGCGAAGTGCTCGCCCACGCAGACCCGGCTGCCACCGCCGAAGGGGAAGTAGGCGTAGCGAGGGCGCTGGGCGCGGAGCTCGCTCTTCCAGCGATCCGGGTCGAAGCGCAGGGGGTCGGGATACCAGCGCTCGTCGCGCTGCACCGTCCACTGGGAAGCCAGCAGCAAGCTGTTTTTTGGGAAGCGATAGCCCCCGAACTCGAGCTCTCGGGTGATGCGTCGGCCCATGACCCAGGCGGGCGGAAAGAGGCGCAGCGACTCGGCCAGCACCGCGCTCAGCAGGGGCAGGCGCAGCACCTGCTCGGCTCGGGGCAGCTCCGAGCCGAGCTCGTTGCGAAGCTCCGCGGCCAGGCGGTCGGCCCATTCCGGGTTGTGGGAGAGAAGGTGCAGCGTCCAGCTCATGGCGGCGGCGGTGGTCTCGTGGCCGGCCAGAAAGAGCGTCATCACCTCGTCTCGCACCTGCTGATCGCTCATGGGAGTCTCCAGCAGTCGCGAGAGCAGGTCCTGGTGAAGCTCGGGGTTGGCCCGGTGCTCGGCGATGATGGCCTGCACAGTGGTATCCAGACGCGACTTGATGCGCTCGAAGCGACGCCGCAGCGGGGGAATCACCTTCTCGAGCAAGAGAAAGCCCGGGATGGAGGCCTGCATGAAGAGATAGCGGGCGTCGGTCAGAGCCCGTCCGATCTCCTCGGCCTCGCGCTGTTGATCGACCGAGGTCTCAAAGAGAGCCCGAGCCACGATGGCCAGGGTCAGGCGGGACATCTCCTCCCCCATCTCGAGCCTGGCGCCACTTTCCCAGCCCTGACTGGTGCGCCGGGCGAACTCGGCCATCAGCTCGGCAAAGGCGGTCACCTTCTGCTTGTGGAAGACGGGCTGCATCAGAGCGCGCTGGCGCTTGTGCAGCTCGCCCTCGCTGGTCAACAGGCCCTCGCCCAGGAGGCGCTTGGCGATCTGAAGGCCCCAACCCTTGATGCAATGCTCGTCTTGCACGACCAGCAGCTCGCGCACCAGGTCAGGGTGGTTGAGCAGGTAGACCCGCTGGGGGCCAATGCGAAAGTAGGCCACGTCCCCGTAGCGGTGGGCCAGGCGCTCGATGAAGCGGAGGGGGTTCTTGCGCAGGGAGAAGAGCAAGGACCAGCTGACCAGGGGTCGGGGGCCGGGAGGACTCGCAATTGCTTGACTCATGGTGCTCATTGTAACCGAAGCCTGTCAACAAAGTTCCAACGAACTCTGAGAATCGAACGCGGCAGGCCACCCGGAAAATTGTAACCTGCCGACACAAAAAGGCAACATCGGTAACACTTGGTTTACAGACTTCCTCTTGTCGATCAGTCTCGAGGAGGGAATAAACCAGTATGGTAGGCACCCGCGCAACGAACCTGGCTCTGGCCTCCGGACCCGTCACCCCGGCCTTTGAGCTGTCGGTTGCCGACGGGGTCGTCGCCCCCCAGCCCGCCAACGGAGGTTTGGGCGTGGTGGGCCGCAAGGTCGCTTCCGAGAGGCTGTATGAAGAGCTGGCCGCCACCGCCGGCGGCCCACCACCGACGCGCCTGGCCACGCTGCCCAGCCCTGACGAGTTGCGCGAGCGCGGCCAGACCTCCGACAGGATCCACGACGGTCTGGCTGATGCCGTGGGGGCGCTCAATTTCACCCGCAAGGAGCAGGGGTTGCGCGCCGACCAGCGCCGTATCAAGCAGGGTCACGGAAGGACCCTGTCGCGCACCAACACCCGCATCCAGCGCAGCCACCGGGACATGATCCGGGGCATCCGCGACACCCGGGTGGCCGCGATGGTGGGACGCAGCTCGCCCGAGTCGGCCAAGCAGGCGATGAACCGGATGGCCCTCATGACCACCGGATTCAACAATCTCATCCGGCCTCAGCTCGAAGTGATGCGCTCAGTGCACGCCGCCAACCTCCAGATCGTCGATTCGCACAGCTCTGAGAAGACTTTCGTGGGCCAGGCCCTGGGCCGCACCGGACCCGGGGGTCGACGCGACGAGGTCGAGAGCGCGGCCTATACCTCCAGCAGCGGGGTTCGCTTCGACGTGGACGAGGGGCGCTTTGAGATGGCCCAGACCCGCAACACCGTGCGCGACGCCCTGTCGCTGGTGGACGAAGCGGTCAACTCGATGCGCGACGCCATCGACAACCTCAAGCAGCGCCAGAGCCTCACGCCCAGACAGGAAGGCTACCAGCGAAAGCAGCTGGCCCGCTTCGAAGCGCGACATGGCAGCGGAGATGGCCTGCAGACCTGGCGCTCCGAGCCGGACGCCGACCCCAAGAACATTCGCCTTGGCTCGGAGATGGTGGCGCTGGCCACCTTAGAGCGCGACCGCGAGAACCTGGCTACCAGCTTCCGCGAGCTCTCGGCCATGGAGACCTTCGTCGCCTGAAGGGCCCCGCCCGCCCTGAAACGAAAGCCAGCGGGTCTTTTTCACGGAAGGGGTTCGCGAATGCTGCAGATACCGAAACTCGTCACCATCCAGCGCCACATCATGGAAGAGCAGGGAAGCCACCCTGACGCCACCGGCGATTTCACCCGCCTCCTCTGGGACCTGATCCTGGCCATCAAGATCATCTCGCGCGAGGTGAACAAGGCCGGTCTGGTCGAGATTCTGGGCGCCACGGGGGCCGAGAACGTGCACGGCGAGCACGTCCAGAAGTTGGACGCATTCGCCCAGGACCGCATCTTCAAGGCCATGGATCACGGGGGCCACCTGTGTTGCATGGCCTCGGAGGAATCAGAAGACATCATCCCGATTCCGCCTCAGTTCGAGAAAGGCAAGTACATCCTCGTCTTCGACCCCCTCGACGGCTCCAGCAACATCGACAAGAACGTCTCCATCGGCACCATCTTCTCCATCCTGCGCCGCAAGACCAGCGGGGGCGACGGCACCCTGGAGGACGTGCTCCAGAAGGGCACCGAGCAGGTTGCAGCCGGCTACGTGGTCTACGGCTCCTCCACCATCTTCGTCTACTCGGCCGGCCAGGGTGTGCACGGCTTCACCCTCGACCCGAGCGTGGGCGAGTTTTTGCTCTCCCACGAAAACATCCAGACCCCCGAGAAGGGCAAGGTCTACAGCATCAACGAGGGCAACTCCAATCACTGGGATGAGGGCACCCGGAGCTTCATTGCCTGGCTCAAGGAGGACGACCCCTCCACCAAACGCCCCTACTCGCTGCGCTACATCGGATCGCTGGTAGCCGACTTCCACCGCAACCTGCTCGATGGCGGCATTTTCTTGTACCCGGCGGACCGGCGTAACCCCGACAAGCCCAGGCCCAAGCTGCGCCTGCTCTACGAGGCCAACCCGCTGGCTTACCTGGTGGAGCACGCCGGAGGGCTGGCCACCACGGGGGCGGAGCGCATCCTGGACGTCCAGCCCACCGCCCTGCACCAGAAGGTTCCGCTGGTCATCGGCAGCCGGTTCGAGGTTTTGAAATACCTCGAGTTTTACAAGGCCAACCTGTGCGCCCCGGCCCACACTTGACAGGGCTCCCTGCGCGGGGGAAGAGAGAGCTATGGAGCCCCAGCGACTGGTCATCGGGGCCTTTGGGCCCTTTGGTGGCAAGTGGTTCAACAACGCCGAGCTGGTCAGCCAGAGGCTCGAGCAAAGGCACGCCGCCGGCCAGCTGAAGATTCCCGACCAGGTGGAAGTCCATTTCCTACCCCTGGACTGCTCCCCGGAGGGGATCCAGGATTTCGTTCAGAAGGCCCAGCAACTTCAGGCGGACCGGGTGCTGGTCATGGGTGAGTCGGGCTTTCGAACCCGTATCGCGAGACCAGGGCCTTTGATCGGGGCGTCCCCTCCGGGCTGCTCCAGAGCGCGCCCAAAGAGATCGTGCCCGGGGCCGATCGCGAGGACGAGCTGGCCACCAGGGCTCCGGTGGAAGAGATGGCTCGAAACTCGAAGTGCTTTCTCTCCCACGACGCGGGTGAGTTCTACTGCAACTACGCTTACCACTCGGCCCTCTCGGCTGGTCTCAACGCGCTCTTCGTGCACGTGCCCTCGGGCTTTCTGGGGCTGGCCCGCTCGACCAGCCGGGCCAGCCACAAGGTCGAGCAGATCCTCGAGACATGGTATCTGACAAAATAGAAAAAAATTCTTCCCCGTCAGGGCGCCATCTCGGCCTGAAAACGAACATTTGCGCGGTTTCTTACTGCAGGGGATGAGCCCGCGCCAGGGAATGGATTCCCCCCATGTCCACCCGTAAGATCTACCTTCTCGACACCAGTGTGCTGCTGCACCGGCCCGACTCCCTGTTCAGCTTCGGCGACAACCAGGTGGTCATTCCCATCGTGGTGCTTGACGAGCTCGACCAGTTCAAGAAAGGCTCGATGGAGCTCAATCGCAACGCCCGCGTGGTGATCAAGTTTCTCGACGACGTCAGCCACCAGGGCCCGGTCAGCAAGGGGGTCAAGCTCGACAACGGGGGCACGCTGACGGTCGACATCACCCACACCGTGGGTGAGTTGGGAGCGTTGGGCCTGCCCACCACCAACGACAACTTGATCCTGGCCTCGGCCGTGGGCATCAAGAACAAGAACCCCAAGAAAAAGGTCATCCTGGTCAGCAAGGACATCAACATGCGGGTCAAAGCCGAGGCCCTGGGGCTGGCCTCGGAAGACTATCGCGCCGACCAGATCATCGACATCGCCGAGCTTTACAGCGGCCAGGGCGAGCTGACGGTGGCCCCCGAGATCATCGACCAGGTCTACGAGGAGCGTGAGGTCTCCCTGGACGGACTGAAGCTGAACGGTCAGCAGCTCGCTCCCAATCAGTTCCTCATGCTCAAGTCCACCAGCTCGGCCTCGGTCACCGCTTTGACGCGTTACGACTCCGACCGGCGCGCTCTGGTGCTGCTGCGCGAGCTTCGCTACGACGTGTGGGGCATCCGGCCGCTCAACCGCGAGCAACGCTACGCCTTCGAGATTCTGCTCGACGACGAGATCCAGCTCATCACCCTGAGCGGCAAGGCCGGCACCGGCAAGACCATCCTGGCCATTGCCGCCGGACTGCAGAAGGTGGTCAACGAGAAGACCTACCGCAAGCTGTCCATCTACCGCCCGGTCATCCCCATGGGCCGCGACATCGGCTTTCTGCCCGGCACCGAGCAGGAGAAGCTCTCTCCCTGGATGCAGCCCATCATGGACAACCTCGAGTTCTTGCTCAACGAGCACAGCGGCGGCGGCACCGGGCGCAAGGGCGGAGGGGCGGGGCGACTCGACTACCTGCTCGACTCCAACGTGCTCGACATCCGCGCCCTTACCTACATTCGCGGCCGCAGCCTGCCGCAACAGTTCATCGTGGTGGATGAAGCTCAGAACCTGACTCCCCACGAGGTCAAGACCATCATCACCCGGGCGGGCGAGGGCACCAAGCTGATCTTCACCGGCGACCCCTACCAGATCGACCACCCCTACCTCGACTCCACCTCCAACGGTTTGACCCACGTGGTGGAGAAGTTCAAAGAGCAGTCCATCGCTGCCCACATTACCCTCTCCAAGGGCGAGCGCTCACCTCTGGCCGAGCTGGCCTCCACCTTGATGGAGAACTGAGGTCGCCGTGGACGGTCTGCGCAACTTCGCCCTGGAGGCCGAGCGGCAGTATCGGCGACTGGCCGAGTATGCCGAGTCGCTGGGAGTGCGGAAGGTGGCCGGCCAGTTGCGCGACAGGGCTGCCAAGATGCGCGAGTTGCTCGAGCAAAACCCTGGCCCGGCCGCCCAGGGCGAAGGCCGAGCCTCGTTACTGAGCGAGGCAGCTGATGAGCTCTACATTCTGGGCGAGGAAATCCACCATCGCCTGAGCCAGTGGCCACCAGGCTCGCTGGGCGAGCTCCAGGACCTGGTCTTCTTCGTGCAGGCGCGCAGCGAGCGCCTCAGCATGCTGCTTCGCATCGAGCAGCGCGCCGCGCTGGGAGGGGCAAGCGATGCGAGCGGCGAGGTGGGTCTCTTGACCCAGCGCCGACGCTGGGGTCAAGAGACCCCGGCAGTCCTGGAGCCTCCCATCTTCCCCTCCTCCTGAGAGCGCTTCTCTGCCTGCTGCTCCTGCTGGCCTGCGCCCCGGCGCCGGTCGCGCCGCGTCCGGGCAAAGCCCAGGGCCCTCCCCTGCTGCGTCTGGCCACCTGGAACGTGCACAACCTGCTCCACGGGCCCCACGAAGAGCGCAAGGTGATGGAGGTGGCCCGGGGAATCTCCGCCCTGCAGGCCGACCTGGTGGCCCTGGAAGAGGTCGAGGACCAGGCCCTGCTCGAGCAGGTGGCCCTCAAAGCGGGCTACGAGACCGCCCTGCTGGTGGAGGGTCACGACCCGCGCGGCATCGACGTGGCGCTCCTCTCCCGAGTGCCCCTGCGGGGCTATCGCGTCCACCATGAGTCGCTCTTTGCCCGACCCTGCCTCGAGGTCCAGGTCGAGAGCCCGCTGCCTCTGGCCTTGTTGTGCAACCACTTCACCTCCCGCCTGCGCCAGGGCCACCGTTTCGACGAGCGGCGGCGAGCTCAGGCCGAGCGCGTTCTGGAGCTCGTTCGCGAGTTGGGATCTGGGCCCGTGGCCGTGCTGGGCGACCTGAACGACGAGCCAGACTCCTGGGCCCTGCGTCCGTTGTTTCAGTCTCTGCACGACCCCCTGGGCCAACAGAGCGGGCGATCCACCTTTCACCATCGGGGACGCACCCAGGCGTTGGACCACATCTTGCTCAACCAGGCGCTGGCCCACTGCCTGCTGAGCGCCCGCGTGGCCCGCGGGCCCGAGTTCTCAACCAGCGACCACAGCCCGGTGGTGGTGGAGCTGGGCCGCCCGAAAGGGCATCCCACCCTGGGGCCGGAATCAATCCAGGATGTCCGATGAGACCCCCAAGCCCAAGAACTGGCTCACGCCACAGCTCAAGGCGGCGCTGCTCTCCAAGATCTTCCCCGGGGCCGGCCAGTTCTACAACCGCCAGTACGTCAAGGGTGGAATGTTCCTGGGTGGCGCGCTCATCACGTTGATCGCGGGCGTGATCTACCTGGCGCGGGGGTTCTTCATCGTCTACAGCGGCATCGTTGCCCTGGCCAGTCCAGACGGCTACGCCGAGCAACTCGATCCCATCGCCGCCATCGGCCCCGGGCTCTTGCTGATCGGACTTTGTCTGGGTATCTGGCTGGTTGCCATCGTGGACGCCTGGAAGACCTCCAAGCGGCTCAACCCGGCCGGGGCTGCAGCTCCACCAGAACGCAGCGAGCCTCGTCGCGAGATATCTCTACCTCCCCCGCCTCCGTCGTAAAGCTGAGTCGCTCGCTGCCGCCCTGGCCGCGCAGCTTGCGCCCGTGCTCCAGACCCAGACCCCGCAAGCGCTTGAGACGCTCTCCTCCGGCCCGCAGCCGGAACACCTGCCCCGCCTTGCCGGCCGGTAACTGGTCGGCCGACAGGCGCACCCCACAGTCGCGCAGGGCATCTTGCACGTAGACCCCGGCGCACAAAGACTCCTCCAGCTCCAGCTCGCGCACACCCACGCGCAGCTTGCGAGAGCGGGGAGTGCGACCGAGCACCTCCAGGGTCACCCCGGGCCACAGGCCCACCTCGGCAAAGCGACGCAGCACTCCGGCGTCCTCGTCGGCTACCCGCAGCACCACCTGCCGCTGACTCGAGTCGAGCTGGGTGAGAGCCTGGCCGGGCTGCTCGGCGATGGAGCCGTCCAGGGCGGGAATGGGCGAGCCGTGGGGATCCATCTTGGGATAGCCCAGGGCGGCGTCGATGCGCTCTTCCAACTTCTCGGAGATGAAGTGCTCCAGGCGCTCGGCCTCGGCGTGCACCTCGTCCCACGAAAAGCCCAGGGCCTGGTTGAGGTAGAGCTCGAGCAGGCGGTGATGACGCACCATCTCGACTGCCACCTTGCGGCCGCTCTCAGTCAGCTCCACGCCCCTGTAGCGGGTGTAGTGCACCAGCCGCTGCTCGGCCAGGCGCTTGAGCATGTTGGTCACTGAGGCCGGAGTGACGCCCTGCCAGTCAGCCAGGAGCTGGGTGGTGACGCTGCCGTGCTCTTGCTCGAGGGCATAGATGGTTTTGAGGTAGTCTTCCATGGCCGGGCTCAGGGGGCGGATACTTTCTGAGCGCGAGGGCTTGCGGGCCGGACTCAACGGCTCTCCAGGCGCCAGCGAGCGCACCAGAACCCGGCCACGCTGCCGGTCAACAAAAGCCCCCCCAGCAACCAGGGGTCGGGTGGGGGCAGGAAAGCCAGGTCGTAGGGGTAGACAGGGGTCATTCCTCTGGGGTAGGCCTGGTAGAGGCTCAGCTCAGGCCGCGACAGCAGCACCCGGGTCGGAGCCAGGAAGGCTAGCAGTAGACCGACCAGGGCGCCGCAGGCGGCCCAGCCAGGATGCGCCAGCCGGAAGCGGGAGACCGAGCGCATGGCCAGCAGGAAGCTGAGCGGCACCGCCAGTACCGCCGAGGAAGGGAACAAGATCAAAAGCCAGAGAGCCGTTCCCACCGCCATCCAGCCCAGGCCCAGCAGGCCGCGAGAGCCCTCAGCAGGCACGGGGGGCTCGGCCGAGGAGGGATCGGCCCACAGGTAAATCTGGTCCACCGCCCAGCCGCTGATCAGCCAGCCCACGATGGCGGCCAGCATCCAGGTGGCCCCGTTCAGCCAGCCGTCCCCCAGCCAGAGGGGTTGTAAACGAGAGCAAAGCACCAGGGCGCAGCCGGCCGAGAAGAGAC
>JAANMW010000132.1_pt1 | contig 78706 bp, 46 predicted proteins | sample 7279671 | NCBI WGS metagenome assembly JAANMW01 (sample SAMN14094541, study PRJNA606508) | bioreactor metagenome | isolation source: A lab-scale SPAN reactor treating ammonium-rich wastewater day 247 | place: Ireland: Galway | collected 2017-09-19 | reverse complement strand
GCGGCCGGCGTGGCGGTGGCCGCGCCGACCGGCTCCGGGCCGGGACCCGTGCCCTGAACGGGCGGGGGCGGCGCCTCGGCCGAGGCCAGCTCCGCCCGCGCCGCCGCCGGCGGCTGCTCGCCCGGGCGCGTGCCGGCCAGCACCAGCCGCAGCGGCTTGGTCAGGGTGGTGAACAGCTTCCCGTCAACGGTGAGCTGGGTGTCGCCGTGGAACTCGCCGCGATGCCAGAAGACGCCGCCGCGCTCTTTGGCCTTCTCGACCTCCCAGGACCCGGCGGCCTGCGCCCACTGGGTCATGTAACTGTCCTTGGCGAAGACCTCGGTGAATTCGACCTTGGCCGGCGGCGGGAGGAACTGCACCGCGAGCTGGTCGTACTCGATCCGCCCGCTCTCACCCAACAGGCCGACCTTGCCGCCGGCCAGCTCGGGGTCGAACCACTCGAACACCGGCACCTCGCCGATCCGCGCCCGGACGAATCCGGAGCGGCTTTCCAGCGACAGCTCGTGCCACAGGTCGCGACGGAAGCGGACCGGGATCTGGCCCAGGATGAGGTCCTCGCCCTGCCGCCGCCGGACGAGCTGCAAGCTGTTGCGGTAGTCGCCGGGCGCCTTGGCATCGCCCCAGCGCAGGGCCATATAGTTCTTCGGGTCCTGGTAGCCGGCCAGCACCCCGAACCCGCCGCCGCGCTCGGCCCGGCAGTGGACCACGGCGCGGTAGTCGCGCCACGACTGCGAGCCGGTCACCGCCACGCCCCGGGCACTGTCCACCGCGCGCAGGCCGTGGTCCAGCGGGCCGCGGCCGTCGGTGTCCTTCTCCCACTCGCCCTCGACCACCTGCCACCGGCCGACGGTCCGCTGGCCGAAGCTGTCGACCATGCTGTCGGTGCCCATCACCTCGACGTCGTCGAAGTCGGCGAAGGTGACCCCGTCGGCCAGGAGCGCGATCTTGCCCTGTCCGAACAGCGGTGTGTCGGCCTCCAGCACCGTCTGCCCGTCGATGGATGCCTTGAGGTGGTTGTCGACCACCTCGGCCCCGATCCGGTACCACTGGTCGTGCGCCCAGGCGCCTTGGCCGATGGCCAGGATCTGCTCGTCGCCGTCGCGCACCGCGACCAACTCGCGCTCGCCCGCGCCGCTGCCGCGGTGCCAGCGGAAGGCCAGGTAGTTGTCCGGGTCCTGGTAGTAGACGCAGACCGCGACCGTCCCTTCGCCGGCGGCGCGGAGCGAGGTCTCGAACCGGTAGGTGTCCCAGAACCACTCCCCGGCGGTGGCCACCGCGGTCTCTTTCGGACGCTCGACCCGGAACGCGAACGGATTGGCGCTGAGCGAGGGGTCGGGCCGCTTCTGCGGGCTGGCGTCCTGCTCGGAAACGCCGCTCAGGGTCCACTTGCCGGTGACCGTCTGCCATTCGCCCGGCTTCCCGGCCTCGCGCATGAAGTCGTCGGCGAACCAGACCTCTTCGGTGGTCTGGACCTGGGGATCGCTGATCTTGAGTTTCGGCGTGCTGGACCCGTAGGCGATCTTGCCGGGCGGGTAAGTGTCGTCGAAGGCGGTTAGCCAGACCTTGCCGTTGACGATCAGCCGCATCCGCCAGCGCTCACGGTCGAGGGTCATCCGCATCGTGGACTCGGCCAGCGGGGGGTACTCCAGACACTGGGCGATGAGCTGCTCGCGCCCGCCGTCGAGCCGGACCAGGTAGACCTTGGCCGGCTCCAGCACCAGCGCGTAACCCTGGCCGCTGGCCCCCTGATCGAAGCCGAACCGGACCACGCCGTCGAGCGGCCACTCGGGCTCCGCTTCGATGGTGCAGGTCAGCTTGTACTGCTCCCCCGGATCGGCGTCCAGCGGGGCGAGTTTGATGGCCGCCGGCGCCGTGGTGGACCAGACCAGCGCCAAGGCGAGTTGCAGCAGCATGTTGGCCGTCCCCGTGCGACTTCCCGCACTATGCCCCATAACGCACAATTCCAATCGATGGTTCGGCTTCGGTGACATTCGGCGCGGTTGCGCGGTCACCTTGCGGCGCGGCAGGGAACCGCGCCGGCAGCGGCCAAGTCTGGCCCGGCGGAGGACACGCGTGAGGTCTGTTCTGGTGGCGTTGGTGCTGGAGGTGGTCATGGCGAGCGGCGCGCCGGCGGCCGGTGGGTACTACACCGAGGCCAAGCTGGCGGCGATGCGCGAGAACCTCGAACGCTACGACTGGGCGCGTCAGCAGCGCGACCAGATCGTCTCGCGGGCCAACCGGTTCGTCGACTGGCCGCCCGAGCGGCTGCGCGCCCTGATCCCGCCGCCGCAGGTACCGCGCGCCTATGTGGTCCACGAGGCGGGCTGTCCGGTACATGGCCAGGAGCTCAACAAGATCGGCCGCTACTCGTGGATCGTCGACCCCGACCTGCCCTGGAAGGTGCGCTGTCCGGTGGGCAAGGAGGTCTATCCCAGCAACGACTTCGGCGCCTATCTGGCCGGCGGGATGAAGGACCGCTCGCTGCTGACCGGCGAGTACGCCGACGATGGCTGGGGCTGGCGGCGGGAGGGCGAGCCGAAGAAGTACTGGTTCGTCGGCTGCTATGCCCACTGGCTCGCCGAACGGTTCCTGATTCCGGCCCTGCGTGACCTCAGCCGCGCCTGGCTCCTGACCGACGACCCACGCTACGCCCGGGCTTGCGGCATTCTACTGCGACAACTCGCCGACTACTACCCCGACTACTTCTACGAGCGCCAGTCACGCTACGGGACCGAGTTCCACTCCCACTATCTGGGCCGCCTGCTGTACCACACCTGGGAGTGCTTCACCGCCCAGGCCGTCGGCCCGGCCTACGACGCGGTGCGCCCGGTGCTCGACCCCGGTGACCGCGCGGTGATCGAGACCCGCCTGCTGCGCCAGATGGCCACCGACATCATCGACGGGACGAACCGGATCCAGGGCAACTACGGGATGCACCAGGAGGCGCTGCTGCAGATTGCCGTGACCCTCAAGGACACGCCCGGGCAGCCCTCCAGCCGGGACATGCTCGACTGGGTCCTGGGCAACCTCAAGGTCACGCAGTACACCTCCGTCGGGTTCGAGGACGCGCTTTACAACCTGATCCATCGCGACGGGTACCCGTTCGAGTCGCCGTCCTACAACGTGGGCTGGATGGAGAACCTGGCCGGGGTGGCCGACCTGCTGGAGGAGGCGGGGGTCGAGGTCTACTCCCAGCCGCGCTTCCGCAAGCTGCTCGAATGGCCGCTGCACCTGGCCTGTGCCGGGGAGTTCACCCCGCCGAACGGGGACTCCAACAACCTCTTCGCCGCCGTGGTCGGCTGGGTCCCGGAGGTCGCCTCGCGCGCGGTCGAGCACTGGGACCACGCCGCCTGGGCCCGCGCCATGACCCAGGTCGGCGCGAGTTACGACGGCGATCTGTTCCGGCGCAGCGTGGCCGAGAAGGCCACCCGGGCGGCCGAGCGGCACCCGGACCCGGTCGGACTCGACAGCAGTCTGCTGCCCGGCGTGGGCTTCGCCAGCCTGCAGACGGGCAGTGACGCCAACCGCATCGCGGCCGCGCTGTTCTACGGGCAGTACATGGGTCACCAGCACAACGACCGGCTGCAACTGGACCTGTTCGCCCACCGCAACAGCTTGATTCCGGACTTCGGCTACCCGGAGACCGCCGACAGCTACGACCCGCGCCGGGCCGGGTTCTTCGAGCACACCGTCAGCCACAACACGGTCATGGTCGATGCGACCAACCAGACCGCGGCTCGCGGGCGGCTGCACGTGTTCGACCCGGGGCCCGGCGTGCAACTGGTCGAGGCTTCGGCCGAGGATACCTACCCGGGCCTGGTCAGCCTCTACCGCCGGACCCTGATCCTGGTCGACGCCGGCCCGGACCGGGCCTATCTGGTCGACCTCTTCCGCGTCCGCGGCGGGTCGCAGCACGACTGGCTGGTCCACGGCACCCAGGCCGAGTTCGCCCAGCAATTGGGCCTCGGCCCGGTCCGGGCGACCGGCACGCTGGCCGGTCCGGAGGTGCCTTACGGCCAGTTCTACGACGACCCGGCGCGGCGCGACAAGCCGGTCGGGACCGTCACCTACCACGGCTACCGCGGCAGCGGCTTTCAGTTCCTGTTCAACGTGCAGGAGGCGGCCGGGCCACGCGAGGGCTGGGCCGAGTGGCGGCTGACGCGCCCCGAGAACCTCTACCCGAACCGCCCGACGGCCGGGGTCGCGCTCCGCGCGCACCTGCTCGGCGGGGACCACACCGTGCTGGCCGCCGACGGCCGGCCGCAGATCCGCCGGAGTTGGCCGGAAACCGTCAAGTGGCTCATCCGCCGGCGGGTCGGCCAGGACTTGGAGAGCGTCTTCGTGACGGTCTTCGAGCCGTACCGCGACCAGCCGTTCATCCGCCGGGTGACCGCTCTGCCGTGCCGCGGCGAGGGGCTGCCGGTAGCTCTGGAAGTGGAGCTTGACGGCCGCGTCGACCGGATCGTCAGCCGCCTCTCCGACGTCCCCGGCACGGTCACCACAGCCGACGGGACCATGCACTGCGAGGCGGCCGCGGCGGTCCTGTCGCGAATCGGCGGCAAGCTGACCCGAAGCTACGTGCTCGACGGCTCGGCCGCCTGGGGCGACGACCGGGTGACCGGCCGGCCGGCCGACCGGACCACCGTCGCGGCGGTGGACTACGGCGCCGGGGAGATCACCCTGGCCGACGCGGTGGCCGACTCGCCGGCGGGCAACGTGGCCATCGTTGCCTCGGACCACCACGCCGCGGCCGTGCCATTCGCCAAGGCGGTGGGCCCGAACCGCTTCGCCGTGGGCGACGACGATCTCACCGCGGGGCGGTACGCGGTGACCGGTGGCGGACCGGACGGGCTGGCGGTCGTCCCGCCGTACGGCTACTTCTCGGAGCCGGGCATGACCATCGCCGACGAGCGCGAGCAGGTAGTCGGCCGCCTGGCGACCATCACCGGCGGACGCCTCCAACTGGCGGGCGCGGCGCCCGAGTTGCCGCCCGACGCCAACGGCGATGGCGCCCGGCGGGTGTGGATCCGGGTGGTCGGCCCCGGCGACCGAGTGACCCTCCACCACAGCGCACGGGCCGGCGGCTGACGGGAGGCGAGCGTGAAACGGCATCCGGTCCTGCACAAGCTGTCCGAAGACCACCACCACGGGTTGTTGCAGGTCCGCCACCTGCGGCAGGCCACGGCGGCGAACGTCGCCGGCCGCGTGCGCTCGTTCCTGAGCGCCTGGCGGCGGGAGATCGCGCCGCACTTCATCGAGGAGGAGGTGGCCCTGCTGCCGTTCGTCTGCCCGCCGCTGGCGCCGGACCACCCCGCCATCCGGTCGATGGAGGAGCAGCACATCGCCATACGCCGCCTGGTCTTGGACCTCCAGCGCGCGCAGCGGGCCGGCGATGAGGTGACCTGCCTGACGCTGGCTGGGCGGTTGGCCGAAGCCCTGGAGGCGCACATCCAACTGGAGGAGCGCGAAGTCTTCGAGGCGATCCAGGAGGCGCTGGACGACACGCAGATCGTCGCCCTGGGCGATTTCCTGACGGCCTGGGAGTCGGCGGCGGCGGCCCGGCCCGACTGACGCTGCGGCAGGAGCTTGGGTCCGGTCGGACAACGGGGGCGTCGGGAGGATGATCATGACCCGTCTCGCGCCACACCCGCCGCTGATCGTCGCCCACCGGGGCTTCTCGGCCCGCTGTCCCGAGAACACCCTGGCCAGCTTCGCGGCCGCCCTCGAGGTGGGCGTCGACGGCTGCGAGTGCGACGTTCACCTGTCCTCCGACGGCGTCGCGTACCTGCTGCACGATCACAACCTGCGCCGCACCACCGGCTGTGACGCGCCGGCGGAGGCGTTGCGGTACGAGGAGATCGCCGCGCTGGATGCAGGCTCATGGAAGAGCCCGGAGTTCTCAGGCGAGCGGCCGCCGACCCTGGCTGAGGCGCTCCGGCAACACCACGGCCGCGGCCTGCTGGTGATCGAGCTGAAGGGCGGCGCGGACCACGACGCCATGGCGCGGACGGTCCTGTCGGTGATCGCGGAAGGCGACGCCCTGGGGCACTGCTCGGTGATCGCCTTCGACCTCGACCTGGTCGCGGAGCTGGCGCGGCGCGAGCCGCGCATCCCGTGCCTGTGGCTGCTGTCGGCGGTCCCGGCCGACGAGGCCGAGCGCCGCGCCCTGTGCCTCCGCGCCCTGGCCGCCGGGCAGCGCGGGTTGTCGGTGCATCACGCCGCGCTCGACCCGGCCTTCGTCCGCCTGGCCCACCGCCTGGCGCTGACCGTCTGGACCTGGACCATCAACGACCAGGTATCGCTGGACCACGCGCTGGACTGCGGCGTGGACGGCCTCTGCGGCGACGACCCGGCCTGGCTCCGCGCCAGCCTGCCTGGGGTCTGAACTGGGTGGCAGCCACGGTCGTCACGCACTACTCCGCCCTAATGACGACTCCGTTCCGGCGGTCTGAGCGGCCGGTGCGATGGTCCGTCCACGTCGTTGACGGCGGCCGGTGGCGGCGCTTAGACTCCTGTGGCAAGGAGAGCGGGCATGGCCATCAGCCTGTTGGCCCAGGACGGGCCTCTCGCCGGGCAGCGGTTCGAGCTGAGCGACGGCGAGCACCTGGCCGGAGCGGGGGCGGACGGCCTGGATCTCGGCGCCGACGACCGCGCCGGCGAGCGGCACGCGCTGTTGCTGGTGGCCGACGGCGGGCTGGCCGTGCGCGACCAGGGCAGCGCCACCGGGACTTTCCTCAACGGCCACCGCGTGACCGAGGCGCCGTTGCACGACGGCGACATCCTGCAGCTCGGCCGGAGCCGGTTCCGGGTCGAGATCAGCGGCGCGGCCGGGCCGGCTTGTCCCAACTGCGGGCTGGCCCTGGGCGACCTGCCGCCCGACCTCTGCCCGCGCTGCGGGCGCGACCTGGAGGCGGTCCGGTCCGGCCTCGTGGCGGCCCAGGCGCCCGCGGCGCGGTACTGCTCGGCCTGCGGTCAGTCGCTCCCCGCCAGCGCCCGGTTCTGTCCGGCCTGCGGCCAGGACTGCCAGGCCGCGGCGCCGCCGATGCCGGCGGGCGCGCCGCGCTGGCTCTGGCCGGCGGCCGTCGGGCTGGTCTTCCTGGCCCTGATGGTGCTCCTGCTGGGCGGAGTCTCGGTCAGCCTGCTCGCGGTCCGGGACATCGCCCGGTCGGCGGGCGCGATCGACGGCGCGGCGCCGGCGCCGCCGATGCCGGCCGGGACCGAGCCTGCGACACCGCCGATGGCGGCGCCCGCCGGTCAGCCGGCCGCTCAGCCGGCCTGGCTCCGCGAGGGCAAGGTCCGCCTGCGCTACGGCGGTCAGCCCGGCGAGGTGCGGCGGTACAAGGCCAGCAGCCAGGTGCAGGGGACCATGTCGGTGATGGGCCAGACCGTCCCGCTCAACGTCAACGCCGGGAGCGGGTTCACCCAGGAGATCCTCGACAATCAGGGCGGCCGGCTGCGGATGCGGCTGGCGATGGACCCGTTCAACGTCCAACAGAACGGGATGCCGTTCACCGGCGCGCTGCCGTCGGCCCCGGCGCCGGTGACGGTGACCATGGAACCGAGCGGCAAGGTGCTCGGTGCCGAGCAGCCGGGCGGCGGCGAGACGCCGGCGGTGGCCGGACTGCCGGGCGGCGTCACGCCGGACTTCAAGGCCGTGGTCCAACAGTTGGCGGCGGCGGCCTTCCCCGACCGTGACCTGGCGGTCGGTGACACATGGGCCCACGACGTGACCGTGCCGATGCCGAACGGCGGCCAGGTGACCTACCACGCCCAGTGCCGGCTGGACGGCTTCGAGACCATCGACGGCACGCCCACGGCGCGGATCGTCACCCAGCTCGACGCGCCGCTGTCGATGAACCTGGCCGACCCGCAAACCGGCGAGCCGGTGGGCAACGTCGGCAAGCTGGCGGGCACCGTGACCAGCTACTTCGACCCGGCTCGCGGCGCGCTGGTGCGCAGCGTGTCCGACCTGGACATGACCATGACCATGGCGCTGGCCAAGGGCGCCGGGACGATGCCGAAGGAGCTGGAGGGCGTGCCCGGCCTGTCGCAGGTGCCCGGCGCCGGCGACGTCAGCGTTCAGGCCACCGGCAAGGTCCGGCAGACGGTCACCCTCGAACGCTGACGAGCGGGAGGCAGTACATGGCGACCCGGCTCCTGGGGCTGATCCTGATGGGTGTGGTGGCGTCCGGCGCGGCGGACGAGGCGCGGCGGCCGGCGGTCCTGTTCGTCGGCGCCTCGAAGGAGGGCTGCGGGTACGAGGGCGCCAGACGGCTGGAGGCCGCCGGCTTCGCGATCGGCGCGGTTCGCTACCCCGGCCTGCTGGGCGGGCCGCTGACCTGGGACCAGGTCAAGGGGTACAACGTCCTGGTGGTGACCTTCCTGGGCATGGCCAACGCCGACCTGACCCTGACCGCCAACAACCGCGCCACCATCGACACGCTGAACCGCTTCCTCCAGGCCGGCGGCGGCATCTTCTATCTCTGCCAGTTCGGCCAGCAGCAAGCCTCCAAGCCGCCGCAGGACGCCTTCCTGGGTCCGCTCGGGTTGACCCCGACCTATGACGAAATGCCGCTGGATGCCGGGACCGAGGTCAGCGCCACCGCCTGGAAGATCCCCTTCGCCTACACCGACCGGATCGAGCCGTCGCCGATCGGGGACGGGGTCAAGGGGCTCTGGTATCCCGCCCCGCCGCACCGCATCGGGGCCCAGAATCACAGCACCGCGTTGAAGACGGAGGCGCCGTGGCGGGTGGTGCTGACCGGCTCGCGCTCGTCGCGGACGGTCAAGGGCGAGCTGCAGGAGGCCCAACCGACGCAGCCCGGCACCTGGTCGGCCAACGTGCCGTTGATGGCGGTCCGCGAGGTCGGCCGGGGGCGGATCGCCTGCTTGGGCATCACGCCTGAGTACCTGGTCGGCGCGCACGCCGAAACCACCCTGGAGGCGGTGGTGGTCGAGCGCGGCCTGCGCGGGGTCGGCTCAGGCGGGTGGAAGCTGCTCGAGAACAGCCTGAAGTGGCTGGCCGAGCCGTCGCTGAAAAGCGAGCCAGGCGGCGCGAAGACCGACCCGGAGCTGTTGCGAAACCCGCACCTGACCCGCTTCGGCGTGCCCTGGGACTGGTCCAAGGGGGTGCAGTTCCCCGGCTCGCTGCCGGCCCGCAAGGGCGTCATCGGGGCCAGGACGGCCACCTCGACCGGGCAGGGGACGGTGGCCGAGTGGGTCGCCGCGGCCAAGGCCGCCGGGCTCTCGTTCCTGGTCTTCCTGGAGGACTTCGGCGCCCTCACGCCGGGCGAGTTCGAGCAGTCGAAGAAGGACTGCGCCGCGGCCTCCAGCGCCGAGTTCGCCGCCATTCCCGGGTTCACCATCGACGACGAGGTGGGCAACCACTACTTCTACTTCGGGACCACCTTCCCATACCCGGACGCCAAGTTCCTGTCGCCCGACGGGAAGGTCTTCCGCTCGCGTGATCCGGCCCTGGGCAAGGGCGACCCGTACGTCCCCGGCCAGCTCGCCATGACCACCCTCGACTACGCCTACTCGCTGGCCAGCTTCAAGCTCACCTGCGGGAACTACCTGTTCAGCCGCGACTCGGCGCCGTTCGCCAACTTCTTTTCGAACTGGGACGCGGTGGGCGTGATCTGCGGCGACAACGGGCAGGTGGTCGAAGATTCCACGCGGGAGTACCTGGAGCTGATCGACTTCGGCAACGGGCCGCTGCCGCTGGTCATCGACCGGGTCGACCGCCCCTCGGCGCTGGCCGGGCTGAAATGGCGGACGGTCCTCCGGCTGCCGCCCGGCGGCGGGCCGATCCTGGGCAACGTCCTCCGCCCCGACCACCTGGTCGACGACTACTTCAACGGCTGGTACCTGTACCCCGACAATCCCTCGCGGATCTACGTCACCTCCGGGCCGGAGGTCGAGCTGTGGGGGTACACCGGCCAGCGCGACTACGGTGGCGACAACCGCGGCGACTTCGTCTGGCAGAACTACCGCTGGCCGCTGACCGCCCGGATCACCTCGGCGGTCGGGCTGCGCGAGGTGGTGGTGTACGACGGGACCGAGGTCTTCCGGCGGTACCTGCCCGAGGGGGCCAGAGACTACGCCATCAAACTGGACCTGAGTCACGACCAGCAGCACAACCTGGTCCTGGTGGCGACCGACAGCCAGGGCGGCAAGGCCGTCAGCGGCGAGCAGTGGGACCGCAACCACCGGCTCGAGGAGTTCATGTGCGGCGATCGCAACAACCAGCTCTCGTACGGCTACCAGACCGCAGCCGACGGGATCGGCATGATGCTCGGCGGGAACCAGACCCTGGCCACGCCGAACAAGCGGATCCGGCCCGACCTGTCGCCGGCCGGGATGTTCAAGAACGACGCGCTGCTCGGCGCGCCGGCCTTCGACGGGGCCGCCTGGGGTGAGCCCTACGCCTACGAACAGGCGGTGGTGTTCACCGAGCAAGGCGAGGTCCACACGCCGACCGTGTGCGAATCGAGCCGGCTGTTCCACACCGGCGACGTGCACATCGGCCAGGGCGTGCTGGCGCACCGGTTCACCGACGGCATCCAGTCGCCGAATGTCTGGCACACCCTGTGGCGCACCGAGCCGGCCACCGACCTCAACGTGACCATCCGCAACCACGCCTTTCAGATCGATCCCGACAGCCCGCTGGCGGCGTTCCTGTGGCGGATCGAGATCAAGCTGCTCAAGGACCTGCCGAACCGCGGGATCCTGATCGCCACGGCGCACTACGGCGACACCCGGTTGTGGGCGGCGCGCGGCTCGGACGGCGCGGTCTACAGCGGCGCTTGGGAGGACACGCCGCTGTCGGCCAGACGGCATCTCAGCGTGCCGCTCGACCGGGGCGGGTACGTGGCCTACCTCGACTCGCCGCTCGGCGGCGGCGCCTTCTACTCGCTCACCGACGGGCTCCAGGCGGGCTTCCCGTTGCCCTCGCGCAGCCAGCTCCGGATCCAGTGGCGGGCTGAGAAGGCACCGCAGAAGGCTGGCGACGTGGCCACCGCCGAGCTCCTCTTGCTGGGCATCCCGCGGGCGACCAGCCGCACCGCGAAGCTGCCTTCGGCCAGTACCGAGGTGGTCGAACGGTTCGGCCGGGAGCTGGGCGTGCTGGACGGCAAGCCTGCTTACCAGGTGGCGGCGACCGCCGGCACGGTCACCGGCCAGCGGTACTTCCTGGATGTCGACGGCGTCGCCGGGCAGTGCTTCTCGGGCAAGCTGAGCGGCAAGCTGATCGCCCGGCTGCCGGTCCGCGTGGCCGGGCTCAACGACCACTGGTCGGCGCTGCTGTACGACCGCCGGCTCAAACAGGCGCGGCCCATCGGCGTGTTCGAGGGCCGGGCCTGGGCGACGGTGGTGGTCAACGGCGATCTGGACCTGTTCGTCGGGCATCCGCTGGTGGCCGACAACCCGGAACTGCGGCTGCAGGTGACCCAGGCGGTGGCAGACGGCTGGGTGGTCGAGGCGCACAACCCGACCGACCGGCCGATGACCGTGACGCTGACCCGGAATCCGGCCTTCGACCCGCTGGCGGCGAAGCCGTTCGGGCCGGAAACGGTGACCATCCCGGCGGGCTCGTCGCTCTGGCGGGAGCTGTAGCGAGCCGGCCCGGAACGGAGTGGACGGATGACGACGAGCAGGCTGGCCGGTGGGATGGTCTGGCTGGTGGCGCCGCTGGTCGCCTCCGCCGGCCTGGCGGCGGAGTTCCAGGTCGACGACCAGACGCTCTTGTTGAGCCACTTCGAGCGCGGCCCACGGGTGGCGGACTGGGCGATGGGGCCGGCCGAGTTCGCCGGCAGCGGGCAGACGCTGAGCGACGGGTACTACGGCCGGGGGATCGACCTGCGCGGGCTGGCCCTGCCCGATGACTACGTCGACACCGCCACCGGCCGGCTGCCGTTCCCGTGCTGGTTCGGGATCTGGCCGAAGGGCAACCTCAACGTCACCCAGGGGACCTACGAGTTCTGGTTCCGGGTCGCGCCGGCCGACCAGCCCCAGCACTGGATGTACCGCACCTTCCTGTTCACCTTCTACCACCGCGCCACCGACACCAAGGGCTCGCACGGATTGCTCATGCCGAGCCTGCTGGACTACCGCTTCGTCACCCTGGGCGGCGAGCTGGTCGAGGGCAAGGTGCCGTTCAGCCCGGCGCTGAACCCCGACGACTGGCATCACTTCGCCTTGTGCTGGTCGCCAGGCGAGGTGGCGTTGTACCTCGACGGCCGCTGCGTCGGCGCGCACGATCTGTCGGGGCAGCACGGCCTGGCGCTGTGCGCCCAGCCGCACCGGCCGCTGGGTCTGTGCGGGCTGGCCATCGACGAGTTGCGGATCTCCGATTCGGTCCGCTACGCCGGCGACTTCGAGCCCGGCTGGAAGGACGGCCGCCGGCCGCCGTACGCGTTCCCGGGCGTGCCGGGCGTCCAGCGCTTCGCGGCTCGGGCCACCCCCGCCTGGCGGCCGGCCGAGCGGGCGGCGGAGCGCGGCGAGGAGCTGACCGCCGACCTGGGCCGGTTCTCGCTGGCGGTGGACAAGCGCACCGGCGGCTTGACCGGGCTCGGCTGGCAGAGCCCGCCGGTCCGGCACGCGGCCCAGGGCGTGCTGCTCTGGGAGGGGCTGGAGCGCCGGCCGCTGACCGCCGCCCGGGCGGCGCGGGTCGAGGCCGGCGACGGCCGGCTGTCGGTCACCCAGACGGTGGCCGAGGCGGTCGAGCTGAGGCACTCGGTCACCGCCCGGGGTGACGCGCTGGACTGGACGGTGCGGTTCCGCAATGTCAGCGACCGGGAGCTGTGGCTGGAGGCGCTGCTGGGCTTGCCGCTCCCGCCCGGCATGACCGCCGAGTACTTCGACATGGCCGCGACCCACGCCGATCTCTCCCGGCCCTACCGCCGCGACGAGTACATCTTTTCCCTGCCCCTGGCCGCGGTGTCCGGCGACGGCCGGTTCCTCGGCGCCGGGATCGACCCGCACCAGGGAGTGAGCAGCCTGGTCTCCGAAGCGGTGCCCGGACCGGACGGGCTGACGGTCCGGCAGGGCACCCGGCTGGTGCTGTCGCCGAAGGAGGAGCACGAGCTGCACTTCGTGGTGGTCGCCGGAGTCAGCGACAGCGGGGTGATCGACGCCGTCGACGGCTACCAGGCGCTTTCACCCGACCTCTACTACCACGAGCCGGGCGTCCCCATCCAGAGCTACATGGCCATCTCCCGGTACAAGGAGCAGTACGACCTGCCGGACCTGTGGCGGACCGCCTACACCGCCAACCAGTGGGGCCACGGCCCCGGTCTGGGCAAGGGCGACGAGTGGGGCACGCAGCGGCTGTGGGACGTGGTGGCCGGGTCCGACTCCACCCGCGACGACTACGCCTACACCCGCCGGCTGATGAAGATGTGGGGCAGCGTGCCGGGCATCCACGACCAGCACCGCACGCGCAACAAGCTGGCGTATGACACCGCCTACGCGCTGCGGCGCAGCCATTACGTGCCGAACTGGGCGATGCGCTTCGTGGTCGAGACGCTCTGGCCGGAAGGGATGGTCGGCGGCGACCCGCTGGTGGCCGGGCAGTACTACCCGCAGATGTACTACGCCAACGAGTTCCAGACCCCGCTGGGCGAGCACTACCGGTGGACCACCCGGCAGATCATGGACCACTGCGGCCAGTGGTCGCCCGGCTTCATCAACGACATGTGCCACACCTCACCGATGCGCTTCACCGACGCGGTGGCGCGCAAGACTCCGGGCCGGGCCTTTTCCCCGGACCGCGGCGTCTACCTGGTCGGCGCCTTCGGCCACGTCGATCGGTACCGGGAGATCCGCGCCCACCGTGACCCGCGCGGGTTCCAGCAAACCATCTGGTCCGACGGTGGCGTAGTCTCGTACGCGCTGCTGGCCAACTCGGCGGCGGCGGCCATCGAGAGTTTCATCGTCCCCGAGGACGTGGGCGGACCGGAGCAGAGCTACGCCCACGCGCGGCTCATGTTGGGCGAGAAGCCGATGGTCCTGCACTACGTCCCGGAGAGCGACTACCTCGGGATGTACTTCCCGCCGGACCGGTTCACCCCGGCCGCGCTGCGCGACTACCAGCGCTACGTCGGGGCGCAGCTCATGCTCTGCGCGATCCGGCACGGGATCCACGTCACCTTCGACACGGTGCTCGGCCGGCAGTGGCTGATGGAGGTCAACCCCATCCTCGCCGAGAGCCTCATTCCGGGTCGGAAGACGGTCCCCGCCGCGACCGCCGACCCGCGGCTGTTCGTGGTCCGTTCCGGCAACGGCGCCGACAGCTTCCTGGTGATCGGCAACGAGCAGCCCCGGCCGGTGACCGGCGACGTGGTGCTGCTCAACCGCCGGTTCGGCGGCGTGCCGGTGTTCGGGGCCTACTTCAGCGGGGTGGTGGAGCAACGCATCGAAGACGACGGCCGCCGGACGCGTCTGCCCGACGTCGGCGTGGCCCGCCGGGACGTGGTCGCGCTCAAGGGCCTGGCTCTGCTCCACGGTGGCGCCGACGGGCGGGTCAAGTCCAGCTTCCAGGGCGACGGGCTGACCATGTCCGCGGACCTCGAGCTGGATTGCCGCCAGCCCGCCGAGCTGGAGCTCAATACCTTCGCGCCGCTGTATGCCGTGACCTCGGTGACGCTGGACGGCCGGGAGGCGGCCGGCGCTCGCGTGCGCGTGCCGGCCGGTCAGCACAAGCTGGCCGTGCGCTGGCGCGCGCCGGCGCTCGACTTCGACGCGGCCACCTGGCGGGCGGTGGAGTTGATCAAGGACGGGCGGCCCAACTTCCGGTTGGCCGGGCCGGACACGCCGTTCGACCGCGGCACCGTCGGCATGTTGAACCAATTCCTGGCTCAGTACGACGTGGAGGACGGGCAGCTCGGCAACCTGCCTCAAGCCGAGGTCGCCACCGAGCCGGCGGCGGGTGACGGGTGGCAAGTGACCGTCGTGACCAACGCGGCGGTCACACCGTCTCGAGTCCGCATTGACCCGGCGCGACGCGAGATCCGGATCGAGGGCGGCAGCCCCGGCGAGGCGCGACGGGCGATGGTCGCGTTCCTCCGGCTGGTCGACCGCAAGTACCCGCACATCGCCGGGATCTTCCCGTTGCAGTACTACCAGGGCGACACGCCGTGGACGAAGCTGCGGCGGCAGCAGACCAAGGAGTTCTTCGAGCAGTTCGCCGACCCGAAGTTCCTGGTCAAGCCCGTCCTGAACCCGGATCTGGAGCACCTCTACGACGGAGGCAACCTCGACTTCACGGGCAAGTACACCCTCCGCGCCGCGCCGTATCTCTACGAGCCGACCTACGGCGACGACTATGTCCACGGCTATCGCGGCGAGGAGTAGCACCGAAAAGGGGCGATCATGGACGTGCGCAACGGACGGATGACGGTCTCGCTCGACGAGCGGACCGGCGCGGTGGTGCGGGTGGCCGACGCGGTCGGCGGGCTGGTGCACCTCGACGCCCGACGGGGCGGGGTGGAGGACGGCCGGCTGTTCCGGGTGGTGGCGCCGTCGGAGACCTGGTCGTCGCGGTACGCCGACAGCCACGAGCAGGCCGGCAAGGTCCGTGCCGCTGGCGCCGGCGCGCAGGTGCGCTGCGCCGACCTGCACGCCCACGGCGGCGAACCGTTGGGGTTGTCGGCCGAGGTGAGCATCGCCCCGTCACCACTGCCCGACGAAGTCCGCTTCACGCTGCGGCTGGAGAACCACGGCCGGGCGACGGTCAACGAGGTCCGCTTCCCCTGGCTGGGCGGCTGGACCGGGCTGGGTGGGCCCGGCCAGGACCGCTTGGCCCTCGGCGCCCGGACCTTTGTCAACCCGCACATGTTCCCGACCAGCGCCGGCAACAACTACGCGCTGAACCACCAGCGGGCCAGCTTCGAATACCCGGTGCGCCTGTTCGCCCCTTGGGTGGATGTGTCCGGTCCGGGCGGCGGCATGGCCTTCGTCAACTACATGCCGGAGTCCCAGAATGGCGCCTTCTGTCTCGACAACCTGGCCGGCTACGGTCCGGGCCTGCGCCTGGCCTACGGCTGGGCGCACTTCGTGGTGCTCCGGCCCGGCGAATCCTGGGAGTCGCCGCCGATGGGGCTGGCCGTCCATGCCGGCGACTGGCACGACACCGCCGACCGGTACCGCGAGTGGTTCGCCGCCACCCAGCCGCCGGCTCTGTTCCGGCCCGAGCTGCGGACGGCCATCGGCTTCCAGAACGTCTTCTTCCGCGGCTTCGACGGGACGCCGATCCGGCCGTTGGCGGACATCCCCGCGGTCGCAGCGGTCGGCCGCGAGTACGGGGTCGATCACCTCTGCGTCTGGGACGCGCCGACGCTGGGCAACTACATCAACAGCGGGCCGGGCGATCTGACCGACTACCCACCGGCGGACCGCGAGGCCCTCACCGCCGGCTTGCGGCAGGCGGAGGCCGAAGGCACCCGGACCAGCGCGTTGATCAACCTGCGCCACCCGCACGTCGGCCTGCACCGGCACGACCCGGCCCTGCCCGGCCAGGTGCAACGCCGCTGGGACGGCACGGCCCGCACCGAAAACTGGTCCGGGTCCCACTGCCACGCCGGCCTGTGGACCAAGCACCTGGGACCGGAGAGCTACGTCTACAGCCCGTTTTCACCGGCCCACCAGAGACGAGTCCTGCGGCTCACCCGCGAGTACCTCGAGCTGGGCTACACGTCCATGTTCTACGACCAGCCGTTCGAGATCCACCCGGACTACGGCGCCATCGACGCCGGCCACCGACCCCAGCACACCCACCGCGATGCGGTGGCGCTGATCGGCCGGGTCCGCGAGCTGCTCCTGGCCAACGACCCGAGCGCGGTGGTGATCGGCGAGGAGCTGGACATCTTCTCGACCAGCGTGGTCGACCTGTGGATGAGCTGGTTCATCTCCAACCCGTCCGCCCGCACCGAGATGGAGCTGATCCGCTACAGCATCCCCCGCACGATGCACTGCTGGGTGGTGGACAACGACCCGACCCGCGCGACGCTCGCCTTCGCGCTGGGCATGTACCTGTGCCTGATGGTCCACGGCGGCGAGGGCACCTTGGCCGACGAGCCGGCCCTGGCGGAGCACGTGGCGGCCCTGGCCCGCTTGCGGCAGGCCACCGCCGACCGGGCCGCGCTGGCCGACTTCCGGGGGCAGCGCGGCCTGACGGTGGACACGGCGGACGGGCTGCTGGCCTACAGCTACGAGAGCCCCGCCGGTCCCGCGGTGATCGCCGCCGCGCCCGGCGCGGCGGCTGGGGGGACCATCGCCGTGGACCGCGCCGCGTTCCCCGCGCCGGGCGGACGGGCCGGCGTCGTCCACCGCCTGGACGGCTCCGCCACCGCCATCTCGGGCGACCGGCTGGAGTGCCGGCTCGACGCCGACGAGGTCGCCGTCTGGGAGCTGTAGCCGCGCCTCAGATCGGCGTCCCTGCCGTCGTGTAGCGGTAGATGAAGCCGTCGAAGCCGCCGAGCGATGGGCCGGCGATGTTGCCTGTCGTAACACCGACCAGGAACACGTTGCCGTCGCCATCCAGAGCGGTGGCATACCCGGCGGAGCTCTTTCCGGCCTCGCCGAGGCCCTTCCCCCACAGTTGGGTCCCGGTCGGGTCGCACTTGACCAGGAAGGCGTCCGCGTCGCCCAGCTTGGGAGCGAACGCCGCGCCCGTGGTGTAGCCGGTGACGTAGAAGTTGCCCGACGCATCGGCCGCCACACCGGTGGCCTGGTCCGGAGCGCCGACCGCGCCGTAGAGCTTCTGGAAGAGCTGATTGCCCGAGCCATCGTATTTCGCCACCAGCACCTGGAAGTCGACCTGGTAGCGACCTGTCGGCAGACGCGAACTGGTCTCGTTGTCCGAGTGGCCGACCAGTACCACGTTGCCCATGCCGTCCACGGCCGAGCTGGTGATGGAATCCGTCCCGGCGGTGCCGTATTGCCGAATCCAGGAGCGCACGCCAGCGGCGGTGTACTTCGCCACCCATCCGTCCTGACCGCCCTGTGCGGCGGTTCCCAGGAGGCCACGCGTTGTGCCGCCAATCAGCAGGTCGCCCGACCCGTCAAGGCACACTGTCGAGGCTCCGTCGACACCCGTGGTGCCGAATTGTAGGCCCCAAACCTGGCTGCCGTCGGAGTCGTACTTGATCACGAACGCGTCAGAATTGCCAGCCGAGTTGGTCACGAGGTCGCCTTCGGTGGTGCCGACCAGATAGGCGTTACCGGCGCTGTCCAGCGCCACGTCGTAGGCGATGTCGCCCGCGGCGGTGCCGAACTGCTTCAGCCACAGTTGGTTCCCCGAGGCGTCCAGCTTGGCCAGGAAGGCGTCCACGTTGCCTGCCGCCGAGCCGCCCAGCGCGCCGCCGGTGTATCCACACACGTAGACGTTGCCCGAGCCGTCGACGGCCAAGGCGTTGGCTTGCTCCGGTTGGACGGTGCCCAATTGGGCGCCCCACGATTGGCTGCCCGAGGCGTCGTACTTGACCACGAAGACGTCCGGATTGCCGGCGCTCGGGCCGAACAGGCTGCCCGACGTGAAGCCGCAGACGTAGACGTTGCCCGCCGCGCCCACCTTGATGTCCGTCGGACCATCCTGACCGCTGGTGCCGAACTGCCTCGGCCAAGGGGGCGGCGTGACGTTGACCGTGGCGGTGGCGCTGCGAGTCGAGCCGGAAGCTTCGGCGAAGCTTACCTTGACCGTCGCGGAGCCGATCGCCTTGCCGGTTACCGTGGCGCTGTAACTGCCCACCGCCCGGCTGCTGGGCAGACTGACGAACTCCGAGCCGGTCTCAATCGACCAACTTGCCGCGTCCGGCAGGAGCACGACCTGATCGGCGGCATTCTTGGCGGTCGCGGTCAGGCTGACCGTCCCCTCGACGGTCGTCGAAGCCGGGTTTGGCGTAACCGCGAAGCTGGCGATGGTCGAGGCCATGCTCAGCGTGCCGTACTGCTGGAACCCCTCGATCACGGTGACGGCCAGGTCGCCGGTGGCCTGGGGTGTACCGGTCGCGCCGGCTTCCGGGTAGGCCGTCGCCCGCAGCGTCACGTCGCCGGTAGCCACGCCGTTGATCCGGCCGGTGGTGGCCGGCGCGTCGATGGTCACCGTGGCGCCGTCGATGGGCGTGCCGTTGCGCAGCACCTCCACCTTGATGGAGGCGCTGGCCGCGGGCACCAGGCGCTCGGCGGGCCAGGCGACCTGGATGCCGACATCGCCGGTGCGCACAGCCTCCGGGGCGGGCGCGGCCGAGCCGCCACCGCCGCCGCAGGCGCACAGAGCGCCGAAGGCTGCCGCGCAGACGACGATCACGACCCACCGGCATGCCCGCTCTTGAACGCCTGCCATCTAGTCTCTTCCTTTGCCAGTCCTGCCGGAGCCCCATCCGGGGGCCGCGCCAGGCGCGGTCATCTGATCTCGTTCAGGCCGGAGGTGAAGGCCCGGATGGTAACGTCCGTGCCACCGGCGTTGGCCGCGCCCACGCTGCCGTCGGTGCTGCCGGTCATGAACAGCCGTCCGGTGCTGTCGCGCGCCAGATCGTAGTGGAAGTCGTTCTGCCCGCTGGTGCCCGAGGAGCCCGGTCCGCCGGTGCCCGTTGAGCTGAAGTTCTTCAGCATGTAGCCGTGCGAGGTCTTGTTGAGGATGAAGTCGCGGAAGGTGAACCAGCCGCCGGCAATGATGTCGTTGGCGCCTTGGAGGACCACTCCGGTGAGCCTGCCGTCCGTGCCAAGTGGGGCAGAGTACCCCTGGGCCCACGACTGCGTGCCGGACAGGCTGCCAAGTTTGGTGACCGTGCCGGCGATGCTGCTGTAGCCCACCACGAGCACGTCCCCGTTGCTGTCGACCACCAGGTCGTCGGCTCCGTCCGCAGCGGCACTCCCGTACTGCTTGAGCCAGAGCCCGTCGCCCGTGTTGTCGAACTTGCCGACGAAGGCGTCGATGCTGCCGCTGTTCGTCCCGCCGAGGTTGCCCGCCGTCTCGCCGCCGACAACGGCATTGCCGGACGAGTCGGTGCCGATCGCCCAAGCGACGTCGTACGCGGTCGTCCCGAACTGAGACACCCAGTTCCGGTTGCCGTCGGCGTCGAATTGGGCGAAGAAGGCGTCGTTTCCGCCCTTGTTCACGCCGAGCAGGTTGCCTTCGGTGAACCCGCCGACGTACACGGTGCCGGCCCCGAACAGGCTCACGCACTTCGCCTGGTCGGACCCGGTCGTGCCGAACTGCTTGAGCCAGACCTGATTGCCGGAGCTGTCGTACTTGGCCAGGAAGGCGTCGAAGTTCCCGGCATTGGCGCCACCCAGGGGGCCGAAGGTCGTCCCGGCCACGTAGACGTTGCCGGAGCTGTCCACGGCCAGGCCGTCGGCCTCGTCGTCTTCGGCGGTCCCGAACTGCCGCAGCCAAAGCCGTTGGCCGTTCGCGTTGTACTTCGCCACGAAGGCGTCATTGCCGCCCTGGCCGCCGCCGCCCAGGTCGCCGCCGGCCAGGCCGCAGACGTAGACGTTGCCGCTCGCGTCCACGGCGATGCCGTATCCGACGTCGTCCCCGGTCGAGCCGAACTGCCTCGGCCAGGAGCGCTCGACGGTGACCGTCGCCGAGGCCGACTTGGTCCCGTCCGCCTGGCTGGTCGCCACCACGTGATAGGTGCCGGCACTGCCCGGCGCCGTGTAAAGACCCGCGGTGGTCACGCTGCCGCCGGTCGCTCCCTCCTGCACGCTCCAGGTCACCGTCTTGTTGGCCGTCCCCGTGACCGTCGCCGCGAACTGCTGGGTGCCGTTGGTCTGCAGCGACGCCGTGGTCGGGTCGATGGTGATCACCACGTTGTCCGTGACGTTGACCGTGACCGTCGCGCTGCGTGGCGAGCCGGTGCCTTCGGTGAAGGTCACCTTGACCGTCGCTTGGCCCTGCGCGGTGCCGGTCACACTGGTGCTGTAGCTGCCGACCGCCCGGCCGCTGGGCAGGCTGACGAAACCGGCGCCGGTCTCGACCGACCAGCTCGCGGCATCCGGCAGCAGGACCACCTGATCGGCGGCGTTCTTGGCCGTGGCGGTGAGGGTGACGGTGCTTTCGGTGGTCACCGCGGCGGGATTGGGGGTGACCGCGAAACTGGCGATGGTCGAGGCCATGGTCAGCGTGCCGTAGTCCTGGAACCCCTCGACGACGGTGATGGCCAGGTCCCCGGTGGCCTGCGCCGTGCCCTGCGCCCCGGCCTGCGGGTAGGCGGTGGCGCGCAACGTGACCTCACCGATGGCCACGCCGTTGATCCGGCCGGTGGTGGCCGGCGCGTCGATGGTTACCGTGGCGCCGTCGATGGGCGTGCCGTTGCGTAGCACGTCCACCTTGATGGACAGGCTGGCCGCCGGCACGAGCCGGTCCGCCGATTCCGGCCAGGCGACCTGAAGGCCGACGTCACCGGTGCGAGTGACCTCCGGAACGACGGCCGGGGCCGCCGAGCCGCCCCCGCCGCCGCAGGCGGCCAGGCTCATCATCAACCAGGCCAGGCTTAGGCCGGCCCCCACGCCCGTCAAACGTCGCCAGTTGCTCATGTCACGCACCTTGCTCGGCTCCGGTCAGTTGATCGTGACTCCGATGTCACCGGTCGGCACCGTCACCGTGGCGGAGGCCGACTTGGTGCCGTCGGCCACGCTGGTGGCGATCACGTGATAGGTCCCGGCGACCGCCGGCGCGGTGTACAGGCCGCCGGCGGTCACGCTGCCGCCCGCCGCGCCTTCCTGAACACTCCAAGTCACCGCCGTGTTGGCCGACCCGGTCACCGTGGCGGTGAACTGCTGCGCGCCGTTGGCCGCCAGCGTCTTGGTCGTCGGACTGACCGTGACCGCGACCACCGGCGGGGCGGTGACCGTGACCGTTGCCGAGGCGGCCTTGGTGCCGTCGGCCTGGCTGGTGGCGATCACGTGGTAAGTCCCGGCGGTCGCCGGCGCGGTGTACAAACCGCCGGCGGTCACGCTGCCGCCGCCGGCTTCCTGAACGCTCCAGGTGACCGCTGTGTTGGCCGAGCCGGTGACGGTCGCGGTGAACTGCTGCGTGCCACCCGTGGAGAGGTCGGCGGTCGTCGGGCTCACCGACACCGACACGGACGGAGTAGGACTCACCGTGACCGTCGCCGAGCCGGTCTTGGTGCCGTCGGCCTGGCTGGTGGCGATCACGTGATAGGTTCCAGCGGTCGCCGGCGCGGTGTACAGACCGGTGACATCGACGCTGCCGCCGCCGGCTTCCTGCACGCTCCAGGTGACGGCGGTGTTGGCCGAGCCGGTGACCGTTGCCGTGAATTGCTGCGTGCCGCCGGTGGCTAGGCTGGCCGAGGTCGGATTGACCGAGACCGCCACCACCGGGACGGTCGAGACGATGACCGTGGCCGTGGTGGACTTGGTGCTGTCGGCCTGACTGGTGGCGATCACGTGGAACGTCCCGTCAGTGGCCGGCGCGGTGTACAGACCGTTGGCATCGACGCTGCCGCCGCCGGCTTCCTGAACGCTCCAGGTCACGGCGGTATTGGCCGACCCGGTAACCGTCGCCGTGAACTGCTGTGCACCGCTCGGCAGGAGGCTGGCCGTGGTCGGGTCGACGGACACGGCCACCGTGGGGGTGGCGGAGACCGTCACCGTCGCGGTGTCGCTGCGGCTCGGGTCCACTTGACTGGTGCACACCACGTGGTAGGTGCCGGCCGCGTCCGGGGCCGTGTACAGTCCGTTGACGTCGACCGTGCCGCCACCGGTCTCCAACACGCTCCAGACCACCCCGGTGTGCGACCGGTCGGTGACGCTCGCGGTGAACTGCTGCGTGCCGCCCGGCGCCAAGCTAGCGGCGCGTGGGCTGACCGACACGCCGATCGCTTGCCCGGATGGCGTCTGCGGGGTCAGCCCACCGCATCCGGCCAACGCGAACGCGGTCAGCACGACCGCTCCCAAACCGCCGCGAGAAACCAGCCTGCTCATGGCTACCTCCTGGACGTGACCACGCTCCGCCTGTCATCCACCGGGGTTGGTACAACGTCAGGCTCGGCGGGGCTCATCCCCTGACCCGTGCGAGCGATCCCGTCCCGTCCGGCGAAACAACCAACTTCCGGAGGGCATAGTGCAAATTAGCTACGACTCTGTCAGTAATGAGAATCGCGCCGTGAGAGCCGGACCGCAACGGGATCGCAACAACCGTCGCGGCGAGAGCCCAAGCAGGAGACCGAAGTTCTTGTCCGTGTGCCACTGGCGGCTTGTCCGCCAGTGTGCTTACGGCTGCCGTGGAGCACTGGCGGACAAGCCGCCAGTGGCACACGTCGCTGGCCGGACAAAGACCCCGGATAGCTGCTTAGCGGTCGAGGAACCAGCGCATCAGGCCCTGCCGAGGGAGATCGGGCTCGAGGAAACGCTGCCCGGTGACGGACGCGGCCGCCGCGTAGCCGCTGCGGACCGCGCTCTCCATGGTCGACGGCCAGCGCGTCGCGGTCCATTCGCCGGCCAGGTGCAAGCCGGCGACGGCGGTCCGCGCCGGCGGCCGGTGGAGATCGATGTGGGGGGCGGGCACGAACGTCGCCAGGGTCTCGCGGCAGGCCGCCTGAAGGACCGGCTCCGGCAGCTCCGGCCGCCAGGCTCGCAGCGCCGCCCAGCCCCGCCGGGCCATAGCCTCCGCGCTCAGGCCCGCCCAGCTCCGCGCGTCGCTGGCCACCAGGCTGAGGTGCCGGCCGCCGTCCAAGGCGAACACCCAGTCGACGTCGCCGTCCAGGAAGCCGGTGACCGGGTCGATCACCACCGGCTGCTCGAAGCGGAAGTGGACGCCGACGATGGACGCCGTCGCAAACCGGTCGCCGACGGCCAGCGCGTCCGGCGGCAGCTCCGGGACCGTGCGCCGGAGGTGCGGCCAAGGCACGGCCACCACCACCTGGTCCGCCGGCAGCCGCTCACCGGCACGGACCGCGGCGACGGCCCCGGCGTCGAGCTCGACGGTGGCCGGAGTGCCGAACCGCACCTCGACGCCGAGCTCGGCCAGCCGGGCCAGGAGCGCGTCGTGATGGAGCGCCGAGAGGTCGGTCTCGGGCACGCCCAGGTGGTACGCCTCCCGGTGCCGCAGCAGGCCGTCGAGAAAGAACATCGCCGCGTAGTCGGCGCCGACGCGGTCGGCGTCGGCGTTGAGGACCGAGGTCAGCATCAGCCGCCAAAACCCTGAGTCGAGGGTGGGGGAGGTGGCCGGCCCGAGCCAGTCGCGGAAGGGGCGCGCGGACAGCCGCTCACGCCGCCGGCCGGCCAGCAGCAGTCTGGTGAAGGCGAGCGCCAGTCGCGCGCGGTCGCCGCCCGACAGGCCGGGCAGGGCGGCCAGGGCCGGGGCCAGGTGCAGCGGCGGCGGCAGCGGCCAGGCGCGAAACACGCTGGTTCGGTCGTCGGCGACCAGCGTCACGCGGTCGTGCCAGCGCACCCGGTCCGCCACGCCGAGGCGGCGGTAGAAGTCGAGCAGGTTGGTGCAGCAGCGCAGCAGGACGTGCTGACTGTTGTCCACCGCGTGCGGCCAGCCGGGCGGAAGGTACGAGCAGGCCCGGCCGCCGAGCCGGCTGCGCTTCTCGATCAGCTTGACCGTCGCTCCGGTCTCGGCCAGCGCCAACGCGGCGGCGCCGCCGGCGAGCCCGCCCCCGATGACTACGACCCGCGCCACGTCGGCTTCCAGCGCGCCATCTGGGCGGCCGCGATCAGGCCCAGGCCGCGACCGGGCGAACGCTGGCGCTCGACCGGCCGGAAGTCGGCCGCGCGCAGGGCCTCGAGCAGCCGCCGGTAGCGGAGCGTCAGCGCGACGATGGCCGGCCGGTCCGCTGGCCTGAGCATCAGGAACAGCGGCTCCGCCTGACCATAAAGCGCCTCCGCCCGGTCCGCGAGCGCGCCGAGGGCCGCGCGCACCGGCTTGGTCCGCTGCCCCGGCCGCAAGTCGTCGGCCGCCACGCCGTGGTGGGCCAGAAGGTCGGCGGGCAGGTAGATCCGGTCGTGCGCCAGGTCCTCGTCGACATCGCGCAAAATGTTGGTGAGCTGGACCGCACGCGCGTTGGCCACCGACAGCTCGAGCAGGTCGGGCGCATCGTAGCCGAGCATCCGCAGGCAGGCCTCGCCGACGGTCCCGGCGACCCCATCGCAGTAGCGCTCCAACTCCGCCCGGTCGGCGATCCGGACCGGACCCAGGTCGCCCGCGCAGGCGTCGATACAGTCGAGGAACAGCCGCTCTGGCAGCCCGTGGCGGTGCGCGGTGTCGGCCACCGCGAGGAGGATTCCGCCGGGCTCCATCCCCCCGCCGCCCAGGGCCGCCGCGACCTGGCCGCGCCAGGCCGCCAGCTCGGGCCGTTGGCGGTCGACCGCCCCGGCGCCGTCGACGATGTCGTCGGTGCATCGAAAGAAGGCGTAGAGCACGTAGACCGAGCGCCGGACCCGTCTCGGAAACAGCCGCATGCCGAGTGCGAAACTGGAGCCGGAGCTCAAGGTGATCTTCCGGCACAGCTCGTAGCTGTCGTCGAGCATCACCGCCACGGCATCCGTCCTCCCAACAGCGCGCGGAGCATCAGTCTGACCTTTCCCCGCCGGTCCAGCACCGGCCGGCGGGTCAACGTGTCGTAGCCCTGGTCGCGGATCAGGTCCAGGATGGTCCACCCGCCGGCGGTGAACAGCATCACGTCGCGCCGAATGTGGCCGGAGATCAGGTCGAGCAAAGGCAACCCCTCGCGAAACAAGCTCCGGGTGCGCTCGACCTGAAACTCCATCAGCGCCCGAAAGGAGTCGTCGAACCGGGCCTCGGCGAGCTGCTCCTCGGTCACCGCGAACCGGCGCAGATCCTCTTGCGGCAGGTAGACCCGGCCCTTGTCCCAATCACGGCGGACGTCCTGCCAAAAGTTGGCGAGCTGCAGCGCGGTGCACGTCCGGTCGCTCAGGCGCTGTCGCAGGTCGTCGCGGTAGCCGCCGACGTACAACACCAGCCGCCCGACCGGGTCGGCGCTGTTACGGCAGTAGCCGAGCAGGTCGTCGAAGGTCTCGTAGCGCGTCTGCCGCCGATCCTGAACGAAGGCGTCGAGCAGGTGGTCGAACGGGTCGATGGGGATGTCGAACGCAGCCACCGTCTCGCGCAGGGCGACGAACACCGGGTGGGTGGCCCGGCCCTCGTACAGCGCGTGCAGCTCGGCGCGCCAGTCGTCGAGCAGAGCCAGGGACTCGGCGTCGCTGGCAACCTCGTCGGCCAGGTCGTCGCTCACGCGGCAATAGGAGTAGATAGCACAGAAGTGCTGGCGGAGCGGTCCGGGTAGAAACCACGAGACGACGGTGAAGTTCTCGTAGTGGTCGCGGGTCAGCTCGGCGCAGAACCGCGCCGCGGCCTCGGCGGTGGCCGGCTGGGTGAGCCCGAGCTGATACTGGTCGACGATGCTACCGGACACTGAGCCGGCTCCCGGCCAGACATTATAGGCAGGCCCGTCCGGACCGTCCATCCTGACCGGTTGGGCCCAGGGCGAAGTCAAAGCCATTGTCCGCCCCATGTCGCTTACCGCGCAGTCCTGAGCTTGTCGAAGGGCGGAGACCGGGAGAATCCGGTCATGGAGCGGATCCCTCTGTACGACCGCCCTTCGACAAGCTCAGGACTGCGCGGTTGGATCACAAGTCGGGAGGTCTCCGAACGCTGTCCGGAGCGGCTGCCCGGTGACTTTGACTTGGCCCTGGGTTGGGCCGGCCGCCCTGCCGCCGTCAGGCTGCCGCCGAGGTGATCAGCCCGCGGCTGCCGGTCATACTGGACGATGGGGGTTAGAATCGCCTGCGGGTGGGGTATCAGCAGGGCAGGTCCGTGCCGTCGTTCGGCGGTGCCGCCGGCCAACGGCCGGCGACGGTACCGCCGAACGCCACCGGGCCGGGAGGGGCGGTCGGTCCGGCCCGAACGGGTGTCCCGACGGCGCGGAGGGAGGTTCGTTCCCGATCACGGTCAAGCCAGTGCCGCGTGAGGTCCAACGGGTCCTCGCGGGTCGAGCGTCCGGGGTCGGGCAGAATCGTTGTATGCGTTTTCTTGGCACTGAGCGATGGCTGAACCGGTAGCCGACGGGGAGATCAAGACATGGCTGAGCGCGAGCGAACGGGCGTCGAGCGACGAGACTTCCTGCGCCGGAGCGCGGCGGCGGCGGCCGCCGGTGGACTGGTCTTCGGAGATTGGGGCACGCGCGCCGAGGCGGCGGCGTTGTCCACGCGGGTCCTGGGCCGGACCGGGCTGAAGGTCACCGAACTGACCTTCGGCGCGATTCAGCTCAACAGCACCGCCCATGATCGGGTGCTGGAGCACGCCATCGATCAGGGCGTGAACCTGGTCCACGTGGCGCCGGGGTACCAGAACGGCAAGGCCATGGAAGTGGTCGGCCGGGTGATGCAGCGCAAACGCGCCAAGGTCTACCTCGCGCTCAAGGCCGGGCCGTACCCCAACGAGGTGGAGAACTGCCTGCGGGTGCTCAATACCGACTACGTCGACATCCTTGTCCCGCCGGTGACCAATCCCAACGAGTTCCAGAACGAACGGCTCAAGAACGCCTTCGCGGCGCTCAAGCAGCAGGGCAAGATCCGTTTCAGCGGCTTCGCCGGTCACTCCAACGAGGCGGCCTGCGTGCAGGCGGCCAACGCGGCCGGGTTCTGGGACACCTGCCTGCTGCGCTACCACGTCCAGAACCGCGAGCAGTTGGACCCGGTGGTCAACCAGGCCGCGCGGGGCGCCAAGATCGGCTTCATGGTGATGAAGGCCTCGACCGGCCTCCAGCGCGGCAGCCAGGAAGCCTTCGGCGCCGGGCTGCGGAACGTGTTGGGCAACCGCAACCTGGCCACCTTGACGCTGGGCATGAACTCGGTGCAGCAGGTGGACGGGAACCTCGGCAGTCTGACCGCGCGCAACGTCGCCGCGGACCGCGACTTCCAGCGCTATCTGGCGAGCTGCGCCGGGCGGAGCTGCGACACCTGCGGCCGCTGCCAGCAAGCCTGCCCGCAAGGCGTGGCGATCAACGACTACCTCCGCGCGGCGATGTACCGCCAGCGCGGCGACAGCGACCTGGCTGATGAGCTGGTACGCGGGATCCCCGTCCGGCACTCGTTGGCGGCCTGCAACCACTGCGGCCTGTGCGACCAGCACTGCCACCTCAAGCTGGACGTGGTCAGCCTGCTGCACGAAGCCGCTGGCGAATGAACCCCACCCCGCCGCGGGGACGAGGCCGACCTCGTCCCCGCGGCCGTCAGCTCGTCCAGGCTTGCTGGATCTTGGCCACCGCGGCGGCGATGTCGTCCATGTCACGGCGGCTGCCGAGGAGCATGTTCTGGGTGAACCAGACCGCGCCGGCGATGGTCGCCAGAGTCTGCGGACAGGGCTCGGTGCGCAGCCGGTCGGGATACTGCTCGGCCACCATCTGGAACGCCTCCTGGTCGCTCAGGAGAACCGTGTAGCCGGCTGAGCAGGGCACGCCTTCGGCGCGGAGCGCGGCCAGGAACTGGTCGCGCGACCGGCCGCCGAAGGCCGCCGGGTCGTACTGATTGATGTACAGATGGTAGGCGTGCCGCCCGCACCACGGCTGGCGGCGGGGGGGCTTGAAGCCGGGGATCTGCTCCAGCAGCTCGTTCAGGTAGGCGCCGTTGGCGTCGCGGAGGGCGGCCTCGGCCTCGAAGGTGGTCAGCCGCGCCCGCAGCAATGCCGCCATGTACTCGTTCGAGCGGTAGTTCCAGCCGATCCTGGGGTGGTCCCACCGCGCCCCGCCCAGGAAGCGACCGATGTTGAGGTAGGCATAGGCCCGGTTGCCCACGTCCAGGTCGTTGGTGGTGACCATCCCGCCCTCGCCGCTGGTCAGGTTCTTGCTGCTCTGGAAGCTGAATCCCGCCGCTGTGCCGAGCGAGCCCACATGACGGTTGCCGTGCTTGGCGCCGTGCGCCTGGGCGCAGTCCTCGATCAGCGCCAGGCCGTGCTTGTCGGCGATGGCGGCCAGGGCGTCGTAGTCGATGGGGTGGCCGCCCAGGTGGACCGCCATGATGGCCACGGTGTCGGGACCGATGGCGGCTTCGACGGCGGCGGGATCGACGTTGAAGCTGTCCGGGTCCGCGTCGACGAAGCAGATCCCGCACTGCAGCGCCATGGGCGCCGCGGCGCTGGCGATGAAGGTGTAGTTGGGGCAGATCACCTCGCCGGCCCGGCCCAGGCCGTCGGCATCGAGCGCGCCGGCCACGGCCGCCTGCAAGGCGTCGGTCCCGTGGCTGGTGAGGATGGCGTGCTGCGAGCCGGTATACTCACACCACTCGCGCTCGAACTCGCGGGCCTGCGGGCACGGCATCCCCTCGGTCCGACTGAGGTAGACCTCTTTCAGCCGCGGGCCAACCTGCTCGGCCCACTTCTCCTCGGTGTTGTCCGGCCAGCCGGGCCAGCCGGTGGTGTGAACCGGAACGCCGCCGTCCACGGCGAGCTTCTCCGCCGCGCGAATGCCGCTGCTCATGCCCTGCACCTCCTCGGCGCGCGAGGCGCCGAGGCCGGAGTCTATCCCTCGCCTGTCGCAAGGTCAACGGGGCTGGGCCGGCGCGCGAAGCGGGTCACCCCCTGGGCGCCGCCTCGCGCTCGGCCAGGCGGGCGGTCAGCCGACAGACCATCAGGAACAGCAGGGCCAGCGAAACCGGCGTGAGCAGGCCGGTGGCCAGGTCCAGGGACGGCACCAGCCGGAGCGCCAGGACTGCCGCCCACCACCCGGCCAGGGCCGCCACGAGGGCCAGCACGCCGAGCATCTCGGCCGTGCCCGTCCGGCCGCGACGCGAGGCCTGGTTGACCCGGACCAGGGCTTCGCCGCAGCCGACCAGGAGGAACGCCAGCGGCGGCGCGCAGAGCAGCCAGCCCCACCACGGCAAGGCCGCGAAGGCGCCGGCGAGCTGCCAGGTGACGTGCTCCAGCCACGCCCGTACCGGCTGCGGCTGATACGCTTCGCCAGTCCAGACGTAGTTCCGGTTCCGGCGCCACAGCGACTCGTTGCCGAGCACCAGCTCGCCGGACGGTGTCCTGGTCAGGATCGGCGCGGCGGGCTGATCCCGCAGCGCCAGGACCGGCGCCGGCCGGCCGGCCCGCAGGTCGTAGACATAGACGTCGACCGTCGCCGGGGGCAGCAGATGGAACGGCCAGACGGTGACCATGAGCTGCCGCGGCGAGAGATCGTCGGGCCGTGGGAAGGAAACCTCGAGATCGATGTCGCCAGCGCCGTGCTCGATGTCAGAGGTGGCCAGGACGGGCTGGAGCTGTTCGGGGTCGAAGGTCAGCTCGGCCCGAGCCAGATAGCCGCCCGACCAGCGCCGCAGCCAGTCGCCTTCCGAGCGGGCGAGATCGAGCAGGGCTGGCTGGCTCAGCCTGGCGATGGCTCGGCCGCCCTCCCGGGCCTCGTCGACCACGCCGGCGCTGGAGCCGGATGGTTTGCCGACGAGCAGCAGCCGCTCGGGGTGGGGCAGCACCGGCCGCGGCGTCTCGACCACGAAGCGCACGCCCAGAGCGACCAGGAACACCAGCCACGGCATCGACGCCATGAGCCCGTTCTCGAGCCGGTCCTGCCGCGCCATGGGGCTCCCCGCGGGTCGGTCAGTGGTCCTCGACGCGCTGGAACTTGAGCCGGTGGTAGGCCACGGTCCGCCGCGAGATGCGCGTGTTGTATTCCGATTCGAGAATGCGCCGGACCTCGTTGTCGGTCAGGTCCGGACTCCGCGCGACGATCCGCCGGACCACGTCGGTCTTCTTCTGGAACAGGAACTTCAGCTCCATCACGCCGTACGGCGTGTCGACGAACTTGTCGCGCAGGAGGCGGCAGATGGTGGCCTCGTCCTCACCCAGCTCGCGCGCCATGTCGGCCTGGGCCAGCGGCTTGAGGGCGTACAGGTCGCCGGTCAGGAAGTACCGGTACTGGAAGGCGCAGACCGCCATCACCAGCCGGCACAGGAGAGTCTTGCGCTGGTTGATCCACTGCAGCTCCAGCAGCAGGTGCTCGGCCTCGGTGGATTCGTCGAGGCTGGCCACGCGGCTGATGGCGTTCGGGCTGGTGCGGTACCGCTCGGCGTAGACGCTGTCGTCGGTGAACTGGATCGCCACGCACCGGCCGTTGTCGGTCAGCAGGACCTTGGCCACCGGCTTGATGCTGTCCACGCCCTGCATGCTGGGCCGCGGCACGGCCTCGGCCGCGGCGGCGCTGGTGACGAAGGTCTCGACGATGTGCAGCCGGCCCAGGGCGTCGAGGATCTCGGCCACCTCGTCCAGCGGCGCCTGATACCGCGCGGCCAGGGTCTCGGCAGACTCCTCGCCGTGCATGAAATCGCGGATGAAATCGTCCTCGGCGAGTTGGTAGGTCTCGACGAACTCGCGCATCAGGACAATGTTGTCGGTGACGTCGACATCGGCTCGGGAGGGGATCAGCTCGACGTAGTCCGGCTCGTCGCCCGAGTACCCGCCGCCGTAGCCGTCGCTGCCGTAATGGTCGGAAGTGACCCGCTGGTAGTACTCGATCATGCGCCTGAGGCGGTCCTCTTGCGCCCCGTACTTGGCCGCCAGGTCGCGCATCCGGGCCGGCGCGTCCCGGTCGGCGAAGTCCCGCTCCCAGTCCGGGTGCCCGGTGATCTTGTGTTGACGCAGGAACTGCATCAACTGGACGTCCATGTACTCTTCGTACTTGTCGCGCGGGACCCGGCCGCGGCTCTTCACCCGCCGCACCGCGCCTGCCTCGATCAGCCGGCGGAAGACCTCACTGTCCTCGACCTCGTGGACGTACTGCCGGAACTCATCTTCCGGCTTGTCGAGCAGGTCGATCAACTGCCGCGGCGGCCGGCGGACCGCCAGCTCCGGCTTGACCTCGACCTTGACGCGCACCTCGGGGCGGCGCATGGTCACCTCCCGGCCCGTTGTGGCAGGTCTGTTGTAGGGCCGTGGCGGCATTATAGCGGAGGGAGTCGCAGGCGTCAACGAGTTTGCCTCCGCTCACCTGACCGGACGGGTACAATGGTCCGCGCCGGTCGAGGTGTTCCATGACTATGTCCATCGCGCTGGTCTGTCTCCCGCTGGTCGCCGCCGAGCCGGAGATCCTCGGGGAGTGGTCGATCCGGGTGGGGGGCGAGACCTTCACCATCGCGCCCGCCGCCGCGCGCTCGGTGCGCGGCGAGAAGTACGACCGTCTGCCCCTGTACAATCTCAAGGAAGCCGGCTGGAAGCGGGGCGCCAGGCTGCGCGGCGTGGCTACTCAGGAGACCACCGCCCGCCACATGCTGGTCCCCGGCAGCGTCACGATGCGCTCCCTCGAAGGCGCCGAGCTGCGCCGCGGCACCGACTACGAGGTCGACGACGAGTGGGGCACCTTCGGCCGGCTGGAAGGCGGCGGGCTGACCGGCAAGGAAGTGGTCGTGCTCGACTACGATCTGGGCCTGTGCCGCCTCGACGCCATCTTTCTGAAGCCCGACGGCAAGCATCGGCTGGCGGTCGGCCAGCCGCACCTCAACGTCCCGCGCCCGCCCGAGCCGGCTGCAGGCGAGGTCCGGGTGGCAAACGTCTGGGTGCCGGGACGAACCGCGAGGCTGACTCAGTGGAATCTGTTCCCGGTGTTGGCGGCCGAGTACCCGGAACCGCCGCGGGCCGACCCGCCGGCGGCGGCCGTGCTGGTGCCCAAGACCTGGGCCAAGCTCAAGGCGGGGGAGACGGTGCGACTCCTGGCCTGGGGCGACTCGGTGACCGACGGCGGCTTCGTCGGCGACCGCAAGCTGCGCTGGCAGGAGCAGTTCGCCACGGCGCTGCGGGGGCGGTTCCCGCAGGCGACCATCGAGCTCATCCACCTCGGCTGGGGTGGCCGGAGCACCGCCAGCTTCCTGGCCGAGCCACCGGGCAGCCCCTGGAACTACCAGGAGAAGGTCCTCGGCTGCGGCGCGGATCTGGTGGTCAGTGAATTCGTCAACGATGCCGGACTGCGCGACCAGGCGCTGGTCGACCGCTACGGCAAGTTCCGCGACGACTTCCGAGCGGCCGGCCTGGAGTGGATCATCCTCACCCCGCACTACGTCCGTCCGGACTGGATGGGCCTGCCCGGCGAGCGCGACTGCGACGCGGATCCGCGCCCGTACGTCCAGGGCCTGCGCCGCTTCGCCACGGACAACCACCTCGCCCTGGCCGACGCCTCGCTGCGCTGGGGCCATCTCTGGCGGGAGGGCATCCCCTACACGACGCTGCTGCTCAACGCCATCAACCACCCCGACGCCCGGGGCATGAAGCTCTTCGCCGACGCCCTGATGACGCTCTTCTGAGACGGTCGTCGCCGGTTCCTTGACCGTGGTCCGGGCGCGCGCCTATAATCCGGACGGCCGGCGGTGAGAGGTGCATGAGAGGGAGCTCCGGTCCTGCTCGGCGAGGCTGGTGGTGGCCGCTGCTCGCGGTCGGGGTGGCGCTCTGTCCGGCCGCGGCGGCGTTGCTTGAGCTGGAGGCCCCGCTCGACCGAGAGCAGGTGACCGTCGGCGCGCCGTCGTTGACCGTCGCCGGGCGGGCGCCAGCCGGGGTGCTGGTCACCTTGACGCTGTGGGATGCCGCCGCCGGGATGGTGGTGGCCGGGCCCGACGGCCGATTCCAGTTCCCGCCACTGAGCCTGCACGCCGGCGAGAACCGGCTGGTCGTCACCGGCACCGGACGTGGCGAGACCATCGCCCTGGCCCGCACAGTCATCCTGGACGCCGAGCCGCCCGTGCTGTCCGTCAGCCGTCCGCCCGCCGAGCCGACTCCGCTGGCCACCGCCAACCCGGAGCTGCGCGTGATCGGCACGGCCGAGCCCGGCGCCACGGTCCGCGCGTTGATCAAGGGACGAACCGAGACGGCCGCCGCCGAGGTCGGGCCGACCGGCCGATTCGAGCTGATCCTTGCCCGGTCGCTGGCCGAGGGCGAGAACGAGTTGGTGGTCGAGGCCGCGGACCCGGCCGGCAACCTGACCACGGTCACCCGCTGCGTGCTGCTCGACCGCACCGCGCCGCCGCTCGGCCTCCTTCCCCCGCTCGACGCCGATCTCGAGACTGCCCTGACGCAGGTGGTGGTGGCCGGTCGGACCGAGCCGGGCGCGGTTCTCTCGGTCGTCCTCAACGGCCAGGTGCTGGCCGACCTGACCGTCGGCGGCAGCGGCGACTTCGTGCTGGGCAACCTCCCGCTGGACGAGGGTGAGAACGTCCTCAGACTGAAGGCGCTCGATGCGGTCGGCAACCGGGCCGTCCTCCAACGCCGGGTGCGCCGGGATACCGAGCCGCCGCCGCTCACGTTGGCTCCGCCGCTCGACCGCGACCGCTGGCGGACCAACCGTCTGGACCTGACCGTGGCCGGCGCCAGCAGCGCCGGGCAGGTGGTCGAGGTGCGCCTCGGCGGCGTGTCGGTGCGGGCCACGGCCGACGACGTCGGCCGGTTCGAGGCCCCGCCGCTCGGCCTCGCCGACGGCGGCAATCGAGTGGTGGTCACGGCCAGCGATGCGTTGGGCAACCGAGTGGAGCTGGCGCGGGTGGTCGACGTCGATCGCCAGCCGCCGGCGGTGCAGGTGACGGAGCCGGGTCCGGTCGACTACGTCGAGCGTCCGCTGATCGATCTCGCCGGGCGGACCGAGGCCCGCGCGCGCGTGGTCCTCAGCGGCGCCGACTGGCAGCGCGAGGACTTCGCCTCGGACTCGGGCCGGTTCCGGCTGCCGGGCATCCCGGTCCAGGACGGGCAGAACCGGATGGTGATCACCGTCTCCGACGACCTGGGCAACACCACCGTGCTGCCCGTGAGCATCGCGGCCAGACTGGAGCAGCCTTACCTGGAGCTGGTCGAGCCGGCGGCCGAGGCGCTGACCGGCCGGAGCGTCGCGGTGACGGTGGTGGTCGAGGCCACCGCCGCCGTCGAGGCGAGCTTGGACGGCGAGCCGGTGACCGGCTGGGAGTGGTCCGAGCCGGACTCCGCGCCGGTGCCCAGGCGGACTGGGCGGGTGACTTTGAGCGGTCTGGAGCCCGGCGACCGCCTGCTGAGCCTGACCGCTACGTCGCCCAGCGGCCTGCGCCACGCCGCCGTTCGGCGGGGGTTCCACGTTTGCGGAGCCCCGGACACGGTGACCGTGTCGGTCGAGCCCGCGGCGGCGGTGGGCCGGCCGGTGCGGGTGCAAGTGACGGTGCTCGATCGCTGGGCGCGGCCGGTGGCCGATGGGACTGTGGTGATCATCAGTCTCCCGCGCGGCTGGCACGCCGGGCAGTCGGCCGCGGCATCGGTCCGAGTCGAGACGGCCGCCGGGGTGGCGGTGGCCGCGCTCACACCGGGGCGAGCCGGCTCGGCGGTGGTCCTGGTCAGCGCCGGGCGGCTGACCGAATCCGCGCGGGTCCGCGTCCGCGACTGAGCACCGCGTCGCGGCGCAACGTTTGCCGGCGGGGCGCCTCCAATGATCAGCATGGCAGCGAAGCGAGCAGCGGCCGTGGTCTGGTCGTGCCTCCTCGTGGCGGCCGGGCTGGCCGCGGCCGAACCCTCCAAGATCACTATCTGCGCCTTCGAGACGCGCGGACCGGGGCTGAGCGACCTGGCCGAGGCCGCCTTGCGCGCCTCGGTCACGGCCGCCGGCACGTTGCCGGAGACGCTGGCCAGCAGTGCCCGACCGGCGCCCGGCGCGGCGATTGAGGCGTTGACGATCGGGCAACTGGGCCGCCGAGTGGCCGACGCCACTGGCGCCGCGATGGTCGTTTTCGGCACCCTCGTGGCGACCGGTGAAGCGGACACCGGGCTTTTCTCGACCGCCGGCTTCGACGCCGCGCGGGGCGAGGTGCTCCTGGCCGATCCGCTGCGGATCGGCACGCAGACGACCCGGACCGGACTTACCGCCGCGGCCATCGGCGACCAGGTAGCGGCCGTCGCCCGGCGCTGGCTGCTCCCTTCCGGCCGCATCGAGCGGGTGGTCGAGGACCGGGTCGCGGTCCGGCTCGACCGCGCCATGTCGCTCTCGCCGGCGGGCTATGACCTGTTCCTCCGGCCGGCGGCGGTGGCCAGCGGCGACGACCGATTCGCGCTGCCCGGCGCGGCGCTGGGCTCGGGCCGGCTGGTGCAGAGCGAGGGCGAGCGGGCCTGGTTCGAGCTGGCCACGGCGCCGGCCGCCGAGGTGGGGACGGCGGTCGTGGTGGCGCCGAGCGGGCAGGTCCCGTCGTTCGGTGGCGGGGAGGGGGTGGTGGTCACCTCGTCGCCGGCGGGCGCGGTGGTGGCCGTCGACGGCCGGGTCCGCGGCGCCACGCCGTTGTGGCTGCCGCTGCCACCCGCCGGCGAGCTGGTGCTGGCCTTGGACCATCCCGCCACCATGCCCTGGCGCGACCGGTTGGGCGACGCGGCCCGCGCCGCCGGCGTGCTGGCGGTGGCCCTGGCCTCGGGCCGGCCGGAGGTCGCCGAAGTGGCGGGTGAAGGCTACCCGATCCGCGTCGAGTCGCAGCCGCCGGGGGCGCAGGTGCTGGTCGACGGCGAACGGCGCGGTCTGACGCCGCTGGTTCTGGAGCACATGGCCGGCCGCCCGCGGCTGCGGCTGGAGCGCGACGGCTACCGGGCCTGGTCAGGCCAGGTGGTGGCCGACGGCGCGGTCACCGTCCGGGCCGAGTTGGTCCCGGACTTCGGTGGCCTGGAGGTCACCTCGAAGCCGCCGGGGGCCAGGTTGTACGTCGACGGCAAGATCCAGGGCAAGACGCCGCTGCGGCTGACCGGCGTGCCAACCGGGCGGCACGAAATCCGGCTGATCGGGGCCGACGGCGTGCCGGTGGTGCGGCAGGTGACGGTGGTCTCGGGCGAGGTGGCCAAGGTGGCGGTGGACGTCGAGACCGGCCGCAGCCTGGCCGCCGAAGGGCCGGCGCCGGAGCCCGGCGCGGCACCGGGGCTGGCAGACGCCGAACTGCAGCCGCTGCGGATCGTCTGGGAGCGGAAAGTCGCCCTGCGCGACGGGCAGATGCACCTGGTGGTGGCCGATCTGCCGGTCGGCCGGCTGGTCAGCGTGACCGTCTCGCCGCCGCGGAGCTACCTGACCCAGCCTCTGCCGGACGGCTATCAACTGCTCTTTTCCGGCTGCCGCGCGGTATCGTCGGGGACCTGGGAGTTCGAGACCATCCCGGAATTGCGCGCCCTCGAGGTGAAACCGGGCGAGCGGGCCGGCGATCTGGCGGTCCGGCTCCGCCTGGGCGACGGCGCGTTGATCCGCGTCCATGACAGTTCGACGCTGCACCGCGCCCGGCTGGTCCTCCTGCCGGCCGGCGCGGGCGGCTAGACCTCGAGGCCCTACGGCAGCGGGTCCCCGTCCACCGGCACCGGCCGGGCGACCTTCCACGGATTGACCGGCAGCCGCTCCAGATTCGGTGTCGCCTGCGGGCCGCAGCCGCAGGGGTAGCTGCCCGGGTCGAGGCCGAGCCGCGGGCCCAGCTCCTTCCACATCGGGATGGACTCGGTGCACAGCGAGACCGGGATGGTCGGGTTGATGGCCCGGATCTCGTCGATGCAGAACTCGTAGACTTCCTTGCGCAACTCGTGCGGGAAGGGCCGCACCTTGATCCCCTTGAGCTCTTCCTGCGCCGCCTCGGCCCCGGCCAGGAAGCGCGGGTCGAGCAGGCTGGTGTCGGCCAGCCGGCAAAGGTCCTGGTAATCCATCCAGGCCAGCGTGAAGAGCGAGATGAGGTCGGGCGAGCTGCGCTCGAAGACCAGCCGAATCATGTCCCGCAGCTCGTCGCGCCAGCCGACCACGGGGACGATGGGCTTGAACTTGTACCGCGTGGTGTAGCCCCACTCGTGGCATCTGTGCGCCGCCTCGACGCGCTCGGCGGTGGTCGCCGTGACCGGCTCCATGACCCGGCTCTGGGTGTCGCCCGTCAGGCTCCAGACCAGGATGGTCCGCCCGTTGTGGTCGACCTCGCGCATCCAATCCACGTTGGCGGACTTGGTGTGGATGATCACGTAGTTGTCGTCCGAGCGGGCACAGAAGTCCATCACCGCCGGCAGCCCGCCATACTCCGGCTCCTGCGCCAGCGCCTCGGAATCGTCTTCGTACAGCCAGGTCTTCTGCCACGGGTTCTTGCGCGACAGCTCGGCCAGCTTGGTGACGTACTCCTCGACGTTCATCATCAGCGTCAGCGGCGAGTGCAGGCCGCAGTAGAAGCACTTGTGGGGACAGCCGCGGACAAGGTGGATGCGCCAAGCGGGACGGCAGACGTGGTCGGCGCAGGGACGGATCTCCTCCTGGCCGGAGAGGAACCAGCCGAAGGCGTCGTAGCCGTAGGCCGAGCGGAGGACGCCGGGAGCCTGGGGCCAGTCGCGCCGGATGGCTTCCCAACGTTCCGGCCACCGCCCGTCCCAGCGCATCTTGCCGAAGAAGATGCCCGGATCGTCGGCGGGCGGCGGCATGCCCATGCGGCCGCCGTTCAGGTGCCAGCCATACCGCTCGGCGGCCGCCGGAAGCTCCTCCAGCGGCACCACTTCGACCGGCGTCTCGGCCGGCAGCGCAGCCCGCACCCGCTCGGCGCGGGCGCGCATGCCCGGGTCGTCCATCACTTCCTGGAGGATCAGCAGGTACGGCGGCCGCAGCGAGTACATGGCACAACCCTTTCGGACATTCGACTCCGACGGTTCAACGTGGTTGCCAGGGCTCCTGCGAGCCGGGAGGGATCCGCCGCCTGGCGGCGTACCGGGCGATAGCCGGTGGAGGCGGCCTTGCGCTACGATCCGGGCAGCGAATACTACCGCCAGAAGCTGCGCCTGCCCAAGGACATGGCCGGGCTGGCGTTCGTCTTCTGCTGGGGGGTCGGCTTCGGCTCGGCGGTGCTGATGGCGCCGCTGCCTCTCGGCCTGCCGTTCGGGGTGATCGGCTGGGGCGCGGCGCTGGGGGCGTTGTATTCAGCCTGGCGCCAGACCTGCGACGAGCGCCGCGGGATCGAGGCCAATCGCGACGGGCTGATCGTCCGCTACTGGCTCAGGGATCCGGAGCAGTACGCCTGGAGCGAGATCAAGGAGGTGGCCGTCACCGGCGACGGGGCGGTGATCCGGACCGACCGCGGCGAGATCGCGCTGGGGACCGATCTGCCCGGCTGGCCCAGGCTGGTGAAACGCATTCAGGAACGCCTGGCCGGCGCGTCGGACGCGGCCGAGGGCGAGGCGGTGTCCGCCGCCGAGGTGGCCGGCTGGCTGGGCATCCGCGAGGACGAGGGCCTCTTCTGCCACCCGCCCAAGACCGCCTGGAAGGCGCTGGCGCGGGTGCCGGTGTGGTTGCTGATCACCGGCCTGCTGACGCTCTTCTATGCGCCGTTCTTCTACGGGGCGTTCAAGTCGCCGGGGACCATGAAACTCGGCATGTTGCTGTTCACCACCGCGCACGCGTCGATCTTCTTCGGTGTCTTTTCGGGCGGGCTGGCGGTGTCCATCGTCCGCGACCTGCGCACCGCACTGAGTGGCGGGGTGGTGGCCGATGTGTCCGGGATCAGCGTCGGCGGCCCGGCCGGCTGGCACCACTACCGGTGGAGCGAGCTGCACGGGGTCGAGATGGTCAACGGCGCCTGGCAGGTCACCACCACCGACGGGAGCTTCGTTCTCCCGCAGGGGAGTCCGAACCTGGCCAGGCTGGTCAACGGCATCCGGCAGGCGGTCCGCGAGCGCAAGCTGGGTCGCCGGCTGCCCGAGTTGGAGGCCATTCCAGCCGGCGCCATCTCGCTCACCCGCGACCTGCCGTCGCGGCTCGGCGCCGAACGCGGATTGAGTGTCTCGGACGACCAGGTCGACGTCAAGGTCGAGGCCTGATCGGCGGCGGAAGGAGCCCGGTCGGCTCCCTCGTACCTTGCTGGTTCGGAGAGCCCCGCATGAGCGACATCGGCGTCGGGATCGTCGGCTACGGCCTGGCCGGTCGGATCTTCCACAAGATGCTGATCGACGCCACCCCGGGTCTGCGTGTGGCGGCGATCACCAGCCGTAGCGAGGACAAGCGTCGGCAGGCCGCCGAGGAGAATCCGGTGGCGGTAATCGTGGCCGACCTCGAAGCCCTGGTCGGCCACCCGGACGTGGACCTGGTGGTCCTGGCCACGCCGCACGACGTGCACTGCGCGCAGACGGTGGCCGTGCTGGAGGCCGGCAAGCCGGTGGTGGTGGACAAGATCATGGCCCGCACCGTGGCCGAAGCCGACGCCATGATCGCCGCCGCCGATCGCTCCGGCAAGCTGCTCGGCGTGTTCCACAACCGGCGCTGGGATTCGGACTTCCTGACGCTGCGGGCCGCCCTCGACAGTGGCCTGTTGGGCGAGCCGTGGAGCATCGACATCGCCGTCGCCCGGCCGTCGATGCCGCTGGCGCCGCTGTCCGGCGAGAAGCGCTGGCGCGCCACGCGCGCGGCCTTCGGCGGACAACTGGTCGACTGGGGCGCGCACCTCATGGATCAGGCCGTTCTGCTCGGTGGGTCCGACCCGGATCGGGTGTCCTGCGATCTTCAGTACCGCTGGCCGGGGTGCGAGACCGACTCCGAGGGATACGTGGTCCTGCACTACCGCACCGGGCTGCGGATCACCGTCACCGCCGGCGTGCAGACCTGGCTGCCGAAGCCGCACTGGTTCGTCAACGGCAGCGGCGGGACGCTGGTGATCGACGGCATCGACCCGCAGGAGACGGTCATGCGCGAGAGCGGGACCGTGCCGGCGGGAACCGCCCGGGCCGCGCTGCCGCCCGAGGCGCTGGCCATCCGCGCCGCGCGGCCGACGGACGGGTTCCGGCCGTTGCCCGGCAACTGGGTGGCCTACTACGAGAACGTCCGCGACGCGCTGCTGGGACAGGCCGAGCTGGCGGTCACGCCGCACCAGTGCCGCGACGTGCTGCGGGTCTACGAGCGCTGCTTCCGCGCGGCGGGGGAGCCGGAGCTGGCGGGTTCGCCGGCCGGGAGTGAAGGGGTCAATCATGGGTGAGCTGCTGGCCGGGTACGCCGTCGCCGACATCACGCCGCCGCTGGGCGTGGCGATGGCCGGGTACGGGAGTCGCGACCAGACCGCGTCGGGGGTCAACGACCCTCTGCTGGCCCAGGCACTGGTCCTGGAATCGGGCGGCGCCGCCTGTGCCCTGCTGGCCGTGGACTTGCTCGGCGTCGACGACGCGACGGTCCGGGCAGTGCGCGAGGGCGTCGAGCGAAGGACCGGGATTCCGGCGGCCAACCAGGTGATCTGCGCCAGTCATACCCACTGGGGCCCGGCGGTCGCGCCGCAGTGGTTCGTCCCACCGTACCAGGCCCAACACATTTGCGCCGCGTACGGCGCCGAGCTGGCGGCCGGGCTGGTGTCGGCGGTGGCCGAGGCCCACGCCCGCCGCGCGGCGTGTCTCGCCGGCGTCAGCGCCGGCCGGGCCGACGGGATCACCTTCAACCGCCGTCAAGTCGGGCCCGACGGCAAGACGGCGATGCATCTCGCCCTGCCGCCGGACCGAGCCGAGGTGGCAAGCGCCGAGGGCAATCGGCTGGCCGGCGCCTGGAACCGCGGCGAGCACCAGGGCCCGCGGCTCAGCGCGCCGCTGATCGAGTTGGACGGTCATCGGGTCGGGCCGGCCGACGACGAGGTGGGGCTGCTTCGGTTGGACCTGGCCGACGGCTCGCCGCTGTGCGCGCTGGTCAACTACGCCTGTCATTCGGTCTGCGGCGGGGGCGATCTATACCATCTCTCGGCCGACTTCCCCGGCCAGGCTCGGCTCGCGTTCGAGGCGCTGCTCGGCGCGCCGCTGCTGTTCACCGCCGGTTGTGCCGGCGACCAGGTGCCGCGCTGGCGCGGCGAGGGCGCGCGCCGGCGAGTCGGCATGTCCCTCGGCGCCGAGGCGGCGCGGGTGTGGCTGGCGATGGACGACCGGATGACCGCCCCGGTGCTGGCCTGCCGGCAGGCGACGGTGACGCTGCCGCTGAACCCGGCCGCGCCGTCGGTGGAGCAGGCCGAGGCGACGCTGGCCGAGCACCCCGAGCCGAACACTCCGAAGGCCTGTGCCGCGCACTGCATGGCCCTGCTCGCCCGCGAGATCGCCGCCCATCCCGAAGGCTGGCCGATGGACATCTGGGCGATGCGCTTGGGCGACCTGGGCCTCGTCGCCATGCCGGGCGAGATGCTGACCGAGATCGGCTTGCAGATCAAGCAGCGCTCGCCGTTCGCGCGGACCCTGGTGGTCAGTTGCGCCAACGGCCTGATGGCCTACCTGCCCACCGATGACGCCTGCCACGAGGGCGGCTACGAACCGGCTTGGAGCCTGGTCGGCCCCGGCACCGAGCGGCTCCTGGTCGACACCAGCCTCGACCTGTTGGGGCAACTGGCGGGCTGACGTTACTCCGTCAGCAGCACAAGCCTCTCCCGCCAGAGGACTAGGAGCGTTCCCTGGAAGCCGTGCCGGGCCGCGGCCGCGGTGGCGGTCTGGCGCACCTCGCGGAGCCGGTAGCGGCCCGACAGGTGGGCCAGGACGAGCGTGCGGACCTTCGCCGCGGCGGCGGCGGCGACGGCTTCGTCGACCGTCGCGTGGGTCGGCCGCCCGCGGTCCTCGGCCGACAGGAAGGTCGCTTCCAGACAGGCCACGTCGGCGCCGGCCAGCTCTTCCGGACTCGGCGCCAGGCCGTCCCCGCCGTAGACCAGCAGCGGGTGCTCATACGGCTCGTTGACCGCCTCCGCGCCCTCGCGCCGGGCCAGCTCGCGCAGCGCCGACTCGGGCCGGCCAGCCAGCTCCGGCCGCAGCCGCTTGCGCTGCTCCAACACCCGGTACCCCAGCGCCGGCTGCCCCTTGACGTGGACCCGGGCAAACGCCTCGACGGTCCGTGTCGGGTCGATCGTCACCCGGTCGCCGGGGTCCAGCGCCAGCCAATCGACCTCCAGCTCGGCGACGCGGAGGTAGCGCTCGAGGTAGTCGCGCATCCAGCCCAGGAAGACGTCGCCGTGCGGGTGGGCGATGGTCAGCGGTTGGGCATTGTCCCCCATGCCGTTGCCGCGGATGTTGAACAACGTGGGCAATCCGCTGATGTGGTCCAGGTGGCCGTGCGAGCAGAACAGGTGGCGGACGCCGAAGACCCCGTTCTGCAGCCGCAAGGCCACGCCCTCGCCGGCGTCGAAGAGCAGCCGGAAGGGACGGTACCAGAGCCAGGTGGCGTACAACGCCTGCGAGTAGCCTTCCAGCAGCTCGACGGTGGGATCGCCCATGCGGCGATGATAGCACCCGCCACCGGCCCGCCCAAGCGGCGGTCAGTTCGGCAGGTCGACCGCCCGGCCGGTGGCGGCCGATTCGTAGGCGGCTTCGACCACGCGCTGGATCTGGAGCGCGGTGTCGATCCCGGTGGCCGGCGTGACGCCGTCGGTGACCACGTCCACGAAGTGCTCGAACTGCGCGGCGATGGGCTGCCGCCCGTCGGCGTCCACCACCTCCGGCTGGCCGCCGCTGCGCGGGTGGATGAACAGCCGGTCGGCGGTCAGCTCGAGCGTCGCCTCGGTCCCGTGCAGGCAGAGCTCGAACCGGCTCGGCGCGGTCACGTGGCTGGCGACCAGGCAGCCGATGGAACCGTCGGCGAAATCGAAGGTCAGCACGCCCTTGTCGTCCACGTCGTAGTGCCCGGGTGCCGCCTGCATCGAGCCGACTCTGGCATAGACCGACGACGGCCGGCCCTTCAGCCAGACCAGCGCGTCGAGCGCGTGCCAGCCGCTGTCGACGATGGCGATGCCACCGCTCCGGGAGCGGATCGCGCGCCAGCCCCAGTCGCCACCGATCCGCCAGGGGTAGGTGATCAGCGCCCGGGTCAGGAAGATGTCGCCCACGCGACCGTCGGCGACCATCTCCCGAGCCAGCTCGAAGGGGCGGGTGAACTTGCGCTGGGCGGCGCATAGGAACGGCACGCCGGCCGCCGTGACCGCCTGGTGCATGTCCAGCGCGTCGGTCAGGTTGCGAGCGAACGGCTTCTCCTTGAGGATGGCCACCCCGCGCCGCGCCGCTTCGGCCACGGCCGCCGGGTACAAGTCATGCGGCAGCGAAATCACCGTGGCGTCCGGCCGGACCGCGTCCAGCATGGTCGCGAAGTCCTGGAAGCAGGGCACCGGCTCGTCGCCGCGGGCCTCCTCCAGCGCGGCCGGTGCGATGTCGCACAACCCGACCACCTCGGCCCGGTCGCTGGCTCGTGTGGCCTGGAGATGCGCGCGAGCCATGCCGCCGACACCGAGATGCGCGACGCGCAATCGTCTGGCCGCCATTCGCCACCTCCCGGATGGAGCCAATAAATAGGTCGAGCGTCCCCGGATTTTCTGGTGCTCAGAACGGGAGTTGGGTGACGCTCCGCTGGATCATGGCGATGGCCACGCAAGCCATGCCGATCAGGCCCATGCCGCAGGAGAACCCGGCCGACAGCACCGTCGCGTACAGCTTCCACTGCTTCGCGCCGTAGCGCGGAATCAGGTAGAACTGGGCGACCACCGCGCCAAGGATCTCCGGGAAGATGTTCAGCGGCAAGTGCCCCAGGCCGCGGATGAACCCGTAGATCAGCGTGATGGGCAGCTTGAACAGGCTGAACAGCCAGTAGACCAGGCTCGCGCCGAAGAACGACGACAGCACGATCCGGAATTTGAGGGCCTTCAGGATGAAGGCGTTGCCCTCGGCCGTGGCGGTGTACCAGAGCGACTGGTTGAGCGCCTGCAACTGCCAGAATTTCTGGGCGTACGGGTACTGCACGCTGGGAATCTCGGCCAGCTTCCACAGGAACTGCCAGTAGATGAAGCTGGCGGAAAGCACGATGGGGAACATCCACACCTCGGCCCAGATGATCGACGTGAACCGGGTCCCAGTCAGCTCGACGATCCGGAACTGCTCCGCCAGGCCGGCGTAGTTCTTGACCGGGATGGGCGCGAACCAGATGTCCACGCCCTTGTACCCCGACAGGATGAACGCCGCCTCGCGCTCGTACGGGATGCCGATGTACTGCCCGGCGATGCCGCGCACGCGGGCGCTGACGTAGCTCTCCAGCGGCGTCCAGATGAACCCGAAGAAGAGGAAGTAGGCCCATGGGAAGCCGGGGATCAGGATCCGGCACAGGCTGATGTAGAAGGTGGTGGCCGTGAGGAACAAGCCGATCGCCAGCACCAGTGGGATGTCGCCGCGGCCCTCGGGCGGCTTCCACTTGATCTCCCGCCGTCCCTCCACCTTGCGGCGGCGCGCCTCCTTGAACCAGTCCATCCCCACGTCGAGCAGACTGACGAAGGCCAGCGCCAGCGCCAGACCCAGACTCCAACTCAGCCAGAAGTCGACCATGGTGGCGAAGTTGGTCTGGATGGCGTCCATGCCATACCGCCAAGTCGGCATGTGGCCCTGCCGGTACAGCCAGGGATTGAACACCAGCGTCCCGGCCGCCGCCAGGAACGAGCCGATCACCGCGTAGAACGGGATCACCGTCCCGACGATCACGCTGCCCAGGTTGAGGGTGATCCCGGTCGCCGTGGCTGGGAGGAAGGCTTCGGTCTTCTGGGTCAAGTCGAGGAACGGGATGGGGATCAACTGCAGCGGTTTGGACAAGATGGCGCCGGTCACCGACGGGATGCCGACGTAGATTGTGCCGAAACAGATCCCGACCATCGCCCCGACGGCGAACAGCCGCCAGCGCCAGGTCTCGGTCTTCGAGGTGACCTCGGCCAGGGCGGTGATCCCCTGCGCCGCGATGGGCGCCATGGGGAAGGGCAGGTTCTCGATGTCGGAGGTGATCCGAAACAGGGTGTAGCCGAAGCCGTACCAGCTCAGGCGCTCGACCAGGCTGGTGGCCACCGCCAGCATGATGGGGATGCGCCAGTCGGGGTGGAGGAAGGACCGCTCGACCAACGCCATGGACTGTTCCGGCGGGACCACCCAGCGCGGGATCTGGTCGGAGATGCCGAAGCCCTTGGCGGCCTGCGAGTAGGCGAAGTACTGGTTGTAGATCATCCACCCGAAGTAGCCGCCGGCGATGTGCAGCGAGCCGCTGGCCCGGACCAGGTGGCTGGCGACATAGTACAGGACGTAGATCTCCTGCCGGCTGAGCTTGGTGAACGACCGCCGGGCCAGCTCGGCAAACAGGATGATGGTCGTCCACTCAGCCGCGGAGCCCAGATCCGAGCCCATCACCAGACCGAGGTAGATGGAGCCGGGCAGGACGCAGAAGCCGAGGAACAGCATCCCGATGATGGTCTTGATGTCGAAGCCGTCCTCGAACTCGGTCGGACGCTCCATCAAGTCGCGGTAGATTTGGAGTTCAGGATCGAGTCTCAACCGTACCGCCTCCCGCCCATGATGTCAGGCGACTGCCGCATGCTCACTCGTCGTCCGCCTCGGGCGCCTCCGGCCCGACCGCCGCCGGCTCTTCGCCCGCCGCCCGCCGCCGGCGCTGCTCCAGCCGCTCCTCTTCCTCCAACATGTACAGCTCCTTCTCCTCCGCGCCGATGGTGCGCCAGATCAGGAACTGCTTGCGCAAGGTGTTGAGGAACCGCCGGTTGACGCGCATCCAACTGCTCACGTCACCGCTCTCGCGCCGCAGGACGATGTCGATCTCGTAGACGTCCTTCATGTCGATGGCCTTGGTGCGCAGCGTCACGTGTTGGCTGACGCCCAGATCGAACGGCGCCAGCCAGGCCATCAGGCAAATCTCGTACCCGGTGCCGAACGGGCCCTGGACCTCGTGCAGCTCGGTCTTCTCGGTCACGAAGTCGCCGATGCTGTACTCCTCGTAGGCGTTGAACCACTCGGCCATGAACTTGTTCATCGCCACGGCCTGCTTGCCGGTGACCGAGAACGGCAGTGGGATGGTCCACTGATCGCCATCGGGATCGGGCACCTGCCACCGGCGCTCGACCCCAGGCGTGGCCACCTCGCCGGCTTTCTTGGCCGGATAGAGGGTCGACAGGAAGACCACCCCGATGACGATGAAGGTCGACCAGATCGCCGCCAGCGACGAGTAGTTCAGCGACAGTCCGGCCAACGAGCCGGTCTGGGCCAGGACATAGGCCAAGACCTGCCCGATCAGGTACCCGACGATTGCGCCGATGACCGAGTAGACCAGCGCCTCGGCCAGGAACAGAATCGCCACGTGCGACGGCGCCAGGCCGATGCTGGAGAAGATCCCAATCTCGGTGAAGCGCTCGTAGACCGCGCCCAGCATGGTATTGAGCACGATCAGCGCGGCGATGGCGATGGGGATGAGCAAGTCGGCGATGCCCGAGACCGAGGTCGCGCTGACCGAACTGTAGCGCACGATCTCATCGCCCTTGCCGGCGTAGAGGTTGAACCCGAGTCGCGGCATCAGCCCGTCCAACGACTTCTGCACCCGCTCCGCGTCGGCGAAGTCGGTGGCCACGCTGCGCAGCGTGCCGCCCATGTTGAGCAGCGTCTCGAAGGGCACAAACACGGTCGCGTCGGGGGTCAGGTGGAGGTATTCCTGGAACCCCTGCTCGGCCTCTTCCTGGCTCGCCCCGCCCGACTGCTGAGCCTGGCCCTGCATCTGCTGCATCATGATGAAGTCGACCGGGGTCAGCATCTCGCTGTCGAGGTCCTCGATCTTCTTCAGCTTGGCGTTGTCGAAGACGCCGATCAGGTCGAACTCCAGGCCGTTGATCCGGACCTTGGTCGAGCCGTAGTCCTGCTCGTCGAGATTGAACGAATCGGCGATGCCCTCGGGCAGGACGCAGGCGTAGCGATCCTCCGGCGTGAACCATCGCCCGCCCGGCTTGAGCGCGTCCTGGACCCGGGTCACCCGTGATTCGGCGGGCGTCAGCCCGCACAGGGCCTTGGCGTCGTAGTCGGCATTGGACTTGTTGCAGGTGATGTTGACGAAGCTCTGCTCGCCCAGTTCGCTGGTATAGAACCAGACCCGGCCGGAGACGGCGTTGGTCTGGCCGAACTCGTCGGAGAGGATCCGGTAGGCTTGCTCCTCCAACGGCTTCCAGATCGCCGAGCGGACCATGATCCCCTGGTACCGCGGCTTGCCCGGCGCCTTGACCGTGTTGAACTTGAGCCGGCTGACCACCGAGGTGAACGACAACACGGTGAAGGTCAGCAGGACCAGGGTGGTGCAGGTCAGGAAGGTGCGCAGCGGGCGCCGCCGCATGTTGCTGATGCCCAGGTTGAAGGCCGCCGCCGCCACGCCCATGCGGCCGATGTCGGCGCTGTGCATCCCGCCCATCTGCCGCTGCAGATCCTTGAGCTGCTCCTCGAACTTCCCGGTGATGATGCCGATGACCAAGAGACTGAGCGCCAACATCACGAACGCCAGGAGGATGATCACCGGGTTCATGGTGATCTTGAAGGCCGGGTGGACCAGGCTGAAGATCAAGAACACGCCGATGAAGATCCCGACGAAGTGCCCGACCTGGGCGTGGATGGTCGGCTTGGCGAACAGCAGCCGCTCGGCGAAGAAGGCGAACGGGATCATCAGCGCCAGGTAGAAGACCACCCCCTTGACCACGTCGTCGGCGGTTTTCTGTACGTCGGGATAGGCCCGGGCCTCGTACCCGTGGGCCGCCCGGGCGAGGGACTCGAAGTCCTGGTAGCGCCGCTCGGTCAACGCCTTCTTGGCGTTGTCGGGCCGCTCACTGGCGACGATCCCGAGGATTTCACCGGCCTGCTTGTGCAGCTCGTTGAGCTTTTCGTTGATGATCCGGAACCGCGCCAGCCGCTGGATGCGAAACTCGTCCAGGTTCCACATGTCGGTGGCGACGATGTACGGGGTGTAGTAGATGGCGCGGGTGACGCGCGGCTCGGGCGTGCCGATCTTGTCGGCCGGAAGGTACGTCCCCTGGGGCAACACCTCGTAGCCGAACCCCTCGGCCGCATCGCGATCGTCGGCCACCGCGGGGAAATGCGTTGGATCGTTGGGCACCGCCGCCTTGGTCGGATAACTGTTGATCAGGATGAACCGCTTCGAAGCCAGGCCGGCGCCCATGACCACCTTGAACCGGGAGCCCGGCCGGGCGAAGACCACCGCCGTGGTCTCGACGTGCGACTGCCACGGCTCCGGCTTGACCAGGCAGTAGCCGAACATCTGCGGCTGGCTGTCGGTCCGGCCATCGTAGACGTTGAGGTTCTTGAGGACCTCCATGGTCTGGGGGTCGACCAACTCGTACATCGCCGTCGAGACGCACTCGAACACGACCACGGTCAGTTCGCGCCGGCCGATGTCGACCGGCACCTCGATGGGATAGGCCACCGCGCCGTTGGTGCCGCGGTCCGGCGCGTAGCGGATCTGGCCGTTCTGCGGGTCCAGCGCGTAGGCCTCGACGAGCGCCTTGCCGCCGCCCGACGACCAGCCCGACGACGACGGTGGGACGCCGACGAACTCGAACTTGGCCTCGGTCCCCTCGGACATCTCGATGAAGTTGCCGCGCACGCCCATGTACGACTTCGACGGCGTCCGCAGCACCGCGATGGCGTCGTCGACCGGCTTGTCGGGGATAAAGCTCTCGCGCGGGTCGAACCGGGCCACGCGCCCAGCCACCGTGGCGAACCCGCCCTGACCATGAATCCGTTTCAGGTTCGAGCTCTCCGGCAGCGGCACCGCCTCTTCGTTGAGGATCACGTCGTACAGGCAGCTTAGGAACCGGGCCTGCTTGAACACGTTGTCGAAGTCGATGCTCTCGACCAGATCGAACGGCGTGTCGATCAACGGGCGCGAGTCGTCGACCGTGCTGAAGGCGATGCCCAGCCCGCCGGCGCAGGTGTAGTACTCGCTGCCGAAGGCCGCCTTGCCCGGAATGAAGTTCGACCAGGTCTTGCCCTGGACCGGGTTGATCCCGTCGGCGAAGCTCTTCTCCGGGTTCTCGCCCAGACACTCGGCGATGACCTCGGCCCGCTCCCGGCAGACCCGGCCCAGATCGGCGAACGACTGCCGCACCTGCTCCCGCTGGTTGATGAAGTTGCCCTTGTAGAACATCCCCACGCCATTGGTCTTCGAGCCGATGTCGAGACAGGTGTAGAGGGAGATGGTGTCGGACCCGTCGCTGAGCGCCTGGAAGTTCTCGTGGAGGTAGGCGCGGGTGCCGCTCAGCCCCTCGTAATGGCCGGCGGTGAGCAACAGCCGGACGGTCCGCGCCGGAGGGTTGGCGACGAAGATGCGAGCCAGCTCGAGCAGCGTCGCCACGCCCAGTGCGGCCTCGGCGCCGGGCGCCAGCGAGGGGACGATGGAGATCGAGTCGTAGAACGCCTCCATCAGCACCGTCTGCCCGGCCAATTGGCTGCTGACCCCGGGGATGGTGGCAACGATGTTGCGCGCCGGCCGGCGCATCCAGGGCATCCGGCAACGCAGCCGCACGCGCAGCTCGGGCTCGGTCTCCAGGCGGGTGAGGAGGTAGTCGGCGTCCCGCCGCGCGATGTAGAACCGCGGCATATCGACCGGGATGGAGCTGAACTTGGCCTCGACCTCGCCGCGAACGGTCTCCTCGGGCTCGATGAAGATCACCGCCTGGGCGCCCAGGCGCGGGGCGTTGAACCACTCGCTGCCGCTGTTGAACTCGATCAGGGCGACGCCGTGCTCGATCGGTTTGCCATCGTACTCGGACAGGGTGCTGCGCCCGCCGTAGACGAGCTGGCCGCTCAAGCCGGCCGGCGGGAGCTGGCTGGTGCGCACCAGGTTGGGCCACAACGGGCGGAGCTCGAGCGGCGCGCCGACGGGCGCACCGCGCGCGTCGAGGAGCTCCAAGCCGGCGCCGCCGTCGACCGGGACCGCCGTGGTGAAGTCCTGGAAGCGTACGTCCTGAACACCGATCTGCTCGAGCTTCTCGCGCAGGTAGATGGCGGCCTGGTCGGCGCCGGGATAGCCCGTGACCCGGGAGCCGAGCTTGGTCAGGTCCTCGACCACGGTGCGCAGCCGGTGCTCGTCCAGGCTGGCGGCGAGCTTGGCGAAGCGGCTGCGATCGCCGGCCGTGACCTTGATCTCCTGAGCCCGGAGCGGCGCCACCACCAGCGCGGTCAGAAGGATGGCCAGGCCGGTCGTCGTGCGAGCCGAGAAACGCGTCACCGTCATGCGGAGACCCTTTCCGTGTCGGACATCCGTTCAGGCACCACAACCGGCGTGGAACGGCGTGGTGCTAGCTGACCGGAGGGGCGTCCTGCCGACCGCCGGACTATAGCACGTCGGCCTACCCTCGTCAACACGCCCGGAGACGCTGTCTGACCGGGTCCGACACCGGTTCGGCAGCGGCAGTTCGCCCCCTCTGCCAACACTCCTTCGTGGTCGCCTGAACCGGTTACGCCCCGCGATTCTCTCCGCCTATCGGCTTGACGCGGCGGGACCTGGCGGCTACCCTCCCGCAAGTCGTGGCGCGGCCAGCCGCGCCAGGGGTGGATGGAGGTTGAGCATGAAGGTTCGAGGCCGGCCGGCCGGCACCAGCCAGGCGGTCGACGCGGTGGTCGAGGGGGACCGGATCATCGGTCTCGAGGCGGTCTCCGGCCGAGCCGATCTCGGTCACGAGACGGCCGTTCTGGCGCCCGCGCTGATCGACTTGCAGGTCAACGGCTACGGCGGCTACGACTTCAACAGCCGGTTCTGGAAGGCGGAGCCGGCCTCGACCGAATCGTGCGCCCGGATCACTGAAATGCTGGCCGCCTCCGGGACCGGGCTGCTCTGCCCGACCCTGGTCACCAACAGCACCGACAACCTGGTCGAGGCGCTGCGCTGTCTGGTCAAGGCCCGCGCCGAAGACCCGGCGCTGGCCACCTCCCTGGTCGGCGTGCACCTCGAGGGGCCGTTCATCTCGCCGGTCGAGGGGCCGCGGGGGGCGCATCCGCCGGAGCACATCAAGGATCCCGACTGGGACCTGTTCCGCCGCTTGCAGGACGAGGCCGAGGGGAGCATCAAGATCCTCACCCTGGCCCCCGAGCGACCGGGCGCCGTCGCGCTGATCGAGAAGGCCGTCGAGAGTGGCGTGGTGGTCAGCCTCGGCCACAGCGACATGGGTCTCGAGGACGTGCGCAACGCCGTCGCCGCCGGCGGCAGCCTGTGCACACATCTGGGCAACGGCTCGCACGCCACGTTGCCGCGCCATCCCAACTACATCTGGGAGCAGCTCGCCACCGACGAGCTGACCGCCTGCATCATCACCGATCTGCAGCACCTGCCGGCGAGCGTGATCAAGTGCTTCGCGCGGGTCAAGGGTCCGGCCAACCTGTGCGTCGTCTCCGACGTGGTCGCGCTGGGCGGCCTGGCGCCGGGGATCTACGACAACGGCCGGCACGAGGTCCTGCCGTCAGGGCGGGTCAACCTGGCCGGCACGCCCTACCTGGCCGGCGCCGGGCATCTGCTCGACACCTGCCTGGCCAACCTCCGCCGCTACAGCGGCTACAGCGAGGCCGAGGTGCTGGGCACGGTCACGACCAACCCGGCCCGGGTGCTGGGCTTGACCGATACCGGGCGTCTGGAGCCCGGCAGCCGCGCGGACCTGACCGCCTTCCGGTGGCCGGCCGACGGCGGGCCGATCGAGGTGCTGGCCACCGTGGTTGCCGGCGAGGTGCGGTACCGAGCCTGAGGTAGAGGCCCGCCCCACCAGCGATTGGGTGTCCCGCTGTCGCGCCGGCGGCGGGCCGCCGCCGGCGCCGAGACCGAACATCTGGCCACGTCCACGCCTGGCGCCGTCGGGTAGCCTACCGCTTCGGGACGAACTTCTCGGTCGAGGAGAAGATCCGCGCCACCACCTGCTGCCGGTTGGCGACCTTGCGTACGGCGCCCTCGGGCAGGATGAGGCCGAAGTCGGATAGCAGGAGATCGAACTCGGCGACGACTCGGAGCAGGTCGCCGGGGAGTCGGGTGGCGGTTTGCTCGTCGGCCGGGAGCCAGGTGACCTCGATCCGCGCCGGCACGTCGGCGGTGACGCCCCGCAGGCTAAGCGTGCCGACCACGTCCAGGTTCACCGGCCGGCCCGGCTCCAGGGCGGTGGGCCGGGTCGGGGTCTTGATCTGCTTCAGCTCGAACGACACCGTGGGATACCTGGCCACGTCGAGCCAGCCCTCGCCGCGCAGGTGCTGGTCGCGGAGGGCGATCCCGGTGGTCAGCGTCTCGGCTTGGAGCTCGAACCGAGCCTGCGGCTCGTTGAGCAGGTTGGCCGGATCGACCCGAACCGTGCCGGTGACTTCCTGGGTTCGGGTGACCATGAACTCCAGCGGCGCCTCCGAGGTGATGGTCACCACATCGCGGTGGATGGGGTCGTCGGTGATGAAGGCCAGGTGCTGCGCGGCCAGTGCGGCCGCCACGGCGGCGCTGCCGAGCCACAGGACGCAGAGACGTCTCAAGGCGATCCTCCCGGTGCCGATTGACACAGGGTGCCCGGCTCCCTAGACTGACCGGTCAAAGCCACCCGGGAGCCACCCATGCCGCAGGCCCGCGCCGGTATTGTAAGCTGCCTGACCGTCCTTGTCCTCTCCGCCGCGCGACTGCCGGCGGCCACCCCGCCGGGGATCGTCTACGAGGCCGAGGCGGTCTGCGAGCCCAAGTCAGCCTGGCTCCAGGACCGCGGGACCGCCGATCACTGGAACCTGTGGACGAAGGAAGAGGACATCGCCAACAAGCGCTCGGGCGGGGCCGTGCTGGCTTCCCCGACGGTGGCCGCGGACCGGGAGAATCCGTCAGACGGCGCGCCGCCACTGCACGCGGTGATCACCGATCTGAAGCCCGGCTGGTACCACGTCTACGTCAGCGCGCCGGGCGGGCGGCCGCTGGCCTACTCGCTGAACGGCCAGGACTGGCGGAAGTACGTCGGCGGTGAGCTGGACCTGGGCCGGCGCGAGCTGAAGGACGGCCGGTTCGAGTTGTGGGTCGACGACCGCTACGCGCACCCGCCCGGGATGCCGGGGCCGGGGTACTTCGACTACCTCCGGTTCGTCCCGATCCCCGGCGCGGCGATGAACGTGCTCCGTTTCGGCCGGACCTTCGAGCTGGACCGCGCGGTGCGACGCAAGGAAGTCACCTGGGTCCCGGCCACCTCGCTGGCGGCCAAGGACTTCACCGACCTGGCCGACGGCGTGGCCGCGGCCACGGCCAAGGGCGCCACCCTGACCTACAGCTTTGCGAAGGCCCAGAAGACCTATGCCGCGGTCCGCTTCGCCGACGGGACGAACGGCGCGGTGCAGGTCAGGCTGTCGCTCAACGCGCGCGAGGAAGGGGCCATCTCCGACCCGGCGCCGTACCGGCTGGAAGCCACGTTTGCTCTCAAACAGCCGCTGACGGTCAAGGCCGGGGACAAACTGACGGTGGAGGTGGTCGAGCCCGGCCGGGCGGTCCACGTGCGCGGGCTGTACCTGTGCGACCGGCCCATCGCCCCGCCGCCGCCGGCGATCCGGCACCTGGAGGTCTGGTCGCCGCGGCCCGGTGAGGCCCACCTGTGCTGGGTCACCGACACCGCGCTGGGCAACGGGCAGGTGACCTTTCAGGCCGCCGGACAGCCCGAGCGGAGCCTGCCGCTGTCGGCCCAGGCGGCGCGCAACCACGAGGCGGTGCTGACCGGACTGGACCCCGACCGCCAGGTTCGCGCGACGGTCACCATGCCGGCCGGCGAGGCGACCATCGCCTCGGACCCGGTGACCTTCATGCCGCGGCCGCCCACGCCCCCGGCGGCGGCGCCGCTGAGCATTCCGTTGACCGTCCCGGCGCCGACCCGCACGGCCCGGCGCCAACGCCCGGCGGTGGTCGGCGTGCCGTTCGGCCGCGGCAAGCTGGCCGACGTGGCGCGGCTGCGGTTGGCCGACGCCCAGGGCCGCGCCGTGCCCTGTCAGGCCGACCTGTTCTCCCGCTGGCCGGACGGCAGCGTCAAGTGGGCGACCATCTCGTTCCTGGCCGACACCGCGCCCAACGCACCGGGTCGGTACCGGCTGGAGTCGGGCGCCGAACGGCCTGACCAGGCTCCGGCGGTGACCGTCACGGCCGACGACGAAGCCTGGTTGGTGCGCTCCTCGGCCATCGAGTTCAGCCTGGGCAAGAAACTGCCGGCGCTGTTCTCACAGGTCGGTTACGACCGCAACGGCGACGGGACCATCGCGGCCGACGAGCACCTGGCCGCCAAGCCGCTGGGCGCCAACCTCAAGCTGGAGACCGGCGACGGGACGTTCCGCACCTGCGGGCCGCCGGCTTCGTTCGCGGTCGAGTCGAACGGTCCGGTACGGGCGGTCCTGCACTGGCGCGGGCCGTTGGTCGATCAGGCTGGCCAACCGGCCTGGTGGTACGACCTGCGGGCGACGATCTGGAAGGGACTGCCCGAGCTGGCGCTCCAGGTGACGGTGATCAACGACCAGCCGCAGCCGACCTTCGCGCCGATGCGGACGGTGGCGCTACGCGTGCCGCTGGACGCTCTCGGCGGAATCCGCGGCGGGTTCGACGGCGGAGCGCTCGAGCCGGTGCCCGACGCCGACGGGCTGTGGCTGCACCAGGACCGCGACGACCGGTTCACCCGCCGCGCCGCCGGCGGCGTGAGCAGCGGGGCACGCGCGACGGGCGTGGCCCTGGCCGGTGACGCCCGGGACCAGGTCGCGGTGGCCCTCGCCGACTTCTGGCAGACCTGTCCCAGCGGCTTCGCCATCAAGCCCGACGGCGTCCACGTCCGCCTCCTTCCGCCGCTGGCCGCCGACACCTACGCCGACGCCGACAGTCAGAAGTGGTTCCTCAAGCTCTACCCCTGGTTCCGCGACGGGGCTTACCTGTTCAAACGCGGGCAGGCGATGCAAAGCCGAGTGTTCGCGCGGTACGCTCCGGCCGGCCAAGCGCTCGATCCGATGGCTCTGGCCGACGATTGGAACGAGCCGTTGGTGCCGCAGCCGCCGGCGGACTACCTGTGCGCGACGGAGGTTCTCGGCGGGCCGCTGTTCGCCGCCGGTCAGGGACTCTGGGAGCGCTACGACGGGTACTTCGCCCGGGGCTTCGAGGAGCTGACCCGCAACCGCGAGCAGGAGCGGAGCTGGGGCTGGATGCACTTCGGCGACTGGTTCGGCGAGCGGATCTGCAACTACGGCAACAACGAGTACGACCTGTCCTACGCGGCGCCGCTGCAATGGCTGCGGACCGGCGACCGCCGGTACCTCGACCGCGGGCTGGAGATGGCCCGGCACCATAGCACGGTGGACACGGTCCACGGCGCGTTCAGCGACTCCTGGAGCGGGCTGGTCTACGAGCACAGCCTCAACCACGTCGGCGCCGACCTGTCGCGGGACGATCCGCGGCTCAAGGAAGGCGACTGGGCGCGCTACATGGCCGAGTTCGCCACCGGCATGTTCGACGGGGCGATCGACCGGCAGGGGCATGTCTTCCAGCCCGGCAACTGGCTGACCGCGGCGCTCACCGGGGACGGCTGGCTGCGCGACGTGGCCGAGCGGGTCTGCCGCAACCAGGCCGAGAAGCTCACCCCGGCGTACGACTTCACCATCGAGCGGTCGGGCGGCTGGCCGTTGATCGACATGGCCGCGGCCTACGCCTTCAGCGGCGATCCGTTTTGTCTGAACGCCGCCCGGATCATGGCCGAGAGAGCCTACGAGCGGCAGCATCCGCTGAACGGCGGCTGGCCGCACTTCCACGCCGGGAGCGAGACCGACGGGCAGCAGGTCTACGGCGGCAAGGCCTTCGCCGTGGGGATCCTCTCCCATGGGCTGCTGCGCTACCTGGAGCAGGATCCCCAGGCGGCCGAGTGGGTTGCGCCGATGGTCGTCGCCGGGGCCGACTGGCTGATGACCGAGAGCTGGATCCCGAACCGCGGCTTCCGCTACATCTCGAACGCCGCCAACTACGCCAACAGCGGCGGCAAGGGCCTGACCTCGATGCTCAACACCGAGATCATCGCTTACGCCTACGAGCGGACGCGGGACGACCAGTACCGGCGGTTCTTCAGCGAGATGATGATGGGCCAGCTCGACCGCTCCCCGGGCGGGATGGGCAAGGGCTTCACTCAAGGCGTTCGGCAGACCGTGTTCGGCCTGGAGCGGATGCACCGGATGGGGGTGGACGATCTGGCCCCGAAGGTCGAGGTCATGGCGCGGCGGTCGGTGGTCCTGGACGGGGGCCGGACAAGCTTGACCGTGGCGGTGCGCAACCCGGCCACGCGAGCTGCCGCGGCGCGGGTCAAGGTGCTCTCCGGCGCGGCACCGGCCGAGGTCACCTGGTCGGCCGTTCCCGCCGATGTGAGCGTCGGGCCGGCGCTGGCGCTCAGCGGCACGCCGGGCCCGGCCGAGGTCGAGGTCTCCCTGGCCGGCGCGGAACCGGTGCGGCTGGCGATCCGGCTGCTGGCCGCGCCGCCGCTCGGCGCGCCGGCGCGGGGTCGGGGCGTGGCCTACGTCGGGCCGGAGGAGAGCGCCACCCGCCGCGGGCTGCGCGCGGCTGGGCTCGATCTGCCGGCGGTGACCGACCCGGCCAAGGCTGATCTCTCGCGCTACGCCGGCCTGATCGTGGCCGCCGATTCGTGGCACAGCGCGACCGTCGATCTCCCCGGCGCCGCCGCACGACTGGCTGAGTTCGCCCGCCGCGGCGGGCGGCTGGCGGTGTTCCAGCTCAACGACGATAGCTGGCAGCCGGACTGGCTCCCGGCCGATCTGTTCGTGGCCGACAAGGACACCCAGGTCGGCGGCGAAGCGCCGGCCGACCACCCGCTGTTCGGTGTCCCGAAGCCGCTCGGACCGCTGGCCGGGGCCAAGGAGTACGACCGCCTGCTGCCGGTCACCGCGCCGTGGCGGGTGCTGCTCAAGGACCGGGACGGCGGGCCGGCGGTGATCGAGGCGGTCCACGGCCACGGGCGGGTGCTGGTGATCGAGCCCAGCTTCGACCGCTACGCCGCCGGCGGGGCCGACGCGCCGGACGCCGCGGTGTCCGAGTCCACGGCCCGGGCGCTCCTGGCCAACCTGGTGGCTTACCTCTCGGCCTGACCCGCCAGCTCGAGCTTGGCCAGCCGCCCGTGCGGCTCGTCGCCGGTCTGGGCGATGGTCCACTCCAGCGCGTCGGCGGCGCCGGTCCGGTCGCCCATTTGCCGCCGGGCCCGGGCGAGGATGATCCCGGCCTCCGGACACGACGGCAGCGCGTCGCTTCCGGGCGCCGCCGCGTAGACCGCGGCGCGGGCCGCGTCGCCCTGGTCCAAGAGCGCCTCGGCGATGAGCAGGTTGGCGTAGCTGCGCCACTCCTTGGCCAGTGGGTCCTCGGCCAGGTCCGACCACGGCAAGTCGCGCAGCCGCTCGACCAGGCCGTCCGCCTGCCCCCGCGCCAGGCCGATCACGGCCTCGGCCAGGACGCCCAGGATGGCCGCGTCCGAATCGCCGACCGGCGGGTGACCGAGTTGGTCCAGCAGCGCCTCGGCGTCGATGGTCCGGCCGGCCCTGGCCAAGGCCAGGGACTCGACCACGGCCAGGTGGCGGGAGAGTCGCGAGCCGGGCAGGCTCCGCGGCGGGTGGAGGCCGGCCCGTGCGGCTTCGGCCAGGGCCACCGCCTCGTCCAGGCGGCCCAGGCGGAAGCACACCTCGGCCAGGATGGCGGCCCGCTCCGGGTCCTGATCGTCGCGTCTCTCGGCGTCGAGGCGGAGGCCGGCCGCGGCCTGCCGCAGCCGATGTCCGAGTGACGCGTTCTCGGCCACGAGGGCGGCCAGCGCGGCATCGGCGGCGTCGCGCCGGGCGACGGACGCCGGCGCCGCGACCATCCGCCAGGCCAGCAGCGGCAGCCAGCCCGGCGAGGAGAGGACGGCCCAGGCCGCGTCCGCCGGCTCGCCGGCGGGACGTGCGGCCAGCTCGCCGACCAGCAACCGGCGCAGCCGCAAACCATCGGACTGGGCGACCAGCGCCAGCCGCTGCCGGCGGTAGGGACCGCCGATCGACCGCAGCGCGGCCAGGAAGAAGGTCAGCAGCAGCGCGCCGCCGAGGTAGGGCGAGCCGGCCGCGGCGGCCCACAGGCTCAGGCCCATGGCGCCGCGGAGCCGGTCGCCCGGCTCGCCGGCGGGCTGGCGTCTGATCCTCGCGCGCCGGGCATCGGCCAGCCCGCAGCCGAACAGGTAGACCGGCAGCGGAGCGGCCACCAGCACGGCCCAGAGGGGACTGCCGCTGGCCGGCGGCGCGAGCTGCGCGACGGCAGCCAGCAGACCGGGGAGCGCCAGCCCGCGCCGCCAGGGCGCGGTGAGCTCGGCGCAGGCCAGGCGGAGCAGCACCAGATCGACCACGCCCACCAGCACCGCTCGCGCGGGAACCAAGAGGCGCGGCAGCGCAACGGCCCCGATCACCGCCAGTGCCGCGCAAGCCAACGGCAGCCGCCAAGGAGCCTTCTCGCGCATGGTCTCCCCGCCCGCCAGCCGGGGGACTGCGTTGTCACACAGCCGGATGCATGATACCATCTGCCTGGGCAATCGGGCCAACGACCCTGTCCGCGTGGGCCACCACGATGTGTGAGCGCAGCTTCTTCACCGATGTCATCTCCCGCCAGGACTGGCTACCTATCCAGGACCAGCTCGCGGTGGCGCTGCGCATGGAAATCCACGCCCTGGCGCCGGACGGCGGCGACCTCTGCCCGCCCAGCGGGCTGACGCCCTACCGGGAGCTGCTGCAGACCTCGGAATCCTTCCGCGCCACCATCCTGCCGGAGCGGGTGGAGCTGATCAGCCGGGCGTTCGAGACCTGCGAGCCGGTCATCGCCCGCACCCTGACCGGTCGGCTGCGATTCTCGGTGCCGATCTGCCTGGGTGGCGCCTGCCTGGCCACCGTCACCGGCGGTGGCGTGTTCCAGGAGCCGTTCGACGAGCACCAGGTCCGCAACACCGCGCGCCGGTTCGGGGTGGACGAGGAGACCCTGGTAGCTTACGGCCGCGCCCTGCCGGCGGTGCGCTGGGAGGTCTGCGAAGCGGCCGGGCACCTGATCCGCTCGCTGCTCGACCAGATCACCCAGGCGGTGGGGCTGCGCGAGCAGGCCGAGGTTCGCGCCCGGCGAGTCAAGGCGCTGGCCACCGTCGGTCGTACGGTCACCGCCTCGCTCGACCTCCTGACCGTGCTCGACGCGGTGGTCGAGGCCATCTTCCAGGTCATGCCGGTCAAGGCGGCGGTGGTGGCGCTGCTCGACGAACAGAGCCAGTCGCTGCGGGTGCGCGCCGGGCGGGGCGTCAGCGAGGAGTTCATGCAGGTCCGCTTCCAGGTCGGACGCGGCCTGCTGGGACACGTGGCCAGCACCGGCGAGCTGCTCAACGTGCCGGACATGCTGGAGGACCCACGCAACGCGTATGCCGAGCTTGATCGGCAGGAGGGTCTCCGCTCGCTGTTGGCGGCTCCGATTCTGGACGGGTCGCGGGTGCTGGGCCTGGTCGGGCTGTACGACAGCGTCCCGCACAGCTTCACCGGTGGCGACGAGGAGTTGCTGGCCACCCTGGCCGACGACGCCGCCACGGCGGTGCGCAACGCGCGGCTCTTCGAACGGCTGACCCAGGCCTATCGCGAGCTGGGCGTCCAGTCGCGGCGACTGCAGGAGGCGCAGGAGCAGATCCTCAAGTCGGATCGACTGGCGCTGCTCGGCCGCCTGGCCGGCGACACGGCGCACGAGATGAAGAACACCCTGGGTGGGATCATCGGCGCCGCGGCGACGGTACGCGACCATTTCGCGCAGATGACCGAGGACCAGATCCGCGAGCTGCTGGCGGCGATCGCCGAGGAAGGCTGGCGGCTGCGCGACACGCTAGAGGCGGTCCGCTCGTATGGCAAGCCGACCCACTTCGGCGCCGGGGCGCACAGCGTGGCCGAGACCGCCACGGACGCGGTGCGGCTGCTGCGCTTCGATCACCAGCTCCGGGCCACGCCGTTCGAGGTCCAGGTGCCCGACGGCCTGGCCTACCTCGGTGACCGCGACCGGCTCAAGCAGGTGCTGATCAACCTCCTGCGCAACGCGGCCGAGGCCTTCGAGGGCGTCACCGACCGCGAGCCGCTGGTGGTCGTCGAGGCCGAAGCCGAGGACGACCGGGCGGTGATCCGGGTCCGCGACAACGGGGTGGGCATCCCGGCCGACAAGGTGGCCAAGATCTGGGAGCCGTTTTACACCACCAAGGGCGAGGCCGGGACCGGGCTGGGGCTTGACACCGTGCGGCAGATCGTCCGGGACCAGGGGGGCGAAATCGAAGTCGAGAGCGAGCCGGGCGTGGGCACCACCTTCACCGTCGCCCTGCCGCTGGCCGCCGAGGGAATCGAGCACGTGGCATGATCAACGCCAAGGTCATCGGGGCCACCGGGTACGGTGGCTTGGGAGTCATCGAGGGTCTGCTGCGGCACCCCGCGGCACGGATCATCTCGCTGGTGGCGCGGCAGGACGACACCCGTCGGATCGACGAGTTCTTCCCGCACCTGCGCGGCGCTTGTGACCTGCGGGTGCAGGTCTCCGGACAGGAGACCGACGACGGCCAGCCGGACGTGGTCTTCTTCTGCACACCCAACGGCGTGGGCATGAAGGAGGCGCGCGGCTATCTGGACCGCGGCGTGAAGGTGATCGACTTCAGCGGCGACTTCCGGTTCCGGGACCCGGCGGTCTACGAGCGCTACTACGGCCAGCCGCACGCCGCGCCGGAGCTTCTGGCCGAAGCGGTCTACGGCGTGCCGGAGCTGTACCGCGAGCAGTTGGCGGGCGCTCGGCTGGTGGCCAATCCCGGCTGTTTCGTGGTCGCGGCGGTGCTGGCGCTGGCGCCGGCGGTGGCGGCCGGGCTGGTCGAGACCGAGGGTCTGATCGTCGACGGCAAGAGCGGCGTCAGCGGCGCCGGGAAGTCGGCCAAGCCCACCTTCCATTTCCCGCACCGCAACGAGAATGTCGAGGCCTATCGGATCGTCGAGCACCAGCACACGCCGGAAATCGAGCACTACGTGGGCGAGGCCGGGGGGCAACCGGTCCAGGTCACCTTCGTCGCCCACGTGCTGCCTACCACCCGGGGCATCATCGACACCTGCTACGCCCGTCTGGCGGGCGACACCGACGACGCCACGGCCCGGCGGTTGTACCTCGACCGCTACGCCGGCGAGCGGTTCGTGCGGGTCAGCGAGGACGGCACCTGCCACGGCACCGGCGCGGTGTTGGGCAGCAACTGTGTCGATCTGTCCGTCAACGTCAACTCACGCACGCGTCAACTGGTGGTCACCGCCTGCGTCGATAATCTGGTCAAGGGGCAGGCGGGCTCTGCGCTGCAGAACATGAACTGCCTGTTTGGACTGGACGAGGGCCTGGGCCTGTCGCAGGTCGGCGTCTATCCGTAGCTGGACACCAACCGATGAACCTGTCGCAACGCCGGCTGATGCTGTTCTGCGCGTCGACCTTCCTGGGGGCGTCGCTGTTGTACCTGTCGCCCGGAGGCATCGACGCGGAGCACTGGAGCTGGTACCGGTCGAGTTGGGCGACGGTGGCCCTGGTGGTCCTGTTCGGCGGCCATCTGCTACTGCTCTTCGGGCTGGGCGCCCGGTTCGCCCGGGTGGCCGACCACGTGGCGGTGGCCGCGCCGATCGTCTGGACCGCGCCGGCGGTGGTCCTCAAACCGGTCCTGACCGCCGGGCGGGCGCCGCTGCCGCTGGACCACCTGCTCCTGGCCGGCCCGCTGCTGCTGCTGCTCTCGGCCCTGGCTTCGGCCGGGATGCTGCCCGCCGAGCGGCGGGCGATGGCGCGGTTGGGCCTGGTGGTGCCGCTGGTGGCGATGGTCTTCCTCGCCGCCGTTCGGTGGGGCGAGCTGGCCGACCAGGAGGAGGTGGTCGCCAGCGGTCGGGTGGAGGAACTGGTCCGCGCGCTGGCCGACCGGGTCGGCGAAGACGTCGCCGCGCACGGCCGGCCGTCGGCCGACGGCTCCGCCTGGCTGGCTCGGCTGGCCGCGCCCGGTTGGTCCGAGCGCGACGGGCTGTGGTTCTGGGCGCCACGCGACGGCCTGGAGCCGACCTGTCTCCGGCTGCGCTACCGCCCGCCGACGGCCGAGGACGGGCCGTGGGCGACCATCCTCGAGACGGTCCCGGTCCGGTTGGTCAGCCGCCGGGCGCGGCGGTTCTCCGGGACCATCACCGGTGACGGCGGGGTTACCTTCACCTGGCCCGACGGCCCGCCGGAGGCCGTGGAGCGGCGGCGGGCGGCCGTTCCGTAGGCGGTCAGCCCGGCTCCCGGCCGGCGCGGACGCGGTCGATCCAGCCCAGCAGCGCCGGCTCGGCGCCGCGCTCGCGCACCAGCCGCTCCGCGTCCTCCAGAATGCCCGCCGCCCGGCCGCCCGTCTCGCCCAGGCACAGCGCCCGGTAGAGGGTGTTGCGGAGCCATCCCCGCCCGACCGCCCAGTCCTCGCCTTCGGGCTCCAGCTCTCGGTGCGGCCGGGCGTCGAAGACACGCGGCGTGCCGGGGTCCGCGCCCCGCGCGAACGACTCGGCCGCGCCGGACTCGTCGCCCGCCGCGCGAAGGGCCAAGCCGCGGCGGTACCACGGCTCGCAGGCCCGGTTGGTCGCCGGCGCGCCGACGCCCAGGTTCGGCGGATACTCGGTGGCGGCGGCGAAGTGACTGGCCGCGGTGGTCGGCTCGCCTGCCGCCAGGGCCGCCTCGGCCAAGGCGGTGTGCGCCTGCCGCCAGGTCTGCTGCGGGCCGGCGCCGCCCTCGAACAACTGGAACCGCGTCCCGGACAGGACCTCGATCGCCTCGGCCGGCCGCCCGGCGTCGACCAGCGCCGCCGCCAGCCGCTGCGGGAGCCTGGTGTCGCCCGGATATCGCGGCAGGGCGGACCGCAACGGCTCGAGCCGCTCGTCGTGCCGGCCCAGCTCGGCCAGCAGCAGGTCCTGCTCGAACAACGTCCGTGCGCCACCGCCGGCCGCCACGGCGTGGCGAAAAAAGGCCGCCGCCGCCTGGCGATCGCCGCGGACCTGCCAGGCCATCAGCCCGAGGTTGCGGTTGGCCTCGGCCGAGACCTCGGCCGCCACCGCCCACTGGCTGCCGGCTTCCTCCCACTCGCCCGCCGCGGCCAGCGCGCAGCCGAGCTGGTAATGGGCGTCCAGGTCGCCTTCGAGGCAGCAGGTCGCGTGCCGCAGCACCTCGATGGCGAATGCGCCGGCGGCGAACCCGGTCCAGTCCAGGCCCTCCGGCGTCACCTCGTCGCGCATCAGCGCCGCGGCGCAGGCCAGCATCGCCGGCGGCGTGCCGGGCGTCGGCGCGGACTCGGCCGCCAGCACCGCCAGCGCCGACTCGGCGTCGCCCAGGCGCCACAGGATCCCGGCCGCCGCCAGTTGGGCGGTGGTCGTCAGCGGCCCGGAGTCCGGGTCGGCCAGGTAGAGCTCGGCCGCCAGCAAGGGATCGGTCCGGAGCGGGGCGGCCTCGCCGAAGTCGAGCGCCGCGCCGGCCTGCCCCAACCGCCGCAGCGCGTGGGCCAGCCGGCCGTAGGCGCGCACGTCGACCAGCTCGGAGAGCAAGTGCTCGGCCAGCCCGGCGGCCCGCCGGCAGTCGCCCTCGCGCAAGGCGAGGTCGACCAGCCCGAGCAGCCCTTGCACCCGCCCCGCCGGATGCCCGAGCAGCTCCTCGCGGTACCACAGCTCGTCGTCGCGCCGGCCGGTCAGGCGGGCGGCCAGGGCGCAGGTCAGCAGGGCGTCGGGACAACGCCGGTCGAGCGCCAGCGCCCGCGCCGACCAGCGTGCCGCGGCCTCGGCGTCGGCCCGCTCCAGAGCCAGCCGCGCCACCGCCGCCGCTGCCCGACTGTCGCTTTCCGCGCCCTCGACATAGAGCGCCTCGGCCTGTCTCACCCGCCCGTGCCACTCCAGGTGGCGCGCCTTCTGCCAGGCCGTGGCCGCGACCGGCTGGGGCAGCTCCGGTTGGCGGCGGGGGGTCACTCGGAAGCGAACGTTTTCGGCCAGGACATGGCCGTGGCGGTCGAGCACCTCCAGCGTGTCGTCCGGCCCGGGCGCCGGCAGTTCGAGCGCCACCGGCTCCGGGCCCAGGTCGAGCCGTCGCTCGCGCCCGGCGTAGCGCAGCACCGCGCCGCGTTCCGGCCGCGCGGCCAGCAGCCGCAACTCGAGCGCGCCGCCGGTCACCGTCCAGGCCGCCGCCACCTGGTCGGTGGCCCAACTCAACCCGCCGAGTCCGCGCAGCGGCAGCCACACGTCGCGCTGTAGCAGCTCCTGACCGGGCGCCAGCGAGCGGTATTCGAGCTGCGACCGGAGCGGCCCGCTCTGGACCTCGCAGTACGGTCCGCCGGTGTCGGTCAGGGCCTCGTGCCAGAGCTCCCCGTCGGGCGCGAAGCCCCAGGTCCAGACCTTCCGGCCCGGCACCAGGTGCGGATCGGCGACGTGGGCGATGCCGGTGTCGAGGGTCGGGTGGTGCAGCCCGAAGAAGCCCTCGTCGGGAGTGACCGCGAACAGGGAGGAGGCGTGGCGCAGGTTCTCCAGGACCGACACGTCTCGGCCGTCGTTGACCGGGTACTCCATCCAGGCCAGCTCGGCCGGATGGTCGCCGCGCTCCAAGAAGATGCGCCGCGACGACGGGGGCAGGACGTAGCGAGTGCCCGGATGGACCGGAAAGGCGGCGTTCATCCAGAAGTAGTAGCGGTGCGGGAGGTCGGTCGGGTTGACCAGGCGCGTCTGCATCTCGACCGCGGCGCTGCCGGGCACGAGTCGGGTGAGCGATTCCCAGGCCATGCCCGACACGGCCTCGACGTTCCAGGCGGCGAAGCAGGCCGCGCCGTCCTCGTCGAGCCAGGCCCGGCAGGGCACCTCGTCGACCGTGGTGACCGTGTGCGAGCCGGGGAAGTTGACTTCGATCCCGGTCGCGTGCCAAGCGCCACGCAGGCCGACCAGCCCGGGCTTGAGCTCCGGATTGGCGAACAACACCTCGCGCTCGGCGAGCTTGTCCCAGAGCGAGTAAAGCCGCCCGTTCAACTCCGGGGTGAAGGTCAGCCGGAGGTACTCGTTCTCGGCCACCACCGTCCGCAAGGTCCGCGGTGTAGGGCGGGACTCGAACCACTCGACGGTCGGGTAGGGGTAGATCGGCATCCCGCGCGAGCACAGCTCGGGCAGCAGCGCCGGCTCCGGGTCGGGCGGGCCGGGGCGGTACCAGGGGAGAGTCAGAGCGGACTCCGTCAAACCGACGGCGGACATGGCGACAGCCTTTCGGTGGCTCGAACTGTCGCCGGCTATTCCTCCGGCGCGGCGCGTCCCTTCCCTCGACAGGCGAATCGGCGACGAAATCGACAGGCCGCGCAGGGCAGCGGCGGCGCGGCGCGAAGTTCCGGTCCGCCCACCAAGAGGAGAGTGGTCGTGCCGAAGACACGTGTTGCGCTGATCGGCTGCGGGGGCATCTCGCGGTCGCACACCGCCGGGTATCTGGCCCTGGCGGATCGGGTTGAGGTCAAGTACTGCTGCGATCCCTTCGAGGCCAACGCCAACGAGCGCGCCGAGCAGCTCGGCGCGACGCCGGTGGCGCAGTACGAGGGGATCCTGTCCGAGGTGGACGCGGTGGACATCTGCACCCCGCACCACCTCCACCATCCCCAGGCCAAGGCGGCGTTGGAGGCCGGCTGCCACGTCCTGGTCGAAAAGCCGATGGCCAATCTGCGCCACGAGTGCGAGGAGCTGGCCGACTTGGCCGAGGCGAAGGGCCGGCGCCTGATGGTGGCCTACGTGCTGCGCTACATGCCGGCCCTGGAGCGGCTCAAGGAAGTGGTCGCCGCAGGCACTTACGGCGACCTGATCCAGATCGCCAGCTCGGTCGAGGCGCTGGTCAGCGGCGACCGGCTGCCCTGGGCGGCGAAGAAGGACCAGCTCGGCGGCGGCGTCATGTTCAGCCACGGCTGCCACACCATCGACGTGATGATCGACGTGGCCGGGCCGGTCAACCGCGTGGCGATGCTGGGCAACAACGTCAACGCCGAGTGGATGGAGGGCGAAGGCACGGCGCAGATGATCCTGGAGTTCGCCTCCGGCGCGCTCGGCCATCATACCTCGAGCTGGGCCATGGTCCACAAGCACGCCATCCCGAGCGTGCGCGCCTGGCTGCGCGACGGGTTCTTGGAGCTGGCCGGTCAGAACCTGGTGGCCTACGTCGGCAGCGAGAGCAAGGTGCTCTACGAACACCAGGCCGACACTCCGCCGGCGATGAGCCGGCAGATCGAGCATTACGTGGACTGCTGCCAGAACGACCGCCAGCCGCGGACCGACGCCCGGTCGGCGATCGAGTCGTTGAAGGTCATCTGGGCCGCCTACAAGAGCCGCGAAACGGGCCGGATGCTGAGCCCCGACGAGGCCTGAAGCAGTCGGTGCGGAGGCTTACCGTTCGTCCGGGCCGGTCAGGTCGGACGCCGGCTCCCCGAGGGGCCGGCGTCCGGCGTACCCGGCGTCCAGCCGGTGCCAGTACTCGACCCGCGGCTCGGACATCTCCCAGCACAGGTAGACCTCCTCGCCGCCGGGCAGGAGGTGCGGGAAATCGATCAGCCCGCGCTCGAGATCCTTGATCTGCACGCCGGTGCGGAGGATCTCCTCGAGGGTCAGCCGCCAGCGCAGCCAGAGGGCGAAGTGGGCGCTCAGCGCCGGCCCGCCGACGTCCGGAGTCAGGTCGGCCAGCCGGTCGGCGTTGAGGTCGCGCGACTCGGCCATCTCGGCGTCCAGCCGGTGGAGCCGGACCAGGCGCCGGCGCAGGCCGGGCAGGAGGGCATTCGCCTCGTCCAGGGAATAGTGCCGCTCAAAGATGGCCATCACGACTCCGACCCGCCTGCGGCCCATTCTAGCGTCGGTCAGGGCCGCGGGCAAGCGGTGCCGTGGGTTGCGCCCGGCTACCGGCGCGGCTATAATGCCCACGCCGCGACCGGGTCATTGAGCCGCCGGAAGCGGCGGAAAAAGGGTGGGGCATGCGCAGCCAACGAAGTCGATGCCAACTGCTGGCCGTGATCCTGCTGACCACGGCGCTGGCCGCCGGGCAGGAGCCGGTCCCGCTGGACTTCTCGCGCTCGTTCTGGCTGTGGGCCGAGACGGCGAGACCGGAGGCGGGGGAGGTGGGGTTCCGGCGGACCTTCAACCTGGAAGGCGCGTTCCCCTTCGCCCGGCTGGTGATCACCGCGGACGCGCGGTATGAGTTGAGCGTCAACGGCGCGGTGATCGGCTCGGACGCCGATTGGTCGGTGCCCGAGACCTACGACGTGGCGCGGTTCCTGCGCTCCGGGCGCAACGTGGTCGCGGTCAAGGTCGCCGCCGGCAACGACCATCCCGGCCTGCTCGCCGCGTTCCGCGCCGTCGATGCCCAGGGCCGGCTGCTGGATCTGCCCAGCAACCGCACCTGGCGCCAGATGGCCGCGCCGCCCGCCGGCTGGACCGGCGTCGAGTACGACGATTCCCTGTGGCCGGCGGCGGCCGAAAAGGGCCTCTACGGCTCCCGCCCGTGGGGCCGCCTGACCAGAATGTCCGCGGCCGAGACCCGACGCGCGCTGGAAGAGATCCACATCCAGGTGGTCGAGGAGGCCGGCCTGCACCCGGCCCGGAGCCGGTTCAGCCAGGAGTACCTCGAGCCGGCCTTTGCCCAGCGGTACCGGCAATACGTCACCGTCGATCGCGGCACCGGGCGGTTCCGGGTCGGCCGCGACGAGGCCGCCTGGCTGTTCGTGCCGTATGCCCAGCCGGGTGGCGCGCTGAGCCCGGAGCGGTTCGACTTCGACCGCTTCGAGCAGGACCTCAAGCTGTACGCGGCCAACCATCTTCAAGTCGGGCTGTACGGCTTCGGCTGGACGGACCTGCTCGACGCCCAGGGCGCTTGGAAGAAGGTCTCGGGTCAGCCCCGAGGGGCCGATCTGCCGACCTTCACCTATGCCTACCAGGTGCTCGACCACGCCCTCGACCGCGTCCAGGCCAACGGCCTCCGCGCGCTGGCCTTGCTCGACTATCGGCAGCCCTTGCCGACCGCTCTCCTGCCCGAGACCTACGCCGACAAGGTGTTCCTGGCCCCGTCGTTGTGGCGCGGGCTGGTGCTCGGCCAGGCGAAGATCGGCGCCTACTACTCCGAGCGGCCGGCGCTGGTCGGCTACGCCCTGGCCACCGACGCGCTGCCGCCGGTGCCGCGGGTCGACGAGCCGCTGGTGCTGGACGTCTACCGCGAGTACCTCCGCCGCGAGCACGGCGACATCGAGGGCTTGCGCCGGGCCTGGGGCGTCAGTTCGGCCTATGCCGACCTGGAGGCGATCGGCCTGCCCAGCGACCGCCCCAACGATCCCGGCGCGGTCGATTTCGGCGGCATGACCCAGTGGCTGACCATCGAGCGGCTCAACGCCTGGGTCGACGCCATGAAGGCCACCGATGCCCACCACCTGTTCGCCGTCGGCGCGGCCTCGGGCGCGCGGCCGATGCCTGACGCCGCCTGGTTGCGGTTCGACCTCCTCGGCACCTTCGCCCTGGCGGCCCCGGACCAGGCGCCCGAGCCCCAGACCATGCCGGGCTACGGCACCGCCCTGGCGCCCGTGTCGGGCTACCGGGCGCTGAGCGGCTCGACCATCTCGGCCGTGCTGGGCGGCGGGGTCGAGGCCGGCCAGCGCGGTGGGCATGCCGCGCGGCTGCTGCGTCATGAGTGGGTCCAGGCGGTGGGCTACGGCGCCGCCGGTCTCGTCAGCGCGGTGCGCTGGGACCAGTTGACCGGGCTCGGCCTGACCGCTTCCTCGGCCGACACGGTCGGCGTGCAGTCGCTGGGCGAGCTGGTCGAGGTGACCGGTGAGCGGTTCGCCGAGGCCGAGGCCAAGGTGCTGCTGGTGCGCAACCCGGCCGCGGCCTTCGGCAACGACGGCGCGTTCGAGGAGCGCTCGGCGGCGCGGGTGGCCGAGGCGCTCGATGGCCTGCACGTCGGCTACGTCGAGCTGCCGCCGGACATGATCGGCGACGGGGTGCGGCACGAGGCCGAGCTCAGCGCCTACCAGGTGGTCGTGGTCCCCGCCCTGACGCAACTGCCCAACCCGGCGTTCTTCGACCGGCTGCGCGCCTGGCTGGAAGACACCTCCGCGGCCGGCCGCACGCTGGTGGTCGGGCGGTGGGTCAACCAGAACGAGTATTTCCAGGCGGTGGCCTTGCCGGGTGGCCTGTCGGCGCTGCTCGGCGGCGCGGCCATGGTGACGGCGCCGGTGGCGCTGCCGGGACAGCAGCTCCGGCTCGAGCCGGCGGGCGCGAGCAAGGTGCGGCTGGCGCGGCCGGAAGGCCTGGCGGTGAGCGTCCTGGCTCCGGTCGGCGACGGCGCCACCAAGGTCGTCGGCTGGCTGGCCGAGCCGGGCGTGACCGGGTCGGGCGGCCTGCCGGTGGTGGCGCGGCGCGAGCTGCGCGGCAACAGCGTCTGGCTGGCGGGCTACGACCTGGGCTACGGCTCCCTGCCGTTCAACGACGAGCTGACCGGCCTGACCCGGGCGATCCTCGGCGCGGCGCTCAAGGGCGCCGGGGTCGAGCCGGGCTATCAAGCCGCGCCGAACGTCTCCGTGTTCACCACCGCCGACAACCGGCGCGCGGTCTTGACCGAGCGGCTGGGCCGGTCGGCCGAAGGTGGCTGGTGGCAGCCGGTGGCGACGCCACAGGTGGCCTGGTCGTCGGCCCGCACCCGGCAGGACGGCAAGGGCTGCGTGGAAGTGGTGACCGCCATTGCGCCGTTCCAGGTCAAGTTGCTCGAAGCGGTTGGGACCATCACCGGTGTGGGTCCCGAGGACGCGGCCACGGTGCGGGTCGGCGAGAGCGACATCAAGCCGTTGACCGTGTCCGGCGACGGGCCCTCGACCCTGGCCTTGCGGCTGTGGGCCGAGCCTGGTCAGGAGTTCGCCCTCCAGCGCATTGGTGGCCAGGCCATCGAGGCCCGCGCCGACTCCGACGGCGAGGTGATCGTGCCGTTGGGCCAGGGCGGGCTGGTGCAGGTGGCGGCGGCGCCGGTGGCGGCGACGACCACGGTCAACCGGCCCGAGGACTACCTCATGGTCGGCCGGTACTACGAGCAGCGGCGGGAGTTCGGCCGGGCGCTGGACGAGTACCGGCGGCTGGAGCAGGTCTACGCCGGCACCGACATCGCCCAGTCGGCGCAACAGCGCAAGGACGCCATCCTGGCCGAGAGCGGCGCGGTGGTGCTGGCCAACTACTCGACCCAGCCACTGCGGGTGCGGTACCTCGGGCCGAGCATGGCCGACGGCATCGTCCGGCCGGGGCAGACCGAGACGTTCGTGCTCTACGCCGGGACGTACCAGGAGGTGAAGGCGGTCCCCGACGCCATGCTGGCGGCGCTGCAGGCCCCGGCGGCGGAGTCGGTCGAGGTGGCCAAGGGCCAGGCCATCCTGCGCGAGTTTGGCGTGCCGCTGGCCGGCAAGCAGGGTGAGTGGGACCCGGACCTCAACGTCCGCGCCGCCGTCAGCGCGGCCGAGAAGGACTCGCTGCTGGCCTCGGCCAAGGCGCTCCTGCCGGCCGCCGAGACCGGCGCGGCCGGCGGCGCCGCGCCGCCGCAGGAATCCGGCCAGGCCACCCACGGCGAGCCTACCGCGACCGGGCCCGCTTTGATCATCAACCTCGACGTCGAGCGGAAGGACAAGAAGAAAAAGGGCGATCCGGACGATCCGATCAGCGTCCGCAACGCGACCACCCACGACTGCATCATCCGGGTCGATCATCGCATGCCCGATCGACCCCCGCAGGTCGACGACATCCCGCTCAAAGCCCGCGGGCGGCTGATCTTCAAGATGACCCAGGAGGGCAGTTTCTTCGTCGACGTCATCTTCCCGCACAACAATCAGAAGGAACGCATCGGCGAGTTCGGCCGGCAGGGCAAGGACATCGACGTCGTGATCGAAGAGCTGACCGCCGAGCAGCTCGCCGAGCGCAAGCAGAAGGAGCTCAAGTCGAAGTACAGTGTGAAGTGAGCTCCCCTGAGAACCCCATGGGCGCCGACGGGCCAAGAATCGCGGTGCTCGAGCCGGTGGTGGCCAACCAGATCGCCGCCGGCGAAGTCGTGGAGCGACCGGCCAGCGTGGTCAAGGAGCTGGTCGAGAACTCCCTGGACGCGGGCGCCACGCGGGTCGAGATCGCCGTCGAGGACGGCGGCAAGCGGCTCATCCGCGTCCGCGACAACGGGCATGGGATGGTCCCCGAGGACGCCATCCTCTGCCTCCAGCGCCACGCCACCTCGAAAATCCGCACCAGCGACGACCTGCACCGGATCGTCACCCTGGGCTTCCGCGGCGAGGCCATTCCGAGCATCGCTTCGGTGGCGCAGTTCCGGCTGCTGACCCGCCCGCCCGGCGCCGCCAGCGGCGTCGAGGTGGTGGTCGAAGGCGGGGTGGTGACCGAGTATAACACCGTCGGCTGCCCGGTCGGCACCGAGATCGCGGTCCGCAACCTGTTCTACAACGTGCCGGCGCGGCTCAAGTTCCTGAAGACCTCGGCGACCGAGATGGACCACCTTACGGCGCACGTGACGGCCTACGCGCTGCTCCACCACGAGGTCTCGTTCCGGCTCGAGCACAACGGCCGACCGGTCGTCTCGGCGCCCGCCTCGCCCGATCTGGTCGGCGCCGTGGCCAGCGTGCTGGGCGCCGACATCGCCCGGGAGATGGTCCCGGTCGACCTGGACGCCGGGACTATCCGCGTCCGTGGGCTGGTCGGCCGGCCGGTGGTGGCGCGGGCCAGCCGCTCGCACCAACTGACTTTCGTCAACGGCCGCCCGGTCCGCAACCGAACGCTGACCCACGCGCTCTACGACGGGTACCACACCCTCTTGATGAGCGGCCGGCACCCGGTCGCGGTGATCATCATCGAGTGCGACCCGATGGCGGTCGACGTCAACGTCCACCCGGCCAAGAACGAGGTCCGTTTCAGCCGGGAGTGGGAGGTCCACAACCTGGTCCGCCGGGCGGTGCGCGAAGCGCTGACCGAGGCCGACCTGATGGTCGCCGAGGACAGCGGACCGGCACCCGCCCCGGCCAGCAACGGGGTGCTGCCGCTGGGGGAGGGCGAAACCGAAACCATCCCGCTGACCTGGACCGGCGGCGAGGCCGAGCCGTCCGCCGACGGCGCGACCGGATTGCCGGCGCGGCTGCGACCTCTGGGGCAGGTGGCCAACAGCTACATCGTCTGCGACAGCGACGAGGGGCTGCTGGTGATCGACCAGCACGCGCTGCACGAGCGGATTCTCTACGAGCGGCTGGCCGCCGCCGAGGCCGACCGGCGGGTCGAGCGCCAACTGCTGGCGGTGCCATTGACTCTGGATTTGTCGCCCCGCGAGGCCGAGGCGGTGCGCGGCCATCTCGACGACCTGACCGCCATCGGCTTCGAGCTCGAGCCGTTCGGCGGCGACAGCTTCCTCATCCGCGCGGTGCCGACGGTGCTGGCCTACCGCGACCACCTCCGCGTCCTGCGCGACGTGATCGACGATTTGGTGGCCACCGCCGGCACGCGCAGCTACGACCAGCACCGCGACCTGGTGCTGCGCACGCTGGCCTGCAAGGCGGCCGTCAAGGCCGGCGACGCGCTGGCGCCGGAGGAGCTCCGGGAGCTGCTCAAGCTGATGCGCGAGTGCCGCGTCCCGTACCACTGCAACCACGGCCGCCCGACCATGTTCACCATCACCAAGGAGGCGTTGGAGAAGCGGTTCGGGCGGACGTGAGGGGGTGGCGCGTCCCTACGGGTCGTCCACCAACCCGACCAGTCGCCGCAGGGCGCGGACTTCGTCGTCGCGAAGGGGGCGGGCCTTGCCGGGCTTGAGCTTGCCCAGGTGCAGGCTGCCGTAGCGGGTCCTGGTCAGCGTGACCACCTCGGCGCCGACGGCCTCGATCAGCCGACGGACCTCGCGGTTGCGGCCTTCGGCCAGGGTCAGTTCGATGGTGTCGGGATCGAGGGTGGTCACCGACCGGGGCTTGGCCGGGCCGTCTTCCAGCTCGACCCCGCGGCGGAGCAGACGGAGCAGAGCCTTGGTCGGCCGCCGGCGGAGCCGGACCTGGTAGACGCGCTCGATCTCGTAGCTGGGGTGGGTGAGACGGTGCGTCAACTCACCGTCGTTGGTCAGCAGCAGCAGGCCGGAGGTGTCGTAGTCCAGGCGGCCGACCGGGTGCAGGGCGCGGTCGTCGTCGTAGAGCAGGTCGTAGATGGTCGCGCGGGTCTGGGGATCCTGGCGGGTGGTCACCACCCCGGTCGGCTTGTGCAGCACCACGTACCGCCACCGCTTCGGCACCCGGATCGGCTGCCCGTCCACGGCCACCACGTCGTGCGCGGCGGCCTTGGTGCCGAGTTCGCGCACGACGGCGCCGTTGACCGTCACCCGGCCTTCCAGAATCAGTTGCTCAGCGGCCCGGCGGGAGCAGACGCCCGCGGCGGAGATGAGCTTCTGCAAACGTTCCATAGGCACACACCGCCCCAATCAAAACCATCACCGTAGGCCACCACCGCGGCGCCGCTCGGCGCGGCTGGGCCGGCACCTCGCGGTCGGTGACCAGCGCCACGCGCCGCAGCTCGCCGGTGGGGAGCTGAATCCACTCGCTGCCGACCGGCACACCCGCCGGCAACGGCGCGGCGATCTGCGGGACCAGATCGAGCCAGGCGGTGGGTGGCGCGGCCTCCCGGCAGGTCAGCAGCCGGACCGATTCCGCCGCCACTGCCGGCACCGCGGCGGCCAGCCCGCCGCGCACCGGCACCTCGGCCACCGGCGCGCCTTGCGCCACCACGGTCACCGGCTCGAACGTGTCCAGGCCGTAGCGCAGCAGCGCTTCGCTCTCCACCCACCGGTCGCCGCCGCTGGCCGACTTCAAGGTGACCGCGATGACCTCCCGCCGGCCGCGCCGCGCCGCAGCCACCAGACAGGCGCCGGCCTGGCGGGTGTAGCCGGTCTTGACTCCGATACACTCGTCGTACTTGCGCAGCAGCTTGTTGCGGTTGTGGATGATCCGCTGGAGGTCATGCTTCTTGGCCGGATCGGGGTCCATGTTTGCCCAGCTCACCGGCTCGCCGTCCATCAGGCAGAGCTGCCGGAAGAAGGGATGCTTCCAGGCTTCGAAAGTGATCAGCAGCAGGTCGTACCCGGTCGTGTAGTGTTGATCGCCCATCTCCTCGCCGTGCGGGCCTTCGTGCAGGCCGTGCGGGTTGACGAAATGGGTATCGACGCAGCCCAGCGACCGGGCGCGCTCGTTCATCTGAGCGACGAAGTTGTCGACCGTCCCGCCCACCGCCTCGGCGGCGGCATAGGCCGCGTCGTTGGCGCTGCGGACCATGATCCCGACCATCAGATCGTGGATGGTCATCGGCTCGCCGGGCTGCAGCCAGAGGCCGCTCTCCAGCACCGAGGCGGCGTCCTTGGACACGACCACCACGGTGTTCAGGTCGAGCTGATTGCGCTGGACTGCTTCGAGCACCAGCAGGGCGGTCATGAGCTTGGTGGTCGAGGCCGGGAACAGGCGCCGGGTGAGGTTGACGCCGTAGAGGATCTGCCCGGTCTCGACATCGGCCACGCCGGCGGCGACACAGGTGAAGGGGTTGCCGTCGGCCCGGACGGGCGGTCGGGCCACCGCCGGCTCGGACCGGCTGGGCGGCGCCAGCGCCCCCGGCTGGATGTCCAGCAGCGGCTCGCGGGCCGGCACGGCAAAGCCGTTGGTCTCGTCCGCGTACGGCATGTCGTCGGTCGGCTCGTCGAGCAGCATTGGCGGTGCCACCGCCAGGAAGCCGACCAGGACGGGTACCCACCAGGTCACGACTCAAGCTCCTCCAAGCGCGGCAGGTCGTCGATCCGGTCGAGACCGAACTCCTCGAGGAAGCGGCGCGAGGTGCCGTACTGCAGCGGGCGGCCAGGCTTGTCGTGCCGTCTCCCGCGCAGCTCGACCAGGCCCAGGTCGACCAGCACGCGCAGCGTGCCGCTGCAATCCACGCCACGGATGGCCTCGATCTCGGCCCGGGTCACCGGCTGGCGGTAGGCGACCACGGCCAGGGTTTCCAGCCTGGCCGGGCTGAGCCGCGCTGGCGCGGGCCGGAGCAGCTCGCGCACCGCCTCGGCGTGCTCCGGCCGGGTGACCAGACGCAGCCCGCCGGCCAGCCTCAGCACCTGCACACCCCGCTGGCGCAGGTCGCCCTCCAGCCGGGCCAGGGCGGCCTCGACCAGCTCCAACTCGACGCCGACGGCGGCCGCCAGCTCGCCCGGCTCGACCGTCCGCCCGGCGGCGAACAGCAACGCTTCGATGGCCGGCGCGAGGGCCACCGCCGGATCGGTCTCAGTCCCTGGCGTTGACTCCATGCTCCACTCGTGACAGGACAATCTCACCGAAAGCCTGCTCCTGGCACGCCTGCAGCCTCCCGGACGCGACCAACTCCAGCAGCGCCATGAAGGTCACCACCACCTCCGCCCGGCTCGGCCGCTCGCCGAACAGCTCAGCGAAGCGGCGGGGGCCGTCGGCCAGCCGAGCCAGCAGCAGCTCGGCCTGCTCGCGGACCGTGTACCCGGTCTCGCGCAGGCGGGGTGGCGCGGGCGGGCGGGCCTCGGCCAAGAGCCGCTCGTAGGCGCCGAAGAGCGCCGTCAGGCTGGCCTCCTCGACCGCCGCCGGGCCCGCCTCCAAGGCGTCACCCGGGACCTCGAACAGCCTCTGCCGCAGCTCGGCCAACGAGCCCAGCGTCTCCGCCGCCTCGCGGTAGCGCTGGTACTCCAAAAGCAGCGCCACCAACTCCTGGCGCGGGTCCTCCTCCTCCTCGACGCCCTCGGCGGCCGGCGGTCGAGGCAGCAGCATCCGCGACTTGATCTGCATCAAGGTGGCCGCCATGACCAGGAACTCGCCGGCCACCTCGACCTGCCGCTCGCGCAGGGACTCCACCGCGGCCAGATACTGGTCGGTGATCCGCGCGATGGGGATGTCGAAGATGTCGACCTCCTCGCGGCGGATCAGGCTGAGCAGCAGGTCGAGCGGACCCGAAAAGGACTCGAGGTCGACCTCGAAGCCGAAGTAGTCCTGGCGGGCGGCGCTGGTCACCCGCGCACCGTCACCGGGTCGGCGAAGCCGGTGGCCTCGCGGCAGGCGGCCAGCGTCTCGGCCGCCACCTGGCGGGCGCGCGCCGCCCCGTCGTTCAGCACGTCCTCGAGGTAGTCCGGCTCGCCGCGCAGCTCCTCGTACCGCTCGCGGATCGGCGCCAAGCCCTCCAGGATCCGCGGGACCAGGAGCTTCTTGGCCTCGCCGTAACCGACGTCGCCGGCCAGGTAGCGCGCCCGCAGCTCGTCGGTCGCGGGCCCGCCGAACAGCTTGTGCAGCGCGAACACGGTGCAGGTCTCAGGGTCCAGCGGCTGACCCAACGGGGTCGAGTCGGTGACGATCCGCATGGCCTTCTTGCGGATCGCCGAGTCCGTCTCGAACAAACCGATGGTGTTGCCGTAAGACTTCGACATCTTCTGCCCGTCGATCCCCGGCACCCGCTCGACGCCTTCGACCACCCGGGCCACCGGCAGCTTGAGCACCTCGCGGCCGACCATCAGGTTGAACTTCTGGGCCATGTCCCGGGTCATCTCGACGTGCTGCAACTGATCCTCGCCGACGGGGACGATGTCGGACCGGTAGAGCAGGATGTCGGCGGCCATCAGGACCGGGTAGGTGAACAACCCCATGTTCACCTCGGCGCCGTCGCTCTTGGCGGCCTTGAAGGCGTGGGCGCGCTCGAGCAACGGCATCGGCACCGCGCAGCACAGCAGCCAAGTCAGCTCGCAGACCTCCGGCACGTCGCTCTGCCGCCACAGCACCGTCCGCGCCGGGTCCAGCCCGCAGGCCAGGTATTCCAGGGCGATCTCCCGCGCCTGCGCCCGCAACTGGGCCGCGTCATGGACCGTGGTCAGGGCGTGGAAGTCGGCGATGAAGATGTAGTTCTCCTCGGTCTCCTGCAGCTCGACGAACTGCCGGACCGCACCGAACCAGTTGCCAATATGCATCATCTCCGCCGACGGCTTGACGCCCGACAGCACGCGCTTGGCCAACTCTCTGCCTCCTACGACAAGCCCACCGCCGCGAACAGCGCCAGGACCGACTGAAAAGCGATCGTCAGCGGGATGACGATCACGGTGCCGATGAACCGGAACCCGAGCAACAGGATGATGAAGCCGTACCGCTCCAGCGAGGCGACCAGGCCGGCCAGCCGGTAGGGCAAGATGCTGACCAGGATCCGGCCGCCGTCCAGGGGCGGGATCGGGATCAGGTTGAACAGCATCAGGATCAAGTTGATCTGGAAGAAGTACCCGACCAGACAGGCAACGATGTCCAACATGCCCAGGCCGGTGGCCTGGAAGATGGGCCGCACGCCGGCCAGCAGGGCTTCGCTCACGTGGGCGCCGAGCAGGCCCAGGACGAGCATCAGCAGCACCGCCACGGCGGCCTGCAGCAGGTTGCTCAAGGGGCCGGCGGCGGCCACCCAGAACATCGCCTGCAGCGGATTGCGGCAGTTGCCGAGCCGAACGGGGACCGGTTTGGCCCAGCCGAAACCGTAGCCGGCCAGGGCCGAAAGAAGGAACATCAGCAGCCCGATCGGGTCGATGTGCACCCGCGGGTCGAGGCTCAGCCGACCCTCGTCCGCGGCGGTGTAGTCGCCGAAACGGCGGGCCATCCAGGCGTGCGCGACCTCGTGGACGGTCAGGCTGAAGAGGAACAAGGGGAGGACGAGCATCAGCTCCAGCAGCCGCTCCCCGCTCACCTCAGGACCCATCGTCCGCCTCCTGCCCGAGCCACGATTGTACCACGGCGCGCTCGTCCGCCTTGGTCCCGGTCCGGCCGTCCAGCCGGGCCTCGCGCAGCCGCCGAAGCAGCTCGCCCAGCGCCGGCCCGCGCGGCACGCCCAGCGCTTCCAGCTCGGTCCCGC
>JAANMW010000127.1_pt1 | contig 79168 bp, 71 predicted proteins | sample 7279671 | NCBI WGS metagenome assembly JAANMW01 (sample SAMN14094541, study PRJNA606508) | bioreactor metagenome | isolation source: A lab-scale SPAN reactor treating ammonium-rich wastewater day 247 | place: Ireland: Galway | collected 2017-09-19 | reverse complement strand
AATCACCGGCGCTCGGCGCCGCGATGCACGCGGCGGTCGCCGCTGGTGTGTATCCAGACATCCACGCGGCGGCGGAGAAGATGGGCAAGTTGAAGGCTGAGGTCGTGCGCCCGATCGCCGCAAATCAGGCGGTGTACGATCAGCTGTACGCGGAATACAAGACGCTGTACAACACATTCGGGCGCGGCGCCAATGACGTGATGAAGCGCCTGAAGAAGCTGCGCAACGAAGCGCGAGGAGAGTGACCTGTGCTGCTGCCCGAACTCCGGCGAATCGTCTGCGATCTGCACGCCGAGCTTCCGAGAAACAACCTCGTCGCGTGGACAAGCGGCAACATCAGCGCGCGCGACCCGGAGACCGGCCTCGTCGTCATCAAGCCCAGCGGCGTCAAGTTCCCCGACCTCACGCCGGAGAGCATGGTCGTTGTCGATGTGGACGGCAAGATCGTCGAATCCGCTTATAAGGCGTCGTCTGACACGGCCTCGCACTGCTATATCTACCGGCACATGCCTGCGGTGAACGGCATCGTCCATACGCACTCGCGCTATGCGACCGCCTTCGCAGCGCTGGCGCGTGAAATTCCGTGCGTGACGACGGCGATGGGTGATGAGTTCGGCGGCCCGATCCCGTGCGGCGGCTTTGCGCTGATCGGCGGCGAGGAGATCGGGCAGGTCGTCGTGGATACGCTCAAGGGGAGTCGCAGTCCGTCGTGCCTGCTGCAAAGCCACGGCGTGTTTGCCACCGGGCCGAGCGCAGAGGCGGCCGTGAAAGCCGCGGTGATGACTGAGGATAACGCGGCGATTGTGTGGACGGCGCTTCAGATCGGCACGCCGCTGACGATCGCACAGGCGGACATCGACAAGCTGTACGACCGGTATCAGAACGTCTACGGACAGTAACGCCTGAAAGGGGTGTGTATCCATGATCGACCTCAGCGCCTATGAAGTCTGGTTTCTGACCGGCAGTCAGCATCTCTATGGGCCGGAGACGCTGGAACAGGTTGCGGCGCACTCGCGCGAGATTGCGGCGGCGCTCGATGCAGCACCGGCTATCCCAACCCGCGTGGTCTTCAAGCCTGTGCTGACGACGCCGGAACAGATTCATGGGCTGTGCCTTGAGGCCAACGCCACGCCGTCGTGTGTCGGCGTTGTCGCATGGATGCACACATTTTCGCCCGCGAAGAACTGGATCGCCGGGCTGACCGCGCTCAAGAAGCCGCTGGCGCATCTGCACACGCAGTACAACCGTGATATCCCGTGGGCGGACATCGACATGGACTTCATGAACCTGAATCAGGCCGCGCACGGCGACCGCGAGTTCGGGTTCATGGCAAGCCGCCTGCGGCTGAACCGCAAGGTCGTCGTCGGTCATTGGAGCGACGCTGAGGTTCAAGAACGGCTCGGCGTCTGGTCGCGAGTGGCGTGCACGTGGGCGGACATGCAGGGGATGCGGGTTGCGCGCTTCGGCGACAACATGCGCTCGGTCGCTGTCACCGAGGGCGATAAGGTCGAAGCGCAGATGCGGCTGGGCTATCAGGTGTATGGCTACGGCATCGGCGATCTGGTGGCGCAGGTCAACGCCGCTACCGACCGCGACATCAGCGCGATGATCGACGCATACGAGGCCGAGTACGATATCGCGCCAGACCTGCGCCGCGGCGGCGCGCGCCACGACTCCGTGCGTGAAGCTGCTCGGATCGAGGTCGGGCTGCGACGGTTCCTCAAAGCGGGGGAATTCAAGGCGTTCACGACGACGTTCGAGGATTTGCACGGACTGACCCAGCTTCCCGGCTTGTCCGTGCAGCGGCTGATGCGTGATGGGTTCGGCTTTGGCGCGGAAGGCGACTGGAAGACGGCAGCCTTGCTGCGCGCGTCGAAGGTGATGGCCGCTGGTCTGCTGGGCGGCACGTCGTTCATGGAAGACTACACGTATCACCTCGATCCGGCCGGGATGCGTGTGCTGGGGGCGCACATGCTTGAAATTTGCCCGTCGATTGCAAGCGATAAGCCAAGTCTACAAGTCCACCCATTGGGCATTGGCGGCAAGGCCGACCCGGCGCGGTTAGTGTTCGATACACCGCCCGGCCCGGCGATCAACGCCTCGCTGGTGGATATGGGCAACCGCTTCCGCTTGATCGTAAACGACGTTGACGTGATCGCGCCCGATCAGCCGATGCCGAAGCTGCCGGTCGCCCGTGCGCTGTGGATCCCGCAGCCTGACCTCAAGCTGGGCGCGGCGGCGTGGATTTACGCGGGCGGTGCGCATCATACCGTCTTTAGCCAATCACTGACCGCGGAATACATGGCCGATTTCGCGGAGATCGCGGGGATCGAGTTCGTGCGTATCGACAGCAGCACCACGCTCCACGCCTTCAAGAACGAGCTGCGCTGGAACGAGATGTACTTCGCGCTGGCAAAGGGTCTGTGACATCCGCCCGTGAAGGTGACGAAGGCAGTAAGGTAATGAACAAACTCACCGTCTACGCCGATCAGCCGTTGAGCAAGATCAACCGGCACCTCTACGGCCACTTCGCCGAACACCTCGGCGCGTGTATCTATGACGGGATCTACGTCGGAGAAGACTCGCGAATCCCCAATGTGCGTGGTATGCGTTCTGACATCGTCGAGGCGATGAAACAGATCAGAGCGCCCAATCTGCGCTGGCCGGGCGGGTGCTTCGCTGACGTGTATCACTGGCGCGATGGCATCGGCCCGCGCGAGCAGCGCCCGACACGGCTCAACTTCTGGGGCAACGCGCCGGAGACCAACGCATTCGGCACGCACGAGTTTATGGATCTGTGCGAGCAGATCGGCTGTGAGCCGTACATCGGCGGCAACGTCGGCAGCGGCACCGTGCAGGAGATGCGCGACTGGATCGAATACTTGACGTCGAATTACGACAGCACGCTCTCGAACGAACGGCGCGCTAACGGCAGAGCGCAGGCGTGGCGGATCCCGTTCTGGGGGATCGGCAACGAGAACTGGGGCTGCGGTGGCTTGATGCGGCCCGAATACATGGCCGACCTGTACTGTCAGTATCACAACTTTATGAGGAATTATGGCGATACGCCGATGATGCGGATCGCCAGCGGGTTGGGTGGAAGCGATACCAACGCCGAAGATACCGCGATCTTCATGGATCGCATCATGAACCGGCGACATCCGGTGCATACTGACGGCCTGAGCATTCACTACTACGTGTATCTGCCAGATCAGCCGCGCCACTCAGCGACGGAGTTCGGCGAGGCGGAATGGTACGAAGTGCTCAAGCTGGCGAGTGACATCGACGGCGTGATCGCCAAGAATGCCGCAGTCCTCGATACGTACGATCCCGGCAAACGTATTTGGCTGATTGTCGACGAATGGGGCGCGTGGTATCCGGTTGAGCCGGGCACGAACCCGGCGTTTCTGTATCAGCAAAACTCGATGCGTGATGCGGTTGTCGCCGCCCTGACGCTGCATATCTTCCAAGATCACTGCGACCGCGTGCAGATGGCGAACCTCGCGCAGACGGTCAACGTAATTCAGGCGTTGTTCCTCACGAAAGGTGAGGCGCTTGTCTACACCCCGACGTTCCACGTGTTCGACATGCTGAAAGGGCATCAGGGCGCCACAGCCCTCCGCTATGACCTGATCGCGCCCGTGATTGATGTTAACAGCGTACCGTTGGCCCAGATCAGCGCCGGCGCGTCGCGCGCGGAGAACGGAGAGGTGCTGGTTACGTTAGCCAACTTGCACGCCAGCGAATCGACGGCGCTCGAAATAGAGTTCACCGATAGGGCTGTCACCGAAATCACCGGCGTTGAGCTGTCCGCCGACCATTTCACTGCGCACAACACGTTCGATGAGCCTACACGCGTGACGCCAAAACGGTTCGACGGCGTGGTGATTCAAGACGGTAGTCACGTCCGTGTACAGCTTCCCGCCGCGTCAGTCGTGGCGCTGACGCTGGTCTAGATGGCAAGGAGAAGTCACGATGAAAGCAGCACGGCTTCATGGAGCGCATGACATACGCGTCGACACCGTGAGCGATCCCGGCGTGGTTGGGCCGGGTGATGTGTTGATCCGTGTCGGGGCCGTTGGGATTTGCGGCTCCGATTTACACATGTACGTAGACGGCCGCATCGGTGACACGAAGTTCGACAGCCCGTTGATCCTCGGCCATGAGTTCATGGGCGAAATCCTCGCGGTGGGCGACGGCGCGGTTGGCGGACATCATCAACCGCTGTCGGTCGGCCAGCGGGTCGCTGTCGATCCTGCGACGCCGTGTATGCGCTGTGAAGTCTGTGAGATGGGCCACCCGAATCTGTGCCCGAATCACACGTTTTACGGGGTTTATCCGACCCATGGCGCGCTGTGCGAGTGCATGATCGTGCATGGACACAACTGCTTCCCGATCCCCGACTCGATCAGTGATGGGGCGGGGACGCTGTTGGAGACGCTCGGCGTAGCGATCCACGCGGTTGATCTCGGCCACCTGCGCGTCGCGGACAGCGTCGCGGTTATCGGATGCGGCCCGGTTGGCCTTTTGATCCTGCGATTGGCGAAACTGGCTGGATCGACGCCGGTGTACGCGTTCGATAAGCTCCCGTGGCGTATCGAGAAAGCGCGCGAGTCTGGCGCGACGGCGTGGAACGTCGATGAGGTCGATCCGGTCGCCGTCCTCCACGAAGCGACGGGCGGGCGGGGTGTCGATGTCGTGTTTGAGGCGGCGTGGGCGGATCACTCGGTGCAGATGGCCGCGGACATGGCGCGCGTCGGCGGACGGCTCGTGCTGGTCGGTATCCCCGGCGACGACCAACTGCACATGCGGCATGGAACGGCGCGCCGCAAGGGGTTGTCAATCATCATGGCGCGCCGCATGAAGCATACCTATCCACGGGCGATCAAACTGGCGACCAGCAGCGCGATCGAACTTGATGATCTGGTATCGCATCATGTCACGCTGGATGACGTGCCGCGTGCGTTTGAGATGAACTCGCGCTATGAGGACAACGTGCTCAAGATCATCGTCGACATTGCTCCGGCGTGAACTTGAACTCGTGGGTTATGCCTCCGGCCCCATACCCGGCACATACGGCCAGCCCTCGTCGTCCCACAGTAGGGTAGCGATGCGCAGGGTTGGCGTGCCGCCCTGCACCTGATCGTAGGCGTGATAGACGATGTAGTCGCTGCCGTCTTCACTGAAGATCGCGTTATGGCCCGGCCCGCGCCAGCGGCCTTGCGACCATAGAATCTGCGTGCCACCGTCTTCCATCATGGACACATTGTCACGGTCGACATACGGCCCGGTGATCGACTCCGAGCGCCCGACCCGCACGTTATAGGTGCTGTGGATCCCGTTGCAGCACTGGTCGAACGACACGAACAAATAGTAGTAGTCACCCTTGCGGATAATGAACGGCGCTTCAATGGCGCGCGGGGATTCGGCGCGCGCAGCGATGTCGTACAGCGTATCGTCCTCGGTTGACTGTAGGCCGGTCTCATAATCAAGCCGGATCATCTTGATCCCGCTCCAATGGCTCCCGAACACGAGCCACGGCATGCCGTCGGCGTCGAGGGCGAGGTTCGCGTCGATGGCGTTCCAGTTCGTGTCATGGTCTGATTTGACCACAATACCGTGATGCACCCATTCGTAGTCAGGATCCGCGAAGTCGAGCGAAAGGTTGGTCGCAAGCCCAATCGCCGACCGGCTTGACCCGAACGTGGATACCGAATAATACAGGTGATAGCGGCCGTTCCAGTACGAAATGTCCGGCGCCCAGATGTCCGCAGCGCCCGGCACCCAAGCGAACACCTCCTCAGGATTCCCGAAGAATGCCGTTCCGCCGCGCGCGACGCGCCATGTGCGCATGTCGGGTGAACGCTTCATCGGGATGCCGGCGCCGGTGTGATACAGGTAGTAGTAATCGGCGTGCTTGATCATCACCGGATCATGCACGTTCATGATGGCCCCGCTGATGTCGAGCACGCCGGACTCTCCCGTGTCTTGTGCCATCGCAGTGGGCAGGAGTTCCGCGGCGCGGCCACCGATCAACGCACCCAGCCCGATCAAGCCGCTTTTGAGAAATGATCTGCGTTTCATCGAACGAATCTCCTCGCACGCACGGCGCTGCACAATGTCCTCAGGCGCCGTGAAATCGTATGCATGAGATTCTACGGTACGCGTCCATCCCTGTCAAACGGCCCCCGTTCGAGAGGATTCGACGGGATTCCGATTGTGTAAAGCGGGGTTAGGCCGAGTCGCGGACGATCAGTTCGGTCTTGCCGGACATCCACGATCGAGGCAGATCGGGGTTCTCGATACGGCGGAACAGACTCACGGCGAGCTTACGGCCGATCTCGACCGAGTCCTGCGCGATGGTGGTCAGCGCGGGGCGAACGATACTGGCTTCGGGGATGTCATCGAACCCCATCACGGCGACATCGTCCGGAACGCGCAGGCCGGCCTCTTGAAAGGCGAGGATCGCGCCGATCGCCATCAGGTCGTTCAACGCGATCACGACCGACGGGACATCACCGGTCTGGAGAAGCGCGCGGGCGGCCCGTTTCCCGCTGTCGATGGTGAAGTCTCCGATCGCGACATGCTCAGGGCGAATCGCCAGCCCAAGCTGTGCGAGCGTGCGTTTGATCGCGGTTACACGCCGTCTGCCCGCGTCGATATCGTCTGCGACGCTGATCAACCCGAAACGGCGATGTCCGCGCACATTCGCCAGCCATACAGTCGCATTCGCCAGTGAGGTCTGGTCGTCATAGTGAACAACGTCGATTTGCGGGTGGTCAATCTGGTCTCCGAGCACCGCGACGGGGGTCTGTGTCCGGGTGATGAACTCCGCAAGGTCGGGTGTCCGTAGATGGATCGGCACCATGATGACGCCGTCAACCGGCCGACGTGTGACAGCCTCGCAGAAGTGCACCTCGTTACGATGGATGTGATCGGTGTTCGCGATCATCACGTCATAGTCATACGAGGTCGCCACATCTTGAATCGCCGCTACGATCGGGTGATAGAAGCTGTTGGAGATATGCGCGACCATCACCGCGATCATCTGCGTCTTTTGTGTGCGCAGACTGCGCGCCAGCACGTTTGGATGATAGTTCAATTCAGCGACCGCGGCCATGACGCGGGTGCGTGTCTCGTCACTGATAGAAATGGTGGAGTTTGACTGATTAAGAACGCGCGACACGGTGGGCTGGGACACACCGGCCAACTCAGCGACGTCGCGCATGGTCGCAGACCGCTGCGGCCGCAAGGACTTTTTTCTCATCAATTGTGACTTCCGCGTTACGATACTCCCTTACCCATATCATAAGGCACAGTGTGAACATTGCGCTAGCATCAGCCGCCGGAATCCGGTGCGATCTCACCGGAGAAGTCGTCATATCGGCCTGTTAGGGAACCGGCGTTACGGGGCGTTCGAGCCAGTCGCGCCACGTTGCTAACGCAGGGCGGGGCTGGCCGTGTTCGTCATAGAGTCCCGTATCTCGCCAGATGATCGTCAAGTCGTTCTGCCCGCCGATCTGCTGCCACAGCGTGTCATAGTCGCGCAGCACAAAGTTGACCACGAATGCGAACTTGTATCGTGCGGCGGCGTCAAGCGTGAGCGTGATCCAAGCGTCTTGCAGCTCCGGCGTCCCGTCGAACTGAATCGGAGCGCCGGCGTCTATGGTGAAGGACTGCGCCGGATAGCCAGTCTCCGACACCGCCAGCGGCTTGTCGATCAATTCGGCAAGCATTTCGTAGATCGAGCGCGGGATTTCACGGGTCATGTACCGCGTCATATACGGATAGATCGAAAGCGCGACGATGTCTGTGTAGTCGAGGATGTCGCTCAATGCGCGCATCTGATCGGCGTGATCGGCATCCGTGTAGCCATCAAGCAGATCGATGCCGGTGACCGACACCATAACGGGAAGGTCGGGATAGGCCCGTTTCAGGTGCTCATAGGTTGCGCGGTGCAGCACCATATAAGCGTCCCACAGGTCGGGCCGGTGTTTCATCAGCAGATTCACTTCGATGCCGAACAGCACGAAATCAGGCTCAAAGTAGGTGATGATGCGGTCGGCATACGCCGTAAATGCCGCGATCACATCGGGGTGATCAAACCCATAGCTGTCAAATGGCGGCGGCAGCGGCATCTCCTCTTGGTCACCCCGGTATGCCGCCAGACCGTCGCGCAAAAAGTTGATCGGCGTGAAGGTCAGCAGCACACGGTGGGCCGTTGGCGTTAGACCGCGCCGAAATGCCCAGTCGTCTTGGATCGCCTGCGCGAACGGTGCGCCATCCAGCGCTTCGGGCCACGGAACACCGTTGTCGAAGTGCTGGACGATGAGATCGGCGTCCTCCGCGATCCGGTCGTATGTGTACTGCACCGCCTCCACGCTGATCTCATGGGGAAACGGGGTGAAACCGAGGTAGAAGGGCCGTGTGTCCGGCGGCGGGACGGCCAGCGCCCAGCCTGAACACAGCCCCAGCAAGATAACGGTGAAGCGCTTCATGAGCCTGTGACGCACGCTATGGCCCGGCGGGAATGGGCAGCAGATCGCGCCCGGATGCGCCCGGCGCATATCGTAGAAGCACCTTGTTGATATACAGCGGGTCGCCCGATGTGCCGGTGTGCTTGATCTTGACGACGACCTTGATCGGGGTCGCGCCGGTGGGCGGATCGACATAGATGGCGCCAGCCTGATCGAGGCTGCGCGATCCCTTGTCCTTGCTGCCATCGAGGAATGTCACCTTGACCGATGCGGTTGCGTTCGTTTGCAGCCGGTCGGTGTCGTGATCGACGGATAGGTGAAATTCGGAGTAGCGTGTCGGGCCGCTGTCGTGTGGAAGTGTTTCAAGCCCGGTCAACTTGTACTTGAGACGACTGGACTCGCCGGGGCCGGTCTTGAAGCGGAACTTGCAGTCGACCGGCGTGCCGTTGCAGACGATCTTGTCGCCGGTTGTTCCCGTCCCGCCGACCGTCCACGGGGTGAGAACTTTCACAGTGTCGCCAAAGTCCGTGTTTGCCAGCAGTTGATAGCGCGACCCGAAGTTGACTTTGTAGGTACTTGCCGAACTAAGGCTGATCTGTGACCCGACCTGTAAGTAGGACTTGCCGGCCGCAAGCGGAACCCATGTGAAGGATCCTGCGCCGCTTCCGCCGCTCGAACAGTAGTATTCCAGCAGGCTTCCGAGTGCCGGTGTAGGGAAAACTGACCGGTAAACAGCGATCACAGTGTTGTTCGACGCGCCGCTGTTCAGGCTGCTTTCGAACGTGTCGACAACGAGGTCGATCTGGTACGGCGCATTGATCTCGAACCACACCGTGTCGGATGCTGCCCCGCACGACGGCATTGGTTCGCCCGATTGCGTGGTAGCGTCTTGCGCGCTGCCGATTGTGAGTGACGCATTCATCACTTCACGGGCTGACAGCACACGACGGTTGGAGAAGTAATCGTTAGCCGGGGCGACCCGTGGTTCTTGCGCGTGGACGCTGCCGATAAGCAGGAGTGTTGCGACGATAAGCAAGCTGATATGTCTGCGGTGCATAGGTGTTACCTCTGCTGGCGGCCGACACCAACAGTATAGGAGCAATTTCAAATCACCGTGCAAGCGCAACAGGCATATAAAGAATGCGTGCCAGAGGTCGACCTCCGGCACGCATCCGATATTCGAGCGAGGGCAGAGCAATGCTGCCCTAGCACGCTTTACAGATACACCCTGTACGAGAACGTGACACTGCTTGCGCTGACTGCGTCGACCCGCAGCACACCGCGCTTGCCACCGTCCGTGATGAACCCGACGGTCTGGCCGAACGCCAAACCCAGCGCATTCAGGCTGACGCCATTGGCCGACGAGATGGCGTCATGGTGTGCCGAGTTGAAATCGAGTCCCACCGTCAGGGCGCCGATGCAGCTTGCTGTATTGGGCGAGCATACACCCGGCGCCGACATCGTGCCGCCGCTGAAGAACAGATCGTCACCGCCAAGGCCGTCGAGGTTGATTCCGACGCCGCTGTTGAGCGTGATTGTCCCCGCGCTCGATGTCGCCCGGTCGAGTTTGTAGTTGAAGATGAAGCTGCCGTTGTTCCCTTCGCCCGGCCCCTCATTCACTTCGTTGTTGAGATCCGCGACGATCACTGTCGAGTAGAACCCCGTTGTCCCTGACAAGGTTACCGGGAGATTGATGACTTGTGACTGGCCGGAACCTAACCCCGGGGCCGGGATCGTGATGCCGCTGAACACCGCGCCCGGATCGAAGCTGGCCGCGAACGCAACCTGTCCGGTCTGGCCGGCGCCGGCATTCTGTACGGTGACCGATACATTGGTCAACGTGCCCCACGTGATGACGGCCGGCACTGCGCTCAGCACGACGACATCGGGCTGGCTGGGTGTCGCCGTCGGCGCTGGCGTACTGGTCGGGCCGGGGGTGGGTGTCGGCGGCGCGGCGACGACCGGAAGCGTCCGCAAATCGCCAGCGACGGACGCGAGGTTCGGCGCAAGCGAGATCCAGCCCTGCAAGCCGCGGAAGTTCAGCACGCCCCACGTCAGGTCGAGGTTCGCCCCAATCAAGCGCACCTGTTCGCCGTTACGAAGCTGACCGAGGATGTCATAAACCGTGCTTGGCCCGGTACGGACGTTCAGCGCTTGGCTGAGCACCGTAGCGTATACGCCGTCGAGTGTTGGGGTGAACGTGGGCGTGTTGGTTGGCCGGGGAGTCGGGGTCGCGATGACGACCGGCGGCCGGCCGTCGCCCGCTTCTGTTACACGGATCCCATTTTCAAACCGGGCCAGTACTTGAGCGCCCCCGCTGGCGGTGAATTGTACGACCGCGACGCTGTCACTCGTTTCGCCCAGTGGCAGCCGCGACGGAGACAACGGCCCCTGCGCGCCAGCGATATTGGAGAGCGCGAGGAGGCTTTCCTGAAGCGACTGAGGGCGCTGCAAGCCAGCGGCAATCAACAGCACGGCGTCATATCCGGCCGCTTCAAGCGCACCCGGCACGCGGCCAGTGGCCCGTGCAAAATCGAGGACGAACTGCTCGCTGGACTCATCGGTGAGCGCATACGACCAGCTCAGGGGCGCGATCAGCCCGTCCAGAAGCGCTGGCGACAGGCCGGCGCGAAACGCCGGATCATCTGCGCCGCCGTAGGCCACGATTCCGCTGTACTGCGCGGCGCGTAAGCCAATGTAGAACTGGTTGGCGACATCGGCCGCGCCGTACAACACGAGCGCCTGAGGCGTCCGCTGGGTGACACGCCGTACAAGATTGTCTATGGTCTCGTTGGCCGGGTCGAAGATGATCGCCGTGCCGAGCTGTCCGCCGAGCTGACGCACGGCTAGCGCAAAGCCGACCTGTCCTGCGGTGCCGCTAGGGTCAAGCAGAACGGTCTGCATATCGGTGATCGCGAAGTCACGGACGATGATGTTGGCGAGCGCCTGCCCGTGGAGCTGCTCCGCCGACCGCGCGCGGAACAATCGGTCGGTGCTTTCGTTCGCGAGCAGCGTATCGTCGATCGCGGCAGTGAGCACCGGCACATTCATGTTCTGAAGCGCCTGTAGATTGTTTCGCACCTGATCGCCGGTCGTCGGCCCCACTACCGCGACGACGCCCGCGTTGGAGAGATTCCCGATTGCGGTTGACAGCGACCCCTGAACGTCAGGGCCTTGAATCACGGCTTCGAGGTGATACTGCTGGCCGTCCGCGCCGCGTATCCCACCCGCTGCGTTGATCTGATTGATCGCGAGCTGCGCGCCAGCGGACAGCGGCCCGTCGAGAGCGTCGAGGATGCCGATACGGAATGCGGGTTCTCCTTGCGCGCCCACCGTGCCCATGACGAGCAGCGCCATTGACAGGAGCGCCAATAACCTGACTGCGGTTCGTGCGTTCATGTGCAACTACCTCCTGATTTCTTGGAGTATAGCCGAACTGCGCCTTGCTGCGCACTTCGTCAGCCATGCGGAGGGCTGACGTTGTTGTTTCCAGTCAACACGTTTACAATAGCCGTATCCAATATCACCCCATGATTGAGTAGCAGAGCTGCACGAGGTACGTCCATGAGCGATGAAGTATTCCTAACTGCCGAAGGCGCCGAGGGCTTACGCCGAGAGTTGGAGGATTTGATTACCCTCCGCCGGCCTGAGCTTGCGCAGCGGTTGAAAGAGGCGGTCGCAGATGGCGATCTCAAGGAAAACGCCAACTACCACGACGCTAAGGAACAGCAGTCGTTCATGGAAGGGCGTATCCAGTACCTGCAAGACGTTTTGCGCCGCGCGCAGATTATCTCGAACGACGGGCCGTCGGATGTGGTGCGCGTTGGCAGCACCGTGACCATTCAAGAGGCGGGGGCCGACGACGACGAAACGTACACGATTGTCGGCGCCGCCGAGGCCAACCCAAGTGACGGCAAGCTGTCGGCCAAGAGTCCGATCGGGGCCGCGTTGCTCGGCCATAAGCGAGGATCGAAAATCACGGTAGAGACGCCGGGCGGAACGATCGTATTCAAGATCAAGGCCATTAACTAGCCGCCGCCGATGCGCATAAAACATGACGCCCCGCGTTCAGTGCGGGGCGTTTTCATTTAGTCGTCAAGCGGGTCGAAATCAGCCGTCCCGCCGAACGGATCGTCATCGAACGGCGTTGGATCCGGCCGCCGGGGCGGGGGCGCCTGACGCGGAGGCGGAGCAACGATCGGCGGGGTATATACCGTGCCGGCGGCTGTCTGGCTCGGCGGGGTATACGGAGGCACCGGCGGCGGAGCATACGGGCTTGGCGTCGGCGCGCTGATCGGCGCATAGTTCACCGGCTCGGGCGCAGGTGCAGGGGCTGGCGGCGCGTAGACGGGGCTTGGGGCGGTGGCCGGCGCGGGAGCAGCGGCGGTTCCCTTGTGCCATGCCTCCATCTTGATCGTCAACTTGTCGAAGGTGGAGTTTGGCGCGGTCGCGGTTGGCGTCGTGTCCAGTAGGGTTGCCTGCACGAGGATCCGGTCGGTCTCAAGCGTCAACATTGTGCCGGGCTGGGCCAGTACGATGTCGGTGGCGGGGTCTTTGACCTTCTCCTCAAGCTCGGCCCGAACTTCTGGCGTGCTGTAGGCTTTCTCTGACGCGAACACCTTGGCGATCTGATTGACGAAATCTTCCTTGTCGAACAACCAGATTTCGACCGCGGCGACGTCGTTGCCGAGCTTTTTTGCGATTGCCGCGCCGCATTCGCCGAAGAACACCTTATCGGCGTTTTCGATGGCGAACGAGTCGTCGAACTGGCGGCCTTTGGTGTAAACCGACAACCGCTGTGTCAGCGCCGGGCCATACGGATTGGTCGGCGCTGCCTTGGCTGCCTCGCGGCGCATCTCTTCTTCTTGGATACGCCGCGCGCGAATCGCGTCGATATTGGCCTTGCGCTGGATGTCTTCTTCGGTCTTTGGACGCAGCGCCTCGCGGATCGGGAGTACCACGTTTGGTTTGATGAGGATACGCCACGCGAGCGATACGACCACAGCCAGCACAACGGTGATGATGATGGCGAGCAGCAGCATCACGATGTCACTGATCGCAGAACCCGGTTTCGGAGCTTCACGCCCCTGCAGTGGCGATCCGTCACTGTTATACACCAGCGGTCGCAGCTCGATCAGCGCGGCTTGGACGCTCTCGGTCGTATCTGTGATGAGCCGCTCGACGACGTTGGCCGGGTCTTCAACCAGCGCCAGATAACGCTGAATATCCGCGTCGTTGTAGATCTCGGCGGCCTTGGCTGCGGCAACGAGCTTCACCCACTCGTCGCGCCATTCCCCTCGCAGTTGGTGCGGCGCCCCGTCATAATACCGAACCGGGTTTAGCACATAGCCCCAAAACAACCCGAACAACATGGCGAAGACGAGGGCCACGACCGTGACAATCGTCGGCATGTGCGGCTTCAGTACGATGACGTACACGCCATTGTACGAGTCGATCAGCCACTGACGTAAACCCTTCATAAGCGGTGTCTCTCCAAAATCGCGTTGCGGATCTACAGCGCGTGAAGCGCAAGCGAACAGAGGCTAGTATACTGCTATCTCAGGCGTGCTACAAAAAAGACCGCAGGACTAACCTGCGGTCTTGTGCTTACGATGTGGAATTTCACGGGCGGGTTCTGGCTCGGTATGCCGTCCCTTACGCGAAGGAAGCCGCCATGCGGTGTAGCTGCAGTCGGGATAGCGCGAGCAGCCATAGAACGTACGGCCGGCTTTCGTCTTGCGCTGAATCAGCTCGCCGCCGTGCTCAAGCCCACACTGAGGACACGACACGCCGGTGCGTTCGAGGTAAGGCTCGGTGTGTTTGCAGTCCGGGTAGCGTGAGCACCCGATGAACTTGCCGTAGCGACCGTGTTTGATGACGAGATCGCCGCTGTTGCATGTCGGGCAAATCCGGCCCACCTTCTCGACCGGCTGAGTTCGGGGCGCGAGTTCGCGTGCCTCTTGAAGCTGGCGCGCGAATCGGTCGTAGAAGCTGTGCAGCACGGGAACCCACTCCATGCTGCCTTCCGCCACGCTGTCGAGTTCGCCTTCCATGCGGGCGGTGAACTGAAAGTCCATGAAGTCCGGGAAGTACTTCACCAGCAGATCGTTGACGACGCGCCCAATCTCGGTTGGGACAAGCCTCTTTTGGTGATTCTCGACGTAGTTGCGGTCTTGGATGACGCCGACAATCGGGGCATAGGTGCTCGGCCGGCCAATCCCGAATTCTTCGAGCGTCTTGACCAGCGTCGCTTCCGTATAACGTGGTGGCGGCTCCGTGAAGTGCTGTTCAGGCGCCACGCGGAGCAGATCGAGGACTTCGCCCACGGTCATCGTCGGGATGACGCGGCCTTCGTCGTCGTCTTTGGCGGCATCCTCGTCGCGCGTATCTTGATACACGACCATGAAGCCAGCGAATTTCATCGTCCGGCCGTTCACGCGGAAGAGATACGGCCGATCTGCCGTTGTGAGGCCGGCTGTGATGTCGACGCGAAGCGTGTCATAAACCGCCGGGGACATCTGGCTGGCGAGAAAGCGCTCCCAAATCAGCTTGTAGAGCTTGAACTGATCGCTGGACAGCATGCCTTTGAGCGCCGACGGCTCGCGCACGATGCTGGTAGGACGCACCGCTTCATGGGCTTCCTGCGCGCCTTTCGCCTTGGTCTTGTATACGGGCGCGCGCGCCGGCATGTATTCCTTGCCATAGCGGTTTGAAATGAACGTTCGCGCTTCGTGTTGTGCTTGGGTGCTGACCGTTGTGCTGTCGGTACGCATATACGTAATCAGACCGACGACGCCGGTCTTGCCGAGATCGACGCCTTCGTAAAGCTGTTGGGCGACCGACATTGTGCGGCGCGCGTTGAACCCTAAGCGGCGCGACGCCTCCTGCTGGAGCGTGCTGGTCGTGAACGGCGCCGATGGACGGCGCTGCATAGACCCGATGACGATCTCTTTGACCGTGTACGCGCTGCGCTTCAGGACGTCGACGTGCGGCTTGACTTCGGCCTCCGACGTCAGTTTCGGATCTTCACCGTTTATCTTGATCAGACGGGCGAGGAACGGACGCTCGCTCTTGACACCGTTGGGGCGCTGCTTGCGCAGTTCGGCGTCAATCGTCCAGTATTCCTCGCTGACGAACGCCTCGATTTCACGCTCGCGATCGACCACCAGCCGCAGGGCGATGCTTTGGACGCGACCCGCCGACAGACGGCCGCGCACCTTTTCCCACAGCAGTTCCGATACCTGATAACCGACGATCCGGTCGAGGATGCGCCGGGCCTGCTGCGCGTTGACGAGCGCCATATCGACCGCGCGCGGATGCCCAAAAGCGTCCTTCACGGCGGACTCGGTGATCTCATTGAAGACGACGCGCCGCACGCGCTCCTCGTCCATGTTGGCCGCGTTGATGAGGTGCCACGCAATCGCTTCACCTTCGCGATCCGGGTCAGTCGCAAGGTAGATTTCCGCGGCCGAGTCGGCAGCGCGCTTGAGTTCGGCGACGGTGTCGCGCTTGTCGTTCGGCACGCGGTAGGTCGGCTCGAAATCGTTGTTGAGATCGACCGACAACCGGCTGCTCAACAGGTCGCGCACATGGCCCTTCGACGCCTTGACGACGTACCCCGGCCCAAGATAACGGCCGACGCTCTTGGCCTTCGCCGGCGACTCGACGATCACGAGCTTACCGCTGCGGCGGCCGGATGTCTTTACTGCGGCGGCGGTGTTCTTGCTGCGGGTTGACGCTGGCTTCGACTTGGCCTTCGGGGTGGACGCCGCGCCCTTGCGTGTCGCGGTCGTGCCCTTGCGGCTCGCTTTCGGCGCTGCGGCCTTGCTGCTGCCCTCGCGCGATGACGCGGTTTTCGCCGTTTTGCGCTTGGCCGCGGGCTTCTTTGACGCTGCGCGTTTGGGCTTCGCGGCCGTGCGCTTCGATGGCTCGGCTAGGCCCTCATGCGCATCGGTGCGGCCCATGCGGAACAGCTTGCCTCCGCACACCGGGCACGTCCCGGTTGTCGCCGGCGAGCCGTTGTCCATGAAGATGGCCTGCGGCGCTTGTAACTCGCGCTTAGTCTTACACTTGAAGCAATAGGCTTCCATGTATGGAAGTGATCCTCACTGAATTGACGGGTGGTGATGTCCGCGCCGGACGAGCCGCATGGCTAAAGGTAGCGATCCTGACCGTCGGTCTTGAGCCGGTCGACTACCTTGCGGATTTCTTGTGCTCGTTCACGCGAGCATACCAGTAGAGCATCGGGCGTGTCTACAATGATTAGGTCTTCGACGCCGTAAGCGACCGTCAGTTTGTTGCTGACGATCAGGGTGTTGTGCGATTCCATCAAGATGATTTCGCCGCGGTCGCCGCGAATGCAGTTGCCGTTCTCGTCGTGCGGAAGCACCTCGAACAGCGAAGACCAACTGCCGACGTCGCTCCAACCAATGTCGATTGGGATAACAACGATGTCCTGCGCGCCCTCCATCACCGCGAAGTCGATCGACTTGCGGGGCAGGTTGTCCCAGACGGTACTCAAGACGGAATCGTAGCGGTCGGTGCGGATGGCCTGACCGATACGCTGTAGTTCCGCATACATCCCATGCTGTTGACGCTCGAACTCCTGCATCGCCTTACGGACAGTCCAGATAAACATGCCTGAATTCCAACTGTAACCGCCGTCAGCAATGAACGACAGGGCGGTCTCGTAATCGGGCTTCTCTTTGAATCCAAGCGAATGATAGGCAGCCCAGCCGTCAAAATCGCCCAGCGCGTGCCCTTGATGAATGTATCCGAAGCCGGTAGCAGGATAGGTCGGCGTGATCCCCAGCGTCACGATATGCCCGTGTTGAGCGATGCTCGCGGCGGCCTTCAACACGGAGAGGAACTGGTCGGGCCGGCCAATGTGATGATCGCTGGTCAGGATCGCAACTGTCGCGTTAGGGTCACGCGCGGCGATATGCACGAGGCCCAACCCCACCGCAGCGGCGCTGTCACGCCCGTTCGGCTCAACGATGAAGTTCTCCGTCGGGATGTGCGGCGCGTCCGAACGCAGTCCGTCGACCATTGTGCGGCCCGTCACGACGATGATGCGCGACGGATCGAACATGTGACGAAGGCGGTCGATGCTGGCCTGAAACAAGCTGCGCTCGTCGGTCAACGCGAGCATTTGCTTGGGCATACTCTTGCGGCTGAGCGGCCAGAGACGGGTTCCACCGCCACCCGCCAGAATCATGGCGTAGACGTTTTCCATTGAGCTGACTTATGAGATCGGAATTAGGTCAGAGCGCAATATTGCATGGGTCCTACCGATTGTGCAAGACCTTTTAGCTCTAGCACGGTGAGCGCCGCCAGTACCACGCCGACGTCGCATCCCAACGTGCGCACGAGGTCGTCAACGTGCAGCGGATCACCACGCAGTAACGTATACACCTGCTGTTCAAACGGATCTTCCGGCGCGACCGCGCCCATCGCCCGGCGTGATTTGACGACTTGTATCGAAGGCGCGAGTTCAGACAAGATGTCGGCTGCATTCATCACCAGTTTGGCGCCGTCCTGAATCAACCGATTGCAGCCCCGGCCCTGCACATTGTTGAGGCTGGCGGGTACGGCGAACACGTCACGTCCCTGCTCGGCGGCGGCGGTGGCGGTGACGAGCGCGCCGCTGCGTTCCGGGGCCTCGACGACGAGGACGCCGAGCGAGAGGCCGCTGATGATGCGGTTACGGCGCGGGAAGTTTTGCCTATCCGGTGGTGTGCCGGGCGCGAACTCGGTCACGAGCGCGCCGCTGCGTGCGATGTCATCAGCAAGGCGGGTATGCTGGCGCGGATAGATCGTGTCGATACCGGTGCCAAGCACCGCGATCGTGCGGCCAGCGGCCTCCAACGCGCCGGTGTGCGCCTCGACGTCAATGCCTTGCGCTAATCCGCTGACGATTGTAAAGCCGCTGCGGGCAACGTCGGTGGAAAGCGTGCGGGCAGTCTCTGTGCCGAGGCGGGTTGCTTTGCGTGTGCCGACCACCGCCAGCGCGCGCTGATCGTCCTCGCTGAGCGCGCCCCGCACGTAGATCACCATCGGCGGGTTCGGAATCTGGCGGAGAAGATATGGATACTCACTGTCGGCCAATGTCACAAAGTGTGCGTCGAGCCGCTGCACGCGGGCGACCTCACCGGCGACGTCGATATCGCGGCGGGCTTGCAAGATACTGCGGACGACGAACTGTGGCAGCCCGCACTCGCGCAGGTCACGCTCGTGGGCCTGCCATGCGGCCAGCAGCGACCCGAACTGCTGGACGAGCGATTGCGCGCGCGCTGCGCCAACGCCGCGAACCCGGCTGAACGCGAGCCAACACGCGCGCTCGTCCAACGGGATCACTTCGGCAGCAGCCCCTCGATCAACCGCACGCGAAGACAGCGGGCGGCCTTGTCGATGCCGAGGATGAACTGCGGGACATCGGGGATGGTGTACTCGCCGTACTGTTGGCTGCTCACGACATAAATATCGTTCGGCCCGGCCTCGATTATGTCGGAGATCTCTCCGATGTCGTCGCCATCTTCGGTGACCACGCGCATACCGATCAGCTCGAAGAGATACACCTCGTTCTCGCCGAGTGGGATCGCGTCCTCAATGGACACCAGCACAGCGAGGTTGCGCAGTCGTTCGGCGTCGTCGCGGTCGTCGACACCGTCGAGCGTGAGCAGCGCCAGATCGTGATGTGGGCGCACGGAACGGATTGAATAGGGGCGAGGGTTAGGGTCGAACGGACCTTCGCCAAGGTAGACACGCTTGAGTTTCGGGATGCGTTCGGGATAGTCGGTGATGACCCGCATCCGCAGCTCGCCACGGACGCCGTGCGGGCGCGTGATTTCACCGATCTGGAGGTATTTGAGCGGGCGCGAAGGCGCCATGACTACAGCGCCTTAATCGATCTCGAGGATCACCCGTTTGTCGGTCGGGGCCACCACGCGCAAGAGCGTACGCATGGCGTTAGCGATCCGGCCCTGCTTGCCAATGACGCGGCCCATGTCGCCCGATGCGACCTTGAGATGGACGATCACCGAGCCGCTGGTCTCCTTGCGGCGCACGTTGACATCGTCCGGCGAATCGACCAGCGATTGCGCGATGAGGCGGATCAAATCGTCTTCCATCAGATATCCTTTAGGTACGAAACTGCGCGGGCCGCGACAACAGCGTGCTTCGGCGCCGCGCAGATCGGGTTACACACGGAACAGGAAGCGTTACGCTTCTCCGGCCTCGCCAGCATCATCACTGGCCGCTGCCTTGGCTGAAGGTGAGCCAACCGGGGCGGGGTAGCTGGTCTTTGGGGCGACCGCAGTCGGCTGAAGCGCAGCAGCTTCGGCCATCAACGCGTCCTTCGACTCACCCTTCTGCAGGCGTTCGAACAGCGCCCATGTGCCGGCGCGCTTCATCACGCTGATCGCGGCCTCGGTCGGTTGGGCGCCGACGCTCAGCCAGTGCAGCGCGCGGGCGCTGTCGACCACGTCGGTGCTGGGACGGGTGCGCGGGTTGTGGAAGCCGATATTCTCGACGATGCCGCCGGAGCGCTTCTGGCGCTGATCGGTGACGACGATGCGGTAAGCCGGCTGACGCTTGGCCCCGACACGCTGGAAACGGATTCGCAACATGCTTGTACTTGCTCCTTCTGAACACGATCGCAGCGTGGGGCTGCAGATTGTCCTAACCGAGTAAATTGGGCATGCCCTTCGGCATGCGGCCTTTCCGCAGCTGCCCCATCATGGTCTGCATCTGCTGGAACTGATTGAGTACTTCGTTGACGTCGCGCACCTGCGTCCCGCTGCCCGCGGCGATTCGCTTGCGGCGGCTCGCGTTGAGCACCTTCGGGTTGGCGCGCTCCTTCGCGGTCATCGAGTTGATGATGGCCTCGACGCGCTTGAGCCGCTTGTCGAGGTCTTGCTGGTCGAGCTGACCGGCGATTTGCAGCTTACTCAGGCCGGGGATCATGCCGAGAACCTGCGCGATCGGCCCCATTCGCTTGATGCGCTGAAGCTGTTCGAGGAAGTCTTGCAGCGTGAACTGATTCTGCAGCATCTTCTTGGCGAGCTTCTCGGCTTCGTCCTCATCGAACTCGGCCTCGGCCTTCTCGATGAGGGTCATCACATCACCCATGCCGAGGATGCGATCGACCAAACGGTCGGGGTGGAAGACCTCGAACCCGTCGATCTTCTCGCCTGTGCCGAGGAACTTGATCGGCACGCTCGTCACGGCACGCATCGAGATCGCCGCGCCACCACGGGCATCACCGTCGATCTTGGTCAAGATCAGGCCGGTGAGACCGACGCGCTGGTTGAAGCCCTGTGCGATGTTGACCGCTTCTTGACCGGTCATCGCGTCGGCCACGAGCAGCACTTCGACCGGATGCGTCCGGCGCTTGATCTCCTCAAGCTCCGCCATCAGCGTATCGTCGATCTGCAAGCGGCCGGCGGTGTCGATGATGCACACCGCTGCGTTGGCGGCTTTGGCGGCGGCAAGACCGCGCACCGCGATGTCGATCGGCTTGGCGCTCGTGCCTTCTTCGTATACGGGCACTCCGATTTGCTTGCCCAGCGTCACCAACTGGTCCACAGCGGCCGGACGGTACGTATCGCACGCGACGAGGAAGGGTTGACGGCCTTCGCGGCGCAAGTGTACGGAGAGCTTCGCGGCGGTGGTCGTCTTGCCCGACCCCTGCAAACCCACCAGCATAATGACGTGAGGTTTGGCGCCGCTGAAGAAGTTCAGCCGTCCCGGTTCGCCAAGCGTGGTCGTCAGCTCGTCATGAACGATCTTAACGACCTGTTGGGCGGGCCGCAGCGCCTTGTGAACCTCAGCGCCGGCGGCGGCTTCGCGCACGCGGCCGACGAAGTCCTTGACGACCGGCAGCGCGACATCGGCCTCCAGCAAAGCCATACGCACGTCGCGCATGACCGTGTTGAGGTCGTTCTCGGTGATGCGGCCGCCTTTTCCGAGACGGTCAAACGTCTCTTGCAGACGCTTGCTCAGGCCTTCAAACATGACGAATCGACTTGGTTCCCACGGGACAAGTGGCGGCCATTGTAGAGGAACGCCAGTGTTTCGTCAAGATAAGCGCGCCCTGTCTTGACGGCGTCAAAAAGTCACCCTATACTGAACCAAGCGATACTCAGTCTCAATAAGGATGATACGATGAAGCGAGTCGCCCGGTTGGCTGTTCTGCTGGCGATGGGCTTGACTGTCACTGCCGCCGTCGGCCAGCCAGATAGGCTGGCCGTAGTCGCCAGCTTCAGCATCCTCGCCGATGTGATTCAGAACGTCACGCTGGGGCAAGCCGATGTCACATCGTTGATTCCGGTTGGCGCCGATCCACACAGCTATGAACCGTCAGCGCGTGACCTCGTGGCGCTCAGCGAGGCGGACGTGATCTTTGTCGCCGGTGGCGGGTTCGAGGAACAGCTGCTCGATACGATTGCAGGCGTCGCGCCGAACATCCCCGTGGTAGAGGCCTCGACCTGCGTCCGGGTTCGGATGTATGGTGACGGCCGCGATCATGAGGATGGTGAAGGCGAGACCAGCGGCCGCGACCCGGACGCCGGCGGAAGCGAACATCACACGATCTTCGGTTTGGACGTGCGCGGACTGTGCGATTCGTATGATACGCAGCTGCACGAGATTGATGCGCTCAAGGAGTCCATGGGGTTTCCCAGCGGACGCATGCCGGATGCCCAGCGCGGACATCGTTTGTTCGAGGTTGAGTGTACGCATGACGAGCACAGTGACGACCACGAACACAGCGCGGTTCACGCGCACGGAACTTGCGACCCCCACGTCTGGTCTGATCCGCGCAGCGTGGTCTACTGGTCGCTGTTTATCGGTGACGTCGTAGGCGCGCTGGATCCCGCGCACGCCGATCAATACACGGCTAATGCACACGAATACGCCTACGCGATTGATGATTTGCTGCGCTTACAGCTTGAGCCTGAACTAGCAGTGATTCCGCCTGAGAACCGCCTTCTGCTGACGAACCACGAGACGTTGGGATACTTCGCCAGCGCGTATGGATTTGACGTGCTCGGATTCGTACTGCCGGGAGGATCGACACTGGCGGAGCCATCAGCGCGGGATGTCGCCGCGTTGGTCGAGCTTGTTCGCTCAAGCGGTGTGAAGGCGATCTTCGTAGAAACAACCGTGGTGTCGCGCGTCGCAGAGTTGGTCGCCGCCGAAGCTGGGACGCCGCTGGTGTCGCTGTACACCGACTCATTAAGCGACGTGCAAGGGCCGGCCCCTACGTATCTCGACTATACGGCCTATAATTTCGCGGCGATCACCGACGCGCTCGCTCCCTAGCCACGACTTGAGGTTCGATCTCGATATGCAAACCCATGCAGCCGCACCTACGCCCGCGCTCTATGTTGAAGACGTGTCGGCCGGCTATCCGGACGACCGCCGCGCGATCAGCGGAATCCAATTCGAGGTACAGCGTGGCGAGCGAGTCGCCGTGCTTGGGCCAAATGGGGCGGGCAAGAGCACGCTGTTCAAGGCGATTGCAGGCGTGATCCCGTTCACCAGCGGTCAAGTTTCGCTGATGGGCCGCGACTGCCGGTCGAGCCACGATTTGATCGGCTATGTGCCGCAGGTCAACCTCGTGGATTGGAGTTTTCCGGCGACCGTCGGGGATGTCGTGATGATGGGACGTGCGCGCCGCATCGGTTGGCTGCGCTGGCCCGGCCGTGATGATCGCGACGCCGTGCGGCACGCGCTTGATCAAGTCGGGATGCTTAAGCATATCGACCGGCGCATCGGCGCGCTGAGCGGCGGGCAGAAGCAGCGTGTGTTCATCGCGCGCGCGCTGGCTCAAGCCGCCGACGTGCTGCTGTTGGATGAGCCGTTCAACGGCGTGGATGTCACGACAATCGAGGAAATCCTTGCGACGCTGGATCGGCTTCGCGAGGATGGCGTGACGGTGCTGGTCGCGACTCACGATATCGAGCTGGCGCTGTCCGAGTTCGACAAACTGCTGCTGCTCAAGCGCACGGTCATCGCATACGGCACGCCGGTGGAGGTGTATACGCCTGAACACCTGAAGGCAGCGTATGGTTCGCGGGTGAGCATCATGCACGCCGACGATCATATGCTGATCACCGTTGACGACCACGGGTGCTGTTAAGCGCCAAAGGGACAGGATAACCGATGGGGCAGTTCTTAGAGCCGCTGCAATATGAGTTCATGCAGCGCGCGCTGATCGCCGTCGTCATGGTCGGCGTCATCAGCGGCGTGATCGGATGCTATGTGGTGGTTCGCGGCATGTCGTTCTTCGGCGACGCGCTCAGTCACAGCGTACTGCCGGGCGTGGCGATCAGCTACATCACGACGGGCGGCGCAGTCGGCGTCAACCTGTTCTTCGGGGGGCTGATCGCCGGCGTGATCGCGGCGGTCGGCATCGGCTGGCTGACACGCCGCGAACGCCTCAAAGAGGACACGGCCATCGGCATCGTGTTCGTGGCGATGTACGCGCTCGGAATCGCCATCATCAGCCATGACAGCCGCGCGTATGGACGCGACCTTGTCCATATTCTGTTCGGTAACGTGCTGGGCATTCAAGGCGACGATCTCCTCATCATGGCCGTGTGTGGCGTGATCGTGCTGTTGGGGACGCTGCTGCTGTACAAAGAGTTTCAGATCATCAGCTTCGACCCGAACCTCGCGCGGACGCTCCGTCTGCCTGCCGAAGCGCTTCGGCTGACCCTGCTCGCGTTCATCGCGGTAACGATCATCGCCAGCCTGCGCGTCGTCGGGATCGCGCTGATGCTCGCGATGCTGATTGTGCCGGCGGCGTCGGCGCAGATGATCGCCAAACGGCTGCATCACATGATGCTGATCTCAGCGGCGCTCGGTGTCATCGGCGGTGTGATTGGCCTGCTGCTGTCGTATCATCTGGACATCGCGGCCGGCCCGTCGATCGTCCTTGCGATGACAGTGATCTTCGCGGCGATCTTTAGCACGCGGCGCGCGTACTTGCGATTGCGGCCAGCGCCCCGCTAGCTACGTGAGCCGGAACAAGCGCTCGGCGTTGGCGGTTGTGGCTTCGGCGATCTGCGCGGGGGGCAGCTGTCGCACCGACGCGAGCCGTTCGACGATCAGGGGGATGTATGCTGGCTCGTTGCGCTTGCCACGGTGCGGAGCCGGCGTCAGAAACGGGCCATCGGTCTCGACAAGGATCCGTTCCAGCGGGGCGGCGGCCGCGATACGGCGGGTCTGATCAGCGTTCTTGTAGGTGATTGGGCCGGTAAAGCCGATGTAGAATCCGGCCGCCAGCGCGCGCTCTACGAGTTCCGCTGGCGCAGAGACCGAGTGCAGCACGCCGGGGGCCTCCCGCAGCGTTCCGCTCAGCCCGCCGGCCCACGACTCGAGGATCCGGATGACGTCCTCGCTCGCCTCGCGGTTATGGATAATGACCGGCAGGTTCAGCTCGGCCGCTAGCTCAAGCTGGGCTTCAAACGCCGCGAACTGGTCGGGCTTGGGGCTTTTGTCCCAGTAGTAGTCCAGCCCGATCTCGCCGATGCTCACGACGCCCGGAGACGACGCCAGCGCGCGGATCGGCTCCAGCCACGCACGCGCAAAACCCGCCGTGCTGTTCGGGTGATAACCGACCGCGGCATAGATCACGCCGGGGTATGCTGCCGCCAGATCGATACCCGCGCGGCTGGTTTCGAGATCGACGCCGGGATTGATGCAGCGCGCCACACCGGCCGCGGCCGCGCGCGCGATCACGGCGTCACGATCCTCGTCGTAGGCGTCGAAGTTGAGATGAATATGCGTGTCGATCATCGGCGGCAGCGCGCGCGATGTGCTGTCTTGGGCGTTCATCCGGGCTTACGTCAGCTCGCCGTTCTTGAGCGCAGCAAGGTCAGCTTCGACCATCATCTGCACGAGTTGTTCAAACGAGATGTGCGGTTCCCAACCGAGGACTCGGCCGGCCTTTTCCGGGTTGCCGATCAAGAGATCGACCTCGGCGGGGCGGACGAAGGCGGGATCCTGCACCGTGTAATCCTGCCACTTGAGGCCTACGACGTCGAATGCGAGTTCCAACAGCCGCTGCACGCTGTGAGTCTGGCCGGTCGCCACGACGAAATCGTCCGGCGAGTCCTGCTGCAGCATGAGCCACATCGCGCGCACGTAATCCCCGGCGAAACCCCAATCACGCTGAGAATCGAGGTTTCCGATCCGCAGCTCCTTTGCCAAGCCGAGCTTGATCTTAGCGGCGTGATACGTCACTTTGCGGGTCACGAACTCCAGACCACGGCGCGGGCTTTCGTGGTTGAACAAAATCCCGCTTGAGGCATGCAGATTGTAGCTCTCGCGGTAGTTGACGGTGATCCAGTGGCCGTACACCTTAGCGACGCCGTACGGGCTGCGCGGATAGAACGGGGTCTTCTCGGTCTGTGGGACTTCCTGCACTTTCCCGAACATCTCCGAACTGGACGCCTGATAGAACCGGATGGCCGGGTTGACCATCAGGATCGCGTCGAGCATACGGGTGACGCCCAGCGCGGTGACATCGCCGGTGAAAACGGGCTGACTCCACGAGGTCTGCACGAAGCTCTGCGCAGCGAGGTTGTACACCTCGTCGGGCTTCACGTCCTGCAAGGCACGGGTCAGGCTGGTCTGGTCGCTCATGTCGCCCGGCACCAGCGTGACTTGGTCTTGGATGTGCCGGATACGCTCATAGCGCACGGTACTGGTACGCCGGACGAGTCCGTATACCTGATATCCCATGCTCAACAGGAATTCGGCCAGATACGACCCGTCTTGGCCGGTGATTCCGGTAATCAAAGCGCGTTTGCTCATGCGTGTTCTCCTCTAATGCGGGCACGGCAGTCTTCCAGCACGTCCCGCAGGCTGCTCTCGAAGGGGATTTGGGGCGCCCAGCCCGTGGCGTGGCGCAGTTTAGACGCATCGCCCTGCAGCACCGGGATCGGGCTGGGGCGCAGGCGGTTCGGATCAACACGCACCTCGATACGCTGACTCGAAAGGCTCACGAGCATATCGAGCAGGTGCTGGATGCTGTGCGCGACACCGGACGCTACATTGTACGCTTCGCCGGCGACGCCGTGCTTCATCAGCAGGCTGTAGGCGCGCACGACATCGCGCACGTCGGTGAAATCACGCCGGGCTGTCAGGTCGCCGACGTTGATCACCGGCTCTTGCAAACCCGCCTCAATACGCGCGATCTGCATGGCGAACGCCGGCGCAACGAACCGGTCGCTTTGGCCGGGGCCAATGTGATTGAACGCGCGGATGCGGAGCGTGGGCATATCATGGCTGACGAAGTACTGATACGCCAATTGATCCTGAGCTGCTTTGCTCACGCTGTACGGGCTGGTGGGCATGAGCGGGGTCGTCTCGTCGGTCGGGAAGGTCTTGACTTCGCCGTAGATTTCGGCCGAGCTGGTGATTAGCAGGCGGGGCCGGATGTCTGCTTTGAGACAGGCGAGGATGACGTTCAACTGCCCGCGGACATTGTTCTCGATCGTATCCCACGGATCAATGAAAGACTGGGGCACGAAAGCTTGACCGGCGAGGTGATAAATATGATCTGGCCGAACTTCCGCGATCAGTTCGACCACAGCGGCGGGCCGGCACAGGTCAACTTCATAGCATGTCACGCCGTCCGGGCCGTCGCCGGCACCCGGCATCTGCGTCCCAAACAGCGCGGCTTCCGGAGCGGATTCTTGAAGGTGGCGCGTGAGTGTCCGGCCAACGAAGCCGCCCGATCCTGTTATCAATACACGCAAAGTCTGTCCTGTCCCCGGAGAAATCACACGCGGCGATTATAGCGGCTGACCACGCGCGGTCTAGTCCTAAGGGGCAGAGCGCACGACCGGCACGATCTGAACTTCTGTGGTGGCGGCTGTGCGATATTCGAAGACGAAGATGTCGGTGTGCCTGCCCGGTTCGAGCACCGCGCCATCAAGGATGCCCAGCACGCCGTTCTCCTGATCGATGACGTAGATGATCGATTCGGTCGTGGTTGGCGTTTGGATCGATGCCTTCCCTTCGGCGATGCCGACGACCGACACGAACACGCCAATTGGGAGACGCGCGCGCCCGCCCTCAAACTCGTTCGGGACTTCCGGTGTCGACGATGGCTCAGGCGTTGGTGTCGCGGTCGGCCCGCCGACGATCTGGGGCGGTTTGACGGCGAATCCCAATCCGTACAGCTCGGTAGAGCTTTGCGTGAGGTTGATCAAACGCACGCGTGGATCGTCAGACGTGAACGAAAGGTCGCCGTCTTCGATGATGCGCGCGTTGATGCCGTTCTCGACCGTGCCGAAGATCACCACCGTGTACTCACCGGGATCGCCGAGCGCGAAACGTGTATCGACGAGTGTCGCGCCGCCGGCTGGCAGCCTCGCCGACAGTCCGAGCGAATTGCCGAACACTTCCACAGGCTCGCTGCTGATCGCGTAGTCGAGGTCGGTGAGTGCGAGCTTGCCCTCGACATAGAGGTCGATGCCTTGCTGTGACACCATGATATTGACGAACCGGACGAGATAATCGCTCTCGATGGGCTGGCCTGTCTCGGTCGACAGCGTTTCATCGACGGAGACCTGCTCATCAACTAAGACCGGTTGATCGTCAGCGCCGGTCACGAAGAAGATAATGCTCTGCCCGCTTGGGACTGTGACATCCTCGGCAAGCTGGACAATATCGCTCTCCATGCTGTCGCCACGGAAGAAGAAGCGGGTTGAACCAGCATCAAGTAAGGCAGGGCCGCTCACGCCACCGAGAGGGACGGCGCCGACATCCGCCAATTCCGATGTCCCGACACCGGGGCGAATCGCCCGTGAACCGGCGGCCGCGTTGACGAACACCACCCGCGACTTGCCCTGTGGCACAGCCGAGAGATCCTCTTCGATCCACACCCAGCGCATGTCTGCGACCGGGCCAAAGAGTGCGAGGGTCACAATCGAGCCGGGCCGAGCGGTTACGGGCTGTGAAGCGATATACGGGCTGGACGCGCCGAGGTCTGCCCCTGCCGAATACACACTGAGCCGGTACTGGCCGGAAGGATAGCTGACGCGGTCGGTGGCGACATTCGGCGCGAGGCCGCCCGTTAGAAGTTCGCCGGTCAAGTAAACATCGACTTCGCGCGCCTCGGTGCTCAAGTTGATCACACGAAGCCCGAACTGACCGGGCACCGGCGCCTCGAAGGTATATAGTAGGGGACGCTCACGCGGGCCGGTGACGACCGCGATCGTGCTGGTCAGCGGCCGGACGCGCAGCGTATCGTTGAAGATTTCTTCCGCGTCGTTGATGACGGTAAAGATCAGCTCTTGGCCGGGGATCACAAGGCCATCGCTGACCTCGCCCAGCTTGAGAACGCTGCTACTGGCCCCTGCGCGAACCTGAATATCGCCGATGCCGGGCATCGCGTGGACGAAGCGTACAGACGCTTGTTCTTCCGAGAGGCGCGGCTGTGTGACGTCGAAATGCTCGATATGCAGCGCACCGGCGTCATCTGGAACCACCACGGCATCAATAATCTGTCCCGGCAAGAACTCGATATCAACCGATGCCAGCGGCTCGTCGCCCTCTTGCGCGCGCGTCCGGATTTCCAATGTGTACGTGCCGGGGATCACCGGCGTGATACTGCTGGCCCGGCCAAATCCGAGGCCGTTCAGCAGCGAATCGCCCGCGAGACGCGCATCCAGTGTCCCGGCATCGGGCGCTGCGTGAATCAGGCGCAGCGAGCCGGTGCGTGTCATGGCGGAGATGTTCGAGCCAAACACGGAAGTCGGACGGGGCGTGGGTCGTACATAGGGCGTCGGGGTAGGTGTCGCCGCTGCCGGTATCGCGGTCGGCGGCGCGGAGGGTTCAGCCGTCGGCAGCGCCTGCGGTGCGGCGGGCTGGCACGCGGCTAAGATCATGATACAGAGCACGGCCACGATGCCCGGCAAGTTCCTCATGCAGCAGCCCCCTTGATGCGCAATCCACGCTCAATATACCAGAGTGCGCCGGAACCTGTCACGCAATGTCAATACAACAAAACACGCCCCGGCCGATTTCAGCAGGGGCGTGTGCATTGCGATGACGCAGCCGCACTAAGGCGCAGGCGTCGCGGTTGGCGTCGGCGTTGCGGTCGCGTTGAACGTCGTGTTGACCGGGATATCGGTGATGCTGATCGGCCGGCCGTTGAACGACAATGTCGTATACAGCGAAGCCACCCAGCCGACAAGCCCGTCGAACTCGACCTCGAGCCACGCGTCGGAACCGCTGCGGCTCAGCACGCGAACCTGCGCGCCCAGCGGTACTTGAGTCAGCACCTCGGCATCGACCGATGGCGTGCGGCGCAGGTTGAGGCTGACACCGGCATCCAACCCGACTACCGTCGCGACGTTAACGCCGCGCAGCGGGTCTTGCGTGGGCTGCACGAGCGGCGGCGCGCCTGCAGTGACAGAGCCGCGGCGTGTCGCCTCGTCAACTTCCGTGAGGAGATTCAGCGCGCGAACCTCGTCCAGCGTCACAGAACGGCCGCGATACTCGTACCGGAGGTAGAGCATTCCTGCCCACCCGGAGATCGTGCCGCCTTCGGCCGGTTCGAACTCGACGAATGCCCACTCGCCCGACTGGCCGATGCCGACCAGACGTGCGTTCTGTCCTAATTCCATGCGGCCGAGCACTTCACCGCTCGATTCCGCTGTACGGCGGATGTTCAGCCCAACGCCCGGATCGAGGTTGAACACGACCGCGCGAGCGAAGTTTTCCGGCGGGGCCGGCGTAGCGACGATAGTGCCGGTGCTGCTGCCGGGTTGATTTTGCGGGATGGTCGGCAGGTCGCGCAGCTGCTGGCGTTCACCGCGCGGGTTACGCAGATCGACATACAGCGCATTGACCCACGCATTGACCTCGCCATCGGCTGTCGCCAGCGACACGTTGATCCATGTGTCGGATGGCTCCAAGTCCTGATTCTGTTCGGTCAGCAGCGCTACCGGGTCGACCCAGTCGGTGCCGTCCGGAAGCGGGATCACGTTGCCGGTCAGGATGTCGATGGGCGCGCCAACGCGGCCGTTGACGGTGAAGACCGTGCCAGATGGGGCCAAGCCCAGCGAACGGGCGTCCGCGCGCGGGTACTCGCGAAGCTGCAAGTTCGCGCCGGGATCGAGCACGACACGCGCGGTCGGAAGCGACGGCACGGTCGGCGCTGTCACGATAGATTGGGCGGTCGGCGCGGCGGACTGCGGGGCGGCAGTTGGTTGAGCGACCGCAACCGTGGTCGGGAGCGCGGTCGGCTCCACCGACGCGAGCGTGTCGGCCGCGCCCGGCGCGCTGTTCATCGCCACTGCGAGGCCGGTCGAGCTGACGTCCAGACCGAACGAACTGCCTTCGCGCACCGCGACCAAGTTGACATACGTGCCGCCGTAGAACGCGATCGCGGGGATGTTGATATCCGCCGCGACTTCACCGACGGCGACCGACATCGTTAGGGCTTGGCGTGACGGAGACAGAGTCACCGCTGCGCTCGCCTCGCCAAACGCCAGACCGGACGCGATCGACGTGCCGTCTTCCAGCGTCAGGGATACCATCGATCCGGCGATGCCGTTGATGAGGCTGACCACCGTGCTGCGAGGCGCCACGGCGTCGATCGTGTCGGTAAACGCCGCAACGCGCAGGTCGTCGAGCGATCCGACAGCGGCGACCGTTTGCGCGCCCCCTGCCACGACCTCTACGTCCGCGGTCGTGATCTCAGAGCCGCCCCCAGCAACGCGCAGTGTTGCGGTGTAGCTGCCGGCTTCGACCGGAACGTGAACGCTGGACTCGCCGAACGCCAGCCCCGGCACCACAAGATCACCGTTAAACAGCACATCGACGTTCGGAGCGCCGTCTGCGCCGTGGCTCACACGGACAAATCCGACATCTCCAGCCACTTCGACAGGCGCCTTGAGCAAGAGCGTCGAGGGCGCTGTCGCCGGCCCATACAGCACGAGCATGTGCGACGTGCGACCGGCCAACGCGGCCGAAGTCGGTGGGATGAACGGTGCGTCGCTGCTGCCGCCCTCTGGAACGACCGTGAAGGTGTAAGTGTTCACCGGCACGTCGATCGTATTCAGGAAGCCGCGATAGGGTAGGCCGGTCGCGATGGTCTGGCCTTCGGCGATAACGTCGACGTTCGGCGCGCCGTTCACGGCGTGGATCACCATGAAGCGTGTGGTCGCGAGGCTGACCTCAGCCAGCGAGTCCTCGAAGACATCAAACGTGAGCGGATCGGTCGACGACGCGATCAGCGTGAGCGCGCTGTTGGCCGATGCCGGCACGACCTGTTCCCACAACGTGCTGCTGACACCTGCCAGCGTGACGCGCACGGTGAGATCGGCGGCGGGCGTATCGACATAATCGGTTGACTGACCGTAACCCAAGTTCGAGGCGGTCAAGTTGCCGTTGATATAGACGTCAAGACCGGCGACGGCCGGAATGACGTGGACGAGCCGAACTTTCGCGCCTGCGTCCTGAGCGGAAACGCCGATTGGCAGCGCCAACAACAGCGCTGCGACGGCCAACACTAAAAACCGAAATGCTCGCATGGTCCCTCCTTCACGATGCAGATTACGTGCCCTCTTCCCACTGGTTGAGGTACGCCTGCTGCTGGGGTGTTAGGGTATCGATGCGAACCCCCATCGATTCCAGCTTCAAGCGTGCGATTTCCTGATCGACCTCTTGCGGAATGGTGTACACGTCAGGCGCCAAGTCCCCAGCGTGCTGCAGCATGTACTCGGCGGCAAGCGCTTGATTGGCGAAGCTCATGTCCATCACGCTCGCAGGATGGCCTTCTGCGGCGGCGAGGTTGATCAGGCGGCCTTCTCCCAGCACGTAGACAGCCTTACCTCCAACGATATACTCCTCGACGAACGGACGAACCAGACGCGGTTCCCCTGCGCTCATCCCACGGAGTCCTTCGAGGTTGATCTCGACGTTGAAGTGGCCGCTGTTGGCGACGATCGCGCCGTGCTTCATGCGCTCGAAGTGATGAGAATCGATCACGTTGATGTCGCCGGTCGCCGTCACGAAGATGTCGCCGACCGCGGCGGCCTCGGTCATCGGCATCACGCGGAAGCCGTCCATGACCGCTTCCAGCGCGCGCAGCGGGTCGATTTCGGTGACGATCACGTTGGCGCCCATGCCGTGGGCGCGGCTGGCAATACCACGGCTGCACCACCCGTAGCCGGCGACGACGACGGTGCGGCCTGCCAGCAGGATGTTGGTCGCGCGGACGATGCCGTCGATCGTGCTCTGGCCGGTGCCGTAACGATTGTCGAACAGGTGCTTGGTATTGCTATCGTTCACGGCCAACACCGGGAATTTGAGCGCGCCATCCTTCGCCATAGCGCGTAGGCGGATGACGCCGGTCGTTGTTTCTTCGGTGCCAGCGACCACGCCGTCGAGCAGTTCGCGGCGGTTCTTGTGCAGTTCGCTGACCAGATCGCAGCCGTCATCCATGGTGATCTGCGGACGGTGATCGAGCGCGGCCTTGAGGTGATCGAAATACGTCTTCTTGTCCTCACCCTTGATCGCATAGACCGGGATTTCGTCATGGGCGACCAGTGACGCGGCGACATCGTCCTGCGTGGACAGCGGGTTGCTGGCGACCAGCACAATATCCGCGCCGCCGGCGTGAAGGGTCTTCATCAAGTTCGCTGTCTCGGTCGTTACGTGGAGGCACGCCGATACGCGCACGCCCTTCAGCGGCTTTTCTTTCTCGAAACGCTCGCGGATCGCGCGCAGCACGGACATTTCGTGTTCCGCCCAGTTGATGCGGTAGCGCCCGCCCTCGGCAAGGCCAATATCTTTGACGTCGTGTTCAGTAGCCATGTGGTCTCCTGTGTAGGCCGAATGACGTAGTCGCGTGCGGTTCAGCGCACAGCGAGCAGCTCGTCGAGAAGTCCCTCATCTTGATAGGTTCCGCGGAAGCGGGTGACGAAGTCGGAAAGCGTGAAGTTGTGGCTCTGCGGCCCAATATGTTCAAGGGCATAGGTCGCGCACAATGAGCCGACGAGGCCGCACAATCGAAGCGGCCAGCCCGCCATCATCCCACGAATCAAGCCTGCCCGGAAGGCATCACCAACACCGGTCGGATCGGCAACGTGGACTTCGGGGAATGCCGGCACGTCCTCCTCGCCGCCGTCGTGATAGATGGTTGAGCCGTGCTTGCCGCGCGTGATGACGACGACGGGGATCCGCTTGCGCAGCGCCTCGATGTCATACCCGGTCTTGCGCTGGATGATGCTCGCCTCGTAGGCGTTCACGACCATCGCGTACGCGCCTTCGAGATCGCGCGCAAGCTCCTCGCCTGACAAACGCGGCACCTGCTGGCTTGGATCGTAGATGAACCGAATTCCGCGCCGCCGGCATTCTTCCGCATAGTTGGCCATGGCCTGCGGATCGTTTGGCGAGATTACGACCCATTCGGGCTTGTCTGGATATACGTCGGCAATCGTAAAGTGGCTGGCCTTCGCCATAGCGCCGGCATAGAACGACGCGATCTGGTTGTTGTCGAGATCGGTGTTGGCAAAGAACGACGCGGTAAACACCTCGTCAAGCTGGCGCACGGTGGAGCAGTCCACCCCGTGTGACTCGAGCCAAAGCCGGTATTCGCCGAAGTCGCGCCCGACGGTACCGAACAGCATCGGCCGGACACCCAGCATCGCGAGCGAGTACGAGATATTGGCCGCGACACCCCCCCAATGGCGCGTCATCTCGTCAACAAGAAAACTGAGGCTAACTTGATGCAGGTCTTCAGCGATGATGTGCTCGACGAACCGCCCCGGAAAGCGCATCAGGTAGTCGTAGGCGATCGAGCCGGCCAGAATTACACTCATTTGGGGGTGTCCGTGGTTTCCGGTAATGCCGCGCGAAACACGGGGATTATAATCTAACGACGGCATACGTCTATGAGCAATACTGGTTATGGAACGGCGGCGGATGACACTTTTCGACGGGAATCGGCTCACACAGGACGTCATGGCGCTTCCGATGGATGCGATTCGCCGCGGCCTGTACAGCGACAAGTACTTCGAGAACACCATCGCGATTTTGGCGGGCTTGACCGATCAGGGTACGACATGTACGGAGTCGGATCGTCGATAATGACCAATGACCGGATGACCAATACGGACTTCACACTGGATATCGCACGCGCCAAGTTGAACGGGCGTTGGGTCGACGTGGCGAAGGCGGGCCGCCGCGCGGGCGCGCACGCAGAACTGCGTCCTGTGGATTTGAGCGAGTTGTAGGCCCATGAGCGACGAAAAACGGGGTTGGAGCAAGGGGGTTCGGCTGGTGCCGTCACGGCACGGCGCGCGTATGATGTCGATTCGCGCGTTGGTCGAACGGGCAGTCGATCAGTTCATGCGCGAATTCGGCAGCGATCATCCCGACGTCGCCGCCGCGAGAACCCGTGCGGATCGCCTCAAACTGCTGCGCGACACCGTGCTGTATGTGACTGCTGTCGAGTCGGCGGACTTGGGGCAGGCGGAACTGGCGGCGCTGATGGACGAGGTGTATTCGGAAATCTTCGGATACGGCGGCCTCGACCCATTCCTTGCCGATCCGGCCGTTTCGACGGTCACGTTCGAGGGGATCGAGAAGACGGCGGTGCGATCCGGGCTGGGCGACTTGGAACCTGCTGACCGCGCCTTTGAAGACCATGCGGGCTTGCAGCGGGTGTTGGAACGGATGCTGACCGACGCCGATACGGAGCTGGGTCACGGCCCGTACTATGAAGTCGGCTTGGAGGCATTCGGGCGGCGCATGTGCCTCAATCTGGTGCTGCCGCCGGCCGCATCCCGGCCAGAGGGGTATATCCGGCTGCATCCCGCCAAGCCGATTGCGCTTGACGCGTTCGCAGACAGCGAGATGATCTTGGTGGTGCTGCGAGCCATCGCCCGATCATCGCATGGAGTGTTGGTGGTCGGCGAGGCGGACAGTGGAAAAACGACGCTCGCCGGCGCGCTCGCGCGTGAGGCCGGCGCTCGCACTGTGCGGTCGGTGGAACGTGCCGGTGAACTCGCGCTGGTGGACGGCGTGGAACGGTTCGTCGTGCAGTGGCCGAAGGGTGACCGGCCGATGATCTCATTCGCAGAAACAGCCGCAGCAGCGGTGGAAACCCCGTGCGATCTGCTGGTTGTCGATGAAATCCGCGCGGATGAACCGGCCGCTGTGCTTCCACTGCTGAACGCATCCAGCGTGATCCGGCAGATTTGGTCATTTCGCGGCACAGCAGAGGCGAAACGGCTCGCGCCGGCGCTGTCTATGCTGACGCTGCGCGCCAAGCAGGCCGCCGGGATCCCTGACGACCCGGCTCATGCCGTCTTCGATGCGCTGCCGTTCGTCATCACGCTGCGGCGGCGTAAGGACAGGCTTGCCATCGTCGCGATCAGCGAGTGGCAGACCGATAACGCGGGGAGTTCCAGCCTGATCGAGCTGATAGGGCAGGGGTGGAACGGGCTGGAGCCAACGGGCAGAACGCCGCAGCACGCGCTCGACCTCCCCCCTGAGGCATGGACGAAGCCGTCAGAGTAGCTGCCCGGCGACGGCCTTCTGCAGCGACTCGGTAAACGGCGGCCGCGCGATCCCGTGCTCGGTGACGATCCCGGAGACGTAGCGCGCGGGCGTCACATCGAAGGCCGGATTGCGCGCCCGGAAATGATCCGGCACCAGCTTGTTGCCATACGGGTGAGTGACCTCGTCGGGGCTGCGTTCCTCGATCGGAATTTCGCTGCCGCTTGCGAGCGATAGATCGACGGTCGATGTTGGCGCGACCGTGTAGAACGGGATGCGGTTCTCCTTCGCCAATACGGCGAGCTGATACGTCCCAATCTTGTTAGCGAAATCACCGTTCGCGGCGACCCGATCCGCGCCGACGAGCACCAGCTGCACCTCGCCGCGCTGCATGAAGAAACCAGCGGCGGTGTCGGGCAGGATGTCGTACGAGATCCCCTGCTGCTCCAGCTCCCATGCCGACAGCCGCGCGCCCTGAAGCCGTGGGCGGGTCTCATCGAGGAAGACGTGAAAGCGCGTGCCAGCCTCATGCGCGGCCCGGATCACCCCCAGCGCGGTGCCGTAGTCGACCGCTGCCAGCGCCCCGGTATTGCAGTGATGCAGCACGGTCATGCCGTCGGAGATCAGTTCGCGGCCGTGACGGCCCATCGCCTTGCAGATTTCAACGTCGGCGTCTGCCATCGACCTTGCCGCATCAATCAGCGCATGGCGGAATTCGTCAGCGGTTCGGTAATCGTGCTGATCGGCCAGCGTGAGCATCGTATCGACGGCCCACGCCAGATTGACCGCCGTCGGACGCGCGTTCTTGAGCATATTGGCCGCCATCGCGAGGTCGGCACGGATGCCTTCGGGTGAACGCGCGGCGCTCGTGAACCCGGCCAACGCCATCCCGAACGCCGCCGACACGCCAATCGCCGGCGCGCCGCGCACCGTCATGTTGGTGATAGCCTCAGCGACTTCCTCGACCGTGCCCAAGTCCACGGTTTCGAATGACCACGGCAGCGCGCGTTGGTCAATCATGCGTACGACTCCGCCTACCCAATCGACTGTGCGCATCAGACTGTTACCTCGCTCACGACTTCGATACCATTCAGCATCATTGAATATAGGAACACAGTGTGAAGCAGATCGCCATCATGTGGCGTCGCGCCGATCTGCTGCGCCACGGCGACCGGTAAGTCGTACGTATCCACAGCGTTGACTGGCACGATCACCCGAACGCCGGCACGCTGATGCTGATTGGCCGATAAGCGCAGGTGCATCGCAAGTTGGTAGGTGCATAGATCGGTACAGTCGCCGACGGCAATCCACGTCTTGACGTGCGTGCGCGTGTCGAGCCACGCCTGAAAGCCGGTCGCGAACGCGCTGTTGATGCTGTTCTTCTCGAACACCGGAATCGAGTCGAAGAAGGGCAGCGAGCGAAACGCATCGACGGTCTCGGCCTCTGCCGTACCGCGGATGCAGTGCGGCGCATAGCTGGCAAACTCGACGGCGTGCTCAGGGTGTGCGTCCTGCGTGACCGCGATATTGCGCACCCCGAGCGCCCACGCGTCCGTGAACAGCGTGGTGATCGGTACGATGATGCCCTCAATTCGTGGAGACGCCAACGGGCCGACCGAGCAGAATCCCTTGATGACATCGACGCTGACAAGGCCAACCGCGTCGGGGCCAGCATCCGCCACGAGATCACGCAGTGAAACCGGCTTGAGGGAATTCTGCCAGTCCACGACCCATGAAAGAAAAGGTCTGCTGCGGCTGATTAAGGTGTCGACATGCATCGGTTCGTCCTTCATCGTGGCGAGCAGACCTTACGTTACTCGGGGCTGTGAAACGACTATTCGAACGTCTCGATAAGCGTTGAAATCCCAGCGAAGCTCCGATCGCTGATCGGCTGCGGAGCGCCTCCGTCGATGCGGTAGAGCACGGTGGGGGTGCTGCTGACGCCGAGCGACCGCGCGAGCCGCACGTCGGCTTCTGACTGCGTGGCCTCCTGCGAACAGCGTAGAAGCTGCGCAAAGTCCGTGCCGGTGCGGTCAGCGATCCCCTGAGAGAAGTTGGCGCCGGTGGTGCCGGTGCGCACCAATTCGTACGCGACCTCGCTGGCAAAGGCATACGAGCCGGGCTTTTGTTCCTCGACGCACTCAAGCAGATTTGCGACCTGCGTGGTGTTCGGGTTTGCGTTGGCGCCGGCTGTCGGCAGCGAGCGCATCTCATAACGCGCCCGGCCGGTCTTGACGTATTCGGTGATGACCTGGTCGATCGTCGGCTTGAACTGCTGGCAGGAAGGGCAGTACCAGTCAAAGAATTCAACGATTGTGACGCGCGCCTCTGGATCGCCGATGACATAGCCGCCGTCTTCGAGACGCTCGTAAGGGATTTCCGCAAAGAACGCTTCACCGAAGGATGACTGGCCTCCACGCGCAGAGACCAGCACCAGCACGATAGCGACCAGCGCCACCGCGCCGATGACGGCGATCAGGAAGGTTTGCTGGTTGCTGCGTGATGAGGCGGCTTTCGGCGCTGTGGTGGACTTGTTCTTGGCTGCGTCAGCCATGGGGGACTCCTCAGTGATCACTCGTCATGTCAGGTGGTAAGCCGAAATCGTAATACAAAACGGACGCGCGTCAAGTTGAGTTTACACTCTGATGACATTTGTGGGTGTGTCGTCGGGAGTTTCTGATCTACGACTCACGAATGGACTTCGGCAGCGACTTCAAGACCTGTCGATACGCGTGATCGATCATGTCTTCGATTTCGGGCGGCGGTATCGTCCCGTCAACAACCACCGTGTTCCAGTGGCGTTTGTTCATGTGATAGCCGGGAGTCACCGCGTCATACGTCGAACGCAGCATTTCGGCGAGCGTCGGCTCGCACTTCAGCGTGATGCTCGGCGGAGCGCCGCGTGGATTGACCGACATCAACGCGAAGATCTTGCCGTGGATGCGGAATACCAGTGTGTCGGCATCGAACGGAAAGTCCGACGTGACCCGCGGCAGTGCGCTGCACATCTCACGCAGGTCGTCAATTGAAAGCGCGCTCATCATCTACCCTCAGTTTTCATACACGCGCCGCCGCTCATCGGCCATCCGCGCGGCAAGATCGCGTAGATAATCGGCATCCTCGATGCGGGCACGCCACTCGGAAGGGATCGCGTCGAGGCCGAGCCTTGCCGCCTGAATGCCGCCCGCGATACACGCAACGCTGTCGCTGTCGCCTGTCTTGAGATTCGCGCCGAGCCGGATGGTGTCCGCGTACGACTCTGGCCGCTGTGCGGCGCAGTACAACGCCATCGTGATCGCCTCGTCTCCTGTCCAACCCGTACCGATGTGATACAGCGCGTCGGCTGTGTTCGTCCATCCCAGCGCATGACCGATGCGGTGCAGCACGCGGAGGAATTCGTCGTTCTGGGCGGGAGGGAGATGCTGTACCTGCGCGATAATGCCGTCGGGCGGTGTCCCCTCAAGCGCGAGTTTGATCGCGTACGCGCCGACGTTAGTGGCTGCGATAGCCGCTGGATGCGCGTGGGTGATGATGCCGCTGGCCTCTGCGACCGCGATCATGCGCTCTAGGTCGAATTGGTAGAGGTATCCGACAGGCGCGACCCGCATCACCGATCCGCAGCCCTTCGACTGAACGAGGCCGCTCGTCCGCCAATTCCGGGTCTTCTCATAGTTGGCGATACCGGCCATACACGTGTTTCCCGGCGCACGGCTGTAGCTTGGATCGCTCTGCCGGTGGCTCCATGAAATGAAGCGTTCACCGACCGCTTCCATGATTGCGTCAAGGTCGGCATCCAGCCCCGCATCGAGGATTCCCTCGGCGAGCGCCAGCGCCATCTGCGTATCGTCGGAGAACAGGGCCGGCTCAGGCAGTTCGGTGATTCCACGCGGCCCATACGTCGATTTTATGGCAGGCAGATCTAGAAATTCGACGGGATAGCCGAGCGCGTCACCGATTGCCAGCCCAAAGAGGATTGCTTCTGCATGTTGTCTACTCATCAACACCACCGTACACTTGAGGTGAACATGCGTCCATGAACGCTGTACAATCGTCCTTGATCGTATCACGAAGTCTGTCGAATAGACCGGAGAAAGAGCATGTCGGCACACGGCATTTTGAGTCATCCGTGGGCGCGCCGCGCCGGTGCGGTCGCGGTCGCCGTGGCGATTTTCGCCGCAGGCGTCGCGTTTGGTAACGGTGGGTTGGTCGGCGCACAGGTCACGCCGAACACGCGCCCGCCTGTCGAAGCGGAAGAGGACTTCGCGGCGTTCTGGGAGACCTACAACCTCATCAATAAGATCTACCTTGAGCCGGTCGAACGGCAGCTGCTCGTCGATGGCGCGATCAACGGCATGGTCGAGGCGTTAGGGGATGAGTTCAGCGGATACGTCGAGCCTGAACTGAACGCGTTCGACTCTGACTTGAGCGGCTCGATCAGCGGCATCGGCGCGGTGATCGAACGCGACGAGGAGTTGGGGCGCGTCCGCATCGTCAACGTGTATCCCGGCACGCCGGCCGAGCGCGCCGGTGTGCTGGAGGGTGACATTTTCCTCGAAGTCGATGGGGTGGATGTCCGCAGCTTTAACGCCGATCGGCTGGCGGCGCGTGTGCGCGGCCCCGAGGGATCGACCGTGAACATCGTCATGGAGCGCAATGGCGAAGAGATCGAGTTCGCCATCCAGCGCGCGCGTATCACCATCCCCAACATCGAGACCCAGATCCTGAACGACGATATCGCTTACGTCAAGCTGTTCCAGTTCACCAGCGAGGCGCGGCGCCAGTTCGATCAAGCGATCTCGGAACTTGATCTGGACACGCGCCGCGGCCTGATTATCGACCTGCGTGGCAACCCCGGCGGTCTGTTGAGCAGCGCGGTAAGCATGGCGAGCGCGCTGGTAGACGAGGGGGTGATCCTTTACGAGCAGTTTGGCGATGGCACCGAGCAGATCTTCGAGGCTGACGGCACGTCGCTCGGCATTAACGTGCCGATTGTGGTGCTCGTGGACGAACGCAGCGCCTCCGCATCCGAGCTGGTGGTACGGGCGTGGGTGGATTACGGCCTTGTGACAGTCGTCGGGACGCAGACATTCGGCAAGGGGGTCGTGCAAAGCCAGCGTGACCTCGTCAACGGCGGCGGCTTGCGGCTGACGGTCGCGCGCTGGCTGTCACCCAACCGTGAGTCGATCCACGGCGAAGGGCTGGTGCCGGATGTCGTGGTCGAGTGGGATGAAGAAGCCCGCCGGGAGCACCCGGACGACGATCCGCAGTTGGCAGCGGCGCTCGAACAATTCGAGTAGGACGCGCGGCGGTAAACCGTCGGACAACCGGGGGCGGTCAACTGGATCGCCTCCGGTTATTGTTCCTACTCAGCGCGCACGGCCCATGCTATACTTCTGCGCTTAAACACGTACTTTTCCCGTATTGAGGGTATTCCGCATGGCGGTAGCACTGCAAATCGCAACGATTATTCTCAGCATCCTGCTGGTTGTGTTGATCCTGCTGCAGGTGCGCGGTGAGGGGCTTGGCAGCCTGCTCGGCGGTATCGAAATGGGCGGCATGGGACGCACGCGCCGCGGCATCGAAAAATCCGTCTTCCACCTGACTATCGGGTTGGCCGCCGCGTTCCTTGTCATCTGCATCTTCTCGGCGGTCGTGACCCGGCAGCTCTAGTCGGGCTGCCGCGCTCCAAACGATTATGCTTAGCGGCCGTCGCTGGCAGCTGATCCTCCTGCTCGCCGCGGCGGCCGTTTTTGCTGCCGCGGTCATCAGCCGGGTCAACCGGCCCATTCCGGCGCCAGTTCCACCTCCTCGCGCGAGTGACACCCCCCCGGCCGCTGTCGTGCCGGCCGGCGAAAGCACATCGCTGCCCATTCCCGATCCAACCAGCGCCCCGACCCCCGTGATTTTGGCGCTCGCCGCGTCCGATGGCGTGCCGACCTATCGCGAAGGCTTGGTCGGGCAGGTTCAGCGCCTGAACCCGTTGTTTGCAACATTGAACCCGGTTGACGCCGACATCACATCCCTGATCTTCGAGGGGTTGACGACCATCAACGCGTATGGCGAGCCGGCGCCTGACCTTGCCGAGAGCTGGATCGTCTCGTCCAGCGGTCTCGAATACGTCTTTACGCTGCGCGACGATATCGTGTGGCATGATGGCACGCCGTTTGACGCGGCGGACGTGATCTTCACGATGTCTCTGCTGCGCGACCGTGACTTCCCCGGCGACCGCGCTCTGCGCGATTTCTGGCGCACGGTCGAGACGCAGCAGTTGAACGACCGACAGATCCGATTCCGGCTGACTCAGCCGCTGGGCGCCTTCCCGTATGCGCTTCGGATCGGAATCCTGCCGGAGCACGTATTCACCGGCATGCCCATCGAGGCGCTGGCGTCGCATCCGTTCAATTTCACGCCCATCGGCACCGGCCCGTATCAGCTTGAAGCCCTGCGCGGCGCGGACGGCCAGATTACGCAGGTTGACCTGCGGCTTGCGCCCAACTATGAGCTGCGACGCGACGCGGATATCCCGACCATCGACCGTGTCTCGTTCCGGCTGTACGCCACCTTCAACGGGGCATTAGCCGGCCTCGACGCGGGCGAGATCGACGGGCTGGCGACGCGTTCGCGGCAAGAGCGCATGCCGCTGCAAGATCGTGCGGTCGGCGGGGCGGTGGTGCTGCGCAACGCGATTGAGCCGACGCTGGGCGCGGTGATCTTCAACTGGCAGCGCGAGACGACGCGTTTCTTCACCGAGGAACGGGTGCGGCGGGCGCTGCTGCTCGGCCTCGACCGGCGGCGGCTCGTCGAACGCACGGCGCTGTTCGAGCAGGCTGTCTTTGCCGAGAGTCCGCTGATCCCCGGCGGATGGGCGTATGACCCTTCGCTGTCGACGCCGTACGATGTGTCGCAGGCGCAGTTCTTGCTCAGCGAAGCCCGGCTCGATCAGTTCACGCCGCAGACAGCCGAGGGCGAGACGCCGACGCCGGGTGGCCCGTTGGGGTTCACCCTGCTGGTCGCGGAAGATCCGGTGCTGGAGCCTGTAGCCGAACAGATCGCCGCGCAGTGGACGGCGTTGGGGTTCGCTGTTGCGGTACAAGCGCTGCCTATCACAGACCTGCAAGAACGGCTGGATGCTGGCCTGTTCGATGCCGCGCTGGTCGAGCTGACACAGCTTGGGACGGCCGACCCGGACGTGTACGACTTCTGGCACGACGCCGAGTATCCGGACGGCAAGAATTACGGCGGGGTCAACGACCGCATCATCAGTGAACTGCTGGAACGCGCGCGCCGCGAGCCGAACGCGCTCAACCGGAAGAACCTGTACTTCGACTTCCAGCGCGAGTTCCTTGAACGTGCGGTGGCTGTGCCGCTGTACTACCCGCTGTACAGCTACGCGACAACTGCGCGGGTCGAGAACGTACAGCTTGGGTATCTGGGCAAGGCCTCCGACCGTTTCGTCAGCATCGCCGACTGGACGCTCGCCGATTAGCTAGGCCATTGTGCGAAAGTCGAGAGATTTCGTGTTCTGTGACGCAGTGGTCATTGAGCGATACTGTATCTCATTACCTCATCACTCAGCACTCGGCACTTTCAACTACTCGCATAGCGGGCTTCTTGGGCGAGAATGTCGCGTAGATGAGCCTTCCGCGCCGCGCCGCTGAGCAGTTCGAGCTTGCGCACCCCTAATGGATCGACAACCTCTCGCAAGAGACGGAGTTCTTCGCTGCTTGGCGGGATGGTCTCGCGCAGGTCAGGCGCGACGTCGAGCGTGAAACGTGTCTTGCGCTGCACCGACTCGATGGTGCCGCCGGGATGGATCGAGGTCAGGCGCATGACGCCGTTGGCCCAGTCGAACTCACCGAGGTCGCTGACGAGATAGCGCGGCCCCTCTCCGCGCCGCCGGGCTGCATCCGAGCCTAAACCACTTCGGATGTCCAGCCTCTCGACGAACGTGGCCGGGGAATGGCGCGGCACGTAGAGATACGCCCGCGACGAGTATACGGTAACGTCCGGAATCCCCCCGGAACCCGGCAAACGCATCCGTGGACGCGCGACATCGTGGCCGAAGGCGATGTTGTTCGTGTTGCCGAACCGGTCGATTTGCGCCGGGCGAAAGAACTCCTTTGGGTGGAACTTGGGCAGCAGGTCGAGCGCGGCAGTGACGAAGCCCGGATGGATCAACCCGTGTTCCATCCACGCCGATTCCTGCGCTGCAACCCCCAGCGGCGCCCACTGCTGACAAATCGATTGGCCGATGGCCGACGCAAAGCGCACGTTGGGCGCGTGCGTCTGCTGAGCAAGGATGAATCCGGCCATCACCAGCGGCGTATTCAGCCCTTGCGCGAGGACTTCGCCATCTTCGACCTGCCGCGAGATGCACACGCAGATCAGCTCATCGAGCGTCCAGTCGTTCATACTATGCTCCCCGCTGAGGTTGTCGCACGAACGGGATCAGCCATGCGGTCTTGCGCTGGTATTCGCGGTACGCATCATCGAACTCGGCGATCATGCGGCGTTCCTCGTACAGTGAGCCGACCATGAAGTAGAGAGTCGCGCCGATGCAGAAGCCGAGGTACGCCCCGCGCATGACGGTCACCGGCCACAGCGCCATGAGCGAGAACAGATAGAGGGGATGCCGCACCCAGCGGTAGACGCCCGTGATCCGCAGCGGCTCTGGTGGAAGTGGAAGCGGATCGCCCGACAAATAAGCGCGAAGTTGGGAGAGGCCCGCGAAACGACCGAGATCGACTTGCAGCAGCGATACAGCCGCGCCGATGATGCCGACGGCCTGTATCGTGAGGAGGGCCGGCTTGAGGGACGCGGGAAGAGTCCAGATCACCGGCTCGCGCGCGTCCATCGCGACGAGAAGCAGCCCGATCATGCCGAGGCCGACCACAGCGATGACGTTGAAAAGAATACGATATAATCCCTCGAATGCACGGTCTCCGAAACGGGAGCGAAATACCGGCTTAAACGCCCCTGCAAGCCACGTATGAATTACGCCGTAGCCGAGCATTGCCAGTAGAATTACCTGCATTACTGTACCTTCTGCACTTTCTGGGGAGCCTTCCCATGAACATGCTCGACATTATAGCCAAGAAGCGCGACAAACGGACGCTGACTCGCGAGGAGATCGCATGGTTTGTCGAGGCGGTCACCAACGGAGATGCGCCGGATTATCAGACGGCCGCGCTCCTGATGGCGATCGTCATCAACGGGATGGATCACGACGAGACCGTAGCATTGACGATGGCGATGGCGCATTCCGGGCACATGCTCGATCTGACCGACATCACGCCGTACGCGGTGGATAAGCACTCATCCGGCGGCGTGGGGGATAAGACCTCGTTGGTGGTGCTGCCGTTGGTCGCGTCGTGCGGCGTCAAAGTAGCGAAGATGAGCGGGCGCGGCCTCGGTTTAACCGGCGGCACGCTGGATAAGCTCGAAAGCATCCCCGGCTACAACGTGAACCTGTCCGAGACCGAGTTCCGTGCGCTGGCAAAGGCCAACGGGATCGTGTTGGCCGGCCAATCCGGCGAGCTTGCCCCGGCCGACGGCAAGCTGTACGCGCTCCGCGATGTCACGGGCACGGTGCAGAGCCTTCCACTGATCGTCAGCAGCATCATGAGCAAGAAGATCGCGGCGGGCGCGCGCGGGATCGTGTTGGATGTGAAGGTCGGATCGGGTGCGTTTATGAAGTCCGTTCAAGACGGCGTCGAGCTTGCGCAAGCGATGGTCGACATCGGCGTGTCGGCGCACCGCGATATGATCGCCATGGTGACGGACATGAATCAGCCGCTGGGCGAGGCAGTCGGTCATGCCCTCGAAATCCGCGAGGTGATCGATGTGCTGCGCGGCGGCGGCCCGGCGGATTTCCGCGAACACTGCCTTGAAGTATCGGCGCACATGCTGTGGCTGGCCGGCCGCGGCGAGCGCTGGACGGACTACGACCGGATCAACGCGCAGTTGACCGACTTTCTCGACGATGGCAAAGCGTTTGCTACGTTCCGCGCGATGGTCGAAGCGCAGGGCGGCGATGTCGAGGTCGTTGATGACCCAGACCGGCTGCCGCGAGCTGCTTACATCGAGACGATCCGCGCGGTGCAGGAACGATACATCGCCGGCGTCGATGCGGAGATGATTGCGCGCGCGGTGTTTGAGTTGGGCGGCGGGCGTGAAAAGAAGTCCGACGCGATTGACCACGCGGTAGGCGCCGTCGTGCACGTCAACGTCGGAGATGTCGTGCAGCCCGGTCAGGCGCTCGTCACCCTGCACGCCAACGACCGCGACAAGCTGGCGCATGCGCTTTCGCTGGTGCACAGCGCGGTGACGTACAGCCGGGACGAGGTTCCGCCACTTCCGCACGTCTACGAGACCTTCGTGCGCCGGGCTGCCGCCGGCTAGTCGACGGGGGTAAGCATTTCGCCGGATATTTGATAACGGCGGATCGGGGCGTCGCGCCACCAACCGTGATCGAACGTGAGTGTTCCGTTATAGCCTGTGGTCTCATGGCGCGAGACCGCATCGAGCGCATCCGTGCGCGTGTGAACGCCGGTCAGCGCCCCGCCGAGGAACAGTCCCGCGTCATAGGCGAGCGAAGCATGCAGCCGTGGTTCAGGCACGAACAGCCCGCTTGCTTGGATGCGCTGCGAAAGCGCCTCGTCCGGCAGCGCCGCGCTGATGATGACCTCCGGATCGGCGTTCGGATTGAGCCGCGCGAACTCTCGCAAGGCGAACACGTCGCCGCCGCGCGCGTCGTCGCCATCCCAGTGGTAGGTGTCTAGCGCGACAACCGCGGGGATGGTCGATGTTTGCGAGGGGGCCATGAAGAAGATCGCCGGGTCGTGGGGCGCGTCCCAGTCTCCTAGTACGATCGTCGGGATGCCGTGTAACGCGCCGAGGACGGCGGTATCGGAAAGCTGCGGCCCCGCAGCAATTACCGCGAGAATCGCCGGGTCGCTGGCGACCGCAGACGCGCGCAGATCGGCCTCGCGGCTGATGTCGACGGCGTTGACGATCACGTCCGAGCCGCTGTCCGCCAGTCCGAGCCGGAGCGCGTACAGCACGTCGTAGCCGATTTCTCGATAACGCCCCTCGAACGGCGCTAGCAGTGCGACCCGTGGCGGTGGCTGACGAGCCGGGGCGCACGCAGCGAGCAGAAGTACAGCCGCCAGCGCAGCCAAGACGATCCGCCTAGCACCCATTGGCGAGATGCTCTTCGTAGGTTCGGGCGAAGTCGTGGAAGCCATCGTCGCGACAGTCGGCGCGGAAGTAGTAGTAGTCGGAAGCCTGTGGATAGACGACTGCCCGCAGCGCGGGTAAGCCCGGTGAATTAATCGGCCCCGGCGGCAGTCCGGCGACCAGATAGGTGTTGTACGGCGAAACCACGCTGTTGTAATCGACGGCGGAAATGGGCGGCCACCAGCTTCCACGGGAGTTACCGAGGGCATACTGCACGGTCGGGTCGGCGTCGAGCTTCATGCCGATGTCGAGCCGATTGCGATACACGCCGGCGATCAACGGCATTTCGCTCTGCTGTACGGCCTCGCGCTGTACGATGGACGCCAGCGTGACGACGTCAAAGAGGGACAGTCCCTGCGCGCTCAGATCAGCACGAAGCTGCGCGTCCTGCGCCGACAAGAAGCCCTCGACCAGCGCGTCACGTACCTCCGTGACGGTGACATCCGGCGGAAATTGGTACATGCCTTCGCCGAAAAACCCTTCCAGCCCGGCGCCGGCGGGCAAACTGAGCCGCGCCGCGACCTCGGCGGATGGCGCCAAAGCCGCCGCGATCAGATCGCCGCCAGCGAAGTTGAACGCCGGTGTGCTGTCGATGAGATCAGCGACCTCTTCAAGCCGCAGTCCGGCCAGCATACGAAACGGGATGTGGCTCCCGCGTGCGTCCGTAAGCTGGCGGGCGATCTGCGTGAGGGGGTGTGTCTGCCGGACGAAGTAGATCCCGGCCTGAAACTGCGTGTCCAAGCCCTCGGCGCGCGCATAGTCGACAAACAGGCCGGCGTCGCCGATGACCCCCAACGCTTGCAGGCCCTGACCAATGCTTGTTGGCGTATCCCCGAACGCGACTTCGAACCGGCGCGGACGGTCATCACTGCCGTACGGAGCCTCCAATTCATCGGCGCGTCCGGCCAGCGTGATTTGCGCGATCAGCGAACGCACCGTGTCGCCGGGGCTGCGCCCGCTGACGATGACAACCAGCACGAACGCCGCTGCCGCCGCGAGGACGGCGAGCAGTCCGAGGCCGATGATCCAACGCAGCGCGCGCATCAGCTTGCGCTCCAGTCTGTCGTGCGCGGCGTGGGGGCTTCGGCGAGGCCATCGCGCAGCGCGTCCAGATAGCTTTGCAGCATGACGCGGGCCGCGAGGTCGTCAATGGGCGCGCGTGGATCGCGGCGCAGGCGGCGGGCGATGCGTTTGGCGTCTTCGCTTGTCATCTGCTCGTCCCATGTCACAATCGGCAGGTCGGTCACACCGCGCAGGCGTTCGATCCACAGCGCCACCGTATCGGCCTGTGTGTGTTGGCCTTCCGCTGCAAGTTCGTCATGCGGCATGCCGACCACCAACGCGCTCGCGCCGTGTTCGGCGATCAGCCGCGAAATCGTCTCGAAGTCGGCGGCCCGGGTCGTGCGCATGATGACCGTGACCTCGCGCGCTGTCAACCATAATCGGTCGCTGACGGCGATGCCGATGCGCTTGATCCCGTGGTCAATGCCGAGCAGTGGGGCGCGGATCATGGGGCGGGCGCTTCCTGAATGTCCACCGTGATGCGGAAGGGCAGCAGCGGCATCGAGTCGCCGAACTGTGGAAAAACGCTGATCTGCGGCTCCGAGCCGGGCGCGAGTTCCAGCGTGCTGGCGAGATACAGCCGTGCGTCTGGCAGCGACCGGCCGGCGAGGAACTGCTGAAGCTCGGCGCCATCGATACTGCCGGAGATCATGCCTTCGGCGTACAACTGAAACGATACTTCGCCGTCTTCAGATAGGCTCATAATTGGGCCGCGTTCATAGCGCAGTGTGCCGACGTCGAGGCTGCGCCCGCGCGGGATCTGCTGGCTGAGCGCGGCAAATCCGACCCGCTCGGCATCGCGTTGATTGATGACCAGCGCCTGCACCACGGCCCGCATTTCGAGCGTCACCTCGTTGGCGACATCACCGACGTTAGCGGAGTACACCTGCCAGTCGGCGCGTTCGCTTTCGGGCGTGATAGCGATGCTCTCATCAATGAAGAACTCACCTTCGGCCAAGAGCTGACCGATGTCAGCCTGTGCCTGCGCCTGTATCTGCTGCCGCACCGCCGCACGCAGCCGGTCGATATCAGTCTGTGTGACAACTGGCAGGGTTCGGCTCTGTCCGCCGCTGAGCGGGAGCAAGTTGGTGACGGTGACGGTATCGGCGAAGTCGGTTTCCAGCGCGGTGATGCGCGCCGCGGCGACATTCCCGATCTCGCCGGCGAACTCCGGCAGCGCCTCGACCCGCACTTCCACCGAAAGCCCCTCGCCTCCGGGGAGCAGCGCGGTCGTCAGCAGCCGGAATCGCACGGGGGCGCCGTCGGCGGTGCTGACGACGGTTCCGGCGGGGATTTCGCGCGGGGTCGATGTCCGGTTCACAATCGTCACCGTGCCGGTGGCGAGCGTGTCCTCGCCAGCTAGCTGGCCCGTCGATGGATAGGTGCCGGACTGCACGACTTGAACAAGCTGGAAGCGCGCGGGGATACGCGAGTTCTCGACGTCGATAGCCTGCATGCGCGGCGATGCGCTGATGACGACGTCGGCGAAGATGTCGCGGCGGGCCAACGTCAGCGACACCGTCGCGCCGGGAAGCACCACATACGCCGCCAGCGCCAGCACGCCAGAGACAATGGCTAGCATGACCAGCCGCGCGAGGAACGGGAGTGGAATACGTGAACCGGCGCGCACGCGGCTCGCCAACGGCATCAAGTCCGCTGGGGTCGGTTCGTCTTTGGGCTTCTGGCTGCGGTTGGCGAAGACCTTGCTGCGGCCGCGTTTCCAACGCCCGCGCTGCGACGCGCCGATCGTCTCGAACGTGCTGATGTCCAACTCGCGGGCGTATTCGATGATCTGCGGATCGTGCGTGACAAACGCGACGCGAATCGCCCGGCGCATGGCCTCGCGCTGGACGAGTACAAGGTCGAGCTTGCGCGTCAGCGCCGTGCCCACCTCCGGCCACACGATCAAAACATGCTGCCCGCGCAAGAACTGAAGCCGGTCGCGGACAGAATTGGCGTCCTCGCCGGCCTCAAGTTGAATAAACGCAGCGTCCTTCGGCATTACGCTCGGTGGCCGCCTTAGCGACCCTTTGCTGCCAGAGCATCACGCGCGGCTTGCAGGGCATCCGCCAGCTTCGACGGGTCTTTGCCGCCAGCCTGCGCCATGTCGGGCCGCCCGCCGCCGCCGCCGCCGATGATCGGCGCGATTGACTTGATGAGTTCGCCAGCGTGATAACCCTGCTTGGTCAGGCCGCCAGCAACCGACGCGAGAAGCTGCGGCCGGCCTTCAAAGATCGTGCCGATGACGATGACGCCGTCGCTTACGCGTCCCTTGAACCAGTCTGCCATCTCGCGCATCACGTCCGCTGGCACGCCGTCAACCTGTGCGACCAGCGTTCGGATGCCGTTAACCGGCTCGGTTTCGTGCATCAGCGACTCGAACTTGAGCCGGGCCAGTTCGCGCTGAAGCGCGCTGTGCTGCTTGCGAGATTGAGCCAGTTCGTCTTGCAGCGCGGCAAGGCGGGATTGTGCCTCGACCGGTTTTGCGCCGAGCTGTCCGGCGATATGGTGCAGCGCGGACAGATTGTCTTGAATGTATTCTACGGCTGCGCGTCCGGTAAGGGCTTCTACACGGCGAATGCCGCTGCTCACGCTGCCCTCACTGGTGAACACGAACGCGCCGATCTCGCCCGTTTCACGCACATGGACACCGCCGCACAGCTCGTAGCTGTAGCGCTGGCCGTCCGCGCCGATGGATACCGTGCGCACCGTCTCGCCGTACTTCTCGCCGAACAAGGCCATCGCGCCTTCGGCGCGCGCCTCTGCGAGCGGCTTCACTTTGGCGACGACCACGTAATTGGCCTGTACGGCGTCGTTGACTTCGCGCTCGATCGTGCGCAGTTGTTGATCGGTGACGCGGTCGCCGTGGGCGAAGTCGAAGCGCAGGCGGTCGGGCGCGACCAGCGAGCCGCGCTGTTCGACATGGGTTCCGAGCTGGTTGCGAAGCGCCGCATGGAGCAGGTGCGTCGCGGTGTGATTCTTGATGATATCCGCGCGCCGCAAGCTGTCGACCGCGGCGGTGGCCTGATCTCCGGCCTTAGGCTGTCCTTCGCCGACCTCGCCGGAATGTACGATCAACCCGGCTACCGGGCGACGTGTGTCGTCGACTTCGATCACCCACCCGTCGCCGCTGATCGTGCCGGTGTCGCTGACCTGACCGCCCGCCTCGACGTAGAATGGTGTCTCGCTTAACACGACTTCGACACGATCTCCCGCGATGGCCGACTCGACCGGGCCGCCCTCGCCGAGAATCGCCAGCACGCGAACTCCCGCCACGGTTGTCGGGCCGTAGGGCGAGTACGTCACACCGGACTCGGCGAGCGCGCCGCTGCCTTCGAGATCAGCGAGCAGGGAGGAGTAGGCTTCGGCGCTCTCGATGCGACCGATGACCTTGCCGCCGCTCACCCGCGAGTGTTCGGCTTCGGCAGCGTTGAACCCGGCGAGATCGACGGTATAGCCGCGTTCCTCGCAGATGTCCTTGATGACCTCGAACGGGAGGCCGAGCGTCGCCTTGAGGTAAAACGCTTGGCTGCCCGGCAGTGTCCCGCCGTCCGGAAGCTGATCGAGCATCGCGTTCAGGTCGCTCACGCCGCGATCAAGCGTGCGGCGGAACATCGTTTCCTCTTTGGTGATGACCGCCTTGATCTGATCGGCCTTGGCCGTCAGCTCGGTGTAATGCTCGCCCATGTGATCGATGACGGCTTGTGCGACCGTGCCGAGGAACGGCGCGTCGAATCCGAGCTTCGTCCCGAAACGCGCGGCACGGCGGATCACCAGACGGCACACGGCCTGCCGATTCTTTGCGCCCGGCTCGACCCCGTCGGCGATCAAGAACACGGCAGCACGCACATGATCGGCGATGACGCGGTACGGCACGATGTTGGCGTCACGGGTCGCGTCGCTGTGGCCGGTAAGCTGCTGCGTCGCCTCGATGATCGGCATGAACAGGTCGGTCTCATAGTTAGCGAGCTTGCCCTGTACGATGCTGACGATGCGCTCAAGGCCCATCCCCGTATCGACACCGGGGGCGGGCAGCGGGACGTCGAACTGGCCGGTGTGATCGGGGTCGGGCGCGGTGCGGTTGAACTGCATGAACACGAGGTTCCAAATTTCGAGGAACCGGTCGTCCTCGACTTGCAGCATCTCGACGATGCGATCTTCACCCAGTTCCGGTGTCTTGTCCCAGTGGATTTCGCTGGTTGGGCCGCACGGGCCGGTGTCGGCCATCTGCCAGAAGTTGGTCTTCGGCCCCATCCGCGCCACACGTTTCGGATCGATGCCAACCTCGTTCACCCAGACGTTGTAAGCCTCGTCGTCGTTCTGATACACCGTGTACACCAGCCGGTCTTCCGGCAGGCCGCACACCTGCGTCAAGAACTGATACGCATACTTGATGGCGTCGCGTTTGAAGTAATCGCCAAAGCTGAAGTTGCCCAACATTTCAAAGAACGTGTGATGCCGCGGCGACGGCCCGACGTTCTCTAAGTCGTTGTGCTTACCGGAGACGCGCATACACTTCTGCGACGTGGTGGCGCGCTTGTAGTTGCGCTTATCAAGGCCGAGAAACACGTCCTTGAACTGCACCATGCCGGCATTCGTGAACAGCAGGGTCGGGTCGTTGGCCGGCACAAGCGACGATGATTCGACTTGCTTATGCCCGTGCTCTTCAAAGAATTCGAGGAAAGCCTGCCGGACTTCGGCACTGCTCATAGTTTTCATTCAGGGTTTCCTGTGCGCGACACGCGTGATGATGTCCTGCATTATAGTGCCCGTCAGGCCGTGGTCACAAGACAGGCTGCCCCAATCTGTGGAGTGAACACTGCCACGCCGGGGCGGATTCCGTTATACTGCGGGGAGTTGCATTCAGCCCATTCCCAATAACGAGAATCCGCATGGTCAGCATTGACGAACAAGTCGAAATCTTGATGTCTGGCGCCGAGTATGGCGATCCGGAAACCAAAGTGACGATGGCGCGTGAACTGCGCGAACGGCTCATCGAGGCGGAAGAAGCGGGGCGGCCGCTGCGTGTGTACTGTGGTTATGACCCGCGCAAGCCCGATCTGCACCTCGGCCATACGATCACCATGCGCAAGCTGCGCCAATTCCAAGAGTTGGGCCATGACGTGACGTTCTTGATCGGCACGTTCACCAGCCTGATCGGCGATCCGTCGGACAAGGACAAGGCGCGCAATCAGCTTACGGTCGACGAAGTGCGCGAGAACGCCCGTACCTATGCCGAGCAGGCGTTCAAAATCCTCGATCCCGACTTGACACGGGTGCGCTACAACGACGAGTGGCTGTCCACGCTCGATTTCGCGGACATCATCCGGCTTGCGAGCAACTTCACCGTACAGCAGTTTTTGGTGCGTGAGAACTTCGCCAATCGCATCAGGGACGGCCTTCCGATTTACCTGCACGAGTTCTTCTACGCGCTGATGCAGGCGTATGACGCGGTCGCGCAGGAAGCGGATGTGCAGGTCGGCGGGCAGGATCAGCTGTTCAACATCGTGGTCGCAGGACGCAAACTGCAGCAAGGGTTGGGTCAAAAGCCGCAGATCGCGATCATCATGGGCGAGTCGCTCCCCGGCACTGACGGCCATGAGAAGATGAGCAAGTCGCAGGGTAATCATATCCCGCTTCTGGGCGAGCCGTGGGATATGTACGGCAAGGTGATGAGTATTCCCGATGTGGCGATGCCGATCTACTACAAATTGATCCTCGGCTGGACGCCGGCGCAGCTCTCCGAGTTCGAACACGCGCTGAAGGATGGGTCACTGCATCCGAACGAGGCCAAGATGCGCCTCGCGCGTGAGATCGTCTCGATTTTCCACAGCCCTGACGATGCGGTGTCGGCTCAACAGCGTTGGGACGAGGTGTTCCGCAGTAAAGGCGGGCCGGGTATCCCGACCGACATCCCGACCGCGACGATCGAGGCCGATGAGCGCGTAGTCGACGTGCTGCGCCGGCTGAACATGGTCGCCAGCGGCAAGGAAGCCGCGCGCTTGATCGAGCAGGGGGGGATCCGGTTGGCTGATCAGCCTGTGACCGAGCTGTCGGCGTTGGTGCGGGTTGTGGATCTGCCGGCCGTGCTGCAAGTCGGCAAGCGCAAATTCGTCAAGCTCATCAACGAGGACTGACAGGCGAGCGCCGCGTACGCCCCGCGCTTCTAACACTGTTCTAGCAGATTGGACTGGTATTCACGGTTGACACCGGGGGCCGGCGGTACTAGAATGCGAAGTGTTAACAGTGCGGGGTAGAGCAGAGGCAGCTCGTCAGGCTCATAACCTGAAGGTCGTAGGTTCGAATCCTGCCCCCGCGACTCAAAAGCCCGCCTCCCGGTGGGCTTTGTTGTAGAACGAGGCGATGTAGCTCAGCCGGTTAGAGCGAACGACTCATAATCGTTAGGTCGTGTGTTCGAGTCACACCATCGCCAACCGAAAGCCCCCAAACGGCGGGGCTTTTCGCTTTCTATACCTCGCACAACAGGAGATCATCCCACGTTTCCCGCCGCCGAGCCACGCGCACGGTCGAGCCGTCTGTCTCGATGACGATTTCGGCGGGGCGGACGCGTGCGTTGTAGTTCGAGGCCATGACCATCCCGTACGCGCCGGCATCTAACACGGCCAGCAGGTCGCCCGGAGCGAGCGCCGGCAGCGGCACGTCACGCCCTAACACGTCCGAGCTTTCGCACACCGGCCCCACGATCTGCGCCGGGCTGATAGATTCTCCACGAGCAGCAACCGGCACGATGGCGTGCTTGGCGCCGTACAACGCCGGCCGCAGCAGTTCGGTCATGCTGCCATCGGCGATCACGATGCGCTGCCCACCTTGATGCTTGACGTACAGCACGGTCGTCAGCAAGACGCCGGCGTCCCCGCTGATCGACCGGCCCGGCTCAAGCAGGAGTTGAAACCCGGCCGCGCGCTGTGCCAACACGTCCATGAATTCGTGTGGGCTGGGCAGTTGGCTGTGCGGATCGTATGCCAGCGGCAGCCCGCCGCCCACGTTGAGCGTCGTGATCCCGTCATGCTGCTTGGCGATGGCGACGGCTGTGTCGACCGCCTTACCGGTCGCCTGCGTGTCGCCGAGTTGGCTGCCGATGTGCAGGTGCAGTCCTGTGATGTCGACGTGTGGATAAGAACTACGCCGCGCGAGAACTGCGTCGACCACATCGGCAGTCAGGCCGAATTTTGCCGCGCCGTGGCCGGTGGCGATGTAGGGGTGGGTGTTGGCGGTCACATCCGGGTTGAGGCGAAGGGCGGCCCGAATTCGCGTTCCCGTCTGGCTGGCGATACGGTTCAGGTACTCAAGTTCCAACTCGTTCTCGACATTGAACCAGCCGAGGCCGTGTTCGACCGCCCATTGAAGCTCGGCGAACGTTTTCCCGACACCGGCAAACACGATCTTCGCTGGCGCACAGCCGGCACGGAGCGCCCGATAGGCTTCACCGGCGCTGACCGCGTCAATCCCAGCGCCTTCCTTTACGAGAGTTTCAAGGACGGCCAAGTTCCCGTTCGATTTGGCGCTGAAGTGAATCTCCGCGCCGAGGGGCGCGAAGGCCGCGGCGATAGCGCGATAATTGGCGGCGATACGGCGCAAGCTGTACACATACAACGGTGTCCCGAATTGATCGCCCAGTGCGCCGAGTTCGACATTGTCGACGTACAAACGATCATCCAGAAACCGGATCGACTCGTTGAGCATAAATCCCTCAAGGTTGGGTGTTTGACTGCCGCCGCCATTGTAGCGCCCCGACTGGCCCGGACAACGGCCAACTCATGCGGGGCCAAATATGATCTTGTATGCTACCTGTGTGCCGTTTACGATGACGGTGCTTCCATGGACATGACGCACGGGAAAGGTGCTTGCCGTGGCTGATGTAGTTAGCGAGAACCGGCTGACGCGTGAGTATGACAGCCTCCGCCGCCGCGAGTTCACCGCGATCACGGATTTGCTTGAAGTCCTGCCGGGCATCGACGGCCTAGATCCGGTCAACGCGGAACAGGCGCGTGACGCGCTGTTTCATGCGGACAACCCGTACTTGATCGTGTTTATCGGGTCGTTCAGCTCAGGGAAGAGCAGCTTGATCAACGCGCTGCTCGGCTCCGGCGACATCCTGCCGGTCGGGCCGATCCCGACCACCGACCGGATCAGCATCATGCGCTTCGGAGAGCAAGCGTCGCGTATCGTCAGCGGGGATACTGACACGGTTATGTATCCTGCGCCGATCCTCAACAAAGTCAGCCTTGTCGATACGCCGGGGCTGGAGAGCATCTTTCAGACTCACGAGAACATTACGCGGCGGTTTTTACATCGCGCGGACACGGTGTTCTACGTCATGCTGGCGACACAGGCGATGAGCGCCAGCAGCCTGCAATCGCTTCAAACCCTGCGCGATTACGGGAAAAAGGTCATCATCCTCGTCAATCAGAGCGATCTGCTGAGCGAGGATGAGCGCAGCGCCGTTCAGAAGTACGTGACGGAACACAGCCAAGCGCATTTGGGGCTGCCGGTTCCGGTGTGGATGGTGTCCGCCAAGCTGGGCCTTGCTGCACAGACCGGAGATGACGAGGTGACTTGGCGCGCCAGTGGCCTCGGTCAGATCGAACAGTACGTCGACTCTCAACTAGATGACGCCGAACGCCTGCGGCAAAAGCTGCTCACGCCGCTGCAAATCGCCGAGACGGCGGCCGCTCACGCCGTTGCAACGTTGAAGTCCAATCAGGGCGCGCTCGATCGCGCGCGCTCGATTTCGGAGAACGTCAAGCAGCAGCTTTCGGCGCAGGAACGCGATCAACAGCAGGTCATCCGGGACGCCGTCCAGCAAGCCGAAGCCCAATTCGCCGATACCGCAGCGCGCGCCGGGTTGGCCGTCAGCGATATCTTCCAGCTTAACCGCGTGGTTGGCTCGGTGTGGCGCGGCGCGCTCGAACTGATCGGCATCGCGCGATTGTTCCGGCGCGGCAAAACGCCCGAATACGTCGTCAGCGCGTTTCAACAGCGCGAGGTCTTTTCACCTGTCGCCGGGCTGGGGCCGATTGTCGATAAGCTCGGCCCGCAGCTAGAGGGCCGTGACCTCAAGGACTTCGACGAACTGGCGTCGTATACCCAACGCGAAATCAAGGGACTGCCGTCTGCGATTCAAAGCAAGGTCATCGGCACGCCGCAAGCTCCGACCACGTACGACCGCAAACCGCTGCAAGACGTTCGCCCCGTGCTCGCACGCTTTGAGGACGATGTCCGTAAGTTGGGTTCCGAGGACTTCGCGCGCTCGGCCCGTAACGCGGTCGTCTATCTCGCGTTGTGGGAACTGCTGATCGTCGTGTTCGGGCTGGTGATCTTCGCTAGCGGCGTGCTGGGCGATAACGGCCAAGCCACACTGGTTGCACTTGTTCTGCTGCTTGCCTTGGCGATGATCGGCCTTTTGATTATGCCGCTGGTGGGTCGGGCGATTGCGGCGCGCCTCAAGACGCGCATCTTCGCGGTTCAGACCGACTATGCAAAGACGCTGCAAAAAGCCGCTGATGCACAGCTTGAGGTTGCGATGCGCCTGCGCCGTGACGCCACAGCGCCCTTGACACGGCTGGTCGACGCACAGGCCGAACTGCACAATCAGCAGTTGGTTCGTCTGCATACCGTGGAAACAGAACTGAACCGCTTGGAACAGGATGTCAACAAGCTGGGACGCAAGGGCTTGTTTGGACTGCGAGGCTAACATGATGCAAATGACTCCGGTGGGAACCGGCGCGCTTGAAGCACTGCGTGAACAGACGATTCACCTGCTTACGGATGTCGCCGCCGCGCTCCCTGGCTTTAGCGACGAGGCGCAGGCGGACAGGACGCGCCTGCAAGACATGGCCTCCGACCTACGCGAGGCGTTTTTCCTCGTCGCAATAATCGGTGAATTCAACGCCGGCAAGTCCACGTTCATCAATGCGCTGCTGGGCGAGCCTCTGCTGCCGATGGGAATTACGCCGACGACCGAGGCGATCGAGTTGGTACGCTACGGCGTGCAGCCGGTTCGCGTCCCGACAGTCCGGCAGGACACCAGCACGCGCGAATGGTCGCACCCGAACACCGGCGGGCCGGGCGTGGCGTTAGTCGATACGCCGGGGACGGGTTCGGTGTTTCAGCGCCACGAGACGACCGCCAAATCCTTCCTGCATCGCTCCGATCTCGTGATCTTCGTTTTATCCGCTAAGCGCGCGCTGGCCGATGCCGAACGGCTGTACCTCGACCTCGCGATGCAGTACGGCAAGAAGATCATCCTCGTCGTGAATCAGATCGATCTACTTGATCCTCATGAACGGGAGACCGTGCGCCGGTTTATCGAGCAGCAGGTTAAACAACACTTGAACCTCGCCCCGCTGATCTTCATGGTGAGCGCTAAGGATGCGCTGGCCGGTGGTGATGGCGGCATGGGCGCGGTCAAGGCGCATCTGCGCGGCGTGTTCGCGCAGACTCCCCCCGCACAGCAGAAACTTCTCGCGCAGCTGGACACGGCGGCGCAGGTTGTTCGCCGCTATGTCCGCCAGCTTGAGGAGAAATACGACGCCGTAAGCGCGGATTCGACGCGGGCGAAGACGATCCGCAGCGAACTTGAGCAGCAGTCCGTTTCCCTCGCCGATCCGCTGAAGTCTGCCCGTCTCGAAATCGACAAGGTGTTCCAAGCACTGCGCGAGCGTGGTATGGCGTTCATCGACGCGAATCTCAGCGTGCGTTTGTTCGGCGGCGCGCCCAGTAAGGAGCGTTTACAGGCTGAGTTTCAGGATCAGGTCTTGGGCCGCGCCTCGCGCGACATCAGCGATGCGGCGTCGGCATACGTAAATGCGCTGGTCGACAACAGCCGTGTGTACTGGCGCGGCGTGATCGACCGGCTTAACCGTCTCAAGGATGTACTTGAGGGAGAAGTGCTGGGCTTCGACGCGACGACCTATGCACAGCAGCGCGAAGGGTTGGACGAGGCGATCCGGATCGCCGAGACTGAACTCAAGTCGTACGAGTCGGGGCAGGTGATCGGTGACATGCACCGGCTGTTCGAGTCGAATCTGTCGGGCCTGCGCAACAGCCTGTTGAGCGCGTTCGGCGGGCTTGTCGTGCTGCTGCTCGGACTTGCGGGTGGGGCGCTTCCCGGCGGTGTGGCGGCGGCTCCGCTGGCGATTCCGGCCGTGATCGCGGGCGCCGTGCTCGCGCTTCCCGGCAGCCTGCTGATGATCCGCTATCTGCGGCGAATCGCCGTCGAGACAAAGCAGGATTTCAACCAGCGGATCGATCGCTTGCAAAAGACGTATCACGCGGCGTTGGACGATCTGACCAACAAGGAACGGTCACGCCTCGCGCAGTACGGCATACAGGTACTTACGCCCATCTTCAGCCGGCTTGAAACGGTAGCGGCACAGAGCAAGGAACGGCTTGAGAAGTTCCGTACGTTTGACCAACGTATCGACGCATTGAGGGACACGGTTGAGGCAGAATCTGGCGCCTAGCGCCAAATACTCACGGGAGCCTCATCTCTCGATTGCACGCGTGTAACAATTCTACGTATCCTGAACAGCTAGGATAGGCCATCCTGTCCATGTGACCCGCGTGATCGGATAGAAGGGAAGCTGCATGCTGCGATTGGAGATAGCCGCGATAGGTACTGTACGTGGAGCATTGGCCGCAAGGCTGCTTGACGTATCCAGTGAGGGGATCAAGCCGTGCTAACGCGCACCGTCCCCGTATGGGTACTCATCATCGCAGTGCTGGTGGCGTTAGGGATCGGTTCATTTGGCGGGATATTGGCCTACACCTACTTGGTCGGCGGGTCGGGCGAGGCGAGTCGTGATGTAAGCGCCGACGGCGGCGACACGTCAACCGCCCCCGGCGCGATCCCGTTCGTGCTGTCATCGGAAAACTCGGAAGTCAGCTTTACGCTGCTTGAAGATTTACGTGGTGTGCGAACGACTGTTGTTGGCACGACCGATCAGGTGGGCGGCACGATTGCGGTCGACCTTGAGAATCCGCAGAATTCGTCGGTCGGCCCGATTGAGATTAACCTGCGCACGCTGGAGACCAACAACGAGTTCCGCAATCGCGCGATTCGTGCGGAAATCCTCGAATCATCCCGTGACGAGTACGAATTTACGACCTTTACGCCGACTGCTATCAACGGCCTGCCCGAACACGTCAGCGTGGGCGAGACGTTCACGTTCACCGTGACGGGCGATCTGCCTATCCGCCAGATCACCAACTCGGTGACGTTCGACGTGACGGTGACGCTCATGTCTGAGACCGAACTGATCGGGTCGGCCGAGGCGACTGTCCTGCGCAGCGCGTATGACCTGCAAATTCCGTCCGCGCCGGGGGTGGCGAACGTCACCGATGACGTGCTTCTGCGGATTCAGTTCACCGCGACGGCACAGGCTCCTGCTGCGGACTAGCACGCGCAGATGTGACTTGCTGGTCGTTGTGAAGCGGCGGCGTCCACATGGATGCCGCCGCTGATGTCTGGCGCTGGCCTGCTGATCGCCACCCGCCGCACCCTACGTTTCGTTTAGCGCGGCGCCATTCGCAGCGCGCCGTCCAGCCGGATCGTTTCACCGTTTAACATTGGGTTGGCGATGATCGCCTCGACCATCTGAGCGTACTCATCGGGGCGGCCTAAGCGGGACGGAAACGGCACCTGCTGGCCGAGCGACTCGCGCGCGGCCTCAGGCAATCCCGCCAGCAGCGGCGTATCGAACAGGCCCGGCGCGATGGTGACGACCCGGATTCCGACGCGCGACAGGTCACGGGCGATGGGTAGAGTCATGCCCACAATCCCGCCTTTGGACGCCGAATATGCCGCCTGTCCGATCTGGCCGTCGAAGGCCGCGACGGACGCGGTATTGACGATGACGCCGCGCTCTCCGTCCGCGTTCGCTGGCTGTTCGGCCATGGCGGCGGCGGCTAACCGGATGGCGTTAAATGACCCGATCAAATTGACACGGATCACGCGCTCGAAAAGGTCGAGCGTATGCGGCCCTTCTTTGGTCAACGTGCGCATCGCCGGGCCGATCCCCGCGCAGTTGACCAGTGCGCTGAGGCCGCCGAATTCCGACACGGCCAAGTCGATCGCGGCTTGCAGCTGCACGGAGTCCGTGACATCGACGCGGATGAAGCGCGCGCTGCCGCCGAGTGCTTGCGCGTGAGTCAGTCCGATCTGTTCGTTGACGTCTGCGATAACGACTTTGGCGCCCGATTTCACCAACCGTGCGGCGGTTGCCCCGCCAAGGCCGGAGGCTCCGCCGGTTACCAGCGCGACTATGGATGAAAGCTGCATCTTAGAATGATCCTTTTCCTGACCGACGAACGATCATGCTTTGCCTAAATACTCGACCGAGAAATCGAACGCGATGACATACGACTCGTCAAGGATCAGCACCTTGCGCTGCCGTGACCGGCCGTGCTCATCGGGTTTCAGCGGCTCACTTACCATGTGCGTTTCGAGGCCGTGCAGCTCGAGAACTGCCGCGAGGCTTTGGGCGAGTGAAAGCGGCATCTGACCGAGCAGATCGCCCCCGCTTTGCAAGAGCGAAAGCAGCGGTTTGCTGGTGTTCAAGTATTGGGGGGGATGCCGCCACGGCCCGAACGTGGACGCGTACGCCTGCATCAAGTCGATGAACAGCGCGCTGGCGTCGTCGGGCTGGCCGCGGAAGAACAACGCTGTCGGGTCATGGTTGTAGGCATTCAGCAGCGGATGCTCGTCCAGAATGCGAATCGTGTTGAACAGCCCGAGGCTCAGATTGTGTTCCGCGACGCCGATGGCGCGAACGACATAACGCCGGCGGTCGACCAGCGCGGGCTGACCGGGGATCTCGTCGGCCGCGGAGACGATGAACTGGAGTGTTTCGGGCACGGCGTCCAGCTGCGCCATGATCAATACGCCAAAGTGTGTGTCGCCGGAAAGATCGTCAAGAAGCTGCTGTGTACGTGGCATGGGTTAACCGTTGGGCCGTAGTTTGCCTGAAAGCCAGTTCGGGTTCGGATGGCCGACATCACGCGCATCTTCCACCACCGCGTCGATGTCGTAGGGGAGATTGCGCAGATCGATCGATACCTCGCCGTCCTCGAACGACAGGATCGTGTACTGCGCAAAGCCGGGGCGGTCGAAGGATAATCCCACGGCGCCGGGGTTGACGATGTGCCAACCACCGGCCAAGCGGTTGAGCTGACGATGGGTATGCCCTCCGATGCCCAGCCGACCTTCCCGGTCGAGCATGATGTCAGCGACCAGTTCATCCGGCGTCGAGTCGGTGAGGAACGCTTCGTCATCACCGGGGACGGCGTGGAAACCGAGCACGACCCCATAGCCGGGTACATTCGTCGCCAGTTCGCGGCGCAGGATCGTCCGCAGGAATTTATAGTTCTCCCAATCCAGCGCGCCCATCGACCAGTTGAGCATCGTATCGCGCGTTTGCAATTCGCCGGCGAGCCGCTTGAGTTCGGCCTCGTCTTGCGCCGCGCCGACGCGAAGCCGTTCGCCGCCGATCAGATAACGGTCGGTGTTGCCACCGATCACCTTGAACGTCTTGCCCTCGTCGGTTTCGGCAAGGCGGCGGATAACGTCGACGCATTCCAGCGGACGGGGGCCGAAGGCCGCCAAATCGCCCAAGCACCACGTGACGTCGAACGGGCCACTGGCCGCCAAATCGTCCAGCACGACGTTCAGCGCGGTGAGGTTTCCATGGATGTCGGACAGCACGGCAAGCCGCATGTACAGGCCCTCCAAGCGTGTTTGACCTGATACTACCATAGCGACTTAGCGGCAGACAGGCGCCGACATTAAAAAAGTGTAACAACCGGATTTGGCGCAGTCTTTCCGCGTGCGTGGTATATTCACGATAGTGCCAGTCGGGCCAATAGAGGAATTTGATTATGCGTCGTTTCGTATTTGTCTGTCTGCTCATCGCACTTCTCGGTATTGTGGTGCCTGCTGCAGCCCAGACCGAGCAGGAACAGGTCTACACGGTGCAATACGGCGACACGCTGTATCGCATCAGCCTGCGCTTTGGGGTGTCGGTCACGGCCATCGCCCAGCGCAACAACATCGCCAATATCAACCTGATCTATGCCGGCCAGCGACTGGTCATTCCCGGTGGTGGTGGCACGACGCCCCCGCAGCCGACCAGCGCGCCGGGCGGCGGAACGCCGTCGGTGTATATCGTCGTGCGCGGCGACACACTGGGTCGAATCGCGCAGCGCTTCGGCACGACGGTCTCGGCCATCGCGCAGCTGAACGGCATCGCCAACGTTAACCTGATCTTCGTCGGCCAACGGCTCCAGATTCCGGGTGGCAGCGGCGGCCCGGTGCCGACGCAAGCGCCGGGGCAGCCGACTGCCGTCCCAACCGTGCCCGGCGGCGGGGCCGGATTGACGTCATTCGTGCTCGGCGGCCATATCCAGAGCTACGCGTTCGTGGATCAGATGCGGTCGGCCAAGATGACGTGGGTCAAGCAGCAGCTGCGCTGGAACCGCGGCGATCCGCCGAGCGTGGCCGCGGGCGCTATTCAGGCGGCCCATGATCGCGGCTTCAAGATTCTGCTCTCGGTCGTCGGTTATCCGGAGCAGTTCGGGGGCAACCCGCAGCAGTACTATCAGGAATTCGCATCGTTCCTCGCCGGGACTGCGCAGCTCGGTGCTGACGGTATCGAGGTGTGGAACGAGCCGAACATTGATCGCGAGTGGCCGAACGGGCAGGTCAACGGCGCGAACTACACGCAGATGCTCGCGGCGGCTTATAACGCGATCAAGAGCGCCAATGGCAACACCGTCGTGATCAGCGGCGCGCCGTCGCCGACCGGGTTCTGGGGTGGGCAGTGTCAAGCCGCCGGCTGTGACGACAACATCTTCATCAGCCAAATGCGGAACGCCGGCGCCGCCAACTACATGGACTGTGTCGGGATCCACTACAACGAAGGTATCCTGCCGCCAACCGCGCGCAGCGGCGATCCGCGTGGCAACTCCGGTCACTACACGCGCTACTACGGCACGATGGTCGATCTCTATGCCGGAACCTTCCCCAGCAAGCCGCTGTGCTTCACCGAACTCGGCTATCTGTCGCCTGAGGGCTTCGGCCCACTGCCCGGCGGGTTCGCATGGGCGGCCGACACGAGCGCGCAGGAACAGGCGCAGTGGTTGGGCGACGCCGTCCGGCTCTCACGGCAGGGTGGGCGTGTGCGCATGTTGATTGTGTGGAACGTAGACTTCACCGCGTACGGCGAGGATCCGCAAGCGGGTTACGCCATCGTCCGTAACGGCCAGTGTCTCGCCTGCGCGACGCTCGCCGCCGCAATGCCGTAGCACGCTCCCAGTCACGGCAAGACTCGCAGCCCCCGTGCCGAATCCGGTACAGGGGCTGCGTTTATCCCGCTTGTTTTACGTTGGGGCCGCGTTCTTGCGGGCTTGTGTGCTGCTTCTCAGGTTAACCGATGCCGAGCGCTTCAAGGATGCGCGGCGTGACTTGAGTCAGGTTGCTGTAGCCATCGGCGAATATATGGCGTGCCGCGCCAATCACAACGGTCGGGACAGGATTCTCGGTGTGCTTTCCGTGGTCGAGCGCCTCGAAGTTGCCGTGATCGCTGGTCACGATCAGAAGCCCTTCGTCGTCATCCCATGCGTCGAGCGCGCCCGCCAGCACCCGGTCGATCGTTTCGATCAGTTTGACGCCGTCCTCGAACGGGCCGCGATGACCGATGACGTCGGTGAACCAGTGGCTGAAGAATGCGAAGTCGTATCTGCGTGATACCTCGACCATACGCCGGCCAGCGTCCTCAGGAGCGTACGTTGGAGCATTCGGGAAGCCAAGATATTCACGCCATGCACGGGCCGTCCAGTCCTCACTGAGGGCGTCGCCGTTGAGAAGGTCGTCGGCGGTGTGCATCGCAAGGCCGGCCGCCCATGCCGCGTGTTGAATGCTTGACCGCAGTGTTTTGCCCCGATTGATGTCGTGATGCAGGCGGGGAGGGTACGCGTTAATCAGGTCGGCCGTGCGGCCCGCTTCGAGCACCGTCTTGAACAAGTTCGTCTCTTCAAGCAGGTGGCGGGTCGGCGCATCCGGCTTCGGCCCGTAATGATAGCCGAGCCGCTGTGGGACGTTGATGCCGGTCAGGATCGCCGCCTGATTGCTGCCACTTTGCGGCCGACCGGCCACGCCGAGCGTGGCATCGGTGGGGATGAAGGCCGCGCGACCATTGTCTGAACGCACGGCCGCGGCCGTCCACCGCTGGCCGGCGCTGAGCGATTCGAGTGTCGGGACGTGTGCGGCGATCAGTGGATTAACGGCCGCGTCATCAGCGCCGAGGCCGACGCCATCGATGAATACGAGCAGGACGTGCACGCCGTCAACCTGCGAGCAGCGCGGTCAGCTGCGCGTCGGAGGGCGGCGTATGGTCGCGCCACACCTCGATCCCCGCGCCATCAAAGAGGATGAACTCAGGCGTGAAAGAGAACTCGAAGGCTTCGCGGATACGCTGACCGGCTTCGCTGTGGATGTTGACGCGAACGATGTTGTAGTCGTCACCGAATTCCGAGTCGATCTCGTCCACGCGCGGCCTGAAAACAAGACACACGGTGCAGAAGTTCGAGAAGAACTCCACCATGACCGGCTGTCCGCTGCCGAGCAGGTCGTCCAGCGCCTCGGCGGAATCCACGTCGCCTTCACCGGGCCGCAGCGCGAAGAACGTCCCCACAAGAACCACGACGATCACGATCTCGACCGAAATCACCCAGCGGAACGCCAGACGACGGCGCAAGACGACATACACAAGCGCCAATACGCCGGCGGCCATGAGCGGAAATGAGAACTGATTGAAGACGTTCATTCGGACGGCAGCTGAAGGAAGGGGTTGGATCGGCGTTCTGCGCCGATGGTTGTCGCTTCCCCGTGGCCCGGTAAGACCTGTGTATCATCCCCTAGCGACAATAGTTTGTCAAATATCGAGCGGATGAGGGTGGCGTGATCTGCGCCGGGCAGGTCGGTGCGGCCGATGCTGCCCTGAAAGAGCGCGTCTCCGCTGAAGACGAGGTGCGCGTCCGGCCACCAGTAAGCGATATGCCCCGGCGAATGGCCCGGCGTGAACAACGTCTTGAACGTGATGCCGCCAACTGTGATCGTCTCCTGCTCATCGGTGAGCAAGCGGTCGGGCACGGCGGCCTTCGGGAACGGCGTGCCCGTAAAGCGCAGGCCTTGTTCCGGTAGGCGGTCGAGCCAGCGCACATCGTCGTGGTGGATGTAGAACGGGACGCCGGTCGCCTCTTTCAGCGCGGCGCTGGCGAGTACATGATCGAAATGACCGTGCGTCGCCAGAATGAGCTTAAGCGTGAGGTTGTTGTCGCGCAGCGTCTTTAGCAGCAGTTCGGGCTGATCGACTGGATCAATCAGCACCGCTTCGCCGGTCGCGCCATCCGAGACGATGTAACAATTTGTAGCTGCGATGCCGAGTGTCAGGACACGGATTTCGAAGCTCATGGGGTCAGCGCCTCGGCCGCAGCCTCACGCCGGCGCAGTACGACGTCCATGAGCACCCGGAGTTCGCGGATTCGCAGGACGATCGCCATGCCGACAAACACGGTGATCCCAATCACGGCGTTGGCCGCGACTTGGATGATCGTCCACAGTAAGCCACCCGGAAGCCCGAACGCCCCCCACGCGGTGTTAAACGCAAAGACCGCCGCGCCCATCACGAGCGATGCTGCCGTGACGTGGATGAGCGTGCGCGTCAGTGTGTCCCCCTCGATGCCGGCCCAGCGGCGTCGCAGGATGAAGATCAATATCGCGACCTCGGCCATTACCCCAAGCGAGTTAGCGAGCGCTAACCCACCGACGAATCCGCGATCACTGCCTGCTGCCGGATCGACGGTCAGGACGCCGCTGAACGCGAACGACCCGACGAGGTTGATCGCCGCGCCGGCGAGGGCCGCGACAAACGGTGTGAATGTGTCTTTATCCGCGTAGAAACTGCGCGCGACGACCTCCAGCACCGAATGCACGATCAAGCCGAGGCTGAAGCACACCAGCGTGCTGTAGACTAGCGCGGACGCCGATGCGTCGAACGCGCCGCGTTCCAGCAGGGAGATCAGCGGCTGACCGGAAACCACCAGCGCGACCGACGCCGGGATCGTCCCGATCAAGATGAACCGTACCGCGCCGGACATCGCTGACCGTTTGCCGTCGACATCGCCGAGTTCGCTGAACGCCGCCAGCGTCGGAAAAACCACGACGCCCATCGCCGTCCCGATCAGTGTTTGCGGGATTTGCATCAGCCGCCAACCCCAATCCAACGCGGCGACCGAACCCGTTCCCAAGCGTGATGCGATGTTGTTCATCACGAGGAAGTTCAAGCTGAACACGCCCAATCCGCCGATGCGTGGAATCATCAGTCGGATGATGCGCCACAACTGCGGATCACGCAGGCCGAGGCCGGGTGACCAGCGCGCCTTGAAGTGGATAAGCCCCGGCACTTGAATAACGAGGTGCATTGCAGCGCCCAGTACAGCGCCAATCGCTATGCCGTTCACGCCGAACGGGCCGAGCAGTACGATCACGCCGAACAGGATCCCGACGTCGAACATGATCGGAGCGAGCGCGGGCAGCAAGAAATGATTGTGGCTTTGCAGAATGCCCATGACGATGCCGCTGACCGAGAAGATCAGCGTGCTGACGAGCAGAAGGCGCATCAATGCAACGGTCTGCGCCTGTGTTTCCGCGTCGAACCCCGGCGCGACGACCGACGCCACCAGCTGCGGCGCGAACACAAATACAATCGAACTGACGGCCAGCGTCACGGAGAAGACGAAGTTAATAACGTGGCTGGCGGTGCGCCATGCGTCGTCGCGTTTGCCTTCGGCCAACATGCCGCTGAACACCGGTAGGAACGCCGTTGCCAGCGCGCCGCCGGAGATCAGCGTGAAGATCAACTCCGGGATACGGTTGGCCGCGACATAGGCGTCCCATTCGCTGCCGAGGCCGAACGCGTTGGCGATGACCACAGTTTGCAGCAGACTAATGGCCTTCGCGACGGCGAAGCTGACCATCACGACAGCCGTGGATCGCGCGATCCGGCGCGTCTGCTGGTCGCGCGTCTCAGGTTGAGTCATGTTACGAGCCTATCCTGTCGAGCGCGGCCTGCGCTTGTTCGTAACGCGGGTTGCGGCGCAGCGCGGAGCGATATGCGCTCTGTGCGCCCGTGCTGTTGCCTAGTGCTTCTAACGCACGCCCCTGCCAGTAATACGTCTCTTCAACGTACTCAGCACCGCTGGCGAGGTTCGCATCCACGAGGCTCAGGACTTCATTGTACCGCTGCGCGCCGTAATAGGCTTCGAATGGGCCGAACTGGTACCACGTCATGCGCCACGGCACGCCAGCGACCCGCGCACGGTCGAACGCCGACGCCGCGCGCTCGTATTCGCCGAGCATCACAAGGCTGCTGCCGAGGTTGAACCATGCGTGCCCGTCGGTGCTGTTCGCGGTGGCTTCGGCCGTGGCCTGCTCCAGCGCGATTTGGGCCGCCATGCGCTCATCCATATAATCGCCGAGCAGCCGCTGAATCAGATCGGTGCGCTGCGGCTCGTACAACACGACGAACGTGCGGTTGAAGTGCTTCCAGTCCGCGTCCAACTGGGTATAGCCCTCGATCGTGTTTTCGCCGAGGAAGCTGTCCATGATGAGGAATTGGCCCTGATTATCGTCATAGCCGACCAGTGTGCGATAGTGGCCGAGCCAGTCGTAGCCCTCGAAGCGCGCACCCGTCTCGACGATCACCGGAAAGTTGTTGGCGAGCAGTGATTTGAGAAGCTGCACCGTGCCGCCGACGCGGGTGAGGGCGTCGAGGTTGCTTTGCTCCTCGACAAACGCGACCAGCTCCTGCGGCGACACGTTCTTGTCTTCGCGCCCGCCCGGCTTGAGGAACGTCGCAGCGAAGGCCTGATCTTGCGTCCATCCGAAATAGCTGAGCGTCATCGTGATGTTCGCTGGCCCGCAGTTATTCCACGTCTGCTTCTGATAGTTGAAACCGGTCAGCTGCACAGTTCGCGGCAGGATGGTGTCGTTCGAGACCTGCACCGGCTCGGACGTTGGCTGGGGCGCGGCGGCCTGCGCGTCACCGGTAGGTGCTGCCGCTTCGGCGGTCGGCTCGGCGGTCGGCTGCTCGGTGGGCGCGGGCGTCGGCTCGTGGGTCGGCGCATCGGTGGGCTGCTCGGTCGCGGCGGCTTGCGTTGGTTCAGGTGTTGGCACGGTCTCGGTCGGAACCGTGAGGCTCAAGCCGGACAGCAAATCCTCCGGTGAGACCTCGGTTCCGCTTGCTTGTGGTGTCGGGAGCGTGTCGTCGGGGCCGGGACGTGGTGGCAGGAACGCCTGCATGAACGGAAGCGCCTCCATGACGCGCTCCTGCTGCGCAGGTTCAAGCACGAAGCGAAACGCCGCAATCGCGCCGCCGATACCCAACATGCCGAGCACAAACAGGCCGATCACGCCCCACAGCAGCCAGCGCGGCGGGCCTGCTGGAGCCGGAGAAAGGCGCGGATATGGGGATGCCTTCGCGCGGAGGCCGGGTTGACCCGCCGCCGGGACAGGACTCGCGGGCTGCTCGGGTGGCTGTGCTGGCGGGACGTTGGGATCAGCTGGCCGATATGCGGGCCGTGGCTTGGTGTCTTCAATCTCGGGATTATCGTTCATGGGTCGTCGGTACTTTCGGCTTACCGTAAGTCGAGTATACACGGGGCATTCAAACGCCGGAACGGTGATCCTACTGCGTTTCCCTCATCTCGTGCGGCCGCCTGCCCGCCGCCTTACCATCGCAAGGCCAACGTCGGGCGCGCCTGACCGTAGGCGCTCCTAAACACGGCTGTTAGAATGGCTCCGCTACGTTAGGAAGAGACTGTCGCCGTATGCGCAGATACCGCAACCAGATCATCATCGGCCTGTTGATCTCGCTGGCGCTTTATATCGCCGTGTTGATCGTGTTCGACAATCAGGGCCAGTTCACGGAGGGCGTCGTTCAGGCGTTCGACGGTTTCCCGTGGATCGCGCTGCTGTGGATCGCGTTAGCGCAAACAGGGACGTTCGTCTTCCGGTTCTTCACGTGGCAGTACTACATGGGCGTGATCGGCGCGCGTGAACGGATGAGCGTGCTCGACAGCGCCGTGATCTTCGTCGTCGGGTTTGTGCTGGTCGTCAGCCCCGGCAAGGCCGCCGAACTACTCAAGGCCGTGTTGGTCAAAGTCAAATCCGGGACGCCGACAGCGCGCACCGTGCCCGTCGTGGTTGCGGAGCGTGTGGTCGACGGCATCAGCGTCATTATCCTGCTGGCGGTCGCGATGTTCGCGGCTGAGGAACAGCTTCAACTCGGCGAGTATCGGGATTTCAGCCGCGCCATCGTGTTCTCGTCCGCCGGGCTGATCCTATTCGGCCTGTTGGCGGTACAGGTGCGGCCGTTGGGAGAACTGATTCTCGCGATCATCGCGCGCATTCCGTTGATCCGCAGAACCAGCCACTGGTTTCGCGAGCTGTACGAGAGCAGCCGTACAGTTTTCAGTCTGCGCCATGTTTTGGTCACGATGATGTTCGGTGTTGGCGTGTACGCGTTCACGGCACTGGCGTTCGTGGTGATCCTCGTCGCGTTCGGCCTTCCGCTGACGCTGACGCTGGTGCTTCAGGCTGCGTTTATCGTCGGCGTATCGACAGCTATCGGCGCGCTGAGTTTCGTGCCGAATGGGGCGGGGGTGACGGAGATTTCGCAGGCAGCGATGTTGATGGCAATCGTCGCGCCGCAGAATCCAGAACTCACCGTCGGTGTCGCCGCCGCCGCCGCGCTGCTGGAGGGGTTCTTCCACAAGTGGTACCGTGTGCTGGTCGGACTGGGGACGGCCTTCGTGTATCGTCAGCGCCTATTCTCGCCTGCCGTCGAGCGCGAACTCGAGCTAGCCCGCCTGCGTGGGTCACACGCCGATCAGTCGCGTTCTGCGGCGTCCTGAACCGCGCACATCAACACTGCCGCACGTGCGGCGAGATCGTCTTCCGCGTCAAGCTGCTGCTCGACGATCATTGCCAACGCCCGCGTCTGTCCATCTTCCGTCGCGAATGCCGCGATGACCGAACGCACCAGCGTATCCCCCTGTCGATCCGACGAGACATAAAGCGCAGGATCTTGCAGCGTACATGGCAGGTTCACATCGTCGAGCGCGGCTGTGCCAATTCGCCGCAGCACGCTTGCTAGTGTGCGGGCGATCGTCGATGTCACCACCGCCCGTGAGGCCTCCGCGGGCCGTATCGTGACGAATTCTGTCTTCCCCGGTGGTCGCGCACTTGCAAGCAGAGACGGGGCCGGGGCGTTCCCATCATTTTCGAGTGTCGCGATCATCACGGCGAGATCAAGCGGCGACCGGAGGCTCACGATGTCCTGAGTCGCTGTCTCCGGCTGATCCGTAGTCGGGATCGGGGCGGCGTCGAACCCTGGCAGACTGGTGCGCGTGTCTAGGCCGAACAGCGCACGTACTTCGCCCATGCGCGTGGCCCCAACCTGTTCCGCGATCCAGCCGGTCAATCCGGGGCAGCCCTCCACAAAGGCGTCTGCAATCGAAATGAGCGGTGCGTCTGCGCGTCCGCAGCCAATCACCGTCCGTTCGACGGTTGTGTCGCGCGTGCGTCCGTCGACCAGCCACGCCGCCAGCGCGGTGATACGCTCGGCGATGGAGGATGGATACGCGCCCTGCACCGCGCGGTTCACGAACGGGTTTTCTGGCGACTGGATAAGCCGCGCCCAGTCGGCGTCAAGCGTCGCCGGGTCAACGCTCGGCTGACTGACCAGCGCCAACACGTCGCCGCTCGCTGGATCAAGGACGACCGCGCCACCGGGATCGTCAGCGAGCGCGTGCCATGCTGCGCGCTGAACGGTGTCGTCGATCGAGAGCTTGACATCACTGCCGACGCGCGGATAGTGCAGGAGGTTATGCCGTATCTCGGCTTCAAGCGGGCTGTACAGGTCAGCGCCGGTTAACTGGGCATCGAACGCGTTCTCGACGCCACTTGTGCCGTACTGAAGGCTCGAATATCCGATAAGCGCGAACAGGTCGGCCGTAATCGGAGCGCGCGTCACCCGTCCATTCTCATCAAGGGCGGACACCGTCAGGATATCGCCGTCACGGTCAAGGATTGTGCCGCGCACGATACGCGCCGCATCGTCACGGAGACGGTAGTTATACGGCCCTCGCAAGACGGTCTCCGGGCCGGCGATTGCCCAATAGCTGGTGGCGAGAAGCACCGCTGTGAACGCCAGCGCGAGCGCGATGAATAACCGCTGAAGCGACGTGTCAAATCGCATAAGGATCCTCGGCGGACAGGCGCAGCAGCACCCCGACCATGACGAACGACACCAGCAGGGAGCTGCCGCCGTAGCTGACAAACGGCAGCGTAATGCCGGTCAGCGGGATCAGGCGCATCACGCCGCCGAGAATGAGCAGGCTCTGCACGCCGATCACGAGCGTCAAGCCGGTTGAGAGCAGCGCCGAGAACGGCCGATCCGTCAGGCGGATACCTACGCGGAGACCCCGAGCAACCAGCACCAGCAGCATCAAGACGATGAACGCCGCCCCCAGCAGCCCCCATTCTTCGGCTACCGCTGCGTAAACTGCATCAGAGTGCACGACAGGCACATAGGCTGGCGAACCCTGCCCAATGCCCTGTCCGAACGCCCCGCCCGCTGATACAGCGATTAGACTCTGCACGATCTGATAGGCGCTGCCCTCGGCCCGCGACCACGGGTCGATCCAGATGTCGACGCGCTGTGTGACGACGGGAAACGTCGAATAGGCGAGGACACCTGCTGCGACGATCAGGACACCGCCGGCCGCGAGCACCAAGAGACGTCCGCTAGCCGCATACAGCAGCAGCAGAAACACCAGAAAGAACACGAGCGCCGCCCCAAGATCGCGCTGCCAGATCAACACCAGCAGACAGATGCCCCACATCAGCAGCACCGGCCCGATCAGGCGTGGCGATAGGAAACTGCCTTCGAGCGCCCGGTTTGCGCGCGCGCTTGACAGCAGCGGAAACTGTTCGGCGAGGTAGCTCGCAAGGAAAGCGACCAGCACGATTTTGAGGATTTCGGCCGGTTGGAAGTACAGACCGAACGCTCCCAACCACAGTGTCGGCGCGCCCGGCTGACCTGACGGATTTACGCCGAACACGAAAGAAGCGAGCAGCAGTCCCAGCCCGCCGAAAAACAGCAGGTACCGGTAATCGCGCAGGAGCCGCAGCACGGTCGGCCAAGCCGCAGAGAACACGAGCGCCGCGGTGCTCAGCAGCAGCCACGCCGCCTGCCGGTCAGCGAACACGGGGGCGAGACGGTCGATAACCGCGATCCCGAAGCCGCTGAGCATCATCACCAGCGGGAACAGCAGCGGATCGTGGTTGGGTAGGCGGCGTTCAAGCACAAGGTGGCCGCCAGCCGCCGCCGCGATCCAAACGAGGATCGGCGCCCAATCTTGCGAGCCGACTCCGCGCAGAATATTGAGTGCGGCGAGGTTGACGACGACGAACAGGCCGGCGATGACCAGTAGGATACGCTCGGCGACAGCCTCGTGACGACTGGGATTCAGCGAGCGATGGCTTGACACGGCAGCGCCTTACGTCCCCGGGTCGAGCCGCGCGCCAAGCAGCAGCCTGAGCTTGTCCGCCGTCGCCGCGGGGATTCGCGCGCGCGCCGTCATCACGACGTTGTCCAACGTGTGATGCGCGGCGTAGTCTGCGTTCACGTCGAGGCGCTCAACGGCCGCGGCGATCACGCGCTGAACGTGGTCGATGTTCTTCGCCATTGTCGCCATGACGATTTCCGTCGTAACCGGCTCTTCGGACTCGTGCCATACGTCGTAGTCGGTGATGTGGGCGATGGCGGCGTAGGCGATCTCGGCTTCGTTGGCGAGAAATGCTTCGGGCGCGGTCGTCATGCCGATCAACTGGCCGCCCCATGCGCGGTAGGTTCGGCTTTCGCCCCGCGTGCTGAAACGCGGGCCTTCGATCACCACAAACAGCCCGCCGCGGTGAATCACGGCATCAGGGACTTGGGCCGCCGCCGCCCGCGCAATTACGCCGGACAGTTCAGGGCTGAAGGGATCGGCCATCGATACGTGACCGGCGATGCCCTCACCGAAGAATGTCCGCCCGCCGCGTTCCGAGCGCGTGTTATCGTAGAGCTGATCGGGCAGCGCGAGATGCCCCGGCCGGTACGACTCGGTCAGCGATCCGCACGCGTTGGCGGCGATAATGAACCGCACGCCGAGCGACTTCAGCGCGTAGATATTCGCCCGATAGGGGACTTCTGAGGGGAGCAGCGTGTGACCCTCGCCGTGGCGCGGGAGGAACGCGACACGCTTGCCGCGCAGTGTCCCGATGACGATTGACCCGCTGGGTGACCCGAATGGGGTCGATACGGTGACGCTTACCTTATCGCTGATCTCCGGCATGTTGTACAGGCCGCTGCCACCGATGACGCCGATCACTGCCGTTTCGGCCATGCGCTAGTTCTCCATCAATTCGATCATGTACCGCATCTTGCCGATTCCGATGATGTCGCCGTGCGTGATGATCGCAGGCTTTTCGACCGGAATCCCGTTGAGCGTCGTCCCGTTCCGGCTGCGACGATCTTCCAGCCACCACTGGTCGCTGCGTCGCGTGATCGTCGCGTGAACCGAGCTGGCAAAGTTATCATCGACCGGAATGGTGTTGGTCGGCGAACGGCCGAGGCTGGTCGTCGGCAGCAGTGGGAAACGTTTTCCGGTCGGAACCATCTTGCTGTCGACATCGAACATCACGACGAGGCTGCCGAAGGATCGCCGCTGTACCTGATGCTCAGCCGCCGCGGCCCGTAGTTCGCGGACGAGCAGCCAACCGATTACGCAGGCAAACACGATAATCAATACGGCCGACGCGACGCGCAGACCGAACAGGATCAACTCCGCGTCCACCAATTTATAACCCTTCGAATGTATCCGTTGGCGGGGAGTGATGGTTGTCGTCGTCGGGGCGGTCGTCGATGTAAATCAGCCGCGAACGTCCGATATCGACCACGTCTCCGGAGCGCAGCAGATGTTCGCGCACGCGTATCCCGTTCACGGACGTGCCGCGCGAGCTGTTGATGTCGAACAAGAGAAATTCGTTGCCACGGCGGCGGATTTGCGCGTGATAACGCGAGACATACGGATCATCGACGACCACGTCGTTGTCCACCATACGGCCGACGTTGACGATGTCCCTATCCAGATCGACGCGTGTGCCGCCGTTCAGGATCAGGTGCGGCTTGTGGCTCAGATAGTCGGTTAGCGGCATGGTCACCGCGGTCAAGCCGAGCGTGCTGCCGTTGGTGTCGTCGCTGTGGTTTGCGAACGCCAGCGGACGGCGAATAGCGACGCCTTCCTGCGCGATGAGCCGGAGCGACGGCGCGCGGCTGAAGCGATAGTCGGCCTGTGAGGCCAGCGTGATCAAGTATGTGCACAGCCGTTCCGCTAAATCGGGATACTTGGCGACTAACTTCTGATGCAGGTCAGGGGCGATCTGAAGGACGTAGCTGTCGGGCGCAAGCGGGCGGTTGATGCCGGTCGGATCGAGCCGGAGTCCTTCTTCGAGCGCGCGCACGAGATACAGCGCAAGGTCGAATACGTTGACCTTGTAGCCGAATGCCGCCGCGAACGTGGTTTCAACCCACTGTTCGAGCCGCGCCTCAAGTCGAGAAAGCCGATCATCATTCATACTAGGAAGATTATAATCCGGCGTTTAGAAAACAAAACCCCCCGCCGGAAATTCGGCAGGGGGTCGTAGGCTGTGTTTAGCGTGCGTGATAGATGAAGTTCGGTGACTGCGGGATGTTCGAAGCCCACGCGTTGGTGGTCTCGTACGACCCTTCGGCCGCGGTGCGAACCTCGTCAATCCAGTCCGTCAGCACGAGATCCTTGGCACGCTCGATCTCAGCTTCGGTGGCCTCACGGTTTTCCTTCGCCCGGACTTGGATGATGTGATAACCAAATTCGGACTCTACCGGCCCGACGATCGCGCCGATCTCCGCGTCGCGCACGGCGTTGGCGAACGGCTCGACGTAGTTGGAAACAGGCGCCCAGCCCAACTCGCCGCCATTTGCGCCTGAGCCGGTATCGGTCGATGCGGCGCGTGCCAGATCACCGAACGATTCCCCGCCTTCCAGCGCAGCGATGATGTCCTGCGCCTGCTCCTCGGTTTCGACGAGGATATGACGCGCATCGGCGTACAGCGTTTCGTCCTCGGCGCTGCCGGACAGGTGATCGGCGACTGCCTTACGCAGGGCGCGCGCGCGGAGGACATCCAGCACCGCGCTCTCGCTGGCGCCCGACAAACGCGCGACTTCTGAGATAAACGACTGCTTCTGATTCTCGAATTGGGTTCGGACTTCTTCAGCGCTGCGCGTCGGCACAGCTTCGGTCGGAGCCGGCGTGACCGTTGCCGTGGCCGTCGGGATCGGCGTAGCGCCTTCGATCGTCGGCGTTGCCGTAGGCGCAGTGGTCGCGGTCGGTTCGGTCGTCGGCGTCGGCGAAACAAACGGAGTCGGTGTGATGGTCGGCTCCGGCGTCGCCGTTGGATCCGTGCCGATCAGCGCGACGGCTTCGGGATCGTACCCGATGAGGTCGTCGATGTACGCCTGCACGTCCTCGTCGGTGACAGTCACACCCAGCTCGGCGGCGGCCGCCGCGATGAGCTTGTCGTCCACCATGTCGTCAAGCACGCGCAGACCCATGACGTCCGATGTGTTGAGTTCAGACCAGTACGTTGCATACGGCTGCTGCTGGAGGACGAAGTTGCCCGCCTCATCGACGGTAACGCCGTTCTCTTCGACGATGTCGTTCAAAGCGTCGTTAATTAGCTCGATTTGCAGTGCGCGTTCGATGCGCACGCGCTGCTGATAATCGCCGACGGAGATCGACTCGCCAGAGACAGTTGCGACATTCTGGCTTGGACGGACAATGCCATCTACGACGAACGCGATCACCAGCAGGATGCCGATGACGACGGCCGCCGCAACGACGCTCATTACGATCAGGCGCTGAACAGCCGCTTCGCGCTCATGGCGGGTCTGTTCTTGGTTGGGGTTACGGCCGAGCAGCCGATCGATACGGGTGGGTTCGATAAGCTGCTTGGCCTCTTTGGCCGCCGGTGCCTTTGGCAGCGGCGTCGACTTGCGTTTCTTTGCCATGTGCTGCGTTCCTAGATTCGCTAGTCGTTGATGCTGACGAAGGGCAGCAGCGCAAGGTGACGCGCGCGCTTGATCTCACGCGCAAGCTGACGCTGGCAGCGCGCGCAGTTACCGGTCTGCCGGCGCGGCTTGATTCGGCCCGACTCGCTGATATACCGCTTCAACGTTTCGACATCCTTGTAGTCGAAGCAGCGGCCTTCGGGGCAGTACGTGCCGCGCCGCCGTCCGCCTGCGAAACCGCGTCCGCCGCGATCCCCACGGCCCCCACGGTCGCCGCGATCACCACGGTCGCCACGATCCCCGCGGTCGCCACGGTCGCCGCGGTCGCCACGGTCGCCGCGTGAACGGCCCTCCGGCCGTGATCCCGCTGCTGAATCCTGCTCGTTATTCGTCTCTTCCACGTCCGTCATGGGTGGATCTCCTTCTTCCTTGAGCTTGAGCCTCTGTCGCTGTCGAATGCCTAGATACCACTATCGTCGTCGAGATCGTCAAAGTCGTAGTCTGCGTCCTGACGCCGCTCGCCAAGCAGCTTCATGTCACGCGCGACGATCTCCGTCCGGAAAAGCTTCTTACCGGTCTCGTCTTCCCAACTGCGGGTCTGCAGCCGTCCTTCGATATACACCTGATTGCCCCGGCTGAGGTGCGTCTTGCAGATTTCCGCCAACCGGCCCCATGCCACGATGTTGAGCCACTCGGTCTTTTCTTTGCGTTCGCCGTCGAGGGTCTGCCATGTATGGCTGACGACGGCGACATCGAAATTCACGACGGGCGCCCCGTTCGGCGTATAACGCAGTTCGGGTTCACGGCCGACGCTTCCGATAATCATGACCTTGTTCAATCCACGTGCCATAGAGGGTTTGATACGCCGCCTGTTATTCGTCCTTGCGGATGATAAGGTAGCGCAGAAGCGCCGGGGTCAGCCGCATGCTGCGATCCAATTCCTCGACGTGTGCGCCGTCGATGGATGCATCGAACAGCACGTAATAACCCTCGCGCTGGCGGTTGACCTCGTAGGCAAGCTTGCGGCGGCCCCAACGGTCGATGCGGTTCACGGTGCTGGCGTTGTCCTGTTCGACAAAGCTCTTCACCTGATCGACGACCTCATTGATCTGGTCGTCGGTGCCTTCAATGCGAACAATGAAGACGACTTCGTAGTCTTTGAGCACGGTGTGTGTCCTTTCCACGGATCACAGCCCCTCAGCGATACGGGCGTACCGCTGTTGAGGCGAAAAGGTTGTGAGCGCCGCGATGCGCGGCCGACACGTCATCTTACAAGGGTGGCGCGCGGCGGTCAACGGCGAATGCCGCATTACGCACAACGCCCCTCGGCTGAGGGGCGCTGTACCGTCTGATCGGGCGTATCGACTAGACGCCGTCAAACCGTTCGCGGACTGGCCCGCGTTCCGGCCGGCTCGGAAACTCGCGCTCGAACAGTCGATCAAGGCGGACGGACGCTTCAGCGACGAGGCCGTCGGCCAGCGCCTGCGTCATGCGACCGTTAGCGACCGCCTCGTTCAACCGTTCGGTGAGCTGGGCGAGCAGATCGGACTTGATGTCCTCGACACTGGCGCCGGCGTTCGTGATGACCTCGGCCAGTGTCGCCCCGTCGGCCAACTGCTGCCGAATTTC